>Ga0209123_1000073_pt1 | contig 170241 bp, 141 predicted proteins | sample BarGraIncu00431A_FD_184500 | JGI IMG/M metagenome (GOLD analysis project Ga0209123, IMG submission 184500) | Arctic peat soil microbial communities from Barrow, Alaska, USA - Barrow Graham LP Incubations 004-31A (SPAdes) (version 2) | ecosystem: Environmental > Terrestrial > Soil > Wetlands >... | reverse complement strand
TTCTAAAGTCAATTTTTGAACATTAGGACATTTGATTTTACTTCTTACTTGTTTAATTTTTATTGTTGCCATAATTTTACGTTTTATCCGTTAAACACTGTATCAAGTGAAACACCTCTGTTTTGAGCTACTGTACGAGCATCGCGAAGTTCACCCAAAGCTACAATAGTAGCTTTTACTAAGTTGTGAGGATTCGATGAACCTTTAGATTTGGCCAATACATCGGTAATACCAACACTTTCGAGTACCGCACGCATCGCACCACCCGCTTTTACTCCTGTACCATGTGATGCAGGGCTAATGAAAACCTGAGCTCCACCAAATTTCGACAATTGAGCGTGAGGGATAGTACCATTTTGAACAGGTACTTTAATCAAGTTTTTCTTTGCAGCTTCAGTTCCTTTTGCAATTGCAGCAGTTACCTCACCGGCTTTACCTAGTCCCCAACCTACAATACCATCTTCGTTTCCAACTACAACAATTGCAGAGAAACTAAATGTACGTCCACCTTTGGTAACTTTAGTAACACGATTAATAGCTACTAATCTGTCTTTCAATTCTAAATCGTTGGTCGATTTAACTTTATTCATATTTGTTGCCATACTTGATTAAAATTTAAGACCACCTTCGCGAGCAGCTTCAGCTAATTGTTTAACTCTACCGTGATATAAATAACCGTTACGGTCAAAAATCACAGCTGTAATTCCGGCTTCTTGAGCAACTTGAGCTACCTTTTTGCCTACAATGGCAGCTTGTTCTGATTTAGTTACTTTTTCTTTAAGACCTAAAGAAGATGCAGCAGCCAATGTTACTCCATTTACGTCGTCAACAAGTTGAGCGTAAATTTGAGTATTGCTTCTGAATACGGTCAATCGTGGTCTTTGTGCAGTTCCAGACACTTTGTGTCGGATATGTGCTTTTATTCTTATTCTTCTATCGAATTTTCTAGTCATAATTTCACAAGTTTACGTAAATTATTTACCAGCAGATTTACCTGCTTTGCGGCGAAGTATTTCACCCGCGAATTTAACACCTTTTCCTTTGTATGGCTCAGGCTTACGGAATGAACGAATTTTTGCGCAAACTTGACCAATCAATTGTTTGTCGCAACATTCCAAAATGAGTACAGGGTTTTGGTTACGTTCGCTTTTGGTTTCAATCTTGATAATTTCAGGTAAACTTAAAAATATATTGTGAGTATAACCTAAAGCAAATTCTAATACTTGACCTTGGTTCGATACACGATAACCAACACCAACTAATTCCAAGGTCTTTTTGTAACCTTCTGAAACGCCTACAACCATGTTTTGAATCAATGAGCGATACAAACCATGAAAAGAACGACTTTGTTTCTCATCGTTTTGACGATTTACGTGACAAATGCCATCCTCAATTGTTACTACTACATTTGGGTCTATTTGTTGAGTCAAAACTCCTTTTGGACCTTTTACAGTAACCAACGCGTCTTGTACCGTGATTGTAACACCGGCTGGAACGCTTATGGGTAATTTTCCTATTCTTGACATATTTCTTTCCTCCTATTAATAAATGTAACAAATAACTTCACCACCCAATTTTAAACCGAGTGCTTCTTTGTTGGTCATAACACCTTTAGAAGTAGAAAGAATTGCAATACCCAATCCATTCAATACACGTGGCATATCTTTGTAGCCAACATATTGACGAAGACCGGGAGTAGAAACTCTGATCATTTTTTTAATCGAGCTAACTTTGTTAACCTGATCGTACTTCAAAGCAATTTTAATAGTGCCTTGTGGACCTTCTTCTACAAATTTGTAGTTGAGGATATAGCCTTTCTCGTGCAATATCCGGGTCATTTCTTTTTTCAAATTCGATGCTGGAACTTCAACCACTCGGTGGTTTGCTTTAATGGCGTTCCGCAATCGGGTAAGATAATCTGCTATTGGATCTGTCATATAATTGTTTTTAAATTGATCCCGGCTTTCGGGACAATATTTAACTTGATTTCATTTTTGATATTGTACAGACAAGGCTTGCCTTGTCTGTTACAATTACCAGCTTGCTTTTCTAACACCCGGGATTAAACCGTTAGATGCCATTTCACGAAATTGAATACGCGAGATACCAAACTGACGGATATATCCTTTTGGACGACCAGTAAGTTTGCAACGGTTGTGAAGACGAACTGGAGAAGCGTTTTTAGGAATCGATTGAAGGGCTTCATAGTTACCTTCAGCGATATATTTTGCTCTTTTTTCAGCGTATTTAGCAACCATTTTGGCTCTTTTCACCTCGCGGGCTTTCATTGATTCTTTTGCCATTGTATGTCTAAATTAGTTTTTTTTGAATGGTAATCCAAATTCTTTCAACAATGCGAAACCTTCTTCGTCAGTTTTAGCAGTTGTTACAAAAGTAATGTTCATACCCAACAAACGAGTAAGACCATCGATATTGATTTCAGGGAAAATAATTTGTTCTTGGATACCTAATGTATAGTTACCTCTTCCGTCCAATTTATTAGCAATCCCCTTGAAGTCACGCATACGTGGCAAAGCAACACGTACCAATCTTTCAAGAAACTCATACATTTTATCTCCACGTAACGTTACACGAACACCGATAGGCATTTTTTTACGCAATTTGAAGTTAGAAATATCGTTTTTAGAAATAGTTGCCACTGCTTTTTGACCAGTAATTGTAGTCATCTCGTTGATAGCAACTTCGATAATTTTTTTATCTGCTACTGCTATTCCCAGACCTTGATTAAGAACAATTTTCTCCAATTTTGGAGATTGCATAACTGAGCTGTAACCAAATTCTTTCATTAAGATAGGAACGATACGTTCTCTATAATCTTGTTTTAAACTTGCTGTGTTCATTTTAGATTTCCTCTCCTGATTTTAAAGAAACACGCACCAATTTACCTTCTGCATTCAATTTTCGACCAACACGAACGGGTTTCCCGTTTTCAACTGGGTTTAAATTAGAAATATGAATAGTTGCTTCTTTCTTGATTATACCTCCTTGAGGACTTTTCGCATTAGGTTTGGTGCTCTTAGAGACCAAATTAACACCTTCTACAATAGCGCGTTTGTCTTTCACAAGAATTTCTAGCACGCGACCGGTTTTGCCTTTGTCAACACCAGTATTTACGTAAACGGTATCACCTTTTTTTATGTGTAATTTACTCATCACTATTTTGTTTTTCGAAGATTAAAGCACTTCAGGTGCAAGTGATATGATTTTCATATTAGTAGCACGCAATTCACGAGCTACAGGGCCGAAGATACGGCTTCCACGGATTTCGCCAGCGGTATTTAATAATACGCAAGCATTATCGTCGAAACGTATATAAGAGCCATCTGCACGACGAACTTCTTTTTTTGTACGAACGATAACTGCCTTAGAGACAACGCCCTTTTTAATATCTCCAGAAGGAATAACACTTTTTACTGCCACAACGATAATATCGCCAAGTGTAGCGTAACGTTTGCTTGTTCCTCCTAATACACGAATACAAAGAACTGTTTTTGCTCCACTGTTATCGGCTACTATGAGTCTTGATTCTTGTTGTATCATAATTACTTAACTCTTTCGATAATTTCAGTTAATCTCCATCTTTTTAGTTTACTCAAAGGACGAGTTTCCATAATGCGTACAGTGTCACCAATGTTGCAATCGTTTTTCTCATCATGAGCGTGATATTTCTTAGTCTTATTTACGAATTTTCCGTAAATAGGGTGTTTTTCTTTCCATTTTACAGCAACTGTAATGGTTTTATCCATTTTATTACTGAAAACGACACCCATTCTTTCTTTTCTTAAATTTCTTGATTCCATCAGGGTCTAATTTAAATTATTAATTTCTCTCTGACGTAACTCAGTAGCAAGACGTGCAACAGTTCTACGAACCACTTTAATTTGCATTGGATTGTCAAGCGGAGAAATGGCGTGATTCAATTTTAAACGAACTAAGTGCTCTTGTTCAGCAGCCATACGTTCTTGAACCTCTTTAATATTTAATTCTTTAATTTCTCTTGTTTTCATTTTCCTTACGCATTTAAAGAGGTGAAATCATAATCTCGTCTAACTACAAACTTAGTAGTTACGGGTAGTTTTTGAGCAGCTAAACGCAATGCTTCTTTAGCAATTTCGAAGGATACACCTTCTACTTCGAATAGCATACGTCCTGGGGTAATAGGAGCAACAAATCCTTCTGGAGCACCTTTACCCTTACCCATACGTACCTCTGCAGGTTTCTTGGTAATAGGTTTATCTGGAAACACACGAATCCAAATTTGTCCTTGTCTTTGCATATAACGGGTTACGGCAATACGGGCGGCTTCAATTTGACGACCAGTTAACCATTTTGATTCAAGGGATTTAATTCCGAATGAACCGAACGCTAACTGATTACCTCTTTGGGCATTTCCTTTCATGCGCCCCTTTTGCTGTCTCCTGAACTTTGTCTTTTTTGGTTGTAACATAATATTTACTTACAAATTCATTAATAACAGTTTAATTATTTTTTCTTTTTAAAGCCACCTTTGCCAGCTCCACGGTCGTTTTTCGAACGGTCACCATAACGATCACCACGATCATTACCGCCACGTTCGCCGCCGCGTGAAGTTTCTTTAGTAGCTGTAAAGTTAGGAGCTAAGTCTTTTTTACCGTATATTTCACCACGACAAATCCATACTTTGATACCAATTAAACCTACTTTAGTCAATGCCTCAGCGTGAGCATAATCAATATCAGCTCTGAAGGTATGAAGAGGAGTTCTTCCTTCTTTATACATTTCCGAACGTGCCATCTCGGCACCATTCAGACGACCTGAACACATTACTTTGATTCCTTCTGCTCCCATGCGCATTGTTGTCTGGATAGCCATTTTCGTTGCACGACGGTAAGCGATTTTGCCTTCAACCTGACGAGCAATGTTGTTAGCAACAATTACAGCATCAAGTTCAGGACGTTTTACTTCGAAAATGTTCAACTGAATTTCTTTATCTGTGATTTTTTTTAACTCTTCTTTTAATTTATCAACTTCCTGTCCGCCTTTTCCAATAATGATACCTGGACGGGCTGTACAAATAGTGATAGTAACTAGCTTAAGAGTACGTTCAATAATGATACGCGACAAACTAGCTTTTGCAAGACGGGCATTAAGATATTTTCTTATTTTGTGGTCTTCTACCAAAGTGTCACCATAATTGTTGCCACCATACCAGTTAGAATCCCATCCACGAATAATACCTAAACGGTTACTTATTGGATTAATTTTTTGTCCCATCGAGCATTAAATTTGGTTATCGTTAGTAATTTTTGAATCTACATACAAAGTTACGTGATTCGAACGTTTGCGAATACGGTATCCACGACCTTGTGGGGCTGTGCGAAGACGTTTCATCATAGTTGCTGAATCGACACTAATTGAACTTATGTATAAGTTTGCATTGTCAGCTTTTTGCTCAGTTTTGGTTTCCCAATTAGCAATAGCTGATTTAAGCAATTTTTCTAATCTTCCAGAAGCTTCTTTAGAAGAAAACTTCAGAACACTTAAGGCTTTATTTACCTCCATTCCACGAATCATGTCTGCCACAAGGCGCATTTTACGTGGTGAAGTTGGTACGCCATTTAGCTTAGCAAAGTAAAGAGTCTTTTGAGCCTCTTTTCTTTCGTCTGCTGATATTTTTTTTCTTGCACCCATTGTTACAGAATTTTTATTTTTTTCTAATTTTTATTTCAATGGATTATTTTTTCTTACCTCCGTGACCGCGGAAGTTACGAGTAGGAGAAAATTCGCCTAACTTGTGTCCTACCATATTTTCGGTTACATATACCGGGATAAACTTATTACCATTGTGAACTGCAATTGTGTGACCAACAAAATCAGGTGATAACATTGAAGCACGAGCCCATGTTTTGATGACGGTTTTTTTACCGGCTTCATTCATGGTTAAAACTTTTTTCTCTAGCTTCAAGTTGATGTATGGTCCTTTTTTTAATGAACGGCTCATATTATTTACTTAATTTTTTCGATTATTTTTTCTTTCTTTCAATAATATATTGACTTGATTTTTTCTTAGGAGAACGAGTTTTGAACCCTTTAGCTAACAAGCCTTTGCGAGAACGTGGGTGACCACCTGAAGCACGTCCTTCACCACCACCCATTGGGTGATCGACTGGATTCATGGCAACACCTCTCACTCTAGGACGACGTCCTAACCAACGAGAACGACCGGCTTTACCAGATCTTTCTAACGCATGGTCAGAGTTACCAACACTTCCAATTGTAGCTTTACAAGTAGAAAGAATTCTACGAACTTCACCTGAAGGCAATTTCACAATCGCATACTTTTCTTCACGTGAAGTAAGTTGTGCAAATGTTCCCGCTGAACGTACCATCGCGGCACCTTGTCCTGGACGTAATTCAATGTTGTGAATTATTGTACCTAGAGGGATGTTTTGTAAAGGTAATGCATTACCAACTTCTGGTGCAGCATCAGCTCCTGAAACAATTTTAGCACCTACTTGCAATCCATTTGGTGCAAGGATGTATGTTTTCTCACCATCAGCATAGAAAAGCAAAGCGATACGTGCCGAACGATTCGGATCGTATTCAATTTCTTTAACTGTGGCAGGAACACCATCTTTAGTTCTTTTAAAGTCAATTACTCTATATTTCTGCTTGTGTCCGCCACCTACGTTGCGGATGGTCATTTTACCATCGTGGTTACGACCTCCGGATTTCTTTCCGCCTCTCACAAGAGATTTCTCTGGTGCATTCGCAGTAACTGTGTCGAATGTACCAATAACTTTGTGTCTCTGCCCCGGTGTTGTGGGTCTTAGTTTACGTACAGCCATTTGTCTGTTTAAATATTACTATAAAAATCAATTTGTTCACCTTGTTTCACTGTAACAATCGCTTTTTTATAAGCGGAAGTACTTCCTTTAATGATACCAGCTTTTGTAGAACGGCTTTTTTGCTTAGGTGCTACAATTAAGGTATTTACATCTTCAATAGTTACATTGTACATCGCTTCGACAGCTTGCTTGATCTCAATCTTGTTCGCGTCTTTTTGCACTCTAAAAGCGTAACGATTTAACTTATCGCTAAGCTTTGTCATTTTTTCTGTAACGATCGGTTTTACGATAATTCCCATATTCTGTGCCTCCTTATGCTTTAAAAATTTGTTCTACTGCTGCAACTGAATCTTCAGTTAACACAAGCGCCCGAGCATCAAGAACTATATAAGTGCTTAATTCTGAGACAGTTACGACTTTAGCCGTGCCTAAATTACGAGCCGACAAATATACGTTTTTATTTGCAGATGATAAAATTATTAGTGGCTTTTTATCAGCTACTTGCAAACTTTTTGTCAATGCTACAAATTCTTTCGTTTTTGGAGTTTCGAAATTTAAGTTTTCAACAACAAATATTTGGTTATTAATCGCCTTGTAAGACAAAGCAGATTTACGTGCAAGTTGTTTTACTTTTTTGTTCAATTTAAAATGATAGTCACGTGGGTGAGGACCAAACATACGACCACCGCCGACACGAATACCAGATTTAATATCACCCGGACGTGCACCACCGCTACCTTTCTGTTTCCCTAATTTACGTGTACTACCTGACAATTGACTACGCCCTTTTGACGAGTGTGTTCCCTGACGTTGATTAGCCAAATATTGTTTCACATCTAAATAAATAGCATGGTCATTTGGCTCAATACCGAAGACTGCATCGTTTAACGATACTTTTCTTCCTGTGTCTTCTCCCTTGATGTTTAATATACTAAGTTCCATGGTTATTTATTGATGATTACGATTGAACCTTTCGCTCCTGGAACTGAACCTTTGATCAAAATCAAATTATGTTCCGGAATTACTTTTAATACTTGTAGATTTTGCATGGTAATTTTATCACCACCCATACGACCAGCCATACGCATTCCTTTGAATACGCGAGAAGGATACGATGAAGCTCCTAATGAACCCGGCGCTCTCAAACGGTTATGTTGACCGTGTGTAGCTTGTCCTACCCCTGCGAAACCATGGCGCTTTACCACACCTTGGAACCCTTTACCTTTCGAAGTTCCAACTACGTCAACAAACGTGTCCGCTTCAAACATTTCAACAGTGATTGCATCACCTAATTTGAATTCACTTTCGAATCCTTTGAACTCAACCAAGTGTCTTTGAGGAGCTACTCCAGCTGCTTTGAAAATTCCGGCCTCAGCTTTGTTGGTGTGTTTTTCAGTTTTAGTCTGAAAACCTACCTGAACAGCTTCGTAACCATCGGTTCCTACAGTTTTAATTTGAGTAACAACACAAGGACCTGCTTCAATAACAGTACATGGTACATTTTTACCATCGGCACTGAAAACGGATGTCATTCCGATTTTTTTTCCTAATAATCCTGGCATTTCAATTGTTGTTTAAGACCCTTAACCCCAATATGGGGGATCGATCATTGTTTATTAATTATTGTTTCCCTATCGCTAGGGTGTATTATACTTTAATTTCTACTTCTACCCCACTTGGCAATTCTAATTTCATAAGAGCGTCAACAGTTTTGCTGGTTGAGCTATAAATGTCGATTAGACGTTTGTAAGAACAAAGTTTAAATTGCTCGCGCGACTTTTTGTTTACGAAAGTTGCACTGTTCACTGTAAAAATACGTGTGTGAGTTGGTAATGGAATTGGTCCACTTACCACAGCACCTGTAGCCTTAACTGTTTTTACGATTTTTTCAGCTGATTTGTCAACCAAGTTGTGATCGTAAGATTTCAGTTTGATTCTGATTTTTTGACTCATTGTCGTTTTTATATTTATTTGTTATATTTTATTACCGAATAAGAGTCATTCACTATCCGGCCATTATAAGTCAAACAGACAACAGTCATTTATCGACCGTTGTCCGTTGTCTAATTTTATAGTAATTCTACTTTACCTTTAGCTTCAGCTACTACTACTTTCGCAATAGAGTTGGTTACTTCAGCGTAGTGATCGAATTCCATTGAAGAAGTTGCACGACCAGAAGAGATAGTACGTAAAGCAGTAACATATCCGAATGTTTCAGATAGCGGCACTTTTGCTTTTACAACACGAGCTCCGGAGCGACTTGATTCCATACCTTCAACTTGTCCACGACGTTTGTTTAAGTCGCCAATAACATCACCCATGTTTTCTTCAGGTGTCACCACTTCCATTTTCATGATTGGTTCCAAAAGAACAGGTTTAGCTTTAGCGCAAGCTGATTTATAAGCTAGAGAAGCACAAATTTCGAAAGATAATTGATCCGAGTCAACCGCGTGGAATGAACCATCAAGTACAGTCACTTTCAAGTTATCCAATGGGAAACCTGCCAAAACACCATTTTTCATAGCATTAGCAAATCCTTTTTGAATAGAAGGAATAAATTCTTTAGGAATATTACCACCCTTAACCTGATCAACGAATTGTAATGAACCACCTTCGAAGTCTTTATCCATTGGTCCTACTTTTACAATCATGTCCGCGAATTTACCACGTCCACCCGATTGTTTCTTGTAAGTTTCACGTAATTGAACTTCCTGAGTAATGGCTTCTTTGTAATTAACCTGAGGACGACCTTGGTTACATTCTACTTTGAATTCACGTTTCAAACGATCGATAATGATTTCAAGGTGAAGCTCACCCATACCACTAATAATAGTCTGACCAGATTGTTCTTGAGTATGAACTGTAAATGTTGGATCTTCTTCAGCTAATTTAGACAATCCTAAACCTAATTTATCTAAGTCCTTTTGAGTTTTAGGCTCAATAGAAATACCGATAACCGGTGTAGGGAAGTCCATAGATTCCAATGTTACCTGATTGTTCTCGTCGCACAAAGTATCACCTGTACGAATATCTTTAAATCCTACTCCAGCACCAATATCACCGGCAGAAATTAATTCTACGGCGTTTTGTTTGTTAGAGTGCATTTGGAAGATACGAGAAATACGTTCTTTCTTTCCAGTACGAGTATTGAAAATATAAGAACCTGCTTCCAATTTTCCAGAGTAAACTCTGAAGAAACACAAACGACCAACGTAAGGGTCGGTAGCAATCTTAAATGCCAATGCACACAATGGTTCAGAAGCATCAGGGTGACGTACTACTTGTTTTTCAGGGTCACGTGGATCAAATCCGATTGTTTCGGGAGTATCCATTGGACTTGGAAGGTAAGCACAAACTGCGTCAAGCATAGTTTGTACACCTTTATTTTTGAAAGCCGAACCACAAATCATTGGATTAATTTCCATTGAAAGTGTAGCTTTACGGATAGCAGCTTGAATTTCATCAACAGTAATTGTTGAAGGATCATCAAAGAATTTCTCCATCAATACATCATCATATTCAGCAATCGTTTCGAGCATTTTTTCTCTCCACTCTTGAGCTTCTTCCAATAAGTCGGCAGGAATTTCTTCCACGTCATATTGAGCACCCATGGTTTCATCATGCCAAAGAATTGCTTTCATCTTCACTAAATCGATAACGCCTTTGAATTTTTCTTCAGCACCGATTGGAATTTGAATAGGACATGGTTTAGCACCCAAAACAACTCTCACTTGGCGAACAACTTCAAAGAAGTCGGCACCAGAGCGATCCATTTTGTTTACAAAACCGATGCGAGGCACATTATATTTATCAGCCTGACGCCATACTGTTTCTGATTGTGGCTCAACACCACCAACAGCACAGAAAGTAGCAACAGCACCATCCAAAATACGCAATGAACGCTCTACCTCAACGGTAAAGTCAACGTGTCCCGGAGTGTCAATAAGGTTGATTTTATATTTTTCACCTAAATAATCCCACGATGTAGTTGTAGCAGCAGAAGTGATAGTAATACCACGTTCTTGCTCTTGTTCCATCCAGTCCATGGTAGCAGCACCATCATGAACTTCACCGATTTTGTGTGTCAAACCTGTGTAGAACAAAATACGCTCAGAAGTAGTTGTCTTTCCGGCGTCGATATGCGCCATGATACCGATGTTTCTGTTATAAATTAAATCTCCTTTAGCCATTTGATAACTATGATTTTACTTTTAAATGTTTTATTTCAATTAAAATCTAAAGTGAGCAAATGCGCGGTTGGCTTCAGCCATACGGTGCATGTCTTCTTTACGTTTGAAAGCACCACCCTGGTTATTGAATGCATCAACGATTTCGGCAGCCAATTTATCAGCCATCGAGCGTCCTCCGCGTTTGCGTGAGTACAATATAAGATTTTTCATTGAAATTGATTCCTTGCGGTCTGCACGGATTTCAGTAGGGACTTGGAATGTAGCACCACCAACACGACGAGATTTTACTTCCACTAATGGAGTAATATTTTCGAGGGCTTTTTTCCAAACTTCGAGAGGGGATTTTTCTTCGTTCGGAAGCTTGTTTTTAACAGTTTCGAGCGATGAATAGAAAATGTCAAATGCGGTAGATTTTTTACCATCATACATCAAGTGGTTTACAAACTTTGTAACCATCGACTCATTGAAAACCGGATCAGGTAATACGATCCTCTTTTTTGGTTTCGATTTTCTCATTTTTCTTGAAAATTTCCGTTTTTGTTTTTTTAGTTGCTTTAGTCTTACTTCAACGATTCCTCTGAATCATTTACTCAACTTTCATCTGCTTCCTGAAAACTCAAACAAGTGTTAAACTTGATTTTGTTGTTTTTTAGAACTGCAATTGGAACAGCGAATTAAAACGCTTGTCCGTCAATTCTTGTTATTTCTTTTTACCTTTAGCTGGTGCGCCTTTTGCGGCTACTGCTTGTCCTGGTTTTGGACGTTTTGTTCCGTATTTAGAACGACGTTGAGTACGACCAGCAACACCGGATGTATCTAGTGTTCCACGAACCACGTGATAACGAACCCCTGGAAGATCTTTTACACGACCACCACGTACCATTACGATAGAGTGCTCTTGCAAGTTGTGTCCTTCACCAGGAATGTAGGCATTCACTTCTTTTTGGTTAGTTAAACGTACACGGGCAACTTTACGCATAGCCGAGTTCGGTTTTTTAGGGGTAGTAGTGTAAACACGAACACAAACTCCTCGACGTTGTGGACAAGAATCCAACGCTGGCGATTTGCTTTTGTCAATGAGTTCTGCTCTTCCTTTTCTAACTAATTGTTGAATTGTAGGCATTTTACTTTGTTTTTGATAACTTAAATAGTTTATTTATATCCTGTTGGTTTTTCTCCAAAATGGGTTGCAAAGATAGACATAATATTTTAATGAACAATACTCTAATAGCAAATATTTTTTTTTCTACTGAGAATCAAGTATTCAGATTGAATTTAACGCTTATTTTTTCACGAAAAATGCGTCTATTATCCGCATTATTTAAATTTGGACAATAGACGCACTTTTACACTGATTTATTGACTGTTATTCTGCGAATATGTTTAAAAGTTTAAACTCCGCTGAATGAGCTAAAACCACCATCAATTGGCAACACTACACCGGTGATAAAGCTGGCCGCCGAAGAACATAAAAATTGAACAGCTCCGTTCAATTCGGTTATGTCACCAAAACGTCTCATTGGTGTATTGGCAATTACTTTAAGACTACGATCGGTCAATGAACCATCAAGGTTAATAAGCACTGCACGATTTTGCTCACCAATAAAAAAGCCTGGAGCAATGGCATTTACACGTATACCGTCGCCATACTTCATCGCCATTTCCATCGCCAACCATTGCGTAAAATTGCCAACCGCCGCTTTTGCTGCTGAATATCCCGGCACACGTGTCATCGACTGCATAGCTGCCATCGAAGATATATTAATAATACTTCCTGTTTTTTGTTCGGCCATAATTTTTCCGAAAACATAACTAGGGTATACCGTTCCATTCATATTGAGATTGGTTACAGCATCCCACTTCGAAATCTCCATTTCAAAAAAGCTCTGATCGGGCATCAGCGTAGCTCCGGGAATATTACCACCGGCGATGTTCAGCAGAATATCTATTCGCCCCCATTTGGCAACCACTTCCGCCGCTATTTTTTCCAAACTTGGAATATCTAGAACATTACCAACAAAACCAATTACATCGCCACCTAGCCCGGACAATTCTTTTACTTTGGCATCCAGTTTTTCCTGTTTGGTACCAATGGCCACTACTTTGGCTCCTGATTTCACGAAACTTTGTGCCACACTACCACCCAACACACCGCACGCTCCGGTGATAACGGCTACTTTTCCTTCAATACTAAATAACTCGCTCATAATTGCATTTACTATTTTCTCAACTTTGCACTCCTACAATTTTTCACTTTCCACTGCAGCCATTATGCCTGACACCTGAGCCAAAGCAAACATGCGTCCGAGAAACGAATAGCCGGGATTGTGCTTGGTTTCTCCATCCGTCAGCATTAGTTTTCCATGATCGACGCGCATGGGCAACCCTGGATTTTCGTGTTCGAAAATGCGAACCAGTTCCACCAAGTGACCGCGACCTTCGAGATGCGATGCTTCCATAAAGTTCCCATTCGCGGCCACTTCCGTACTTCGCAAATGTACAAAATGCGTGCGCTTTGCAAATTTCTGCGCCATAGCAGGAACATCATTATGCAAACCGGAGCTGAGCGATCCGGCACAGAATGTGAAGCCATTGTTGGGGCTCTTGTCTGCATTCAGTATCCATTCAATATCTTCGACATTGCCTACAATGCGAGGCAGTCCTAACACCGGGTATGGAGGATCATCCGGGTGAACGCATAGATTTATATCATATTGCTCGGCTGTAGGAATTACACTTTCCAAAAAATATTTCAGGTTGGCACGCAATTGATTTTTATCAATGCCTTTGTAAAGTGCCAGTAACTGATTGAACAGTTCCACAGGCTTTTGAACGTTTCCTTTAAAGCTATCATTTACAAAACCCTGAGTTTTTACGATAATGGTATTGATCAATTCTGCTTTTTCTTCCTCAGAAATCGTTTTATTCAATTCATTTACCTGCATCATCTCCTCTGCTGAGTAATCGGCCTCAGCTCCTGCCCTATTTAAAATATAGCAATCAAAATATGCAAAACGAATTTTATCAAAAAAAAGCGTTGAAGTTCCATCAGCCAATTTATAATTCAGGTCGGTACGAATCCAGTCGATTACCGGCATAAAATTATAGCACACGGTTTTAATTCCCGCTTTCCCCAAGTTCGCCAAACTGATTTTATAGTTTTCCAACAATTGCTCTCTGTTAACTCCGGCATATTTTATACTTTCCGATACCGACAAACTCTCCACCACCGACCAACGCAAGCCGTAACTTTCGATATAAGCTTTCAATTCAGTAATCGCTTCAAGTGTCCACACTTCGCCACTTGGCACATCATGCAATGCAGTCACAATTCCTTCCACTCCTATTTGTCTGAGCATGTCCAGCGTAATATTATCTTTACGTCCAAACCAACGCCACGTTTTTTTCATGTTAATTTTCGTTACAGCTTTTCCAAGGTTATAAACTTTGGAAAAGTTCGCTATTTAGTTATGATGTTTCAAATCTAGTTTTATCGCTTTCAAACTATCCAGGTCATGCACCGGTCGCTCAATGTCATACGGAATTGGGCGCTTTGAAAAAGTTTGGAAATAGAGCAAACAGGCATCTTTCCACCAAACAGCATCGCGAGCCTGAATACGTAATTTCGATTGCACTTCGGTAAACCGTTGCGCATCGACAAAAGGTTCTGCCTTATCCCAAATTTTCTGATACTCACGTACCTCCTGAACACCTTTATCGTAGGTATAACACAACTCATCCCACAGCGTCTTTCCATCTTTCATGCGGTAATCCCACGGCACATGATGAAACCAAAGTAGATATTTCTCCGGACATTGGTTCACATCGTTGAATTGCTCTTTTAACGGCGAAGCATACTGACTTACAGCATTGCTTCCATTGATAGTCCGATCAAAACCAAGCCCAACCGAATCAGCCTTATGGTAATATGTTGGCAACCAGTCGGGACGCGCGCCTGGAATCTCACACCATGGCTCAGGCCCATAGTGATGTGTCCATGCAAAAATATGGTGTAAACCAAGCGGCATCATATAATCAACGGCAGTTTGGTGCGAAGTTAGCATCATTTTCTTTATTGATAAATGAAATGCATTATAGTCCATGTTTTTGACGCCATTTTCCATGTTTTTCATTGCTGATTTAGATCCATAGAAAGTCATTTTAATCCATTCGTCGGCTATCTGTTCGCTGCTAAGTTCGTTATTCCACGCCAACCGTCCGAATGCATACCAGTTAGCTTGCGCAAAATGATGACCACACCAGTTGGCGTCATCACCAATATTGGCAACTCCTGCAAAAGCAGTTATTTTCTGAGGATAAATTTCTCCGGTAGTGAGTTTTGAAATGGTAGTGCCATCACCTGCAGCATGCGTATCAGCATCTAAAAACTCTTTCCACATAGCGGACAGGAAAACCAAGTGATTGCTTTGTCCAAGATACTCCTGAGTAATTTGGAGTTCGGGCATCAAAGCCGTTTTTTTCATAGCACCAAACAAAGGACTAAAAGGTTCGCGTGGCTGAAAATCCACCGGACCGTTCTTTACCTGAATAATCACATTATCGCGAAACTGCCCATCGAACTTATGAAATTCGTTGTAAGCCAGTTTCACACGGTCATCGCCCGGCTCGTACACAAATGCACGCCACATCACAATTCCACCAAATGGTTTCAACGCATCGGCAAGCATATTGGCACCATCCGCGTGCGTACGCCCATAATCCATTGGACCGGGCAAGCCTTCGGAATTGGCTTTTACCAAAAAACCACCTAAATCAGGTATCAGTTTATAAATCTCTGTTGCTTTATTTTTCCACCATTTCCGGACATCAGGATTCAACGGATCGGAAGTGGACAAACCACCCAATTCTTTTGGCGAAGAAAAATTAATGGACAAATAAACCCGGATATTATACGGTCGTAGCACAGCGGCAATGGCTTTCACCTTAAACAAGTTCTCTGTAGAAAGCATTTTTGGGGATGCATTTACATTATTCAACACGGTTGCATTAATTCCAATTGACGCATTGGCACGTGCATATTCTTTATAGCGTGGCGAAATCGTTGCCGGAAGTTCATCCCATTTCCAAATAGAGTGACCGGCATAACCGCGTTCGACACTTCCGTCCAGATTATCCCAATGATTCAGAATGCGTATATCATAAGATGGTTTTTCCTTTATATTCAAAGATGTTGTGAACTGATCAGTCTGAATTAATCGAAGTAAATTGTAAACCCCATAAAGTAGTCCATTGTCTGATAAAGCTGAAACTACTGTAAATTGCTTATCCTTTTGTTGAACAGTACGAATAATATATCCTTCATTACCTAACGATTTCAGCTCTTTTGAAAACCCAAGAGTTATGATAAATTTGTCAGTTAGCGGTGCAATGATTATCGATTTATCAATAGGTTCAGTATTGTATTTCAATTCAGTGCCGCTCATTTTTTTCCATGCCAATTGAAATTCCTCCACCGGCAGAGTACTAGTTTGACCAACTATTGAAGAAAAAAGCGAATTTTCACATTTATTTTCATTAAAACGAAGCCATAACTGACCACCATCCTCGGCATTCAGCCGGAAGATAGTAGTCAGGACAACACAGAAAAGAAAAATATTTTTATATTTAAAAGACATAACTACTAATTAACAAAATATTTCTCGCCTTTTACCTCTACTGATTGCTGTGCTACTTTTTTCACAGCAATTGACTGCAAATCTGGCTGTTGACCTCCAACTGACAAAATAACTTTTCCGGGTTCAACTACCGCCACATTCTGATTATCGCGTGCAGCAAACTGAGCTGGTTGAAGTGTAAAGGTTACTGTTTTTGTTTCTCCTACCGGCAAGTGAATACGCTTAAATCCCTGTAATGACCGAATTGGTTTCTGCAATTTGCTATCGGGTAACGAGACATATAATTGAACAACTTCATCACCAGCCATTGTACCAGTATTTTTCACATCAATCTATATTCATAGATAAATTTAGTCACAATTATTCTTGCCCACCACCATCTATGGTCTTTATCGTGCCGTCTATATTATATTCCAATTCTACGACTTTAATACTTCGTAGCCATGTTTTACCTCCAGAAGGTACACTATCGTGGTGAAATAGATACCATTTCCCTTCGAACTCAACAATTGAATGATGTGTAGTCCATCCTATAACGGGTGTAAGAATAACACCTGCATAGGTAAACGGTCCATATGGACTGTCGCCAATAGCATAACATAACTTGTGAGTATTTCCTGTAGAATACGAAAAATAGTATTTATCGTTGTACTTATGCATCCAAGGTCCTTCGAAATATCTGCGGTTATGATCACCTGCTTTTAGTGACTCGCCATTTTCGTCCAATATCAACACATCGCGTGGTTCTTCAGCAAATTGCAACATATCATCAGTGAGTTTTGCTACACGGGCACACAAAGCAACTTCATCATCTGCAGGTTCTGCCGGATTTTCAATGGCTTTATTATCTCTGTATCGATGTAACTGTCCGCCCCACAATCCACCGAAATAGATGTAAAAATTTGTAGCATCATCTTCTAACACAGCAGGATCTATGGTAAAACTTCCTTTTACAGGATCACTTTGAGGAATAAATGGACCCTCGGGTTTGTCGCTGACAGCTACGCCAATGCGAAAAATATCATTTTTATCCTTTAATGGAAAGTAAAGGTAATACTTTCCATTTTTACAAGCAGCATCTGGTGCCCACAATTGACGACCTGCCCACGGAATATTTTTTACATCGAGTGCCACGCCATGATCGGTCACTTCACCATCAATGCTATCCATCGAGAAAACATGGTAATCGCGCATATCAAAATGGTCGCCATTATCATTTTCAGGAATACCCGATTCAATATCATGCGAAGGATAAATATATATTTTACCGTTAAACACATGAGCCGAAGGGTCGGCTGTATAAAGATCTTTCACTAAATATCTTGGTTCTTTCATATTTCTCAATTAATTACCCCTAGCCCCTAAAGGAAGACTAGGATAGTTTTATTTTTAATATTTTTTACATTACAATTTCAAATACTTGGTCTATGAGTCCCTTTAGAAATTTGGCATCTTACTTGCTTCTTTAATTATTGTATGACGAAGTGCTTTAGTATTCATTGTAATATGTATCTTTTATTATAAAATTTAGTTCAAAAGGCTTCTCCTACAAGTATTTTACACAATATTTTTTCTGCGTTCGGTTAACTCTGCTTGCAATTTCTCGTTCAAGCTTTTGGTAATTGGGTAAAAAAACAATGCAATAACGCCGATAAAGAATGTTATGGAAGGAATTATACTGGATGTAAGCCGAATACCTACAACAGCCGAAGCACTTTGAATTGTATTTGGGACAAAACCAAAAGCATCAATAATACCACCGCAAATAGCACCGCCTATACCAAGTCCAGCTTTCAAAGCAAAAACGACTCCGGCAAATACGAAACCTGTAGCACGACGATGATTCATCCATTCAGAATGGTCAGCTACATCACCCATCATTGCCCAAAGTAAAGGAATTGTAGGAGCGTATGCCAAACTTTTCAATATATTGATAGCAAATATCATTCCGATATTGTCTACAGGAACAATAAAAAACAAAGCAGTGAACAAAGCAGTAAATGCCAGACAAACAATAAAAACATTGCGCTTGCCGAATATCCCCGACAACCAACCCGACAGGAATATAACTCCCAACAAGGTAATAATTTGCCCAATCATATTAAACAAACTGAATCCTACGGCAAAAACCTGACTATTATTCGAAGCAATCAACCCAAACGCATTCAGAAAACCATGCAAAGCACCATAGGTTTGGCCTGCATCGGCCACCAACCCAAAGTGACGTAAGAAATTAAACAAAGCATCTTTATCAACCACATAATTAAAATAATACGACATACTACTTCCCCACATGGCCAATGTTACGAATAAAAATAATGTGAGTGCAAACATGGCTTTCCATGGACCATTACTAATAATATCTTTAAAATCCTGTTTAATCGGTGTTTTTTGATTTACCGGAGGCTTAATACGTTCTTTAGTTGTAAAAAATGTAATCACTAAAAGTACCACAACTACACCTGCAAATAACTGAATGGTACCCGCCCAACCTTTCTGCGCATTGCCATGACCAAATTTTGCAACCAAAGGTAATGTAAGTCCCTGAACCACAAAAGTAGCAATAGTAGCAGTCACAAAGCGTATAGAAGAAATACTTGTGCGCTCCTTAATGTCGCTTGTCATCACACCACCCAACGAAGAATAAGGAGTATTGTTGAATGAATAAACGGACATCAACATAATGTAAGTAATACCGGCATAAAGAATTTTTCCTCGTTCACTCAAATCAGGTGTTGAAAAAGCCAATATAAAAAATAACGCAAACGGAATTGCTGTCCACAATATCCACGGACGATATTTACCCCAACGAGTATTTGTTCTATCTGAAATTATTCCCACCATCGGATCGACAAAAGCATCGAAAACACGAGCGACTAATAAAATCATACCTGCAGCAGTGGCTTTTATACCAAACACATCGGTATAGAAAAACAATTGAAACATCATCATCATTTGGAAGATGAGGTTGGCTGAACCATCTCCCAGACTATATCCTACTTTTTCGCCAAACGATACTTTTTGTGTTCTTGATTTCATGAATTTGTTTTTTGTAATTGAAATATTATTGTTCTTTATTCTCTAATTTTATCTGCCATTCGCTTAGGGGCAGATTGCCATATGCTCCAGCAATTTCAGCTCCCATTCTCCCTTCTGATTACCAATTATACAATATCTTTTCTCTGCGAAAACAGGCGACACTTTTTTATCACTTGCAGCCCAACCCCAAATTTTCAATTCAATACCGCACTGCAAAATCATTCCATCACTTATAAGCTTTGGCAATTTTACTTCCGCAAATAACAAAACTGTAAAAAAACAGTAGAATTAATATTGATTAAAATCGCTTTAATCCTTTCATAGTTAGCTTCTTCATTTAAATCTAGACAATGTAATCAACTCCCAAAAATTCATCTTTCTGAAATTACAAATTACTTATAATCGTAAAGCCTTACTCGCTGAATTTGCCATTCTCCAGAGCCCATTCTCATATGCCGTCCCTGATGAGTTTGATCACCATTAAGGCGTTTGAAGTGCCAACCGGCTTCTGTTTTAGTACTGACATCCGCCGAGAGGATTCCTATTGTATACTCTTTATCCTTTACGTTTCGAAATGTACAAACAACGCTAGTTCCACCAATCCAAAATTCACCCGGAGCTGTTTCGATAATTACACAACCTGCAGGTATCCATTTTTCGGCTTTTGCTCCATCGGTCCAAGGTAGTGTACATACATGAGCTATCACCACCTGATAATCTCCAAAGGATAATGTGTCCGTTTTATGTTCTTTATCGAGATATACCCCATTCGTTTTGGTGCGATTGGCTAAAATCATATCCGACAAGTCGTTTAATATTTTATAACTCTTTGTCAAAGGATTTCTTTCTTCATCTGAGGCTGTTTCTATTGCAAACGGACTATATCCTAATGCTTTGTGCCTTCCAATAACATAAAAAACCTGTGCAGCATTTTCCGGCTCCATCTTTATTTCTGGTATAAAAAGCGGATTGTTCAGGTTGTCATATTGAGCGCACCAGTTACGAAAATCGCCATGATAAATATCCGGTGAAAGCATATCGAGATGTGTTGTAGCAGCTTGCCATACATTGATTAGATGAGGTAAAGGACCACCGCTCGGATATTTTCCCGGATCTACATTCGGACGGTTCAGTGCACAATTCACATACATCGGAAGGTTGTAAGCAGCTTTTCCTGCTTCGGTCACTTTATCGGCAAACACAGCATAATACCAAGCTGTAAACAGTTCATCGGTAGCCAAACCTTTTCCAAAAATGGTTTCCCAGTTACCTGTAAGTTTGTTTCCATTTTTTGCCCATAAGTTTTTAACGTGTGGTAACAAAATCGATTTGTTTTTTGTAAAATAATCTGTCAATTTACGTGGAACTTCGGCTTGAAAAGCTTTATTAGCTCCTGCGGAATAATCGCGGGCTTCGGGCAATTGACCAATTTCATTTTCTACCTGAATCATTATTACCGTCTGGCGATCGGCATCAATCGATTTAACATGACTCAACAATGCCGTAAAGGCTTTAATATCCGTTGTCAGGACATTTCCACTAAAAGCACTTACAATTTCGGAAGGTTTTCCGGCCTTATCAAGTGTGCGAGGGAATTGTTTATAATCTTTTTTAATCCATTCGGGAGTATAACACGACATACTATTTTTCCACGTTCCAAACCAGAGGAACACTAAATGCAGATCACTTTCACGAGCCTGATTAATCATAGCATCCACCAACGTAAAATCGAATTTACCTTCTACAGGTTCGAGTAACTCCCAGTAAATAGGAGCCAACACCGTATTCAAATTCATATCATGCAATTTTGGCCAAATACTTTTCATTTCGTCCTTATCGGAAGTGGCCGAGTTTCCTAATTCACCTCCAAGCATTAAGAATGGCTTTCCATCAACGAATAACTGAGTTGTGGCATTTTTTGTAACCAAACGGGGTATTTCGTTATTGCCACCCTTTACCAAAAACGTGACGATAGTGAGAGATAATACCGTGAGTATTATTCGTAGATTAAATACTTTCATATAAATCGGCATGAATAGAAATTTGCGAAAGAGGGTATTTCTCGCTTAACAAAATAAATCGAGAGTTCCTTAGAAAAATATGGCTGACTGGGACTTAGATTATTGGTAAATCCCAATCAGCCATTACTTAATTATTTAATCAATATCCAGGGTTTTTGTAAGCAACTTGTTCATCTACAGTCAATGCTGTTAAACCATTGATAGTAGTTTTCGGAATAGGACGCAGATAGGCTGTACTTGGAATAGTACGTGTTACTACTACCGGAATATGATCACCGGTAGAAGATCCAAAAACATCGCAAATCTCATAAGCACCTGCAAGTTCTCCTCGCCAACGGTAAGGGAAAGCGTAGAAGACTGGTACAAATCTCATAAGCACCTGCAAGTTCTCCCCATTTCTGAGTACGCACTAAATCGAACCAACGATGAGCTTCACCAAATAATTCACGCGAACGTTCTACAAAAATATAGCTAACATTAACGATTGCTTATCTGAACAAACTCATAAAGTTATATGCTATTGTCATTAATAGCAATGAGGCTTCAGTACCATCAAATCCAGATTGATTCATTTTATCTAATAAATAATCATATTTAAGTTCTTTGATACAATTTTCGCAGTTATCTTCCTCTATGAGCCACCACACATCAGCTCTACTCAGTGTAAGGGTTGTAATATAACATGTGTAACGAAATCCATTTATTTCAACGTCTTCTTCAAATAAACTAAGTTGTTTACCAACTACTTTTGGTCGTTTATTTACTTCTTGACGAACCAAAATCATTCTTCTTGAATGTGTCCAATCCTGTGCACGAGATTCAAATTTGGCAATTTCAATCCCATTATGCAATCCAAGCCATGTTCTTAGAGTCGTAATTTACCGCAAAATGGACAATTTGGGATAATTTATATTTTTCAAAAGGCAAATTTTATTTTGTAATGGTTGTATTAATCTTAAAATGTAGATTAATTGAACGGGACAAGATTATTGTTGATATATACTTAAAAATAAACATATACAGAGACCAATCGTTGGTCTCTGTATATGTAATCTAATTTCTATTAATTATTTGTAAGCATCATTTTGGTCACACAATTTGTTTTTCAACAGCTCATCTGTTGGAATCGGCATATCCATCTTTGCAGGATTATAATCATAAGCACGGTTAGTATGCCAAGAATCTTGTACCAGAGGGTCATTATTTGGATAACCTACCCCTTTTGGGTAATTGTGCGCAATGTGATCTGCCATAAATCCGGATCGGATTAAATCTGGAGAAAGACACCATTCAGCATTAAATTCCTTACGACGTTCCTGACCCAAAGCTACCAACCATACTGGAGAAGTAAAACCTTTATCAGCTTTTACCTGAGTATAATAAGTCTCTGCATCTGGAACAGTTACTGCAGTTTCAGTAAATGGAATAGGATATTGATTAGGAACTTTTACTGTGGCATCGCCTTTAGAAATATAGAAAGTTGCAATTTGTTGATAGTAAGGGAGATATGTTGCAGTCAACGCTGCTTTCTTGCCAACTTCCAAATTACCGTACGCACGGTCACGAATTTGCTTAATTATACCCCAGGCTGTAGCATCCTCACCACCATTCAAATTGAATAGACACTCAGCATAATCAAATAATACATTCGAATAACGTTTATAATAGATTTGTTGAGGACCCCACTCTGCATTCCAGTCTGCACGACAAGTACGCCAGTACTTCAAACTCCAGATAGCAGGAGCAGGTTCACCACCAGTCAAAAAATGATAATGCTGCATTAAATCTTTAGGATTAGGATTTTTCTCTAAATCAAGATTTTGCTGTAAATAGGGATTATAACCATAGTTTGTAGCAGATTTCCAAGCTGGATTAATATCAGTCACATCGCCCGTACAACCTGATGCATCACGACGTTTATCTCCTTGTTCATAACAGCTCCACCACTCCCAAGAGAGGTACAATGAACCCCAACCACCTAAGTTAGGACAAGCTGAAAAATAAGTCACCCAATCTTTAGCATCGGTTTGATTTCCCGATCCCCAATTAGCACCTTGGTCAAGAACCTCTTCCCAAATACTTTCTTTAGTCCAAACAGCTCCCGGATCCCACAAAGTGGTGAAAGAAGAATTTAGTTCGTATTTGCCACTATTAATTACTTCTAATAATGCAGCAGCTGCTAATGTATAGTTATCTTTAGCTTGGTCAGGAACACGATATGCTTTCCACATATAAGCTTCACCAAGGTATGAAAGAGCAAAACCTTTGGTACATCGTCCATACTGTCCATTCAATGGATCCCAGTCAAGTTCAGTAGATGCTATTTTTAAATCATTAATGATAAAATCCCACATCTCAGTGAAAGTTGCTGCGCGAGCTTTTTGCGGAGTATTAATATAATTCTCACCAGTTGCCAACATAGGTACACGAGCAAAATTCTTTGCAAGCCAAACATAGAAGAAAGCACGAATAGATCTTGCCTGACCGTCAAGTGATGTCTTTAAAGCAGGAGTAATATTCTTGGCTGCATCGAGGCCTGCAAGGAAATCATTACAACGCGAAATTGCCTTATAACTCTGAGCCCAACCTTGGCCAAGTTCCTGACTACCTGCATTCCAATTTTGTACGTTCCAGTCTTTATCCCAACCGGTAGCCTGAGTATCCATGGTAGGGTGTCCACCAACAAACAAGTTCGGTTTGAAACCCCAGGATCCGTCTGTGTCATTATTCGGAATCATCATATCGTAGCAGCCGACAAGTCCTGCCTGAGCATCTTTGTCTGTTTTAAACATTTGATCGGGAGCCAAAAGGTTATAATGATCCACTTTCAAATAATCGTTGTTGTTGCAGGAGGTTATTCCCAACAGGAATAACACACAAGTAACTGAGAATATTATTTTTATTTTGTTTTTCATAATATTAATATATTTATATTGAACAATTATAATTGTATATTCAAACCTATTGTATAAATACGTGGGTTAGGATAACGACCGGTATCCAAACCGGTATAAAGCACACTTCCTTGTCCAACTTCAGGATCACCATACTTGTTGTAACTTGAAATGCATAATAAGTTTTGTACAGATGCGCTAATACGGGCACTTTCAATGTGCAATGGTTTTAACATGTTTCTAGGAAAACTATAACCAACCTGAACATTGTTGATCTTCAAAAAATCACCATTTTTAACCCATGCAGAAGATGCACGCATGTTTAAATTGCTATCAACGATTGACAATTTAGAAAGCGTATTACTGTGATTAGCGGGAGTCCATGCTTCTGCTGTAGCAGAATTTAAGATGTTAGGTAAAGTCCCATCATCTGAAGCATTAAAAATATTTGATAATCTCATTGCTGAGTAAGAATTGATTTGTTGCCCAAGTACTCCATAAGCATAAACCGAGAAATCCCAATTTTTGTACGAAGCATTTAGTGTCAAACCGTAATTTAACTTAGGAAAACCATTACCTAAGACAACCATATCTTTTTGATCAATTACACCATCACCATTAACATCTTTGTACTTAAAGTCACCGGCTCCTGTTCCAGCATTCTGATAAGGAACAGAAGCGGAGGTAGTATGGCCGGCAGCAATAGCTCGATCATTTGAAGCTTTTGTGGCAGCAACGTTTAATTTATCGACTTCAGTCTGAGTTTGGAATACTCCTTCAACTTGATAGCCATAAAAAGAACCCACGGCATAACCTTCACGACAGATTGAGCTTCCACCCCAGTATACACTGGAAGCAGAACCTACTGCACCTACGTTTGAACCATCATTGGTAGAAGCCTCATTATCATTTAACAAATCGGCACCCATTTTCAAAATTTTGTTTTGCAAGCTTGAACCTGTCAAGGTGGCACCGATATTCCAATCCTTATTAATTTGTTTCTTATAATTTATACTCAATTCCACCCCTTTATTTTGAATTGAACCATAGTTAGTATATATACTTTTATCACCTAGTGATTGGCGAATTGTCTGATACAATAATAGATCTTTGGATGTTCTAACGAAATAGTCCGCAGTAATATTTAAACTATTATTAAATAAGCCTAAATCAATACCAATGTTGCTTTGCTCATTTGTTTCCCATTTCAAGTTGGGGTCCACTAGTACATTAGCATAACCGTTTCCAGTAATAGCTGTTGAACCTAAACCTGAAACACCATTTTGTGCATAATAATAATATGCAATTGAATTTGTAGTCAATGCTGGCACAGCTTTAATAGCGTCTGTAGCACTTCCTGAGTTACCAGTCTGTCCCCAACCTAAACGAAGTTTCAAATTACTGATTGTAGGAATGTCTTTCATGAAATCTTCTTCTGAAATACGCCATGCAGCAGCAGCTGATGGGAAAGTACCCCACATATTACCAGATCCAAAGTTAGATGAACCGTCACGACGTACAGTACCCGTTAAGATATAACGATCTTTCAAACTATACATAGCACGTGCATAATAAGATAGACCACGAGTTTGCAAATTATAAGCACCAGTACCGGTTCTGGTAGCTGGATCATTGCTCTGACTGATATCGCGGTAGTTAGCACTCGGAAAATCTTTAGCATAAGCTGCTGCCCAGTCTCCAAAGCTGTTACTTACTGTATTACCTGCCATCAAAGTCAAATTATGAATATCATTTTTCCAATTGTAAGTGAAATAATTTTCAATGGCAACATTGTTATCTTGAGTACCTTTAATATTTAATTCATATAGTGTAGAATAACCTGTTAATACAATAGGTGTTACTCCGTCAGCCATAAAACGTTGTTTATTACCCCAAGCATTTTGATAGTCGCTAGAGGTATAATTATAAGATCCTATTGTTTTAAATGTAAGGCCTTTAAATAATTTAATATTAGCATAACCACTGATAAGTACTTGGTTATTTTTAGTTAACCCATTATTTTCCATCTGTGAAGCTACCATATTATCAGTTGTACCACCATCGTAAGAACCAACTGAAGATTGCATTGTAGTACCATATGTTCCGTTTGCATTTCTAACATTATTACCCACATAAACACCATTAGTTGTTACATAATCCATAGTCGGGCACATAAAAGCCATATCACGAAGAGAAGAAAGATTCCCGTTATTAGACCCGTTACCAGAGTTACTACCGTGAGTTTGTGAGTGAACAAAATTGATATCACCACCAATCTCGATAAAATCTGCAACTTTGGTTACAACATTGGCTCGAGCTGTCAAACGATTGTAATTTGTATTGATAACAATACCATCGTTGTTTAAATAACTAAATGAGAAGTTCGATTGAGTTTTATCAGTACCACCCGAAGCAGAAAGATTATATTGTTGCTTTAAGGAAGGATGTGTCATTTCTTTTTGCCAATCAATGGTCTTTCTTTTACCATCGTATGCTGTAGAGAAAATTTGATTTGCTAAAACTTTACCATCGTTTGCACGTCCTGCACGTACATTTGCGGCAAACTGATCAGCATTACCAACATCCAATGTTGAAGATAAAGTTTGAACACCATAGTCTGCAGAAAAAGTAATGTGTGTAGTACCTGATTTACCATGTTTAGTTGTAATCATGATAACACCATTTGCTCCAGCTGCACCATATATAGCAGTAGCAGAAGCATCCTTCAATATTTCTATGCTTTCAATATCACTTGGAGCAAGAAAATTGGCATTTGTACCTACTTGTATACCATCTACTACATATAGGGGACTTGCACTACCATTAATAGTTGCAACACCACGTATACGAATGGCTGCATTTGCATCAGGAGCACCATCTTGCGATGTTACCATAACACCCGCAGCTGCACCTTTTAAACCTTCTAGAATATTAGTAGGACTTTTTCTCATCATTTCTTCTCTGTTCACTGATGCAACAGATCCCGAAATGTCTTTCTTTCTTAAACTACCATAACCTACAGCTACAACCTCATTAAGCATCTTTGAATCTGAGGTTAATTTTACGTTAACCACATTCGACTTAACTACTACTTGTTGTTTCTCCATACCAATATATGAGAAAACTAGTGTTGAACCTTGAGCGGCTTTCAAATTGTACTTACCGTTCATGTCTGTAATTGTTCCTGTTGAAGACCCTTTTACAAGTACTGAAACTCCAACTAGTGGACTTCCATCACCTGCATCAGTAACAACTCCCGAAACAGAAAGATTCTGCTGAGCAGAAACAAGGCCTACTCCAAATAGAAGCAATGCCACTAAAAAATTGATTTTTCTTTTCATGAAATTAAATTTAATAATAAAAGGTTAATTGATATTGAAAGTAATATTTTCCGAACATTCATAGCACTTACGCCAATATTTGGTTCTACTCAAATGCACGTAAAACTGTTCTTTAATGTCTCCCATTGGGATTTTGTGCCCTAACTAGTCCAAAAGAACATAGCGGTACTGCGAGGATTTCATACTTGTTCAATAGGTTTTTTGAACCCTTTCGAACAGATTGAATCGAGTAACTTTCATTCATAATTCATTTTAATTTAAAGTTAATAATTGATTATTTGATTTAATTATAATATTTCAAATTGTCCATTAAGAATAACAGGCAAAATCAAAAGTTGATGATTTCTTCCACAGTTTTCTAATCCAAGCTATTCGATTCATTTGTAAAGCCATTTTCAATATAATTTCTTCGCCAGAATCTTTCGATATATGTAGGAATAGCCAGCATATTGTATCACAATGTAGAAAGTCTATTTCGCACCTTTTCATTTGTACAAACTTACCCATTTATATTCCATTGACTTTATGCGTAGGTTTCATAAACTTTTCCAGAGGTTACATTTTTATTCATTTTGTAACATAAACTTTGCTTCTAGTTACATCAAACACAAATTTTAATCAATCATTATATTTATGTATCATTTTTTTCGACTAAATATATAAAATTACGTCAAATACAATTTCTAGACTTCTACAATGAAAAATAATGTTTATGAGGATAAAATAAAAAAGCAGCTTGAAAAAATTCAAGCTGCTTTTTATTTTCATTGAAGGGGAGATACCTATTTCAATATTATTAATCTGTTATATTATCAATCTTCTCTTGTTTTATGTGTTGGGCATATTCTTTAGGTGAAGATCCGTAAAATTCACGAAATGAATTTGAGAAATGAGACAAATTTGAAAACCCAAGTGCATATGCAACATCAGACACTGTCAACTTTTGATTAGACAACAATTCTGCTGCTTGCTTCAAGCGAATTGATCTAATAAAATCGCGAGCAGACTGGTTTGTAAGCTCCTTGAGTTTTCTATGCATATGTACTCGACTCATACCAACGCCCTCAGCTAACATTTCAACATTAAGATTAGTGTCAGCAATATTCTCATTAATGATTTTTATAATTTTCTCTAATAGAATTTGATCAGATGATTTTAAAACAACAGGTTTGATAAGTGCCTGATTGTCTACTGTATCGGAAATTTTATATTCCAATCTTTCGCGATTTTCTATAATATTTGCAATCCTTTTTTTCAACAACTCTACATTAAACGGCTTTGCAACATAAGCATCAGCTCCAATATCAAATCCTTCAGCTTTGTCGTCATCTGTAGCCTTGGCAGTAAGTAAAATGATAGGAATATGATTAATATTTATATTTGATTTTATCTTCTTGCATAATGTAATTCCATCCATCTCAGGCATCATCACATCACTAATTACCAAGTTTGGTTTTTCTTTTAATATAAAATCTAATGCTTCTTTTCCATTTGAACATTCAAATATTTTATACATCGTTGAAAGTTCATTACGAATGTATTGCCTAATCTCATCCTCATCATCAACTACTAAGACCCTATAATTTGTTCTTGGCTTTACTTTAACTGGGTCATTATTCATTAATTCATCATATGTTGGCATATCCTGAGGATTTAAATCCATCTGGACCTTTGGCGTAACTGAGTTTGCTCCCATCTCCAGAGCATCCAAATGTTCATTTCCAATAGGTAAGCGCACAACAAATTCACATCCTGGCCCTTCCGTTTTATTCCTGGCCGAAAGTACTCCATGTTGTAATGCCACCAACGACTGAGCTAAGTGAAGCCCAATACCTGTTCCAAAATTCGATTTTGTGTGATCGTTGTCTATCTGATAGAAACGCTCGAATATCTTTTCAATCTTATCTTCTTCAATACCTATACCTGTATCAGAAACTACAACCTCGAAATAGTTGTGTAACGGACCTGAATCTGTCTCGTCGGTTCCGGAACGAAGCGATACAACAATCTTTCCATTTTCGGGTGTAAACTTAAAGGCATTGGAGAAAATATTAAGCAATACCTTATCGAAATTATTCTGATCAATCCAAACCAGAAATAGAGTCTCAGGATGTTCAAACACAAAATCGACTTTACGTTTATTTGCCTGATATTCGAACGTTTGCATCAAATCATCTACAAACCCAATCAAATCAGTTTTATTGTATTTAACAAACATTAATCCCTTATCAATCTTTCTAATGTCCATCAACTGATTGATCAACCGAAGAATTCTCTGCGAATTCCGGTACATCATCTGATAAACCTTTTGTTTTTCAGAGTCCTTATTTTCAGAGATCAGTTTCTCCAGTGGACTAAGAATCAAAGTCATCGGAGTTCTGATTTCGTGAGATATATTGATAAAAAATTGCAATTTGGCCTCATTAATCTGCTCGGTGTGTTCACGTTTCATCATTTCCTGTTTGTGTTTCAACTGATTCAAAGTATAGCGTGATACAGCCCAAACAAATAATCCAAAAAGGATGAAGTACATAAACTTGGCAAACCCCGACAAGTACCAGGGCGGAGAAATAATAATCGTTATTACTTTCTCCTGTGAAAGATTATCATGCACATAAGCCATAATCTTCAACTTATAAGTACCATAACTTATATTTGTAAAGTTGATACGATTAACTCCCTGTTCGGTATTCAACCATTGAGAATTAAGCCCTTCCATCTTATAGCGATAATAAACCCGCTCTGAATTACCAAAATCGAAAGTAGAAAATTCCAGACTGAACATATTATCGATATAGCTCAAATGAATAGTATTGACATCAGAAATAAACTGATCTATTACTTGTTTACCTCCCGACTTTTGTCCTTTTTTAACAGGGATGTCCAAAATATAAAGTTCAGTAAGATAAACTTTAAGTTGCTTCCTCAAATCATTGATTTGTTGTGGATAAAAACTGCTCACACCGCTTATTCCACCAAAAAACATTTCGCCATCCGGAGCATGAAAAATTGCACCCTTAGAGAATTCATTTCCTTGCAAGCCATCAAAAGCATAGTGATTCACGAATTTATTTTCCGATACTATTAATTTTGAAATACCAAAGTGAGTACTTAGCCAGATATTTCCCTTACCATCTTCCAAAATACCACAAATAACATTGCTAGGCAGCCCATCAGACATGGTATATATTCTGGATTGCTTCGTTTTCTTGTCATAGCATGCCAGTCCTTCAGTGGTACCTATCCATATATTACCTTTATGATCTTCGGCCATTGCATACACAATATATCCCGGCAATATCCCATTTTTGTTCGTAATATTCTCAATTCTATTGTTTTGCGGATTAATCTTACACACTCCTTTAAATGTGCCAATCCAAATATATCCATCGCGATCTTGAAATACACAGTTAATACCATCGTTTAGAAGTTTTCCATCATGTCCACCATCAAGAGCATAGTGCTTTTTATAGGTTTGCGTTCTCAAATCAAAAGAATATAAACCGGCACCGTTCGTCCCTATCCACAGATTCTTTTGCCTATCCTCGTTGATACACATTATTTTGTTGCTCAGAAAACTATTTCCTATGCTTGGAGAAATCTGATTGTAGTAAGTACAAGTACCACTGTTCTTATTGAACTTAGAAAGTCCATTCAGGTAGGAACCCAGCCAAATATCTTTATTGCTATCCTGAAACATACACATAATGGTGCTTGAAACAGAATTTGGTGTACTCCTCGAATAATGCTTTACGGCTCCTCCTTTTTCGACACCATAAATCCCATCATTATCCGTACCAACCCAAACGACATTGTCATTGTCTTTTAGGATTGACATAACACAACTGGAGCCTATCACATTTCTATTGAATGATTTATACCCAAGAATTGAGAATTTATTGGGATTATTCGGAGCAAAGTAAACGCCCTTTTGGAAAATACCGGTCCATAAATTTCCGGCTTTATCCTGCAGAATAGAGTGTACTTTCATCCTCGAAAAGTCGAATAATGAGGATTGCATTTCGAGATCCTGCAGCATATTCGTTTTTTCATTGTATATCTTCATACCCATACCATCAGTTCCCACCAATAGATGCTTTTGCTTATCTACAAATAAGCATTTAATCGGTAAGCCCTGCTGTGATTTTGGATATACAATTTGGTCGAACCGATTGGTAGTTCTATTAAAGCTAAAAAGGCCGGAAGTAAGTGTGCCTACGAAAATTGTACCTTTGTGATCTTCGCAGATAGCCGAGGTAAGATTGCTTCCAATCTTACCCGGAGAGTTGTATTTAGTAAGTTTTCTTGTTGCAGGAGAGTATCTGTTCAAGCCCTGATCGTCAGACAAAATCCAAAAATCATGTTTTGAATCTTGAAAAACAGCAACTAACGAATTGCTGGACAATAATTTAGAGAAGTTGGTGTCAACCTGATACTTATCTTTATTAGTGTTGATGATTATTAAACCTTGTTCAGTAGTTATCCATATTTGGTGAGTGTTACTTTCAATAATGGAAGTAATATGAGGTTCAATACCTACACCATTTTTGGTGATATTTACCTCTTCAAAAGTATCTTCAGCTCTGTTGTAAAGCATCAATCCATTGATACACCCAACCCAAAAACGCCCCATTGAATCTTCAAATAGCGTACGAACGTAATTATTCTTTAAAGTTTTAGGATTACCTTTTATATTTTTATAAATCGTAAATTTCACCCCATCAAACTTATTTAACCCATCTTCGGTGGCTATCCAAATATAATTACGCTTATCCTGATAGATCGTATTTATCAGGCTATTAGATAATTCTCTATCTGTTGAGTAGAAAGTTCCGGTTTGTGCAGCAACTTGCACAAACAAAGCAGAAAGTATACAAAACGAAAAGATTTTTGTGCGTTTCTTCATAATTCTATTATAGCATTTTATCTAAAGTCGATAATCCGAGAGCAAAAATACTAAAATAAAAAGCAATTACAGACTATATCCTTTGTATTAATTTACAATTATACCCACATTGTAACTATTTGTGAAACAGTCGTCCGAAAAGTCTACAATCCGTTCCGAAATATGTTAGATTCATTCAACCAGTGGATGATAAACAGCAGGTTTTGACAAAAAAAATCCACTGATCGTAAAATCGGTGGATTTTTTTATGATTCTTTTTCAGCTTATTTAAATGATCCGCCCAAAATATCAAGTAATTCGTTCGTTATAGCTTGTTGACGGGATTTATTATATAACAACGATAATTCTTGTAGAATGTCATCGGCATTATCAGTGGCAATTTGCATGGCCATCGTACGCGCTGCATGTTCAGAAGCATTCGCATCAAGCAAAGCAGTATATATTTTAAGCCTCAACACTTTCGGAATTAATTCTTCCATCAATGTTATTCTGTCGGGCTCTACAATATAATCTAGAGCAACAGTTCCCTTTGTAGGCTTAGTCAGTTGAATAGGCAAGAGCGTTTCCGAAACAAGTACCTGCGAACTTTTGCTTTTGAAGTGGTGATAAATCAGTTCGACTTTATCAATATCTTTATTTAAAAACAATTGCATTAAATTATCGGCCAAACCAAGCGCCTCAGCGTAAGTAGGTTTGTCAGCCATAGATTCGTAATTGGCATGAGGTTCAAAACCCATTTTATGACTGGCTTTAGCTACTTTCTTCCCTACCGGAAAAACCAAGACATGCTCATGACCTAACTGACGATACTGCTCAAGAGTTTGCGACAATCGTTTTACTACATTCGAATTATATCCACCACAAAGACTTGAGTTAGATGCAAAAACCACAATAGCTACACGCTTCACATCCCGAACTTCAGCAAACACAGTTGTACTTTCGGTATCTGAACTCAAAAATCTATTCAATAATCCATTCAATCGTTTCTCATAAGGGAAAAAATTCTCTATAGTCTTTTGTGCCTTGCGCAGTTTAGCCGAAGATACCATCTTCATTGCTGATGTAATCTTCTGAGTCGACTTAACCGACTGAATACGTGATTTTATTTCCTTTAACGAACCCATAATTCAATTGATAATTCATAATTGACAATTCATAATTCATAATTACAAATCAACAATCAATGCTTTAACTGATAACTGTTAACTATTTATTGCCACACGTTTTGCAACTTCTGCAGCTACTTTTTCGATAATAGCAGTTACATCATCGTTAATAACACCTTTTTTAAGCACATCCAACACATCAGCTTGGTGAGATAATTCAAGTACCATCAAGAATTCCTTCTCAAAATCCTGTACCTTATGAATTGGCACATTTGAAAGTAATCCGTTGGTTCCGCAATACAACACAGCCACTTGTTTTTCAACAGCCATTGGCTCGTGCAGTGCTTGTACAAGCAAACGAGTATTTTTTTGTCCTTTATCGATAGTCATAGCTGTTACAGGATCCATGTCACCACCAAACTTAGTAAACGCTTCCAATTCACGGAATTGTGCCTGATCCATTTTCAAGGTACCAGCCACTTTCTTCATGGCTTTAATCTGAGCATTACCACCCACACGCGATACCGAAATACCCACGTTGATAGCCGGGCGATTACCTTGGTTAAACAAATCAGTATCAAGGAAAATCTGACCATCGGTAATCGAAATTACATTGGTAGGAATGTATGCTGATACGTCACCTGCCTGAGTTTCGATAATCGGCAAGGCAGTAAGTGAACCACCCCCTTTTACTTTTCCCTTCAAACTATCCGGTAAATCGTTCATTTGCGCAGCTACTTCGGGTTGTGAAATAACACGAGCTGCACGCTCTAACAAACGTGAGTGAAGGTAGAAAATATCACCAGGATAAGCTTCACGGCCTGAAGGACGACGAAGAATCAACGACACCTCACGATAGGCAACGGCTTGTTTCGACAAATCATCGTAAACAACCAAAGCATGACGACCGGTATCTCGGAAATATTCTCCAATAGCTGCACCGGCAAATGGTGCAAAATATTGTAAAGCAGCAGGCTCAGCAGCATTAGCAGCTACAACTACAGTATAGTCCATAGCTCCCGCTTCTTGTAATGTGTTTACGATAGAAGCTACTGTAGAACCTTTTTGTCCGATAGCTACATAAATACAATAAACAGGATCACCAGCTTCGAAATTTGAACGTTGATTGATAATTGCATCAACAGCAATACTGGTTTTACCGGTTTGACGGTCACCAATAATCAACTCACGTTGTCCGCGACCAATCGGAATCATCGCATCAACAGATTTCAAACCTGTTTGCAATGGCTGATTTACTGGTTGTCTGAAAATAACACCAGGCGCTTTACGTTCCAAAGGCATTTCCAGCATTTCGCCTTCAATTTTACCTTTTCCATCCAATGGCTCGCCCAGCGGATTGATAACGCGTCCGAGCATAGCTTCGCTTACCTGAATCGATGCAACACGTTTGGTTCGCTTCACTGTATCGCCTTCTTTAATCTGGCTACTTGGACCGAGTAAAACAGCACCTACGTTGTCCTCTTCCAAGTTCATTACGATGGCTTTAATACCGTTTTCGAAAACCAATAACTCATTGGCTTCAGCATTTCTAAGACCATAGATACGAACAACTCCGTCGCTGACTTGCAACACTGTTCCTACTTCGTCGAATTGAACACTGGTGTCAATTCCTTCAAGTTGCAACCTAAGCATTTCGGAAACTTCGCTTACCTTTATATTATCAGACATCTCTTTTTTAATTAATAATTAATAATTCATAATTCATAATTGGCTAATAAAAAACAGTTATGAATTATTCATTGTGCATTAGGCATTATGAATAGAATTACAAGATTGTTTTATTTTTCTCAATATATTCGTTCTTAATACGTTGCAATTGTCCGGAGAGACTGGCATCCCAACGAACAAAATCAACTTCTAACTGAAAACCACCAAGTAGTGACGGATTAATGATTTTCTCTATTTCAACAGTTCCACCCGTAGCAGTTTGCATCATTGTCAACAATCGTTTCTCAACAGCCAATTCTACAGGCGATGCAGTAACAAGCTTTCCTGAGTGGATATTGTTTTCTTTGCGGTATAAATCTATATACTTCAATGCTACTGCCAATAAATGAATTTCACGTTTATTCTCCAGTAAAACATCAACAAACCGTTTAAACGATTTACTCACACCGCCACCTGCGGCTAACAGAATAGTCTTCCGCTTTTCACTTAGTGCCAATACAGGATTATCAAGAGCCACTCTCAATTCTGGAAATTGAAAATAACTTTGTACAATCCCTTTTGCTTCTGCATACACCTGCTTGGTAGAGTTGCTTTGATTCGCAAATCCAAGTAAAGCAGTTGCGTATCGAGCCGCAATTAATCCATTATTCATGACAAATTATGATTTAGAAATGTTGATCTCGTCGAGCAAGCGATTAATCATATCCATTTGCTCACCTTTCTTTTCCAATTTTTCACGAAGCACACGTTCGGCAATGTCCACCGATAATTCGGCAACCTGACGACGAATATCGCGTATAGCATCTTCTTTTTCGATAAGAATTTGCTTTCTGGCTTCATCAATCATTTTTTGTCCTTCTGAATGTGCTCTATCTTTGGCATCTTTGATTAATAAATCGCGCGTTTGGGTAGCTTCATTCAGGATTTGAACCTGCTCACGACGAGCATTGTCCACAATTGCTTCACCTGCCGCTTTCACCTTGTCCATTTCTATATATGCCTGCTTGGCAATAAGCAATGACTCATCGATGTAAGTTTTACGACTTTCCACCATATTGATAATGACTGGAAAACCGAATTTAACGAGAATGAAAGCCACAATCCCGAAAGAAAGGAACATCCAAAACAAGAGACCTGTTTCAGGCAATAGTAATGACATAATTGTATAAATTTACGATTGGCAATTGAAAATTGACAACTAATTTAAGAAATAAAGACACGGGTCTTAAAGTTAGACCCTGATCCTTTTTTTAGAGAATAAAGCCACAAACTACGATAGCAAATAAAGCAGCACCTTCAACAAGGGCAGCAGCAATAATCATGGCCATACGAATGTCGCCACCAGCTTCAGGTTGACGTGCAATCCCGTCCATTGCCGATCCACCAATTCTGCCAATACCTAAACCTGCACCAATAGCAGCAAGACCTGCTCCTAAACCTGCACCTAATTTTGCTAAACCTGCACCAGCAGCTGCTTGTAATAAAATTGTTAGTAACATAACTTTTTGATTTATTTATGATCTCACATCCACCGGCTGATGGACATTAAGACCAAGTTTATAATTATTTATATTTATATATTTTTCTTTTAAACATTTCGCATCCAAAGCCCATGATGGATTTTAGCGTGTTCTTATTTGTGTTCTTTGTTTGAATGATGCGGTTCCACTCTCGCTAAACCGATAAACACCGCCGAAAGCATTGTAAAAACGTATGCTTGAATGTACGCAACCAGTAATTCAACCAAATTAATAAATACGCTGAATAACACTGAGACTACGCTCATACTGGTGTTCATCGTTACACCCAGTTTTACGGTTACGAAAACCAAACAGGTTAGGCCTAATACAATAGAGTGACCTGCCAAGATGTTCGCAAAGAGACGAATCATCAACGCAAAAGGTTTTGTAAATACGCCTACAACCTCGATAGCAGGCATGATGGGAATCGGCACCTTAAGCCATAACGGAACGTCAGGCCAAAATATTTCTTTCCAATATTCCTTTGTTCCGAATACCTGAACGATAACAAAAGTACACAGTGCCAATACAAAAGTAATTGCAATATTTCCTGTAACATTAGCTCCTCCAGGGAAAATAGGTATTAAGCCCATCAGGTTATTGAGAAATATAAAAAAGAAAACAGTAAGCAAATAAGGCGCAAACCTTTTATAATCTTTTCCAATACATGGTTTTATCACATCGTCATTAATGTTCATAATAAACATCTCCATAAAGCCTACAAAGCCTTTTTTCGATTCATATATGCCTTTTTTGTACGATCGGGTGACAAACATAATTATGATAATAAGCAAAGCACTACAGAACAACAGGGAAGCTGCATCCTTAGTAATAGATATATCCAACGGACGCACCTCATTACCAGCAGCATCTTTCTCTACTATTTTGCCTTTATATTTACCTTCGGAAGCAATGAAAAATCCTTCGTGCTCATGCCCTCCGTGAAATGCCGAAGACATAAAAACATGCCAACCGGTACTTCCATGAAGAATTACCGGTAAAGGAACAGCTATGTCAGTTTCGCCAACTTTAGTTATGTGCCACTCGTACGAATCGGCCAAGTGTTCTAAAATAAGCCCCTTAACATCTACTTCCTCTGCTGCAGCACCTTCTTTTGCAGGTTCGTTAGCGTATGATTTTAGTCCCAAGACTGAGACAGATAAAACCAGGATAAGTACTATTTTATGTAATCTTCTCATTTACTCTGTTTAATTTTTTTCTCGGTAATATAGAACGCATAAAATTCAAGCAATAAATACAGCAGGTAATAAACCGCAAATACGAGAAGAAACAATCTCATATTTACTTTTACCAACACATAGTAAACCAATATAAAAGCCAACACAACAGCCAACTTCGACATTTTCAACAGCATGTAGATATTTACTAACTTTCGTTGGTTCGTCTTATCTACTTTTTCCAAAACGATAGTTAATAGCAAACCCAACACAAGGAAAGTTACCGGCAAGTACGGATACCATCCAACACTTATTTCCGGAGCGAACTTCTTTAAAAGAAACCATCCTCCCCATCCCATCACAACCATAATAATGGCAAAAAGAGACTGTATTGATTTAGTTGTTGTCGGCACAATTCTTTAGATTAGTTCCAGACACACAGTAACTACATTCTTATTTACCTCCGCAAAACCACCTTCAATTGTCAATTCAGCATCCAGATTGCCTGTTTTGTAACTAATCTTTCCGGCACCTAATGAAGAAATAATCGGAGCGTGATTTTCCCAAACAGTAAAACTACCATTCTTTCCGGGTAGGGTTACCGAAGCAACTTCACCTGAAAAATAAACTTGTTCGGGGGTTATAATTTCTAATTTCATTCTCTCTTGGGGGTTGTTGATTGGGGTTTAGCCAATTTATCTTTTTGCTTGCGCAATTAGTTTTTGTCCTTTAGCAATTGCATCATCAATTGTTCCAACGCTTAGGAATGCCATTTCCGGCATATCGTCCAATTCGCCGTCCAAAATCATTTTAAAGCCACGAATAGTTTCTGCAATTGACACCATAACTCCCGGCTGTCCTGTAAATTGAGCAGCCATAAAGAATGGTTGCGACAAGAAACGTTGCACTTTACGAGCACGAGTTACCGTCATACGATCTTCGTCCGAAAGCTCTTCCATTCCAAGAATAGAAATAATATCCTGAAGTTCTTTATTACGTTGTAAAATTTGTTTTACTCGTTGAGCAGTATTATAGTGATCTTCGCCTACAACAAGCGGATCGAGAATACGCGAAGTAGATTCTAACGGATCTACCGCAGGGAAAATTCCTAATTCCGAAATTTTACGACTTAACACCGTAGTGGCATCCAAGTGCGAGAAAGTGGTAGCCGGAGCAGGGTCGGTTAAGTCATCGGCAGGCACATATACTGCTTGAACCGAAGTGATGGAACCGTTTTTCGTTGAAGTAATACGTTCTTGCATGGTTCCCATCTCAGTAGCCAGCGTTGGTTGGTAACCTACAGCCGAAGGCATACGTCCGAGCAAGGCTGAAACCTCAGAACCTGCTTGTGTGAAACGGAAAATATTATCAATAAAAAATAGAATATCACGTCCACCACCATCAGCATCACGGAACGATTCTGCAACCGTCAAACCCGACAATGCTACTGAAGAACGTGCTCCAGGAGGCTCGTTCATTTGTCCGAAGACGAGCGTTGCTTGCGATTTTTCTACTTCCGAATAATCAATTTTTGATAAATCCCAATTGCCTTCTTCCATACTTTTTTTGAACTCCTCACCGTAACGAATTACGCCCGAGTCAATCATTTCACGGAGCAAATCGTTACCCTCACGAGTACGTTCACCTACACCGGCAAAAACAGAGAACCCATCGTGACCTTTAGCGATATTGTTGATAAGCTCCATGATAAGCACGGTTTTACCAACACCTGCACCACCAAACAATCCAATTTTACCACCTTTAGAATATGGCTCAAGCAAATCAATTACTTTAATACCGGTAGAAAGAATACTCTGGCTTACAGTTAAGTCTTCAAATTTCGGAGGTTCGCGATGAATTGGATAAGCACCTTTTTTGTCAAGTTGCTTCATTCCATCAATCGACTCGCCAATCACATTCATTAGTCGACCTTTTACCTGATCGCCCACTGGCATAGTAATAGGTTCGCCCATTGCTGTGGCTTTAAGTCCGCGTTGAAGTCCATCTGTAGAATCCATAGCAACGGTACGTACGGTGTTTTCACCGATATGTTGTTGTACTTCTACAATGAGTGTTTTACCCTGACCTCTGTCGATGCTCAACGCATCGTGAATAGCAGGCAACTTTGTTTCATTATTTCCTTTCAAATCAAAGAATACATCCACAACGGGTCCAATGATTTGCGAAATATGTCCAATTAACTCTGGCATAATTTTATAATGTTTTGGCAATTGATTATTAAAATTTTGAGTCGCAAAATTACAAATATATTTGATTCCTCAAACAGTAATTCTGATTAAAAAATAAAAAACGGCGAGATTTAAGAAATAATGAATATTCATGCAAATTTCTTAATGAATTTAAAGATTTATTCAACAGGTTAATGAATAATAACTATATATCCAATACAAACATATCATTGTGCATAGTTAAATTGAATAATTAAACATTTTTCTAACCACAAAATAAAAACTAAACAAGTAATCGTATTTTATGCCCGAATGACATATTTAATCCAACTTCAACACTTCCAGGAATGCTTTTTGAGGCACTTCCACATTACCAATTTGCTTCATCTTCTTCTTCCCTTTCTTTTGCTTTTCGAGAAGTTTCCGCTTACGACTAATATCACCACCGTAACATTTAGCAGTCACGTCCTTACGAACCGCTTTAATGGTTTCACGCGAAATAATTTTCGCCCCAATGGCAGCTTGTATGGCAATGTCAAACTGCTGACGAGGGATAAGTTCTTTTAGTTTTTCGCACATGCGTTTACCTAGCGGCACAGCATTGTCAACGTGAATTAAGCATGAGAGTGCATCTACCGGCTCACCGTTCAGCAAAATATCCAAACGAATCAGTTTCGATGGGCGGAAGCCATTCATATGATAATCGAACGAAGCATATCCTTTTGAGATACTTTTCAATCGATCGTAGAAATCAAATACAATTTCGCCTAAGGGCAAGTCATATATTAATTCCATACGGTTACCCGAAATATAATTTTGTTTTACCAATTCGCCACGTTTACCTAGGCAAAGCGACATAATTTGGCCAATATAATCGGTACGGGTAATAATAGAAGCGCGAATATAAGGCTCCTCGATGCGATCGATAGCCATAATATCCGGCAAACCTGATGGGTTATGCACTTCAATCAAATTGCCCTTATTGGTATACACCCGGTACGATACATTGGGAACTGTAGTAATCACGTTCATATCGAATTCACGATCTAAACGTTCCTGGATAATTTCCATATGCAACATTCCCAGAAAACCACAACGGAATCCAAAGCCCAATGCAACCGACGACTCAGCTTCAAAAGTAAGCGAAGCATCGTTCAGCTGCAATTTCTCAATTGAAGCACGTAAATCCTCAAAGTCATCCGTATCGATAGGATAAACTCCTGCAAAAACCATTGGTTTTACCTCCTGAAATCCTTCAATGATTTTAGGACAAGGGCGCTTAACGTGAGTAATAGTATCACCTACTTTTACTTCTTTAGATGTTTTTATTCCCGAGATGATATAACCTACATTACCTGCGCTCAGCGTTTTTGTGGGCGACATATCCAGTTTCAAAACGCCAATCTCTTCGGCAGAATACTCCTTTTCGGTATTTACAAATTTCACCAGGTCACCTTTATTAATGGTGCCGCTTACAATTTTGAAATAAGCAATAATACCACGAAACGAATTAAATACTGAGTCAAAAATCAAACATTGAAGTGGCGCTTCAGGATCACCTTTTGGGGCAGGCACTCTGCTTACGATAGCTTCCAGTATCTCATTCACACCCATACCCGTTTTACCACTTGCCCGCAGAATTTCTTCCGGCTTACAGCCAAGCAATTCAATGATTTGATCTTCCACCTCTTCTGGCATGGCATTATCCATGTCCATCTTATTCATGATAGGAATAATTTCCAAATCATGTTCCAAGGCCATATATAAATTAGAAATAGTCTGTGCCTGAATACCTTGTGTAGCATCTACAATAAGCAATGCACCTTCGCAAGCAGCTATAGAGCGTGATACTTCATACGAAAAATCGACGTGACCCGGAGTATCAATAAGATTGAAAATATATTCTTCGCCATTAAGTTTGTAACTCATTTGTATGGCATGACTTTTAATAGTAATGCCACGTTCGCGTTCCAGATCCATGTTATCAAGCACTTGGGCTTGCATTTCTTTTCCGGCTACAGTGTTGGTATATTCTAACAAACGGTCAGCCAGCGTGCTTTTGCCGTGATCGATGTGTGCAATAATGCAGAAATTGCGGATATTATTCATTCGTAATTTACTTCAATTTTAGTTTGATGCGCAAAAATACAAAAAAAACACGAATAATGAAAGGACCGGCTTGTAGGAAATCATGAGTAAAAATACATGATTAACAGACCAAAACCAACAACATTCTCCCAAATACGCCAGAACCAGTGCCGCAAAATGAATCGTGAATCACAATTATCGGAGATGAAATACGCTGATTCAAACTATTCAAACAGCAAGGTCATCCAAACCCTCCGGATCAGAAACTTTTTTTCAAAAAAATAAGCATTCTGTATTTTATTTAGAAACAACTATTTAAAGCACGAAAATCACCATCCACTCAATATTCGGGGAACTTTTTTCTGTTTTTTTTACTCCAAGCCTTGCAGATTCGGAAAAAGGCCGTATATTTGCACCCGCTAAGCCGAAAGGTACCATAGCTCAGTTGGTAGAGCAAAGGACTGAAAATCCTTGTGTCCCCGGTTCGATTCCTGGTGGTACCACGCAAAGAAACGCTAATATTCTCAAATAGAGATTATTAGCGTTTTTATTTTGACACACATCTCGCTTTCGTCCCACAAATTTTATTTGTAAGGTAAACCGAAAGGTAAACTACAAATCAAATGAATGGTATTTAATCCGTCATTCGACCTTCACCACCAATACATCAGCCAACTTTGTAGTATAACAAGGCGAGAGTCTTTCGTTCTTCAGTTTCCATTTGCGATCAAAACCCTGAGCAGCTATCTTTACTTTCTGTTTCCCGTACGAAGCGTTCAAACTATCCATTACCGTCATTATCCGATTAAATTTATCCCGATCACGTACATCAAACAAATCACCTTGCAGCGGTCGTTCAGGAACTATTTCGCTGACGATTACACCAGCCTTTTTAAACTGATAGCCTTCGGTAAAAACAGACTTTAATCCCCGAAGGGCAAAGTTGATTAGTTCGGAGGTGTCGTTGGTTGGAACCGGCAGTTGCAGCACCACCTGCTTGCAGTGCTGTGGCAAGTTGGTGGCATTGGGATTGGTTTGGATAAAAACCATTATAACCGAGGCCAGCGAATGTTGCTTCCGCAATTTCTCGGCACAACTCGCTGCAAAATTCGACACTGCTTCCGAGATGGGAGCGAGTTCGGTAAGTCGTTCGCCAAAGCTGCGGGAAGTGCAGATTGACTTCTTCGTTGTGGTTCTGTCCATTTCAACGCAAGGCGTGCCTTTCAACTCCAACCAGGTGCGTTCGCCCACCACACCCATCGTGTGTCGCACCCAACTTTTACTTCGTTGCGTAAAGTCCCAAGCGGTATGTATGCTGTAGTATTCTAACTTTTTGGCATATTGACGTCCAATGCCCCAAACATCTCCAACAGCAGTTAGCTTTAGTGCTTTTTCGCGTTTTTCGTCCGTATCAATAACACAAACCCCCTTGTAATCCTTATATTTCTTAGCAAACTTGTTCGCCAGTTTAGCTAACGTTTTTGTAGGGGCAACGCCCAAACTGACAGGAATACCAGTGTTTCGGGTGGTGGTACGCACTATTTTTTCACCGTATTCTTTGAGGTTGATGTTTTCAAACCCATCGAACAATAAGAACGCTTCGTCAATAGAATAAATCTCCATGTCGGGAGCAAATTGTGCTACCGTGGTCATGACCCGATGCGACATATCACCATACAATACATAGTTGGATGAAAATACAACAACCTGATTTGCTTCAATTAATGCTTTCAGCTTATACGCAGGCTCACCCATCGAAATGCCTAATGCTTTCGCCTCAGATGAACGCGCAATAACACAGCCATCGTTGTTGGAAAGTACCACGACAGGTCGCCCATTTAGCGACGGATTAAAAACCCGTTCGCACGAAGCGTAGAAATTATTGCAATCGATTAAACCAAACATCAAATAGTCAATTTATTTTTGTTTGTGATTTTTGATGGAATAGGTGACCACACCCCAAATGCAGAAGTTATTCTCTTCGGTGACTTTCAGTGGTTGAAACTTATCATTAGCCGGAACTAAATACACCGCATCAGGCTCAATTTTGATGTATTTAAGTGTAAATTCTCCATCGATAAAGCAAACCGCCGTATCGCCATCTTGTGGCTCCAGACTTTTATCAATAACCAATATGTCGCCATCCTCAATACCCGCATCTTTCATCGAAGCGCCTTTTACCCGACCGTAGAAAGTACTCGATGGATTGGCAATGAGTTCTTTGTTCAGGTCAATTTTCAGGTCGATATAATCTTGTGCCGGACTTGGAAAACCCGCAGCTATTCCACCCTCCATCATTGGCAATGGCAAAACAGTGCTTGTATTGACCGAATAAAAATCGATAGTTGAGGCAGTGGCTATTTTTCTAACTTTGGACATTTACTGAATCATTTATTCTGCATTCAAATACTTAAACACTACACTGTCATAACTTTAATATGATAATTAATAACAGATCTTGATAGTGCAAAGTAACACATTTTCTCCCACAATAGTTTGGACAAAAAACAAGCTGCATGAAATATAACAGTATATAAATCAGGTAAAAGTTTAACACGGATATTCCACAATAGCAAAGCTAAGTATTTGAAAAATGGATGTTTTATAGTACTTTTGCAGAAAATTTACATTTTACCGTAATATTTTCAAAATCACTACTCCCTACTCTTTTTCGAATTCAAAAAAACAGAATGAGAATCACTTAGAGACTAGAAAACACAACTTGCACCATGAACACAATTCAAATTAAAGACAGGAAATTTGCGCTATCAATACCCGAAGTGGAAATTCAGGCAGCTGTTCGTAAAGTAGCTGAGGCCATAAATCACGACATTGCCAATACAAATCCACTTTTCATCTGTGTTCTTAATGGGGCATTTATGTTTGCCAGCGATTTGATGAAATCAATCAACTTCCCTTGCGAAATCACTTTCGTAAAACTCTCATCATACGAAGGTTTTACGACTACCGGCAATGTAAAAGAAGTTATCGGACTAAGCGAAAGTGTGGTAGGTCGCAATGTCGTAGTTGTCGAAGATATTGTTGACACAGGCATTACCATGGAACGCATTCTTAGCTCACTTAAAACTAAAGGTGCTAACGAAATTCGCGTGGCCACTTTCTTACAAAAACCGGATGCATTGCAACGTGACATTACAATTGACTATGTGGCGATGAAAATTCCTAACGATTTTATCGTTGGATATGGTTTGGATTACGACGGTTATGGTCGCAACATGAAAGACATTTACACAGTAGTTCCAGAATAAGAGCTGAGAAGCAAAAAAAAAGGACTCTTTGAAATAAATTGCACAATTCACAGATCGAAGCAAATTCCATAGGTATTATTCCACTTCGATAAACTTAATATTAAAAAAGAAAAAAGAATGTTGAACATTATTATTTGTGGTGCTCCAGGATGTGGAAAAGGCACACAAAGCGATTTGATTGTTGAGAAGTATGCGTTAAAACACCTTTCAACCGGCGATTTACTCCGTAAAGAAATTGGAGAGAAAACTCAATTGGGCCTAGAAGCCGAAAAATTTATTTCGTTAGGCAATCTGGTTCCTGACCAAATGATTATTGACATGATTACGAATGCAGTGAATGCATTACCAACTAATTGCAACGGGATTATTCTTGACGGATTTCCACGCACGGTGGCTCAAGCCGAAGCATTAGAAGCTTTATTGAACAGCATCAACAAACCAACTACCGTTTTGCTTGACCTACGAGTTGACGACGAAGAACTCATCAGCCGTTTATTGAAACGTGGTGAAACTTCGGGACGTAGCGACGATAATTTGGAAACGATTAAAAAACGCCTGGAAGTGTACGAAAAGAACACAGCTCCGGTAAGCGATTACTACAAAAATCTAAACAAATATGCCGGTATCGAAGGCATGGGATCTATCGAAGACATCTTTGCCCGCATAGCAACAGCCATCGATTCGACTAAATAAAATTCGACTAAATATACCTATTTTCAACAAATTACGCTGGGAACTCTTCTCAGTGTAGTTTGTTATCCCTATAAATTGAGTACTTTTGTGCCTTCATTCTAGCATCAAGATGCATTAGTCTTGATTATTTATTCTTCATTCAAATACAAAAATGGCAAGTTCTAACTTTGTTGATTACGTAAAAATATATTGTCGTTCGGGCAAAGGTGGACCAGGGTCAAAACATTTATACCGCGATAAACTAACCCAAAAGGGTGGTCCCGACGGTGGCGATGGTGGACGTGGTGGTCATATTATCCTCCGTGGAAGCAAGAATCACTGGACGCTTATTCACCTGAAATATGCCCGACATATTCATGCCGAAGATGGCGATGGCGGTAGCCGCAGTCGTAGTTTTGGTAAAGAAGGTGAAGATAAAGTAATTGAAGTACCTTGTGGAACAGTCGTTTATGATGCCGAAACCGGAGAATACCTTTGCGATATCAAAGACGATGGACAAGAGGTAATCATTTTTCCGGGTGGACGTGGTGGACGTGGTAACTGGCACTTTCGTACCGCTACCAATCAAACACCGCGCTTTGCTCAGCCGGGTGAGATGGGAATTGAAAAAACCATTGTCCTACAATTAAAAGTGCTTGCTGATGTTGGCCTTGTAGGTTTCCCTAATGCAGGTAAATCCACTTTGTTGTCAGTTGTTTCGGCTGCAAAACCTGAGATTGCCAATTATCCGTTTACCACACTTGTTCCAAATCTGGGTATCGTATCTTATCGCGATACGCGTTCGTTTGTAATGGCCGATATTCCGGGAATTATCGAAGGAGCTTCGGAAGGCCGTGGGCTGGGACTGCGCTTCTTACGTCATATCGAACGAAATTCTATTTTGTTGTTTATGATTCCTGCCGATTGCGACGACATTCAAAAAGAGCATGACATATTACTGAACGAATTGCAACAATATAACCCGGAACTTGTAGACAAACAACGCATACTTGCCATTACCAAATGTGATTTGCTCGATGATGAGTTGATGGAAGAAATCAAGACTTTGGTGCCGAAAGATATTCAAACAGTATTTATTTCGTCATTGACCGGACTGGGTATTATGGAACTAAAAGACCTTATCTGGACCGAAATCAACAAAGAATCGAACAAAGTTGTGGAGATAACTCACCAACCAATGCATATTCCATACAAAGAAGTGGAAGAAGAAGAGGAAGAGGAGGAAGAAGAAGACGAAGACGATGACTTAAGCCAATACAAAGGAATTGGATGGGATGAACTTTAAACAGTTACCAGTAATCAGTTATCAACCATAAGTTGTGATTAGTTATAAGATTTTTGAAAAATACAATGAGATTGCCCATTTTTGTACCACCCGGCAAGGCGGTACAAGCGTGGGCAATTACGCATCATTCAATTTGAGTCCGTTCTCGGGCGATGATATGAGTGCTGTGGCCGAAAACAAGAGTAAACTCGGCAAATGGTTAGGCGTCGAATCCGATAAAATTATACTGCCTTTTCAAACGCATGGAACGGAGGTCAAAGAAATAAGCAACCGTTTTTTTGAGCTTACCGACGAGGAAAAAAGCAATTACCTGAATGGCGTTGATTCAATTTACACCAACATTCCTAAAGTTTGTATGGGGATTAGTACTGCCGACTGTGTTCCCATTCTGTTTTACGACCCGACGAAACAGGCAGTTGCAGCAACTCATGCCGGCTGGCGGGGTACTTGCGGCAGAATAGCTGAGAAAACAATAACCGCAATGGTTGAAGCTTATCATTGTCAACCAAGCGATATTTTGGTGACTATTGGTCCTTCCATCTCGGCAAAAGTGTATGAAGTGGGGCAAGATGTGGTGGATAACTTCGAAAGTGCCGGATTTGATATTACCGAAATCGTTGAGATCAGAAACAAATCCATTTATCTTGATTTATGGAAAGCTAACGAACAATCGCTTCTCAAAGCTGGGATAGCTGCAGAAAACATTGAAGTGGCCGGCATTTGTACTTATACCGAGCATGAACGGTTCTTTTCGGCTCGTCGTCTTGGGATTAAATCGGGACGATTGCTAAGTGGAATAATGTTGAAATAGGATGAATATTGAAATTTCAAATAAAATCAAACAGGCTTGTCCGCATCTGGCGTTGGCAATCATTATCTGTGAAGTCCAAAACTCTGAGACTTCAGCAGAATTATGGAGCGAACTGGGGAACGAAGTTCAGCATTTCACAGAAACACACACCTTAGAGGACATCAACAAACACCCCGCCATTGCTGCCACCCGCAACATCTACAAATCATTAGGGAAAGACCCAAACCGCTATCGCCCATCTGCGGAAGCCTTGTGTCGCCGCATTATTCGTGGCATTCCGATTTATAGAGTAAGCACCCTGGTGGATATCATCAATCTGGTTTCCATTCGCAGTGGATTTTCCATTGGTGGTTTTGATGCTAATTTAATTCAGGGAGATGTAAAACTGGAAGCAGGAACAGTCAGCGACGATTTTGAAGCCATTGGCCGTGGTAAATTGAATGTGGAAGGACTGCCACTTTACAAAGATAAGATAGGCGGTATCGGTACGCCGACAAGTGATAACGAACGTACCAAGCTCTCGCCCGATACAACGCAGTTATTGGTTGTTATAAATGGCTACAGTGGCGAAAATGGACTTATGGAAGCTGCAAACCACAGCATTCAATTGCTGGAAAAATATGCTGCACTGGGAAAATGCGAAGTGAGTATTCTCAAATAACCTCCCGACTTACACACAACGCATGCCGAAATCCGATTTTGAGAGAAAAACATTCAATACCGAATGATTTTGTTTCGGCATTGAGAGAAAAAGACTCGACATTGAAACAAAAAGACTCAAATTTGAATGTTTTTGTTTCGAATTTGAGACAAAAACACTCGGTGTTGAATGAAAAAGACTCGGCGTTGAGTCTTTTTCATTCAAACGGGTAATATTAAGTCGAAAGAGAGGTTAAGTAAAACTCACATTCCAATACATATATCGGATTTACAAGTTTCGCTGTTTAATTTTATTGTATTCTTCCCGAAGTGCTTTTATTTCAGCTTTATTGGTTGCACTTAATTCCAACGCCTTTTTCTGCATACTTTCTGATTCATCATAAAGCCTTAGTCTATACAATAAATGAGCATAAGTATCGTAAAAAGCGGCCTTGGGACTTAACTCAATTGAACGTCGACTCCATTGCATTGCTTTTATAAGATATTCATCCTTATTGCCACCCAACAAATAGAAGTTCCACGCACCGTTATTCAATTCGGTTGCATAGTTATCTATGGTATGGGTACTAGTAAAACTAATGGTTCGCTTAATGGAGCCATTATCGCCAATACTGACTGTTTCTTCAGCATTCTTTTTAGCAGCAATAAAGTTTAACGAGTCTAGCTTTCGAATAGAGTCTACCGAAAGTTTTAAATAGTTAAAGTCATAAAAGTTGGTTGCTTGCTGTAAATACTTAGCAGTATCTTTAACAGCGAAGTAATATTGGATCATTTTAAAGTTTCGGGCTTTAGAAGCCTCCCTATAATTTTTCGACCAACTTAGTTGAGCAAAACTTGCTGCTTCGTAGGCCATTCCTTCACTTTTTGACACGATAGCACTATCCATTGTATTTTTTACAAGCACATTATTCATTGCTATCCGGTCGGCCAATGGCTCGGTTTTGTAAATACTGTCTATCAAACATTTGTTTATGCGAGCTAACCTATAAGCATTGCCACCTATAACCGGACCCGCTTTTAAGATAAACAGTACCTCATCATAGCTATTCAGATTGGAGACTTTTAGTCCGGGTACATATTTTTCAATGAGAGAAGCATTACTGTAGATGCCTGCTTTTTCTCGTCTCAAAATGTAGTCTTTTAGAAAAGTGCCTCCATTGCTCCCGCCAACATAAGCACTATCGTATTCGACCAACGATTTTTCAGTTGAAGCTGCCATAGCTCTATCAGCAATGCTCAACAATGGCTCAGGTCTGACAAGTAAAGCAATGTCGGTAAACATTAACCCACCCTTTGCATCCAGAAAAATAAACGACGGGAAACGGGACAGCTTGTAATCTTTGATTATTTTAGCAGAAACTGCAGTGTCTGATTTATCTACTTTGAAGTTTATAAAACTACTGTTGAATTTCTCAATGACTTTTTGATCTTGAAGACCAGCCATAAAATTGGGGGAGTAGACTGGCGGGTTGATGGTTATTAGAATGGCAAGTGGTTTTTTCTCTTGTTTAGACAAAAGCCTGGCTTTGTCAAACGTCGGCTCATACTTAATCTTTTGAGCAGGAAGGTTGGCAACGCAAAAAAATGCAATACAGAAAATTACAATTGATTTTTTCATAATAATGTAGTATTAGATAAGAATATTATTGTGCTAATATAGTATTCGCCCTAGTTTGCCCCATTTGTTCTTGCTTTCGGTATGTAAATTACCCACATCTCTGTCGAGAGCATTAATCACCCAAATCGGCCATCATCTTTTCCAACTCTTCGTCCAGTTGATGCAGTTGCTTTTTGCAAAACTCCATCAATACAGCGGCACGTTTCACTTTCTCTGAAATAATATCCATGTTTATTTCGGAATTATTTTCCAATTCGGCCAGAATATTTTCAAGCTCGGCAACAGCTTCGGTATATGTAAGTTTTTGTTTGCTCATGATTTGTTTATTGGTTGAAAGACAATTCTATTCATCGGAGAAATGCACCAACACATGTCGGTAGGAGGTGAATATCTTCGATTTGGATACGTACCCCACGTAGCATTTGTTATCGTCCACAACCGGTAAATTCCACGCTCCGGTATCTTCAAAAATCTCCATTACCTTTTCCATCGATAAGTTCTGATTAAGCGTGGCCGGTGGCGAAATCATCAATTTCTGAACAGTGAATCGATTGTATAAATCTGGACGGAACATGATATTGCGGACTTCATCCAGCAACACAACGCCTACCAACTTATTATTTTCCGGATTTACAACCGGAAAAATATTGCGTTTTGATAATGAAATCACTTTAACCAGTTCACCCAATGTCATCTTCGGGGCTAATTGCGCAAGATCAGTCTCAATAACATTTTCCATTTTCAACAACGTAAGTACTGCTCTATCTTTATGGTGAGTGAGTAATTCGCCCTTTTGAGCCAATCGCATGGCATACAAACTATGCGGTTCAAATAAGATAATCGTTAGGTAAGAAACTGTGGAAACAATCATCAAGGTCATAAACAAATTATACCCACCTGTAAGCTCTGCAATAAGGAATATACCAGTGAGTGGTGCGTGCATGACTCCTGACATAAGCCCCGACATGCCTGCTAATGCAAAATTGCCTTCGGGCATCGGAATACCACAGCTATTGAAAACGCGCGCCACCACAAAACCAGTCAGGCAGCCGATAAACAGCGACGGTGCAAAAATACCACCCACTCCACCTGAGCTTGTGGTAGCCGTGGCCGCAAATATCTTAAAGATAATTATCAGAACCAAATAGGTAACCAATACCCATGGGCTATTGCCTAAACCGAGAAAGAAACTTCGATCGAGAGCAGAAGCCGAATGACCGTTGAGCAATGCCACAATGGTTTCGTAACCCTCGCCGTAAAGTGGAGGAAAGATGAAAATAAGAATACTAAGCGTTATACCCCCGACTGCAATTTTGAGATAGGGTTTCCTCAGTTTTCGGAAGAATTTTTCCAAACGGTTCATCCCGCGGGTAAAATAAAGCGAAACAAGTCCACAAACAATTCCCAACAGAATTAAATAAGGTATGCGCTCAATTGCAAACGGTTGGTAGGTATTGAACTTGAACATGGCCTCACTGCCCGAAAAGAAATACGAAAGCGATGTGGCAGTTACAGAGGATATTAACAATGGAACAATGGCCGTCAGCGTCATATCGAGCATCAGTACTTCGAGCGTAAAAACCAAACCGGCTATTGGAGCTTTAAAAATACCACCAATGGCACCTGCAGCCCCACATCCCACCAACAGCATGAGGGTTTTTTGATCCATTTTGAAAAAGTTCCCAAGATTTGAACCAATGGCCGAACCTGTAAGCACAATAGGTGCCTCGGCTCCAACCGAACCACCAAAACCAATGGTAATGGAACTTCCTACAAGCGATGTCCAAGTATTATGCAGCTTCAAGATACTTTTTCGTTGCGAAATGGCATAAAGAATTCGCGTAACCCCATGACTGATATCGTCTTTTACAACATAACGAACAAACAAGGATGTAATTAAAATACCAATAGCGGGGAATACCAAATACCAATAGTTTACATCGTGACGACTGAAACTATCAATAAGTAAACGCTGAATAAGGTGAATAATTGATTTGAGCAAAAAAGCCGATATAGCAGTAAAAATACCCACTACAAAACTTAGAATAATAATGAACTGACGTTGCGGAATATGCTTTTCACGCCAGGCAAGTAACTTGATATACCAACTTCTATTTTCCATATCTAAAAAAACTATACACAAAGATACAGAAAAAATAATACAATTTCAATAATACTTCTAAGGGCTGTTAAATACCTTTACCTTTCAAGATTGTCTCAAAAGTATAAATCAAAATCTTGATGTCATTAAACAACGACATGTTTTCCAGATAAATAATGTCATAGTTCAGTCGTTCAATCATTTTATCAATGGTGTCGGTATATCCAATTTTGATTGGTCCCCAGGAAGTAAGACCCGGACGAATCTTGTAGAGTAAACAATAATAAGGCGCCTCGGTAATAATCTGGTTTATGTAAAACTTCCGTTCTGGACGCGGACCGACCAAACTCATATCTCCTTTTAATATATTCCAAAATTGGGGTATCTCATCAATTCTATACTTTCGGAAGAATTTACCTACTTCAGTAATCCGCTCATCCTCTTCGCTACTCAGCTGAGGAACCTTACCTTCAGAATCTATTTGCATAGTTCTAAACTTAAGTATATTGAACACCCTCCCGTATCTGCCAATTCGCTCCTGTCTATAAAAAACAGGTCCTTTGGAATCTTTTTTAATCCGAAACATAAAATAAAAAAGAAGTGGAGAAGTCAGCAAAAGTGCCAATATGGAAATTATGATATCAAGAAAGCGTTTCACACACGCTTGCCAGTCAGACATAGATAACTGCGTGATACTTACCAATGGGATAGTGCCCATGTGGGATATTTTGGCACTACCGGTCAATATCTCATACAATCGAGGTGTAAATTGGATATCAATATCAAATTGGTAAAGAAGATTTATGATATTGAACAGCTGTTTTTCATCCGCATTTTCATCAAGGGCTACTATTGCTTCCTGAATATCGTATTTTTTGATGACATTTGAAATCTGCGACATATCACCAAGCACTTTGTCGGAAGAATCAGTCTGCTGCTTGTTGGTAGATATAAAACCCGTAAAAGTATTATAATGAGCATGCTCCTCTATATCATCAGCAATTTTACGCGCAACGGAATTGGTTCCAATAATCAAAGTATTTATTGTCCATACCTTTGTCGCAAAATAGTGGTGGACTTGCGAAAAGACAAGCAAGCGAAAGAATACTGTGAATGTAAAAAGCAGTCCAAATAAAACCAATATAGAGGAATAGAAGTACTCGTACGACACAATTCCATTAGGTAACATTAGTCCGAGAAACACTGTGTTTGAAATAAATAACGCAGAAACAAAAGTGCTGACAAATACCGTCACCCTAGAGTTTTTAATTGGGTTTCGGTAAAAACCGGTGAGATAATGAACAAATGCACAGTAAAATGGAAAAAGCAATATACTCGTCAAATAATCGAAAGTAGGAATGACGATACTTAAATTCTCGAAAACAGTGATGTTGTTTATTGCATTACGAAAAACAACGAACAGCACCCATACTATGAGAGAAGCGAATATATCAAAACTAAAATACTTCAGAGGAAGATTACTTTTGTCCATTTGAATGTTATTCTCTGATCATTTGAAAAAGGCCACCTTTTCCAAGTTTAATGATAGATGATGGCTTTGGTTTTGAACGTTCGTCTTGTCGGAAATTTACCACGTAATCTACTGCAGACTTAATTTCTTCGCTAATCTCGCTAAAGTTCGAAGGTGTTTTCTCTCCACTCACATTAGCAGATGTAGAAACAATAGGTTTGCGAAATTGGGTACACAGGTTTCGTGAAAATGGTTCACTAGTCACTCTGATACCTACCGATTTATCATCAGCAATAAGATTCTTAGCTAAATTTCTGGCACCCGTATAAATAATTGTCAGAGGCTTTTCAGTAAACTCAATCAAGTCCCAGGCTAATTCGGGCACATCTTCAATATACGATTGAATTTTGGCACCATTATCCACCAATACCAACATAGCCTTGGCATCAGTTCGTTTTTTTATTTCAAAAATGCGCTTCACTGCATCTTCATTAGTTGCATCACACCCAAGTCCCCAAACCGTATCGGTTGGGTAAAGAATTACACCCCCGTTGCGAAGCACTTCCAATGATTTTTTTATTTCTTCTTGCATAAATTTATTTTAATATTTTCTGATCATCATTACGACTAAGTTATCAGCGAAATTTGCGTTATCTGCGGGAAGACCATTGCTAAGAATTCTTCGGAGATTTATTTAAAATGCTCACGCAAATCTCACAGATCTCGCAGATGAATAATTACTTGCAACAATACTCAATCAGCAACTGTAAAACTACAGTAATTCCAGTTAAAAAAAGATGTGATTATTCGCAGAATAACTATACAATATTGATTTATTAAATGACTCAGACTCGTTTTAGCATTTTCAAAACTGTAATGCGTGAAAATTATTCTTTATTTTTACTTCCCGCAAAGTTAGCTAAATTTCCTGTTTAAACTGCTTTTTTGCAGCCTGCAAGCTATTTTGTTTTAGTTGAAATATAGAAAAGGCTATTTTGTGAGTTCGAAAACTTTTCTTTACCTTTACATCACTGAAACAATAAATTGCACCGAATAGTTGATGTTTTTATTGAGGTCTGAATCACAGCAATTTGTTTCTTTGAGGTCGCAACGCCTCTCCCGAAGTAGAAAAAATATAACATAATGATAAACACCTGGATTTACAGAACACTTACCCAACAACAAATTGAGATACAAAAAAAACTAGCCAATGAATTAAGTATAAGTCCCATACTTGCACAATTATTAGTACAACGCGATATTTTCACCTTTGAAGATGCGCGTAGTTTCTTTCGTCCCGATTTGTCCGATTTACACAACCCATTTTTAATGGCCGACATGCAAAATGCAGTTGACAGACTGACTATTGCAATGCAAAAAAACGAAAAAATTCTCGTCTATGGCGATTATGATGTAGATGGTACTACTTCAGTTTCGTTGGTTTATAAATTCCTTAAGCAGTTTTATTCTAACATTGACTTTTATATCCCTGATCGTTATACCGAAGGCTATGGTATTTCTGTGCAGGGAATTGATTTTGCTGCTGCCAATGATTTTAAACTGATTATTGCGCTCGATTGCGGTATTAAAGCCATTGAGAAAGTAAAATATGCTTCGGAGAAAGGCGTTGATTTTATTATTTGCGACCACCATACCCCCGACGCGACTTTGCCACCAGCAGTAGCTGTACTTGACCCGAAAAGAGATGATTGCAATTATCCTTATAAGCATCTGTCGGGCTGCGGCGTTGGGTTTAAATTAATGCAAGCTTTTGCCATTACCAACAATATTGACTTTGTAGAACTCACCCCCCTACTCGATCTGCTTGCTTTGAGCATTGCATCCGATATTGTTCCAATAACCGGTGAAAATCGGATTCTGGCTTTTTTTGGACTAAAACAAATCAATTCGAATCCGAGTGTTGGGCTCAAAGGGATTCTGGATGTTTGCGGTTTGGGTGACAGGGAAATCACCATTAGCGATATTGTATTCAAAATCGGGCCGCGCATCAATGCTTCGGGGCGAATGAAACAGGCATCTGAAGTGGTAGAATTGCTCGTTTCGGGCGATCATGCTTTTGCGAAAGAAAAAAGCGACACGATCAATGACTACAACAACGACCGAAAAGATTTAGACAAATATATCACCGATGAAGCGATTGCACTTATAGGTTCTGACGACCGCTATAAAGCCCGTAAATCGATTGTTGTGCACAAAGCCGACTGGCATAAGGGTGTGATTGGGATTGTGGCTTCACGGCTTACTGAGGAATTCTACAAACCTACCATCGTATTGGCCAATTCAAATGGGTTCTCATCAGGGTCGGCTCGTTCTGTTCCTGGTTTTGATATTTACAAAGCCATTGATTCTTGTCGCGATTTACTCGAAACCTTTGGTGGACATATGTATGCAGCTGGTTTATCTATGAAAGAAGAAAATATTCCTGCATTCACCGAACGATTTGAGAAATACGTGTCTGAGAATATCCTCGAGAATCAAACTTATCCACAAATCGACATCGATGCCGTATTGAAGTTCAATGACATAACGCCTAAATTTTTCAGGGTTCTGAAGCAGTTTGCACCTTTTGGACCCGGAAACATGAAACCTATATTTGCCTCAATAAAAGTGCTTGACTTTGGTACCAGCCGTTTGGTGGGGAAGGAACAGGAACATTTGAAACTGGAGCTTATTGATACCAGTTCGGAAAATGTAATGAATGGCATCGCTTTCAGAATGCATGAATACAATGCTCACCTGAAAGCACTGAATCCATTGGATATTTGCTACACCTTGGAAGAAAATAATTTCAATGGAAATACCACTATCCAGCTAATGATTAAAGATATAAAGATTGATAAGATATAGAACGCTGCATTCTTCAGAAAACAAGAACCGCCTAAAAACTAAATTTTTAGGCGGTTCTTGTTTAATTATATTCGTTCGATTACTTATTTACTCTAAAACAGTCGTTACCATTTTTGATAAAATCAGCAATTTGTTTAGCAGCAGCAATACCTGCATTGATATTTGCTTCCGAAGTTTGAGCACCCATTTTTTTAGGGGTGGTGAAATAACGATCGGCAAATTTTTCTTTCATTTCAGCATCGTTGCCCGGTACAATATCGGTAACATACTTGAACGTTGGATTAGCAGTCATAAACTCTACCAGTTCAGCTTCATGAATCACTTCCTTACGGGCAGTGTTTACCACAACTCCACCTTTAGGCATTTTGCCAAGCAAAGCAGCGTTAATTGATTGTTTTGTTTCCGCAGTGGCAGGGATATGAACCGATACGATATCGCAGGTTGCATACAACTCTTCAACCGAGCACAATGGTTGTACACCATCAGCTTTGATATCTTCTGCACGGCAATATGCATCAAAAGCGAACAATTCCATTCCAAAACCTTTAGCAATACGAGCTACATTACGACCTACGTTACCGTAAGCATGAATACCCAGTTTTTTGCCTTTCAATTCAGTTCCTGAAGTTCCGTTATAGAAATTACGAACGGCAAAAATAAGCAATCCCATTACCAATTCGGCAACAGCATTTGCATTTTGTCCCGGTGTGTTCATAACGCAAACTCCGGCTGCAGTAGCTGCATCTAAGTCCACATTATCGTAACCTGCACCTGCACGTACTACTATTTTCAATTGTTTAGCTGCGGCAATTACTTCCGCATCGATTATGTCGCTGCGAATAATTATAGCATCAGCATCCACAACCGCATCCAACAATTGTTGTTTTTCGGTATATTTTTCGAGCAAAGCTAATTCAAAACCAGCCGCTTCAACTTCCTTGCGGATTCCGTCAACAGCCACTTTGGCAAACGGTTTGTCGGTAGCAATAAGTACTTTCATATTATATAAGTAAACGAGTTAATAGTAAACGAGTAGACAAATGTATGAGTATTTGATTGTTACTACCAACTACTCACACCCGACTACTTTCTAATTTAGTTTTTCGAATTCATTCATGCAGTCAACCAAAGCTTGTACGCTTTCAATTGGCATTGCATTGTAAATAGAAGCACGGAATCCACCTACTGAACGGTGTCCTTTAATTCCGTCCATGCCGGCAGCTACTGCGAATTTCAAGAAATCAGCTTCCAATGCCTCATATTCAGGTTTCATAACAAAACATACATTCATGCGTGAACGGTCTTCTTTTGCAGCTGTTCCAACAAAAATGCGGCTATTATCAATGGCATTGTAAAGTAATTCTGCTTTGGCAATGTTTTTCTTTTCCATTTCTACTAATCCACCGTTTGCTTTCAATAAACGCAAGGTTTGTAATGCACTGTAGATAGGTAAAACCGGAGGAGTATTGAACATAGAGCCATCAGCAATATGCGTTTTATAATTTAGCATGGTAGGAATATAGCGAGATACTTTACCAAGCAATTCGTCTTTTACGATTACAAAAGTCAAACCTGCAGGAGCAAGGTTCTTTTGAGCACCACCATAAATCAACGCGTATTTTGAAACATCCATTGGACGAGAGAAAATATCAGATGACATATCAGCAATTAATGGCACCGGAGAATCGATATCTTTCAATAATTCGGTTCCGTAGATGGTGTTATTCGTTGTGATGTGGAAATAATCAGCATCAGTAGGAATTACATAACCTTTTGGAATGAAAGTGTAATTTGCATCTTTTGAAGAAGCTACTTCAACAACTTCACCAAATCCTTTTGCTTCTTTCATTGCTTTAGCTGCCCAAACACCTGTGTTTAGGTAAGCCGCTTTCTTTTCAAAAAAGTTGAAAGGTACCATGCAAAATTGCAAACTAGCACCACCACCTAAGAAAAGTACAGAGTAACCTTCAGGAATGCTTAGGAGCTCTTTAAAAAGTGCTACTGCTTCGTCCATAACCGCCTCAAATCCCTTCGAACGGTGACTGATTTCTAAAACAGAAAGTCCTGTACCATTAAAGTCTAAAACACCCTCGGCTGTTTTTTCAATTACTTCACGAGGCAAAATTGATGGTCCTGCACTAAAATTATGCTTCTTCATACTATAATCTTTTATATTTATTTGATAGTTTTATCTTTTTTGAATTGAAGCGCAAAAGTACTATTTTTTTCGCTTTAATCCACCAAAAAATGCGTTTTTATTACTTTTCAATTCAAAAAATTTATAGTCATGCACTATAGAATGTAAAAATGTATTTTTATACAAAATATTGTGCGCAGTTTATTTGAGAGTGTGCATAAAAATGCTGTGGTTTAACAACAAACGAATGTGTATATTCTAATGAAATCTTATACCGAAAGACATTCCGCTCACTTGACTTCAGTGGCTTAACTTCATTTACCCGTAATTATTCGTTTTACCTCGTTCAGCTTATTTAGGGCATCAATAGGGGTGAGGTTATTTACATCCAGGTTTTTTATTTCATCGCGTATTTGTTCCAATACAGGATCATCTAGTTTGAAGAAACTTAGCTGGAAACCTTCGCGGTTGTCGGCAATTTCGCCAATGGGTTTGGAAATCCCAGATTGTCGGTTGTCTGTTTCGAGTTGTTTGAGTATTTGTTCCGAGCGTTTCACAATGCTTTGTGGCATTCCCGCCATCTTAGCCACGTGAATACCGAAACTATGTTCACTTCCGCCACGTACCAGCTTGCGAAGAAAAATGACTTTCTTATCCACTTCTTTTACCGATACATTGTAGTTTTTTATGCGCGGAAACGATTTCTCCATTTCGTTCAACTCATGATAGTGTGTGGCAAACAGGGTTTTGGCTTTGCAGGTAGGGTGTTCGTGAATATATTCCACGATAGCCCAGGCAATGGAAATACCATCATAAGTACTCGTGCCACGGCCTAATTCATCAAAAAGTACCAAACTGCGGTTCGAAAGATTATTCATGATGCTCGCTGCTTCATTCATTTCCACCATAAAGGTCGATTCGCCCTGCGAGATATTGTCGCTGGCGCCTACACGGGTAAAAATTTTGTCAACCACACCAATTGTTGCACTTTCTACCGGGACGAAACAGCCGATTTGAGCCATAAGAGTAATAAGAGCTGTTTGACGAAGAAGGGCAGACTTACCAGACATATTGGGACCGGTAATAATAATAATCTGTTGCGAGTCGTTATCCAGGTAAACATCGTTGGCAATATAACTTTCGCCAATGGGGAGCTGTTTTTCGATAACCGGATGGCGACCTTGTTTTATTTCCAATACGTTGGTATCAGTCACCTCGGGGCGCACGTATTTATTTTCGGCCGAGACTTTGGTAAATGAAAGCAGACAGTCGAGCTGCGCGATGAGATTGGAATTAAGCTGTATAGCAGTGATGTAATCAACTAAACTCAATACCAGTTCATTGAACAGGCGTGTTTCGATTGATAGAATTTTTTCCTCAGCACCAAGAATTTTTTCTTCGTAAATTTTTAATTCTTCCGTGATATAGCGCTCGGCACTTACCAGTGTTTGTTTGCGAATCCATGTTTCGGGCACTTTGTCTTTGTGCATATTGCGCACTTCGATATAATATCCGAATACATTGTTGAAGCTGATCTTTAAGCTTGGAATGCCTGTGGCAGCACTTTCGCGTTCTTGTATTTTTTGTAGAAAATCCTTTCCCGAGAAAGCCAGTTCGCGTAATTCGTCCAAATCGGCGTCAACACCCGACTTGATAACACTTCCGCGATGAATAAAATTAGGCGGATCGTTGTTTATCTCAGCATCTATCTTTTTTGAAATGACGGCGCAGGCATTTAGCTGGTCGGCAATTTTACGCAAAGTCTCATTTTCGGATTGTGATCCGGCTTGTTTGATAGGCTCAATGGCTTGAAGTGCCACTTTGAGTTGCACCACTTCGCGTGGATTGATACGACCGACGGCTACTTTGGAGATGATACGTTCCAAATCGCCAATCAGATTCACATTTTGTTCGAGTAGTAATTTTAGATCGGGATTTTTGAAGAAATGCTCCACTACGCTTAAGCGTTCATTGATAGGTTTGACATCTTTCAATGGAAAAGCCACCCAACGTTTCAGCATACGGGCTCCCATCGGACTGATCGTCTTGTCGATTACATCTAACAATGTGCGGCCGCCTTCGTTAATTGTTCCATATAACTCCAGGTTACGGACGGTAAATCTATCCAGCCAAACATAGCGTTCTTCCTCAATGCGCGAAAGTTGGGTGATATGTCCGGTTTGTTGGTGATGCGTTAAGTCGAGATAATGAAGAATGGCACCCGCTGCCACAACAGCATTGGGCAAATTGTCGACCCCAAATCCTTTCAGATTTTTAGTCTCAAAATGTTTCAACAGTCGTTCATTGGCCGAATCGGGAGTGAAAGCCCAGTCTTCGAGCGCATAGGTAAAGAATTTTGTTCCAAAGTTAGCCTCAAAATCCTTCCGTTTAGAACGGTCGAAAAGAACCTCTTTGGGACCAAAGCTATTCAGTAATTTGTCAATGTATTCGGCAGTACCTTCGGCAACCAAAAATTCGCCGGTGGAAATGTCTAAAAACGACACCCCGACGCGATTTTTATTTAGATAAACACTGGCAAGGAAATTATTCTCTTTGTGGTTCAGGGTGGTATCGCTGTATGAAACTCCAGGAGTCACCAACTCGGTTACACCACGTTTTACAATTTTTTTTGTGAGCTTAGGGTCTTCAAGCTGGTCGCAAATGGCCACACGTAAACCTGCGCGCACCAGTTTGGGTAGGTAGGTATCGAGTGCATGGTGTGGAAAACCGGCCAGTTCGATGGTTTTACCAGATCCGTTTGCGCGTTTTGTGAGTGTAATTCCAAGTACCTGCGAAGCCTTGATGGCATCGGCAGAGAAAGTTTCGTAAAAATCACCGCAACGAAAAAGCAGAATCGCATCCGGATGCATCGCTTTAATTTCGTTGAACTGCTTCATCATTGGTGTTTCCACTATTTCATTTGCCATAATATAAAAAAAATAACTACCCCTAATCCGTCATCCGACGGAGAACTAGGTTAGCTTTACTATATGAATACTGATATTTTATTATTCCTCTTTAATAATTGAGGTTCATTAATTAAACAACCCATTAATTGCCTCAGTCATACGCGACCAGGTAAATTTTTGTTTTTCAATTTTAATATTTTCAATCATTATTTCCGCTCTGTTATTGGTGTAAAAATCAACTAGAGCATCAGCAATATTTTTTGGTTCAACGTCCACCACATAACCCACTTTTTGATCGGGGACAGTGACTGCCAAACCTCCTACATTGGTCACCAACATTGGTTTTTCGAAATGATAAGCAATTTGGCTTACACCACTTTGAGTAGCACTCCGATAAGGTTGAGCAATTAAATCGGCAACGCTGAAATAGTTGCGAACCTCACTGTCGGGGATAAATCCGGTGCGTAATTCAACCAACCCTTCCAGTTTAAGATTGATGATTTGTTCAAGATAGGGTTGTGGATTTTCATAAAATTCACCGGCAACAATTAATCTAACAGGAAACGCGCGCAATCGTTCATCGGCAAATGCTTCAATTAACAAATCGAGTCCTTTATAATAACGAATAAAACCAAAAAAGAGTATATATGGTTTTTGCTCGTACAATCCCAGCTTCATGGCCGCTTCTTTTTTTGTCAGACTCTCGCCGTAGTGGTCGTAGATAGGGTGGGGCGAAACAGCTTTGGGTTTGTTGCTTTTATCGAAACTATTGATATCAGCAGCCACCGAGTCGGCCATCGCCACAAAGCCATCCATCGCGGATACAAAATAGCTTGGAAATAGTTTGTCTAAAATGGTAGGTTCGTGAGGAATCATATTGTGAATAAGCCCAATCATTTTCGTTTTTGGTGAGCGCGCGTAGCGAGCGATAGTACCAAAACATGGAGCCATGAACGCCATCCAGTAACAGAAAATAACTTTGTCAGGCACTTTTGCCTTGATTTGCAATCCTACTTTACGCCAGTTGAGAGGGCTCACAGAATTAATAGCCCGCGTAATCTTCAAATCCTTTGGGGTCAGTTCCTGGGAATATTGTGTATTTCCAGGAAATAAGAACGCAGGATATTGAAGTTTAAAAGTCAGGATTTCTACCTCATGTCCTTGCTTTACATATTCGCGAGCCAAGCGTTCGTTAAAAGCCGCCAATCCACCACGATACGGGAAAGCAGTACCAACAATTATAATTTTCATACTATAAATATTTTTGGATTACTATTAACAATCCGTTGACGAGACACAAATTTCAAAATACATTCGGTTTCAGTCGAATTTTAGCCTCAAAACTATAAAACTCGTACGAATTTCATATTGTTTGCAAAAGTACAAAATAATTTTTGGGGGTTGCCGTATAAATCGACTATTTTTTTGAAGTAAAAGCAAACAAAAAGGGAAAAATAATGCAGACGTTGTCCTTAAAAAATAATTTCGGAGCAGGTTGTCTACAGGTTGCAACTGAATTATTAGTCCTACAAACAACAAAAAAAGCTAACTAAAAACGGCACAGAGAGATCCATAACAAAACCATGATAGATAGAAAGAATAGCATAGTCTTTCCCCGAATTTCGTACGATAACCGGGAAAGTTGTGTCCATTGTGGTAGCGCCTCCGGCTGAGATAGGCGAAAGTTTACCAAAGTATTTTACCATCCATGGCGCTAAAAGCAACGTGATTACTTCGCGAAAAATATTGGACAACAAAGCGATGGTACCAAGTTCTAAGCCTTTGTATTGGGTGATAAGAATGCTCGAAAGTGAATAATAACCGAAGCCCGCTCCAACGGATAAACAATCCGTTATGCTGCGGTTTTTAAGAAAAAAACTCACTGCCATTACACCCAAAAACGTTCCGGCTATTGTCATTAGTGGAAGGAAAATCAATCGGGGATTCAAACAGCGGAATTGTCTGAATGAATTCGGGTCGTTGCCAATGCTGATGCCTACCGTGAACATGAGGGCACAAAGCACATAGAAACTGAAATTCATGTGCAGTATTTCGTATGGAAGCCAACGGTAGATGCCCAACAGCAGACCTGTGGCAAAAAACGAAAGTATAATCAGGCTTCCTTTCATTCTTCAACCGTTTTATTTCGAACTGCCAACCATAGCATCCATGCAAAAACAACACTTCCCAATGTTGCACCCGTGGCTAGCAGGAATGCTTCGAAACCCAGTGTTCCAAATTGACGTACAATGGTTTCATTGGCACCTACCTCTAATCCGAGTAAAAACAATAACAACCAAATGAGTGTTGTAACTACCCAATGTATGAAACGGATTTTTTTACTTCGCAGCAGATAGCCAACGGCAATTCCTGCAAACATAAATGATAGTACTGTGAACATAATTTTATAGGAAAATGCGGATGAAAATTCATTTTTTGCGGCTACAAAGATAATCTTTCGGTTTCAAAAAACAGTATTTGTCAATTTTTGATTGATTTACTGATTTATTGATACTAACAGAATAAAAATGTGCGAAAAAAGAAGTAATTTTGCACCCCGAAACAGCAATGTATTAGTTACCGTATAAAAATAATAAAATTCAGAATAATATGAGCAAAAAAGCATTACTTATGATTCTAGATGGCTGGGGAATTGGAAAGCCAACTCACTCAAATGTCATCTATAGCACACCAACTCCTTATATTGATTCGTTGGTAGCAAATTATCCTAATTCACAATTATTAGCTGCCGGAGAAGATGTAGGACTTCCTGATGGTCAAATGGGTAACTCTGAAGTAGGTCACCTGAATATTGGTGCCGGTCGTGTGGTTTATCAGGACTTGGTAAAAATCAATATTGCTTGTCGTGATAATAGCATTCTTCAAAATCCGGAAATTATCAGCGCATACTCATATGCCCGCGACAATAAAAAGAAAATTCACTTCTTAGGGTTGGTTTCTGACGGTGGTGTCCACAGTTCGTTGGATCATTTGTTCAAATTGCTTGATATTGCCAAAGAATATGGTATTTCTGATGCATTCGTTCATTGTTTTATGGACGGTCGTGATACCGACCCACGTAGCGGAAAAGGGTTTATCGAACAATTGGTAGCTCACACTGCGGCAACAGATACAAAAATAGCTTCTGTCATTGGTCGTTATTATGCTATGGATCGTGACAAACGTTGGGACCGCGTAAAGAAATCGTACGATTTGCTGGTGAACGGAGTGGGCGAAACAGCTACCGACCTGGTTGCTGCCATGCAAACGTCTTACGATGCCGGGATAACCGATGAATTTGTAAATCCAATCGTTGCCGTTGATGCTGCAGGCAAACCATTGGCAACCATTGAAGCCGGTGATGTGGTTATTTTCTTCAACTACCGTAATGACCGTGCAAAAGAACTAACAGTGGTTCTGACTCAAACAGAAATGCCGGAAGAAGGAATGCATACTATTCCATTGGAATATTACTGTATGACTCCTTACGACTCGAGCTACAAAGGATTGCACATTATGTTTGACAAAGACAATGTACAAAATACACTGGGTGAGTATGTTTCTTCATTAGGATTGAAACAATTGCGTATTGCCGAAACTGAAAAATTTGCTCACGTAACCTTCTTCTTCTCTGGCGGTCGTGAAAGCGAATTCGACGGTGAAGAACGTATCTTGGTGGCTTCTCCAAAAGTAGCAACTTACGATCTTCAACCTGAAATGAGTGCTCCCGAAGTAGCCGACAAATTAGTGGCTGCATTGAATACCAAGAAATTTGATTTCATAGCCCTCAACTTTGCCAATGGCGATATGGTTGGACACACCGGTATTTACGAAGCAATTCAAAAAGCTATTATTACCGTTGATAATTGTGTAAAAGAAGTGGTAGAAGCTGCTAAAGCAAATGACTACGAAGTGATTATCATTGCCGACCACGGTAATGCCGACTTTGCCGAGAATGCTGACGGTTCCGCAAACACTGCACACTCATTGAATCCGGTTCCATTTATTTATGTTACCGAAAACAAAAATGCAAAAGTAGAAAACGGTATTTTAGCAGACGTTGCTCCTTCTATTTGTCAGATTTTAGGTATTCCACAACCTAAAGAAATGACGGGAAAAGGGCTAATCAAATAAGAACCTCACCCCTGAGCCTCTCCTTGAGGAGAGGGGGAAAGATGCAAAAAACGCTGAAGGTTAGTTTATTCAGCGTTTTTTTGTTTGAGAATTCCCTTAATTATCAACTGTCAACTGTCAATTATCAACTGATTAGCGTTATCTTTGCACCTCAAAACAATGAAGAATGAAACTAAGAAATGAACTTGAACATCGCATTTTAGTCCTCGACGGAGCGATGGGAACAATGATACAACGTTATAAACTTGCCGAAGCGGATTACCGTGGTGAGCGATTTGCGCAATGGAACAGCCTTGTGAAAGGAAATAACGACTTGCTGGTGCTGACTCAGCCCGACATTATCAAAACAATCCATTCAGAGTACCTGGAGGCTGGAGCCGATATTATCGAAACCAATACCTTCAACGCTCAAACCATTTCGATGGACGACTACGGCATGGGATCGCTGGTGCGCGAAATAAATCTGGCAGGCGCGCGATTGGCTCGTCAGGCTGCGGATGAATATACGGCAAAAAATCCTGCTAAACCTCGTTTTGTGGCCGGTGCTGTTGGTCCTACCAACAAAACTGCCTCTATGTCGCCCGACGTAAATAACCCTGCTTTTCGCGCGGTTAGTTTTGATGATTTAGTAGCGGCATACAAAGAACAAATTCTGGCTTTGATTGAAGGTGGCGTTGACGCACTTTTGATTGAAACTATTTTCGATACATTGAATGCGAAAGCGGCTATCTTTGCTGCCGAAGAAGCCATGACCCAGTTAGACAAACGAGTGGAGATTATGCTTTCTGCAACGGTTGCTGATAAAAGCGGGCGTACGCTTTCCGGTCAAACCATTCGTGCCTTTCTAGCTTCTATCGGTCATGCTAATTTGCTGTCGATAGGGCTGAACTGTTCGTTTGGCGCGCATGATTTAAAACCCTACCTGCAAGAAATTTGTGCTCATTCATCTTGGTTTGTAAGTGCATATCCCAATGCAGGTTTACCCAATCAGTTTGGCGAATACGACGAATCGCCGGAAATGATGGCCGTGCAAGTAAAAGAGTATTTTGATGAAAAACTGGTAAACATTATTGGTGGATGTTGTGGTACTTCACCAGCTCATATTGCTGCTTATGGTGCTTTGATTGAGGGAGCAGAAGTCAGAATAACAAAACCTAAATCGACTAAACTGGAACTATCGGGGCTGGAAGAACTTGAAATTGAAGATAGCACTCTTTTCGTCAACATTGGTGAGCGTTGCAACGTGGCCGGTTCTCGTAAATTTCTTCGTTTGATAAATGAAAAGAAATACGAAGAAGCACTTGGAATAGCACGTAAACAAGTGGAGGATGGTGCTCAGATTATTGACATCAATATGGATGATGCCATGTTGGAGTCGAAAGAGGAGATGGTTACTTTTTTAAATTATGTGGCTTCCGAACCAGAAATTACGCGTGTGCCTATCATGATCGACTCTTCTAAATGGGAAGTTATTGAGGCCGGACTGAAATGTTTGCAAGGCAAGTGTGTTGTAAACTCTATCAGTTTAAAAGAGGGCGAGGACGACTTTCTTGCAAAAGCACGCAAGATTCGTGCGTATGGTGCTGCCGCCGTGGTGATGGCTTTTGATGAAAAAGGGCAGGCCGATAGTTTTGAGCGTAAGACGGAGATCTGTACCCGGGCTTACAATTTATTAGTCGACAAAGTTGGTTTTCCACCACAAGACATTATTTTCGACCCTAATATTCTTGCCATTGCAACAGGGATCGAGGAGCATAATAATTACGGAGTAGACTTTTTAAATGCTACCCGTTGGATTAAGAATAACTTACCTTATGCCAAGATAAGCGGTGGTGTAAGTAATCTGTCTTTCTCGTTTAGAGGAAATGATACCGTTCGCGAAGCTATTCACAGCGTATTTTTGTATTATGCCATCAAAGAAGGCATGGATATGGGTATTGTGAATGCAGGTATGTTGCAGATTTATCAGGATATTGAACCGGAACTTCTGGAGCATGTGGAAGATGTAGTACTCAACCGCCGACCAGACGCTACCGAGCGCATGATTGTTCTGGCCGAGAAAATAAAAAATCAGGCCACGGGAGTAAAAGAAGAAGTCGCTGATGAATGGCGTTCACGCCCCTTGCAAGGTCGACTGGAATATGCATTGATAAAAGGCATCAGTGAGTTTCTGGAAGAAGATTTGGCCGAAGCCTTGAAAGTGTACGACTCTGCTATTGAGATTATCGAGAAACCGCTGATGGGTGGAATGAATATCGTAGGTGAATTATTTGGCGACGGAAAAATGTTCTTACCTCAGGTGGTAAAGACAGCACGTACCATGAAAAAGGCTGTGGCTATTTTGCAACCCGTTATCGAAGCAGAGAAGGTCCCCGGACAAAGTTCATCGGCAGGCAAATTTCTTATTGCTACCGTGAAAGGCGATGTGCATGATATTGGTAAAAATATTGTGGCCGTGGTATTGGCCTGTAATAATTTCGAAGTTATTGACTTGGGAGTGATGACGCCAACCGAAACGATTATTCGCAGAGCGATAGAAGAAAAGGTAGACATTGTAGGGCTGAGCGGTCTGATTACCCCTTCGCTGGAAGAAATGACCATAGTGGCTGCCGAAATGGAGAAAGCTGGACTGAAAATACCTATCTTGATTGGTGGCGCAACTACGTCGAAGATACATACAGCCGTGAAAATCGCACCCAACTACAGTGGAGCGGTAATTCACGTAAAAGATGCATCCGTCAATACACATGTGGTGGCTCAGCTAATGAGCAAAAAAAATCAAGTAGATTATAAGGCAGGAATTGCAGCTGAATATGAAATCTTGCGTCAAAAACAAACCAAGAAACCCGATTTGATAAGTCTGGAAAATGCAAAGAAAATGAAACCGAACTTATTCTAAAAGAATATTGAAATAGAGATAACAAGGGCTGATTGCAGAGTATTGCAATCAGCCCTTGTTATTTTTCATCTATCATCAAAAAAAATCAATTCACACTCTCCACCTTTTTCAAACTCACGTAACACACAAATCCGCTAGTGGTGTAACCCATCTCGGCAATCAGGTTCATGTATTTTTTTACTTGTTGTTGGTAGGTTTTGCTTTCTTTATCACCAAATTTATAATCAATAATGGTGGCCTCGTTGCCACGAATCACCACACGGTCGGGCCGATATTGCTCACCGGTTGGAATGAGAATGGTGGTTTCGTTGAGCACACGGGTATCGGACGAAAACCAGCTTTCTGTTTCGGGCATGTTCCAAAAATGCTGTAGTTCCTCTTCCACCGTTTTGCTTTCTTCCTCACTGATACGACCACTGCGCACCAGGTCGGCAATAGCATTCTGTTGATCGGATTTATGCGTGATCTGTTTCAGAATATCATGCATGATAATTCCATAATTCAACCGACTATCCGTCAGTTGTTGGTTTTCCAATAAATAATCAAGACTTTGATGACGAATGCGCAAGCGATCCGAACTACTCACCGAAGGATAATTATTCACCTTCTCGTTGATATCTGTACTTTGTTTGTCGCGATAAACAGCCTGCGTAGGTTCACCCAGTTCGAACAGTTTTTCCTGCTCGTTAAATGAATTGATAAGCGGAATAAACTGAGCATCCAATCCAGGCGTATTGACCTGAAAACAGGTGGTGAGCAACGTCGACAATGAATTAATCTTATCCAATCCTTCCACTTCCTTTTTCGGAGCAGGCGACATACAAATCAATTCGTTTTTGGCACGGGTAAAGGCCACGTAGGCCACATTCAAACTATCGATATATTGGTGCATCTGTTCATCGAAATAGCTCTCGGCAAAGATTGAATTACCAAGTTTAGAACCATATTCAATCGGCAACAATGGCAATTCGTTGAACGGTGCCACGGTAGGTTCGCACCAAAGAATATTGCGCATTCGGCTGTCAATATCCCAATCGCAAAACGGCATAACCACCACTTTAAAATCTAAACCCTTCGACTTATGCACCGTCATAATTCGCATGGCATTTTGGTTGTCGGGCGTAGAAATACATTGCTTCTCACCATGTTTTTTCCACCAGGTCAGAAAACTATTCAAATCCGCCGTTTTATTATTCGAGAAACGGAAAACCACATCCTGAAACGCCTGAACAAACACCGCCTCGTTGTGCCACGCTCCTACCCCGAAAAGCGATATAATCTGCTCCACCATATCGTAGAGCGAACTGTGCTGTAGCGAATACAACTGATTATTTTCTGTATTTGAAAACAGCGGAGAAAAGACGTTTTCCTCTTTTGGAGTTGTCGAAAAACAAGCATTCAGGGCTTCGTTTTCCGATTTATTTTGTCGACCGCGAGCGTATTCGTAGTTCACAATGGTTTGTTGGATAGAGTCTGTGGGGTTGACAAATAATTGCAACACGCCCAACACAAAACGCACAGAAGCCGCAGCACCAATAAGCAAACCTTCGTTGCCCATTATGTCGTAACAATAATCGGGTTTGGCGTCGGCAGTGGTTTTGTAGTTCAGCAGTTTATGAATCACCTGTTGCTCTTCGTCATTTTTACGCACCAAAATACAAATGTCGGCAGCGCGATAGCCTTGCGCTTGCAGTTTTTCCAAAATGGCGGGCAAGCGTTCGAGACTTTCGGCTTTCCAACCGTCTTCGTTTTCGTCGCGCGGAATGAAGCTCACCTGTACACGACCGGTGGCTGCTTTGGGTGAAATTTGCTGATGAATATTGGCGTAAGCGTGCTCTATTTTATGCGTCAATGTTTCCAACGAAGGGTAAATCGGCAACACCGCTTGCAGGTTTTCATTCAGCTTGCTTTGTAACAATTGCGCAGCACGATAAAAAAATGAATTATTGAAGTCGATGATATTTTTATCGCTTCGCCAGTTGGTTTCTAGGTTTTCTTCGTGAATTTGCTCAGGGCGAAAATCAGTCAGAATCTTTTCGTCGAGGAGTTTCCAGTCGGAATTTCTCCAACGGTAAATACTTTGCTTCACATCGCCCACCACAAGGTTGAACTTACCTGCCGACAAACTATTATCCAGCAGCGGCTGAAAGTTTTTCCATTGCAAAGTAGACGTATCCTGAAACTCATCAATCATATAATTGTCAACGTGAATACCCGTTTTCTCGTACACAAAAGGCGCGTCGCTATTATCGATAATTTTATTGAGCAGCAAGTTAGTATCCGAAATAAGCATGGTATTCTGCTCGTCGGTAAGTTTTTTAATCTGCACCGCCAAATCGGATAGAATACCAAGCGTATTGATATGCTTCAGGACTAAAATAGCAGAATTGTAGGTGATAATTTCTACCTGAAGTAGCTCCACAATGTCGGCAAAACATTTCTGTAGTCCATTTTGATAAGCCGTTTCGATAGCAGACTTGATATCTTGCGGTTTAGACTTAGTATAACAATTACTCACATCAGTAGCAAAGCCAATAAACCGATTACTGATTTCAAATTTACCATTGACTATTTTTTCTAATGTGTTAGTAGTTTTATAGGCAAAATCCTCGTGTGTCAGTCCATTGCGGGCCATTATCCGCATTCCTTCCGAAGCAGTGAGTTTTACCTTGGCTTCGAAATCGGTTTTAATCTTCCTCAAACTCTTGCGATAGTTGGTCAGAAATTCGCGCTCGTGTAGTTTCTTATTGGTATCTTCCGCTTTGTGCTGATAGCTTTCTTTAAAAACCTCTCTACCCAACTCCATAATATTACCGCGCATGTTCCAGTTTTCGGACTGCTCAATGCGCTCTTCGGCAAACTCGGTAAGCCAGTTCAGCAATTGCCGATTCTCGGCTTTGGATAAATCGAGAAACAGATTATCAACAGATTGTTCGAGCGTAGATGAGCTATCCAGCTCCAGATTATAACCACCGTGCACACCAATATCACGGGCAAATGAGCGAATGACTTGTTGAAAAAAGCGGTCGATAGTGCTGATGGAAAACGATGAATAATCGTGTAGAATATTGGTAAGAATATGTTTTGCCCTTTCGTTCACCGTCTGTTCGTCCATACGGAATTTCGCCATCAAATCGGCCCGATAATCGGATTCAAAACCTTGCGCCAACGCGTGCAATTCTTTGAGGATACGCGATTTCATCTCGTCGGTAGCCTTGTTGGTAAACGTAACAGCCAGGATGCGACGATGCGCCCGTTCCTTTTGTGGTTCGAACAGCAAGTGAATATAGTCTTGCGTAAGCCGGTATGTTTTGCCCGAGCCAGCAGAGGCGCGATAGATGTTGAGCATATCTGAATATTTATCTCAAAGATACAATATTGTTTCAGAAAATGCAAAAACAGCATCGGCTGAACTTCATTATTGAAATTCATCCGATGCCGTTATTCTAAATCACATAAAAGTACAAACTTAAAACCTGATGTGTACAGTTTTAAAAGTGAAAGAAATTTGGGGAAATTATTTCTTTGTAGTTGTTGCTCCAGTATATGCATTAACCGGAGGATTCTGAGTGGTGCAACTAATTGAAGCAAACAAACAAAAAACAAAAACTGAAACAACTAAGACTGTTTTTTTATTCACGATTTTCATTATTTGGATTGTATTAATTGTAAATTTGATATTATAACGACAAAACTACTATAAAGTTGTAGCTTAGTATGATAATCAGTACAATATTAATATAGTTTAAACAATTACTTAAAATTTATTTTCTTTACCTTGAATCCCATCTCAAGTAAAATGTCGGCTATTTTTACCCGAAAATCCCCCTGAACCAGTATTTCGCCGTCTCGGGAAGAGCCACCGGCACCACATTTCACTTTGAGTAGCTTTGCAAGGTCTTTCAGTTCATCATCCTTGCCTTTAAAATCGGTAACCAACGTGGCAGGCTTACCGTTTCGTTTATCCAATTCCACGCGCAAAGGTTCTACCTGTCGTTTCTTGGCAGGTTTAGCAGCAACCACCACTTCCGGGGTTTCCTCCACTTGTGGCAAGTCTGTTTTTAAATTGTTTAGCTTATCTCGCCAATCGTTTTTCATATCCTCTTAATTATGAATTGTGCATTATGAATTATGAATTTTGAATTGCCTTCTGGAATTCCCAAATAATAATTCCACCCGTCACACTCACATTGAGCGAATGCTTGGTGCCAAACTGTGGAATCTCGATACAACCGTCACAAACGTCCACCACCGTTTGTTGCACGCCTTTCACCTCATTGCCCAGAATGACGGCATATTTTTTCGATTTATCCAATTGGAGGTCGGGCAACAGGGTGCTTCCTACCGCTTGTTCGATAGCAAACACCGTATAACCCTGCGCTTTTAGGTCGATAACAGCTTGGTGCGTATCCTCGTAATGTTTCCAATCTACCGTGTTCTCTGCCCCCAGAGCCGTTTTATGAATTTCGGCATGAGGTGGCGTGCAAGTAATACCACAAAGGTAAACTGCTTCTACCAAAAACGCATCGGCAGTGCGAAACACCGAACCAACATTATGCAAACTACGCACATTATCCAGCACCACAATAAGTGGCGTTTTCTTTTCTTCTTTGAACTCCTCGACAGTGAGTCGATTCATTTCCGTTATTTTTAGTTTCTTCATTTATATACAGAGGTAAGGGGCAAGAGCTAAGGAGTAAGATACAAATTACTTGCCTCTTACTCCTTAGCTCTTGCCTCTATTTTATTAATTTGATTGCTCTTTCAATTATTGTATCGATACCATTTGCCTGATCGAATGACGACAAACTCACCCAAACGTCGGGATCAATACCCCATTCTATTTCCTGCATATTGGAGTCGTACATTGGTGAGGACGAAAAACGCACCATCCACCCGTTGGGTATTTCACTCGAAAGCGGCAGACCACTGCCACCACCGGTTTTATCACCAACAATAATTACATTTGGTGCTTGCTTCATACGGTTTACAAAATCATTGGTAGCACTGTACGACTTACGGTTAGTAAGTACCACCACTTGTCGTTGATATTGAATATATTTATGGGCTGGTGTTTTCACCTCCAGTGCCTTAGAGAAATCGGTATGCCCATTACCAATTTTATGTTTTATGTAACCTGTTACCTTTTCTTCTTTAAAAAAACAAGAAGCTAATTGTTTAGAATAATCCAACGAACCGCCACTATTATCGCGCACATCGATAATCAGTCCCTTGCAATCTTTAAAATAAGTCATTGCTGATACAATGTTCGCATCGTTAAAACCATTCGAAAAACTTCCCAAATAAATATAGCCCACCCTTCCATTATCAATTTTTTCATAGCTCAATCCATTCGCAATTTTGTAATTCTCACCCAAATACCTGGCCGAACGAATCAGATCTATATTAAAATTAGCGGGATAATCAGTGTACCATTTCCAGTAACGACTTCGATCGAAATCAGAATACAAATTTACATGTCCATCTTTCAATTCGCCCAACATGGTACCCATTAAATCGAAAAATGTCAAAGCATCAGCACTTTCGGTCACTTTGGCTTTATAAGCAGTATGGATTGAATCCCAATTGATCTTTTTATAATCGAGATAGCAGTATTTTGTATCAATAATCCGCCACAAGGACTCAAAGTTACCCATATTGGTGTTTGGTTCCACTATCGGCTCATTCATACACGAAGGGAGTAAAACAGCAACAAGTAATATGATCAGGCTATATTTTTTCATCATCCAACATCTTTAGTTGTGAATTGTGCTATTCTCACTCATTAGGGCTAATAAAATTACTTGGTGCCCTTTTTTTTCGTCCGGCAAAAGTAGCAAAATCAAAAACAGAGGCTATTTTAATGCTCAGATTATTACGTTCAAACACCAAATCATTGGCCGACCATTTCATTGTTTCGTAACCGAGGCCCACCCGCCAAAGTGAACGTCGCAATGGAATTTCGAGCATAAGGTTGGCATCAAGTCCGCGTTTGTTGTGCAACGAACTGAAATGAACAACATTGTCGAGATTACCCAAACCAAACATTTCGTAATAAGACGCACCACTGTAAGGCACAAACATGCAACCAAGAATTGGGCTTTTCATATCAAGCTTTAGCTTCATATCTTTACGAAACAACGAAATGTCATAGGTTGCCGAACCGGATACGTTGAGGTTAGTTGCCAAATCGACATTTACCGGGTTATTGACATTTCGGGCAAGGTATTTAAACATGAAATCAAGATCCCATAAACCACCAATCTGCACCCGAAGTTTATTCATCGGTTTCAAATGACAGCGCATTCCCCAACCATAATTTACTCCAAAATATGACATTGAAGCTGTATATGGGGGATTATGAGCTTTGCCTACGAGTAAACTCAGTTTCTGAAATTTCGAAATATGGGTGTTCTCAACAGATAAAAATCGCTGACTTTGAAAATCGTACCCAACTCCGCTGCCGCTATAAGTTAGTGGAGAAAGATACGGATCATTCAAATTGATTATCGAATACCCCAGCGTATTACTGGCGCTAGTCAGCAAATACTTCTGTTCATCTGTTGTTTGAGCAATAGCATAACTACTCAAAATGGATAGTATATAAATAAAGTACTTCTTCATCCGATCATTTATTTATTAGTATTGTTTGCAAAAATAAAGAAAATGTTTCGTTATTGAATTAGAATCACTTCTACATTACTGCGTCTACGACAAGAAATTCAAAATAAATCACTACTGATTAGTCAATCAAGAATTATTATTATCTTTGTAGCATAAATTACGACAACAATCCTAACTTTGTAACTCAGGTTGCTACATCTCCTTAAACCCAGCAACCAACACGAAAGAAATATGAAAAAGAGAATTCTACAAAATCTAAGCAAGGTATTTGCCTTGATTGTCATTTCTAGTATTTTTATAAGTTGTAATACAAACAACGAAATTGGCATAGCAACTACGATGTTTGTTATTAGCGGAACAGTCACCGATAGTATCAGTTCCCTTCCCATAAACAACATCAAACTTGTACTAACAAAATCATATGCCATTACGAGTGGTGGGATAAATTCTATTAAAACAGATACCGTATTCAGCGGACTATCCGATGCATTGGGAGCTTACAAATTTCAGTTCCAAACGCTGCCGCCCAACGACATGACCTTTAAATTAAAGGCATTAGACCTTAATAGAAGCAGCAACGGAGGTGCATACAACGATCGTGAAATAACAGTACAAATTGAGTCCATTAATTGGGACAGAAAAGCATCTGATGTAAGCGGAGGAAAGGTAACAAAGACACAAAATATCAAACTTCTGCAGAAATAGCTCATAAACATTTAAGAATAAAAAAACTCATCAACGAAGTTTATGTTGATGAGTTTTTTTTATTTTCCCCTCGGAAATGAAGTCGCCATACCAAATGATTAGAAGAGATAAAATGCAAATTCTCCCAATAATTCAGGAGTATTAGTGAACCGCAAAATAGTTGAGCAATCTCAATTTTATATCTAAAAATCATTATCTTTGCCGTCAGCATCATAATAATAAATAATGAGAAAATGAGAAAATTAGTTTTCGCCACAAACAACGCACACAAACTAAAGGAAGTTAAAGCCATCCTTGAGCCGACATTCAGCATTGTTAGTTTATCCGATCTTGACTGCTATGACGACATCCCTGAAACTGCCGACACCCTCGAAGGCAATGCTCTATTAAAAGCGCAGCACATTTACAATAAATTTGGATTAGATTGCTTTGCCGACGATACCGGACTCGAAATCGAGGCATTGGGTGGTGAACCGGGTGTGTATTCCGCCCGATATGCCGGAGAAGAAAACTGTGCTACCCAAAACATGTGCAAAGTACTGCGCCTACTAGGCGAAAACAAAAACCGGAAAGCTTGCTTTCGCACTGTAATTGCATTAATCCAAAACGGAGAAACACGCTATTTCGAAGGCAGAATAGATGGTGATATAGCCACACAACCCCGCGGGGAAAGCGGCTTTGGTTACGATCCTATTTTTGTTCCCGAAGGATATCTGGTAAGCTTTGCCCAATTAAGTGCCGACGAAAAAAACACCATTAGCCATAGAGCTCTTGCCGTGGGGAAACTCACCGACTACCTACGACAAAGTAAAACCGTCGCGGTGTAAAATCAAATTTCGTTGTTGCATTGAACGCATGCTCATTTCAACACTTATCAACTTCGAACAATCAAAAACTTTATGCCAAAAAGAATAATTACCATTGGAGTTTTTCTTTCCGTTCTTGCTTGCACACTAGTTGGACAAGTAGCAATGAGTAAATGGCGTACACATTTTGCATACAACAGCGTAACTCAGGTTGCTCAATCCGAAAATAAAATTTTTGCTGTAAGCGATGGTGCACTTTTCTCGGTAGACAAACAAGATGGTGCGCTTGAATTCTACAGCAAAATAAGCGGACTAAATGGTACAAACATCTCGAAAATAGGGTTTGATAAAAAGAGCGACCAACTGTTCGTGATTTATGCCAATGGCAATATTGATGTTTTGGCAACAAATGGCGTTATCAACATCCCCGATTTGTACAACAAGCAAATGGCTGCAAGCAAAGATGTAAATGATATTCAGTTCTATCAGGACAAAGTCTACTTATCGTGTAACTTTGGAATTATTGTTTTAAACAGCACAAAAAAAGAGGTTGCCGACACATACTACATTGGATCAAACGCCACAGAAGTGAAGGTTCTCAATACCACCATTCATAACGGAGCTATCTATGCTTTGACTTCAACTACAATTTTTAAAGCCGATATCAATCAACCAAATCTGGTAAATTATGAATACTGGACAACAGTAAACTCACTCCCGGGCACCGGCAATTTACAGACGATATGCTCATTTGCCGGCAGTTTATTCCTGTTACGGGGAGGTAAACTATACAAACAGGAAAGCGACAACACCTGGACTTCCTATCACAACGAACTTTCTGTTACAAGTTTAAACGTATCGAATGGTGATATGTTTCTCTACACAAACGCTGGAACTTATATCGTCGATGCACAACTAAACTCAGTTCTGGTCAATTACAACGGAACAATTGCCGATGGGGAATTTGATACTACCAATAATACCTTCTGGTTTGCAGCCACCCAAAATGGAGTTATTTCATATAAACCGAGCACCTCAGAAGTGCAGCAATTTAAACCCAAAGGTCCTGCAGTAAATATCCCATGGGAAATGACTTTCGCTAAAAAGAAACTATTCGTTGTACCCGGCGGTCGTTGGGCGGAAGCCTATGGCAGACAAGGCGACGTAATGATGTACGAAGATGGAAGTTGGACAAATATCTATTCATACAGCATTCAGAGTTCAACGAACAGTCCTGTGGCTGATTTTATGAACATAGCCGTTGACCCAACAGACGATAAGCATTTTTTCGCCACATCGTATGGTACGGGATTATTCGAATTCAAGAACAATCTCTTTTACAAATGGCACAACCACACTAATAGTACACTTCAAGGACACCCAACAGTTCCTGAGAATCCATGGCAATTTACCCGTATCGATGGTGCGGTGTTCGACCAAAGCGGCAACCTTTTTCTAAACAATTCAGCAGTGGCTGCAAGCGTAAAAGTGCTACTCGCTAATGGAACATGGACACAGCTAACATACCCAAATGCTCTGAAAGAAACTTACGGAAAACTGCTTATCAATAATCAAAGGCCGAATCAGAAATGGGCTATTTCGGTTCGCGGAGGTGAAATTCTGGTTTTTGATGATAATGGCACCATTCAGGATCAAAACGATGACAAATCGGTAGTATACACCATCTTTCCTGACCCTGATACAGATGGTGCATTCATATTGCACAACACAAATTATGCAATCGCTCAGGATAAAAACGGAGTGATTTGGCTCGGAACTGAAGCCGGGCCGTTACGATTTCAAAACACGACAAGAGTTTTCGATGGTGGATTGAGTTGCTCCCGTGTAAAAATTCCCCGCAACGATGGAACCAACAACGCTGATTACTTGCTTGCAACTGAAAAAATAAAAGCAATCGCAATAGATGGTGCCAACCGAAAATGGTTTGGAACAGAAACTTCGGGCGTATATCTTATGTCGGAGAACGGACAAGAAACCATTCAACATTTCACAACTTCAAATAGTCCATTGCTTTCTAACGATATACTTTCCATTGCCATCAATCAGGTAACCGGCGAAGTGTTTTTTGGAACAGCACAGGGACTTGTGTCGTACCAAAGCGATGCTGCTGAAGCCGGAACTATATTTGAAGATGTATATGCTTATCCTAACCCGGTTCGCGAGGACTACAAAGGAGTAATCACAATCACTGGTCTGGTAGATAAGACGCAGATAAAAATCACCGATATCAATGGAAACCTTGTGTGCCAAACTGTATCGAATGGCAGTCTGGCTACCTGGGACGGCAAAGATGCGCGTGGACGAAAAGTAAGCACCGGCATTTACCTCGCCATTTGTGTAAATGCCGACGGAACAAAAAGTACCATTACCAAAATCATGGTGATTAACTAATACACTTAAGATTGAATGAATAAACAAGAAAACAGAATTAGTTCAGAGCACTATTTTCACGTATTACCACAAAACTTAAACTGTGCTCAAGCCGTTTTGAAAGGTTTTCAAAATGAATTTCAAATCAGCGAAAATGAGATTGAAGAATATCGTGCGTGGGGCGGTGGACGAACTGAAGGTGGAGTTTGCGGTGCATTATTCGCTGCCGAGCGGATACTTCGCCAGGCAAATAAGCCAAGTATTCATGATGAGTTTTTGGCAGTTACTAAAGATATTCGCTGTCTGGAAATAAAAAAAGGCAAGTTTCCTTGCCTTGATTGTGTTCGGTTAGCCGACGAATTGGTTGAAATGAGGTTGAAGTAAAATTTCTCTACTTTCTATTGATCAAATTCAGAAACTCTTCGCGGGTTTTTGCTTGTTCAAAAATACCTGTAAAATCCGAAGTAGTGGTGATAGAATGCTGTTTTTGAACACCGCGCATTTGCATGCAAAGGTGTTGAGCTTCAATGACTACAATCACTCCCATCGGGTTCAGTGTTTTTTGTATACATTCTTTTATTTGAGTGGTCATGCGTTCCTGCACCTGCATACGGCGAGCGTACACTTCTACAATTCTTGCAATTTTACTCAATCCGGTGATTTTTTTATTGGGGATATAAGCGATATGCGCTTTGCCAAAAAACGGAAGCATGTGGTGTTCGCACATCGAATAAAAATCAATGTCCTTTACAATAACCATTTGCCTGTAATCCTCCGTAAACATGGCAGAACGAATAATATCCTCGGGGTTTTGTTCGTAGCCCTGCATTAAAAATTGCATTGCTTTCGAAACACGCTCAGGCGTTTTCAGCAGTCCTTCACGATCCACGTCTTCGCCTAAAAGTTGTATAATTTGTTGGTAATGTTCTGCTATTTTTTCCGTTTTTTCCGAATCAAAAGGAACAGGTTGGTTGCTATTAAAATCCATAAGTGTTTATTTTGAGACAGAGATATTTACTTGTTCTTTCACTATATAAGTTTCGCTTCTAATACCCGGGAAAGCGGCAATCAATTCAGCTCTACATGCTTGAGCCTGAGCCTGCGTGCGAAAGTCCCCTATTCTTACTTTCCAAAAAGGCGATGAGTAGTTTATATAAACCGGCAGATCAGGAAACTCTTCCTTTATCTGACTTTCTTTTCTAAACGCCTCGTTTTTAGCAGTCCGTTGTGTATTGCTCGAAAACACCTGAACGCGGAAACCACTTACCGTTTTTATTTCGTGCGATCCGGATCCGGTTATAGTTACGATTTTTCTTCCAACTACAAGATTTTCAATACGTTTATCCTGATGCAGTTTTACGGTTGCTTTTGAAATAGAGTCGGGCGTAGAGAGCGATTCAAATATGGTTTGTTGTTTTGATTCTGCATTTTGTTGAGCTGATAAAATGCCCACAAAAAGTAAAAGGGTGATAATTAAAGATAAAGCAGTTTTTTTCATTATTTTTTTTCAACTAAATTCGGATGCAAAGTTATATAAATGTTGTGGGTTTTCGGACAAATTGTTCAAAATAGTTCTTATTTGACATTGTTTTGTGGTTTATAGTTGTGACTGATGCTGATTTAATGTTTATCTTTGTTCCTGTTTTAAATAAAAAATCAGACCAGAAATTATAGTATTTTACGCATAAACGGTAAGCCCATTGCGGTCTAAAACCGTTTGTAAAACAGCATTTTTCAATGAATAAAATAGCCATAATTGTTGCCGGAGGAAAAGGCGAGCGAATGAATACCGACATTCCAAAGCAGTTTCTCGAAATTCAGGGGAAACCAATTCTGATGTACACGCTTGAGGCATTTCTAGATTTCGACGCGTCATTGCAGTTGATATTGGTATTGCCTGCTGCTCAGATAGCATTTTGGGAAATGCTTTGCGTAAAACACTCCTTCGATATTCCACATCAGATCGTTGAGGGTGGACAAACTCGCTTTCATTCCGTAAAAAACGGATTGGATACGATAAAAGTTCCCGCACTGGTGGCTATCCACGACGGTGTGCGCCCACTGGTTAGCAAAGAAACAATTTCCCGCTGCTTTGATGCGGCAGCCCGATTTGGAACAGCTATCCCCACCATGGATTCAATAGAGAGTATTCGCTTTGTGGATGCTAATGGCAGCAAATCGGTGGATCGCAATGCTTATAAAATGGTTCAAACACCTCAGGTTTTTGATGCCGAGCTGCTCAAGAAAGCTTACGAACAGGAATTTTCAACCCTTTTTACCGATGATGCTTCGGTGGTAGAAGCCATGGGAACCAAAGTGTACTTAGTCGACGGGAACAGAGAAAATATAAAAATCACTACGGAATTTGATTTGATAGTTGCCGAACGGCTATTAGAACTAACACGATAACTATTGAAAAGCACTGTCAAAAATATTGAATGGTTAGACACATTGCGAGCATTAGCTACAGTGGGAGTCATTATTATTCACAATTCAACTCCGGTGGTAAACATGACCTACGGCCGGAATATGGATTTTTGGTGGATAGGAAATATTGTGGATAGTACAGTACGTTTTGCAGTTCCGTTATTTTTGATGTTAAGCGGGGCTACCCTACTGGGCAAAGAATACCAACTCGGGGAATTCTATAAAAAAAGATTCATGCGCGTGCTTGTTCCATTGCTATTTTGGATGCTATGTTACTGGGTTTTTAGGTGGGCAATGCTCGAACCCGGGCAACAGCCCAAAGAGTTTTCGGCTGTTATGCATTGGGCAAAAGATTTGTTTCTAAGCGAAGGTATTTCAAAACATTTTTGGTACGTGTACATGATTCTGTTCATTTATTTATTCGTACCATTTTTGGGCAAAGCCGTTCGCAGACTAAACAACTCGTGGCTCATGGCTTTGCTTGTTGCATGGGTAGTTCTGTTCATTGCACTTCGTCCTATTCCTATCAATTTTTATCGTTGGTCGGATTTTTTCGGATATAAACTGTTGGGGTACTTTCTATACACAGGCTATTTGGTACTAGGTTATTTCCTAATGCGGATTCGCCTAACATGGACTAAAACGCGTTTCTTTGCAGCCATAATTTTCATGTTGAGCATTGCATGTTCAGCTATTTATACTTCTTTTGCCAGCAAAAATGCGCACCGACTAGATTTGAGCATCTACAGTTACCTCACGGTAAACACAGCAATTCAATCAATTGCCATGTTTATATGGGCAAAAGATCTTCATATCGGGAACAGATTCATATCGTGGTTGCAGCAAACCATCAGCAATTATAGTTACGGTATCTATTTGGTTCACATCATTGTAATTGGTATTTTCTTTCGCAACAATATCTTTTGGACTATGGCGCATCCACTCATTTCGGTGCCCATCATCGTTTTGGCAACACTGGTTTGTTCGTTTGCTATTATTTTTGTGCTGCGAAAGATTCCGGGGGGACGATATATAGCAGGGTGAGCTAAATTAAATTGTGCATATTGAGCTCAGGATACTCAATATTACTGTCAGAATTGTCAGTATTGTTAATGCGGCACTCGATGTCACACTCGCGGTGGACGATGTTAATGCGGTGGCAGGTGTCAAGCTCGCGGTGGCATTTGATGTTAATGCGATGTCGTATAAAGTTAATGCGGTGCCATATATCAAGCTCGCGGTGCCACATATTATTAATGCGGCGACAGATGGTAAGCATAGAATGACATGTTTCAAACTTCCGATAAAGGATAAGGAGAGGTAGATACTATGTATTAATGTTTAAATAGAGTATTAAGAATAAGATGGGGCGGTTCAATTATAGAAAATAAAACCATTTCATCAAAACATATATGAGAAATAAAATTTAAATGAGAACGTTATGAAAAGCAATCATCACATCTATCTTTTTTTACTCACATGCTTTATTGCTGTTTTGTCGTTGGCGAGTTGTAACCCAAAAGCCGGCACTACAAATACAACAAGCACTGACTCTATCGAGAATTTTGACAAATTCTATGATCAGTTTTACAGGGATAGTCTTTTCCAAATATCAAGAATTCAATTCCCTCTGGCAGGTGGTATTTCTGATGGACAAGGAGAAGAAAAGTGGACAAAAAAGAATTGGATTCCACTAAAAATGAAAATAACTGAAGTTGACACAACAGAATATAAAACGAGCAGTTACAAGACAGATAGTTTGTATAGCGAAAAAATATGGCTGGACAATTCCGGTTTCTGGCAAGAATATACATTTAAACTAATCAACAAAAAATGGTTTCTTGTTTATGCCGAAGATAGCAACAACTAAATCAGTGATGCTAATTCGGTAAAAACACATCTTCATTTACAGTATGGATTTATCGTATCAAGACATAAAATTTTTGCCCGGTGTAGGACCGAAAAAGGCAGATTTGTTCAACAAAGAACTTGGCATCCACAGTGTCGAGGATTTGCTGCGGTACTATCCATACAAATATGTGGACAGAAGTCGGTTTTATTATTTGCATGAGATAAATGAGGAAATGCCTTTTATTCAGGTAAAGGGACAGATTATTCGATTCGAAAAAGTGGGCGAAGGGCATAATCAACGTCTGACAGCAGTTTTCTCCGACGGCAAAAACACCATAGAACTGGTGTGGTTTAAAGGCGTGAAATATGCCATGGAAAAATACCATACAAAGGTAGACTATGTTATTTTCGGTAAACCATCTCCTTTCAACGGCCGATTCAATATTGTACATCCCGAGATCGAGATTGCCTCGAAAATGCCACCGCCCGAGCAAATGGGCTTGGTGCCATTTTACAACACGTCTGAGAAAATGAAAAGCAGTTTTCTGAATTCGAAAACCATTCAGAAGATTATTTTTCCATTGGTACAAAGCATCAAAACAGGGATTCCAGAAACACTGCCGGCTTACATATTACAAAAATTTGCGCTAATGAACCTGACCGAATCATTGGTCAATGTTCATTTCCCAAAGAATGCCGATGCACTAAACAAAGCCCGCCAACGATTAAAATTCGAGGAGCTATTTTACATTCAGTTAAGTATTCTCCGACTCAAAAACTGGCGCGACCTACAGTCAAAAGGTTTCGTTTTTGGTATCATCGGACATTATTTCAATACCTTTTTCAACACTTATCTACCCTTCGAACTCACCGGAGCACAAAAGCGTGTGTTGCGCGAAATTCGCATTGATGTGGCTTCGGGTCGGCAAATGAACCGACTGCTACAAGGCGACGTGGGAAGTGGGAAAACACTGGTGGCACTGATGGTAATGCTTATGGCCGTGGATAATAACTTCCAGGCTTGCATCATGGCACCAACCGAAATTCTGGCTACACAACATTTTGCCAGTCTAAACGAATTTCTGGGTGATATAGGTATAAATGTAGCTTTGCTCACAGGCTCTACCCGACCGAAAGATCGCGTTATTTTACACGAAAGATTGCGTAGCGGCGAACTGGATATTCTTATCGGGACACATGCATTAATAGAAGATGTGGTGCAATTCAAAAACCTGGGGCTAGTGGTTATCGACGAGCAGCATCGTTTTGGTGTGCAGCAACGGTCTAAACTTTGGAAAAAAAACGTGCAACCGCCACACATCTTGGTAATGACTGCTACACCTATTCCACGAACCTTAGCCATGACCTTGTATGGCGACCTAAGCGTATCGGTCATCGACGAGCTGCCACCCGGACGTAAACCCATCCAAACCTATCACTATTACGACAACAAACGACCATCAATCAATGGTTTTATTGCCAAACAAATAGAAGCTGGCAGACAGGTTTATATTGTGTATCCACTTATTCAGGAATCGGAGAAAATTGATTTGCGAAATCTCGAAGAAGGGTACGATTATATGCGCGAAGTTTTTCCAAATTACAACATCAGCATGGTGCACGGCAAACTCAAGCCAAAAGAAAAAGACTACCAAATGCAAAAGTTTGTGAGGGGCGAAACACAAATAATGGTAGCTACAACGGTGATTGAGGTAGGTGTAAACGTACCGAATGCCTCTGTAATGGTGATTGAGAGCGCACAGCGTTTTGGATTATCACAGTTGCACCAGTTGCGCGGACGGGTTGGACGTGGCGCCGAACAGTCGTTCTGCATTTTGCTAACCGGATACAAACTGGCCAGCGACACCCGCAAACGAATGGAAATAATGGTGCGAACCAACGATGGTTTTGAAATTTCTGAAGCCGATCTGCAAATACGAGGACCGGGCGATTTGGAAGGTACGCAACAAAGCGGATTACCATTTGAACTGAAGATAGCCAATTTGGCTCAAGATGGAAAAATGTTGGAAATAGCAAGAAACGCGGCGATTGAGATTCTTGAAGTAGACCCACAACTAGAGAAGTCCGAAAACCTAGTATTGGTAAACCAATTGCGCAAATTGAAGACAAATACATTAAATTGGGGGGCAATAAGTTAAGAAAATCGAATTTGCTTTGATTTGAACTTTCAATTCCCTATTTTTGGGGTAGAAAATCTAATCACACTATTAATTAACCACTATTTTAAATGGAAAGAACACTCGTTATTATCAAACCCTGTGCTATTCGTAGAGGGTTGATTGGTGAAGTTATTCAACGTTTCGAGCGTAGAGGCTTGCAACTAAGCGGTATGAAAATGGTTCAATTGAACGAAGAAGCTTTAGCAGATCACTACGCTCATTTGGTTCATAAACCATACTATCAACGCATTGTAGATTCAATGATGTTGACTCCGGTAATTGTCTGTTGTTGGACAGGGATTGATGCTGTGCATATTGCACATGTTATGGCCGGTGCAACTAATGGTCGCGAAGCCGCTCCGGGAACAATTCGTGGTGATTATAGTGTTAGTGTTCAAGAGAATATTCTTCATACTTCGGATACAATCGAAAATGGGAAAATAGAAATTGCCCGTTTTTTCAGCACTGATGAAGTGTTTGAATTTGAAAAACTTAACAAGAATGTATTTTATGCAAATGATGAATTCTAAATACTGAATTTATTTTAAAACGCACTCTCCCTTTATAATTTACAAGTAAATTACTTATTTACAAATGATTCATTGTGCCCCGATAGTTATCGGGGCACAATTATGCTTTAATTAAAAGATTCTATGCCTATTTCTCTAAAAAAATATCTTCCAATAATACTCTTCTTTATCACCACATTTGCGGGATATTCTCAACGCAATATGTTCTCATTAATCAATAAAAAAGATACAGTAAACATCTATCAGGAAATGCTGAATGACCATTCGGACGATTTGATGGAAAACCACCCTGCGGAAGATATTTACAACAATATATGGACAAGAGAAAAGCTGAATCCTTATAAAATTCCAGTTGACAGTTTACCCGATTCAGTTAGGATTGATTGCTCTCGCTTTGTTGTTCCTGTTCCTGGAGCGGTAACCTCTGCCTTTGGACCACGCCGGTATCGATTTCACTATGGAGTCGACTTACGCCTCAACATTGGGGACAGCGTTCGTTCAGCATTTTCGGGAAAAGTTCGTATCATCGATTACGAAGCACGCGGCTATGGCAATTACATTGTGATACGACACGACAATGGTTTAGAAACTGTATATGGCCATTTATCTGTAGTTTTGGTAGCCCACAACCAGCGCGTAAAAGCCGGCGAATTAATCGCTCTTGGTGGTAATACCGGTCACTCAACAGGTCCTCATTTACACTTCGAAACACGATATATTGGCAATGCCATTAATCCGGCAAACATCATCGATTTCAATACCGGACGCGCCAATTCCACATCCTATTTGCTAACCAAAAAGCAGTCTTTTTATTATCAACGTGAATCCAAGCAAGTTCAGGTTCTTAGATACTACACGGTGCGTAAAGGCGATAATTTAGGACAAATTGCAGCCCGCAATGGTACTAGTACAAGTGCACTACGCAGAATGAATGGGATTAAGAATAAAACTAAACTAAAACCCGGACAACGACTCAGAATAAGATAATCATCCCTGTCTACAAATTGAAGAAGCCATCCTGCAGACTACCAACATCATTCAAATCAATCAATTATGATCTCTATCATCACAGCTATTTATAATCAACTGGATATGAATAAGCTATTTTGGGAATATTTAAAGAAATACACCGACTCAACATTCGAATTAATCATTATCGACAATTGCTCAACAGATGGCAGTCGGGAATTCTTTGAATCACTTTCCAATGAAAATGTGATTTTAATTGCAAACAAAGAGAATTATTCGTATCCTCACTGTCAGAATCAAGGCATAAAAGTAGCAAAATACGAGAACCTTGTTTTTCTGAATAATGACTTATTGGTTTCACCACATTGGGATAGCAGAATGTTACAAGTTCTGGGACACGATGGACATGATGTTATTAGTTTTGGAACAAATGACAGGTTAGTAAATAAAAGAATCTCAACGAAAATCCACAAACATTGGAAACGAATTAAATATCCTGTAATTACATTGTTTGGTCAAAAGACTTTTAGTTTAAAGTTAATGACATACTTGTGTTACGGAAATTGGGAAAAGTTTACCGAAAAGATATTCTCAACTTACGGATTAAGTCTATGTGAAGGATTTTCGGGTTCGGCAATTGCAATGAACAGAACGGCAATCAGCAAAATCGGCGAATGGGATATAACGCAACAAGGTGCCGATTTTGATATTTTTTACAAGACATGCGATAGAAGCGAAAAAAAAGGAGACATAAAACCTTTAGCCATCATCAACGGAGTGTACATGCATCACTTCAGGAGATTGACACTTTATCAAAAATATCCACCATTTGCGGATGCAGCTAATCTTTGTTCAAATGAAGAAAAGTGGGGACAAGGGAGTGTTGATAGATGGCTCGAAGTTATCAACTTCACTCAAGATTCTTTGTCCCAAAAGGCATAATTCAATAGAGAGAAAACAACAAAACCAACAAATGCCGCTTTCAGGTTGAAAACGGCATTTGTTGGTTTTGAACAATTACGTATAATCGTTTAGTATCTATAATGTTCTGGTTTGTATGGCCCATTCGCATTCACACCAATATAAGTTGCTTGTTCAGGAGTAAGAACAGTAAGTTTCACGCCCAATTGCTCTAAGTGTAAACGAGCCACTTCTTCATCCAAATGTTTTGGCAAGCGATACACATCGATAGCGTAATCTTTGGTAAATAATTCAATTTGTGCCAGAGTTTGATTCGTGAATGAATTACTCATTACAAACGATGGGTGACCGGTAGCACAACCAAGGTTTACTAAACGACCATCAGCCAAAAGTAACACACATTTTCCATCAGGGAAAATATATTTGTCAACTTGTGGTTTTATATTTACAAGCTCAATGCCTGGATATTGTTTCAATTTTTCTACTTGGATTTCATTATCGAAGTGACCGATATTACAAATAATAGCAGCATCCTTCATTTTTGCAATATGCTCAATGCGGATAATATCTTTGTTTCCGGTAGTAGTTACGTAGATATTTCCTTCAGCCAATGCCTCTTCAATTGTGGTTACCTGAAAACCTTCCATCGAAGCTTGCAATGCACAAATTGGGTCAATTTCGGTTACAATTACACGGGCACCGTAAGCTACCATCGATCTTGCACAACCTTTTCCAACATCACCATAACCACAAACCACAACTACTTTGCCAGCCAACATAATGTCGGTAGCACGCTTAATTCCGTCAGCTAACGATTCGCGACAGCCATAAAGGTTATCGAATTTCGATTTGGTTACCGAGTCATTAACGTTAAATGCCGGGAACAACAATGATCCTTCTTCCAACATTTGGTACAATCGGTGAACACCTGTAGTCGTTTCTTCTGAAACACCACGAAGTTCCGGAATCATACGAGTCCAGATACCATTATCTACTTTTAAAACGTCTTTCAAGATAGCATATAACAACCGCTCATCATCACCATCTGCTTTCTTGTCCAATGCAACAGCATCTTTTTCGGCAGCTACACCCACGTGAATCATCATAGTGGCGTCACCACCATCGTCAACAATTACGTTCGGGCCTTTGTGACCGTCGAAAGTCAGGGCTTGCAGCGTACACCACCAATATTCTTCCAATGTTTCTCCTTTCCATGCAAAAACCGGAACTCCTACAGCAGCAATTGCAGCAGCAGCGTGATCTTGCGTAGAATAAATATTACAACTACACCAACGTACTTCAGCACCAAGTTCTACCAAAGTTTCGATAAGCACAGCAGTTTGAATAGTCATGTGAAGTGAACCCATAATGCGAGCACCTTTCAATGGTTTTTCAACTCCATATTTATTGCGTAATGCCATCAAGCCCGGCATTTCTTTTTCTGCCAATTCAATTTCTTTTCGTCCAAAATCAGCTTGCGACATATCCGCTACTTTATAAGGCAAAGTGCTGAATAATTCTGTTGTATTCATCTTATTGTTTTCGTTTTGATTATTTATTCCAAAATGGGAGCACAAAGATACAAGTTTTCATTGGAAAAACAGACCTAAATTGCAACTATTAATGGACATGTGATTGATAAATATGTATTTGCACACCTGCAAAAAATCAAAATGCGAATACAATTTATTACTTTTGTAAAACGTATTTAATACAAATATCGCTATGTTAGTCGACATTCACACGCACACCAGTCATTCTACATCTAACAGTTTAGCCGTTAGAAATCTAACTATTACTGAAGCAGATATCTTATTCAACTCCGGCATGCAAGAGTTTTGCTCAGTTGGGATTCATCCGTGGCAGGTCGACTCATTTTCAGAAGATATGCTATCAAAATTGGAAGTTTGGGCAAAAGACAAAAGGTTTATTGCTGTAGGCGAATGCGGATTGGACAAGAATTCGAGTGCTGGTTTTGAACAGCAACTGAAGATTTTCGAACAACAAATTATCCTCTCCGAAAAAACAAACAAAGCACTTATTATCCACTGCGTTGGCTATTTCAATGAACTCTTCGCTTTAAAAAAGAAATGGAATCCTTCACAACTTTGGATAATTCACGGCTTCAGAGGAAAACCTGAACTTGCTATGCAAACTCTCAAAACAGGCTGTACATTGTCGTACGGTGAGCATTTTAACGCAACAAGTGTACGCCTTACTCCTATCGAAAAACTATTTATAGAAACAGACGAAAGCGAATTGGAAATTAGCGAGATATACAAAGTCATTTCAATTGCTAAAGGCTGTAAAATTGAAGATTTAAAAGCAGGAATAAATCTGTTGAAAGAAGCGATTTTGCGTTGAACATAAAACTAGAAGTTAAATTCAACATTATTTCTATTTATAATATATAAACAGCACAAACTGAGACTACAAAAAAATGTATCTTTGCACTCCGTTTCTAAAAAAACGTCCAATTAACGCTATACAGTTAGCAAAATAGAAAAACTGACATTGTATCATGAAAAAACTTTCCACTCTCCTCATTTTTTGCATATTTACAACTATCCTTTTTGCACAAGGCATATCTTCAATGCAACAACGCAAATTATCAAATGCACTGACAGCCATTTCCAATCTATATGTAGACAGTATCAACGACAAAAAAATTGTTGAATCCACCCTAACTGCTATCCTGAAAGAATTAGATCCACACTCATCATACATCCCCAAAGAAGAAGTGGAAAGAGTGAACGAACCGCTAGAAGGTAGTTTTGAAGGCGTTGGAATTCAGTTTCAAATGTTTAACGACACACTTCTCGTTTCGCAAACTATAGCAGGCTGCCCGGCAGCAAAAGTAGGTATTTTACCCGGCGACCGCATTATTTACATTGGCGACAAGCTTATTGCAGGTGTAAAGATTCCAAATTCTGAGATTCTTAAAAATCTACGTGGTCCAAAAGGCTCAGAAGTTATGGTAAAAATTCTTCGTGCAGGAAAATCGCAATTATTGCTATTTAAAATTATTCGAGACAAGATCCCACTTTACAGCGTAGATGCCACCTACATGATTGGAAAAGAAATTGGCTATATAAAAATTAATAGTTTTGGAAGCACAACTGTTGATGAGTTCAAAAAAGCCCTTGCAAAACTTCAGGGAAAAGGAATGAAAAGCCTCATTTTAAGCCTCCAGGGCAATGGTGGTGGTTATTTGAACGCTGCAATTCAAATAGCCGACGAATTTCTTGGCAAAGACCGGCTGATTGTTTATACAGAAGGACTTAATCAACCGAAAAGCACAGCCGTTTCTACAAGTGTTGGAAACTTCGAAACCGGAAAATTAATTGTATTGATTGACGAATATTCAGCTTCTGCCAGCGAAATTGTTTCGGGAGCTTTACAAGATTGGGATCGTGCATTAATTGTGGGTCGCCGTTCATTTGGCAAGGGCTTGGTTCAACGCCAATTCCCATTAATCGATGGGTCAGTCATGCGCCTTACCACAGCACGTTATTACACTCCTACAGGACGTTGTATTCAAAAATCGTACAAAGATGGAAAGGATAAATACGAGCTCGATTTAATCAACCGATACAACAAAGGTGAACTTTTACATGCCGATAGCATCCATTTTCCAGACTCATTACACTACCAAACACTTAGTTTAAGGCGTACAGTTTATGGTGGAGGTGGTATTATGCCAGATATTTTCGTTCCTTTAGATACGACCAGATTCACCGAGTTTCACCGAAAACTAGTTGCCCTAGGTGTCATAAATAAAGTATGTGTGCAATATGTTGATAAAAATCGCGCTGAGCTAAAAAAGAAGTATCCAACTTTTGAAAAATACAAAAAAGAGTTCGAGCCTGATGACACTTTTCTTAACTTATTAATTAGTGCAGAAGAGAGAGAAAATGCAAGCTCATCCGAACTATCAAAAGATAGTACAAAAATAGATTTGAAATTGAAGAAAGCTGACAAGGTGAGTACTGATAAAAAGAATGTTGACATGAAAGAGTTCGATAAATCAAAACCACTAATTAAGCTTCAGTTGAAAGCATTGATAGCTCGTGATCTCTGGGATATGAATGAGTATTATCAAATTATGGATGCTGATAACGAATCGTTATTAAAAGCTATTGAGATACTACAAACTCCCGGAGCCTTTGAGAAAATTTTAAAATAAACTGACCTACCTCATCATCCCCTAAAAGAATCCAATAATTACTTTTAGGGGATTTTTCTCACAAGCAGATGATTCTAGAATACATAAAAACCAATTGGATAGAAATAGTTGGAGCAATACTAAGTCTTATTTATTTATACCTTTCAATTAAACAAAAACTTAGCTTGTGGTTTTTTGGAATCGTATCATCTTTATTTTACATTGTAATCTTTTTTCAAACCAAGTTTTATGCCGACATGAGCCTTCAGTTTTACTATGTAGTTATAAGCATTTATGGCTGGATAAACTGGAAACATGGTGACGATTTAGCCGGCAAAGAAATGCCCGCCGCTCAACTCACGAAACGATTATTTGTAAATCTATGTATCGCTACGGGATTGATTTACATTATATACTACTTCATATTGAGCAGATTAACCGATTCCACAATCCCCAAAGCCGATTCGGTAGTTGGTGCGCTCAGCATAGTAGGGACGTGGATGCTGGCCCGAAAACTGATTGAGAACTGGATTGTATGGATCATTGCTGATGCGCTATGCGTTGGACTTTACTTCTACAAAGGCTTATACCCAACAGCCATACTATTTATCATCTATACTCTAATGGCAGCTGTTGGATATTGGGAGTGGAAAAAGAATCTCTAACGAGAAACCAAAAAGTAGCACTGTCACATCATACCAACAGCTCATATTATGTCTGATAAAAAATTCTCTCTCATAATTGAGGTAATGCCCTTCCTATTTTGTTAATAATTTTACTACAGCTTGTTGCATTTAGCACAATTCAATATTTTTTACTCAACAATATTCAGCAGCATCAATTGAATTTCGCTCTGAAATGTATAATAATATTTAAATTTAATTAAACAAATCAATCATTTTTATCGTCAAGATTCTGATAGACATGTATATTTTACAACTAAATCATTATCAATAAAAGGGTTGAACATTGACATTTTACAAAAAGCATTAAAGCAATTAACACTACAAGTTCCACTACAAAAGATACAAATCAATGACTGACCGAGATTTATATAATGATATGTATCTTTGTATAGTCGATTTGCAATAATTACAGCAATATTATGAAGACACAATTATTACATATAACCATATTTATATTCACATTTATAGGTTCAGCCTCAGGTGAGAATTCAGACATGAACGAAGTTGTAATACCTGTACAAAATCAGGCACAGGCATCAGCCAGTGATTACAAAGCGTCAGCACCCGTAGTTTTGGATGGCGTCAACAACAAGACAATTAGCAACTTAAAAATAAATAATCCCGGAGGTCATTGCATTCAACTGTCTAACTGCTCAAACATCACTATTAAGAATTGCAAGTTAGGTCCATCAAAAGGTGAAGGAGTATTCTTATCCAACTGTACCAATATAACAGTCACAAATTGTACAATGGATTCAGTTGAAAGTGGTGTAGTGGCAGATATAGGTAGCGGAATTAAAGTAACATACAATAACGTAAAAAACGTATTAGGGCCAATGCCAAGAGGACAAATGGTTCAGTTTGGGAATGTAAATGGATCAGGAAGCTGCATAAATTACAATATCGGAGAAAATATACTTGGACAAAGTCACCCCGAAGATGAAATAAGCCTTTACAAGTCCAATGGTACTGCTCAAGACCCGATTCAAGTGATAGGAAATTGGATTCGTGGAGGAGGACCTTCCGCCTCAGGTGGAGGAATCATGACCGGCGATATGGGTGGTTCGTATATACTTGTACAGGACAACATCCTAATCAACCCGGGACAGTACGGCATCACGATTGCAAGCGGGCATCACATCACCATCAAAAACAATAAAATTTATTCAAAAAAACTACCTTTCAGCAATGTCGGGCTTTCAGCTTACAGACAATATCCTATTAACACTTATTCGAACACTATTTCCAACAATGAAGTTAATTTCACAAACAAAAACGGAGTCCTAAATAATCTGTGGAATGCAGGCAATGCAGGAGATGTAATCGACTGGAACACGAACAAATACAATCAAAACCTAACCGAATCGGCACTTCCCACCAATATTATAGGCTTGAGTCGTGCCCCAGCTAATTAAAAAAAGACTCCCTCAACCAGCACAAAACAGATTTAAAATCACACCTTGCACGTATCTTGAATTATAAATAGGCCTGTAATCCTATCAGTTTCTTATTCTCGTGTTTTTTCCAAAACCAATCGTTAATCTTATATGTAACATAGGCACTTCCGGCACCAAGTAATGCTCCCGCAAGTACATCTGTTGGATAATGAACACCCAGATTAAGACGTGAATAACCCACCGAGCATGCCCACAAATAACTTGGCGCAATAACATACCACTTAGGATATTTCAAACTTATGGCAGTAGCAGTGGCAAAGGCTAGCGAAGTATGTCCGGATGGGAATGAATTCGATGTTTCAAGCATAGCAGGATGAATATCAGGATATGTTACATAGGGACGATCTCGATTTACAACTTTCTTGAGTGAATATGTCATTAATCCATCAACTCCAATTGCAGCACCCACATAAATGGCATTTTTCAATAAATTATCATCCTTTTCGATTAATGCAACAACTCCCATTACTACAGGAGTGGAAAAAGCAACAACTGTGGTGGTATTTGAAATGAAGGTAGAATAGTGTCTAAGTCCGGTAGAACTTGAACCATTTATACTCCTTAATAGGTCAATATCTGCATTTTGTGCCGAAACTTGCGTAGTAAATAATGAAAATGCACTGCAAAGCAGAATAATTGTCGTAAATTTGCACATATTTTTTGCTTCAAAGATAAGACTATTTGTTGAACTGTTGAAATATTTATTTACATTAATAATTACAGGTTACCACCAATCTAAGCACAAACTCTTTACTAACTAATGATAAAAGTAGCCATTCTTGGTCCTGAATCAACTGGAAAATCGTCATTGGCAAAGAGTCTTGCTGAATATTTCATTACAGACTGGGTTCCTGAGTATGCAAGAGAATATATTGAAAACCTTACAGACACATACACTTACAAAGATGTATGCAATATAGCAAAAAAACAAATTGAACAGGAAAAAGAATACACCACCAAATCTTCAGAAAAAGAGGGTTACATATTTTTCGATACAGAATTAATTATTACCAAAGTTTGGTTTGAATATAAGTTCGGACTTGTTCCCGATTTTTTGAGCGAACAATTAGCCACAGGATTTTTTGATTATTATTTGCTTTGCGCTCCCGACTTACCATGGATTCCTGATCCTGTGAGAGAGCATGGCAATGATAGAGAGTTCTTTTTAAATTGGTACAAAAGAGAAATTGAACAGTTAAAAAAACCATATTCCATCATAACCGGAATTGGCAATCAACGAATTAAGAATGCTTTGGAGGCATTACGCCTTCTCAAAAGCTAATATTATTTCAATTATGAATAACGAATTATTAGACACCATCAAAAAGCTTTCTCAATCAGAAGGTTACAAGGACATTTGCCATAAACAAGGTAAAAATGATCCGTTGCCATCGGTTGATGTGCTCAAGGAAATAGTACAACTATCACGCTCCATTCTTTTCCCTGGTTATTTTGGCGATGCAGGAGTTAATAACAACACCATGCTTTACCACATAGGTGTAAACATCGACCGTTTGCATTTATTGCTTTCGCAACAAATTAAAGCAGGCATATGCTTCAATTCAAGTTCTGATGAATCGGTTGCCTGCGATGATATTGACAATAAATCGAAAGACATTGCTACTGCGTTTGTAACCCAACTACCCGAAATAAGAGAAAAACTACATACCGACGTAATTGCTGCATATAATGGCGACCCTGCTGCCAAAAGTTTTGGAGAAGTGATTTTCTGCTATCCAAGCATTCGTGCCATTAGTAATTACCGTATTGCCCATGCATTACTACAACTCGATGTACCTCTAATTCCTCGTATAATTACAGAAATGGCACATTCCGAAACTGGAATTGATATTCATCCAGGTGCAACCATTGGCGATTATTTCACAATCGATCATGGCACAGGCGTAGTGATTGGCGAAACTACCATCATCGGCACAAACGTGAAGATGTATCAGGGAGTAACATTGGGTGCCAAGAGCTTTCCATTAGATGCAGAAGGCAACCCCATCAAAGGCATTAACCGCCATCCGCAAATTGGTGATAATGTAATCATTTATTCCAATTCCACCATACTTGGAACAATTAAAGTTGGCGATGGTGCTGTAATTGGCGGTAACCTTTGGATAGATAGCGATGTTCCGGCAGGAGCCAAACTAGCACAGAAAAAAATAGATAAGTCGTCTGGAGACAAATGATTATTGCAAAATAACAAATAAAGACAGGTGACCACAAACAGGTAACCATAGATAGAAGAAAAAAATATGGAATTTGAAATGTTAGCGAAAACTTTTCGCGGATTAGAAGAAGTACTGGCCACCGAATTAGTAAATATTGGTGCCAACAATGTACAACTTCAGCGAAGAGCAGTAAGTTTTACCGGCAATAAAGCCCTAATGTATAAAGCAAATTTATGCTTACGTACAGCATCTCGTGTCTTGAAGCCAATTCTGACTTTCGATGCGTCAAATCCCGACGAAGTATACGAGGAAGTAAAAAAAGTAAACTGGAGTGATTATATGTCTGTTGACAGCACTTTTGCCATTGACTCAACAGTTTTCTCAGATGAATTTCGTCACTCAAAGTTTGTTGCGTACCGAGTTAAAGACGCTATTGCTGATTGGTTCATGGAAAAATACGATCGTCGCCCATCTGTACGTCTGGACGGTCCGCAATTAATGATCAATATTCACATTGCTGACAAGAAGTGTACTCTATCGCTTGACAGCTCCGGAGAATCACTTCACAAACGCGGTTATCGGGTGGCTCAAACAGAAGCTCCATTGAATGAAGCATTGGCTGCGGGAATGTTACTTATGGCAGGTTGGAATGGTCAATCAAATTTTCTTGACCCTATGTGTGGTTCTGGAACATTGCTTATTGAAGCTGCATTGATAGCACTAAACATACCACCAGGCATCTACCGTTCGTCATTTGCTTTCGAGAAATGGAGTGATTTTGAAGAAGAGCTTTTCGATACGCTTTATAACGATGATAGCTACGAACGCCCTTTCGATTTTAAAATTTACGGATCAGACAATTCACCCCGCGCCATTAAAATTGCCGAACAAAACGTGAAAAGTACCGGACTTAGCAAATATATCCAACTAGATGTAATGCCAATTCAAAAGCTTGAGGCACCTGCTCCAAACTGCTTGGTAGTTACCAACCCTCCATACGGTGAGCGTATCACTTCTGACGATATATATGGCTTGTACGCTTCGCTGGGCACCACCATGAAGCATAAATTCACAGGAAACACCGTTTGGGTTATCAGTTCCCATGACGAATGTCTGGATAAAATTGGATTAAAACCTACCGAACGTATCCGTTTACTCAACGGAGCGTTGGATTGTTGGTACTGTCGCTACGATATTTTTGCAGGCAAACGCAATGATTTTGTAACTAACAGAAACCAAAATAATTAAATACAGAAGGAAACTGAAATAAATCTCTTAGCAGTAGAATTATCCCACTTCAATTAAAAGATTGTTTATAAGCAATTTGCAAACTACAATTTTTATCGGATTATTTTAATTTCGAAATTGTCCATTTTTAACTGTACAATAGTTTGCAAATCCCAAAAAAAAGCGTACTTTTGCACCGCAATCGCCCAGATGGCGGAATTGGTAGACGCGCTGGTCTCAAACACCAGTGGATTTATTTCCATGCCGGTTCGATCCCGGCTCTGGGTACTTTTCCGAAAAACCGCAACTGATAATCAATCAGTTGCGGTTTTTTATTTCTAAATTTCATCACATTTTTCCCACACGTATTAAAGATCAATTTTCTTTCTAATACTATTTATGGATAAAACAAACTTGCTTATATTGGATGACTTTGGACTTACTCATTTGGATAGCCAGTAACTGGATTTAATGGAATATGTAAATTGAGGACAGACATGGACGTGCTGTAACAATCATTTACAGTCAGTTGCCCGTACAAAGTTGGTTTGATATAATTGGAAAAGAGACAATTGCAGATGCAATTCTGGATAGATTAGTACATGCATCATACAGAATAGAATTAAAAAGAGAAAGTCTAAGAAAAAACGGTAATTTTGTCAGTCGACTGTATTTGAACCACAACCTAAGGGGTGGTCAGTATCACCGGAATATCCAATTTACGAAAACATTACAGAAATAAAAAAAGTCTATTGAAATTAGTTTCAATAGACTTTTTTCCTCACACAAAAACATTCAAAATATGCAAGTTAATATTTATAGTTCAAAGAATTAAACAAAACTGAGAATTGGAGTAAACTGAGATTAGAATGCATTCTTACGTGCATTTTTACCAAAAACAGTCAAGAAAATAATTTTAAGATCCCACCAAAAGTTCCAGTTTTCAAGATAACTCATATCATACTCCACCCGTTTTTGCATTTTCCACAGTTCGTCAGTCTCACCTCTATATCCATTTACTTGTGCCCACCCGGTAATTCCTGGCTTTACATAATGTCTAACTCTATAATAATCTATCAATTCCGAATACTGATTTGTATGTTTCAGCATGTGTGGGCGTGGCCCAACTATAGACATCTGACCAATCAAGACATTGAAAAATTGAGGGAACTCATCCAAATTCGATTTGCGAAGAAAATGTCCAATTTTTGTTACTCGACTATCTCCCTTTGTAGCTTGTTTTTCATCGGCATCATCACTCATGCACATACTTCTAAATTTTATACAATTAAATGTTTTATTATTGATACCTGTACGCTTCTGAAAAAAGAAAACAGGCCCTTTTGAGCTTAATTTTATTAGTAAAAACAAAATTGGGAACAGCCAACTCAAAATAAAAAATATAACTACTGACGAAAAAAAGACATCAAAAATGCGTTTCAAAAAACGGGATTTAACATCGTCCAAGGGGATTTCCTGAGGATTGAAAACCACAAGTGATCCGACAGATTCTAAATGCAGTTTGGATTTGAACCAATACTGATTCTCTGGAACAATTCTTAATCTAATTCCAACTTTATTACAGATTGTAAGCAATTCCTTACTTTTCTTGATATCATTGTAAAGTGGAAGTGTCACAAAAATCATTTCAACTTCATTCTCAGTTACTATCGGAATCAAATCATCAAGATGTCCCAATACGTCTTTATTTTCATCTTCTCTCTCGGAAATGTATCCAATAAAATCAAAGCCTAACATAGGATTACCATCCATTACTTCGCGTAGCAAAACACCCATTTCGTTGAGACCCATTATTAAAACCCGATGTACAAAATAGCCTTTACTTCTTCCATATTTGAGATAACGATACAACAATAAATAAAAAATAATTTTACCGATATAAAACACCATTGAATACTCAAGTATAAACAACTTCGGGTAGTTGCTTGGTAAAAATATCTGTGCGAATACAAATGAAAATAAAATAAAAATTATCATCGACTTGCTAATTCTTTTTACTCTATTGGAGAAATCGTCATGTAAATAAAGGTTGCTAGACGAAAAACCCAGATAAGTTATAGCACCACACATATTAGCATGTAGAAGATATAAACTTCTATTATGAATGTCAATACTCCAGAACATTGGACTCATTGCTATAACAATTCCAATGGCTATATTAAGAATAATGAGGTCAAAAGCAAGATATAAAAACTTTAATTCGGTTTCGGTTGATTCCATAATAAATAATTAATATGGTTAAATTAGCGATAAATTAAAAGTTTATCCAATAAAAACAGATAATGTGAAGAAACAAAGAGCGATATAAAAAAATGCAATTACTATATTATAAATTAAAACAGACAATCTCTACATTATGTCAAACGTAATTTCTCAATAAGGATATATCGAATAAACAAAAAATTACCAATAAGATACCTTCGCCACATACGACGAGGCTCCTTTATCAGTCGATATGACCATTCTAATCCAATTTGAATCATCCAATCGGGAGCACGTTTCACCGTGCCTGCATAGAAATCAAATACAGCACCGATACAGCATACATGACCAACTTCCAGTTTATTAAAATGTTCATGTGCCCATTTCTCTTGCTTTGGAGCTGTCATTCCAACAAATAAAACATCAGGCTTTACATTATTTACAGCCTCTATCATTGACTTATTATCCTCCTCGCTAAATTCAGATTTATATGGTGGTGAATAACTAAAAATCTGCAAGTTAGGATATTCAATTCCTGCCCTTCTACGAATTTTCATAAGAGTATCCTCCGAGCTACCTAAGAAAAAGCATTTTCCACTTGTAGCATTGACACGCTCCATTTCATACTGAAACAAGTCAGCCCCCGCTATTTTTTGCAGTTTCACACCCGTCAGCATTCGCATAGCCCACACCACACTAATGCCATCGGGCAACAGCACATCGCTGGACTGCAATGCAATTTGAAAATCTTTATCTTTACTTAAAGTATTATAAGAATGAGCATTAATGGTACTAATTAACGCTTTTGACTTTTTAATCGCTTGCAATGATTGATTAAAAATATTATAGCTTTGTAACATAGTCCTAATGTTTATAGTTTCGCAACGAAACCGGTTAATAATTCTAGTTGATAAAAGTTTAAATGCACGTATAAATGACGTTAGAGACAATATTTAATTTGAACAGAAAAAGAATTCAGTTTAATCCATTTCATTATTTAAATAAACACTATAGCATCCTAATAATCAATAATTTTTACTATTCACATTATATATATTACTACGCAAAATTCACATTGAATGTGTTATTTTGTAGTATTTTTTACATTACTCATTGTACACATTACTATACAAATACATCTGACTTTGTAATTATTACAACATTAGTCTTAAACTAAAAGTTCATGACAATTATATTTATACACAAAAGATGCAGTTAAAAATATCCGCAACCAACATAAAAACGCAACAAGTACTTTATTCAATAAACAGTAATACAACAAAATAGTTTCGATATGCTGCAATATTTAATATAAACTTAATCATGAATTTATTGGACTGAAATGCGAGATTCTAAGTTTACGAAAAAAAAACAGAAATATAAGAGACTTAATAATATATAGTAATTTTTACTACATTAAAATAAATGCATACTTTAACATTTATTAATACTTAGCAGAACAACCACAAATATTAAATTCTTGTAGTTGTAGCACTATACAAATTACTATATAAATGTATCTGACTATTACTTTGCAAAAGTAGGAGGATTCGCCTGTGCAATTGTTACATAAATCTCGCTAAGAGTTACATAATTCACATGTTGCACTTGTTTAGTGCGGGTGTGACTTAAAGTCGCGCTCCCACTAAATGGAGCCGACAAAGAGGAAGCACGCATAAATACACTGCTGACAAGAAAAGATATACCGCTGACGAGAGAATATACACTACTGACAAGAAAAGATACGTTGCTAACGAGAGATGAAACACTGCTAACGAGAGAATATACGCCGTTAACGAGCGATGAAAGGCTATTGAAGATGTAAGTGAGACTGTTCAAAAAAACTGTGTAAATGCGTCTATTCAATAAACTGTGTCAGAAAGAACAAATAATTAAGAATATGTATTGTGAATGGAAAAATAGTTTTTACCTTTGGGTATTAAATAATTAGAAGGAGTCAGCTGCCTCAACCGAAGGTGGGAATAAGTTCAGTAGAAATGAACATATTTGGTGCTAGCAGCAATTAAATAATCAAATGACTAACTTATGCGTATCAAAATAAACTTAGACAGATTAAATAACTACTCACTACTGTCCGGTTATAAATCAAAGATAATCAATTGATTATAATTGCAAGTAGTTTCTGTTTTGTAAAGTTGTTTTATAAACAGTTGATTTATAGGAGTTTTTTCAAACACAGACAGGCTAAAAGTCTGTAATAAAGTGTAGAGATTTTGCTCCAGATTTAATTTCTTTTTCGTAATGGCAACAAGTAAATATGCACATATTGCTATCCATATCTGACAGCATACTGCATTGTAGCTTGTTCCGTAAAATGCTTTAATTCGAAGATGTTGTTTTATCCATTTAAAGAATAATTCAACCTTCCAGCGTTCTTTGTATAATTGTGCAATCGTTATTGCAGGCAAAATAAAGTTGTTCGTAAGAAAAACATAAGTTATTCCTGTTTCACTGTCTAAGAATTTGACTATCCTTAAATAATCAGGATAATCTTTCTTGGAATAATAACCGGTTAACTTAATTTTCTGGTCACATTTTAAACCAGTTGATTTGTCAACTTTTGAACTATAAACACGGCGATAAGCCAGATTGTCTTTAGCTCTGGTTATAAAATAAGCTTTGTCCTGTGTTATTTTGTGAAGTCTCTTAAAATCAAGATAACCCTTATCCATTACATAAATTGAGTTGGGTTTAATAAGGATTTTATCTAAGATATTTACATCGTGACAAAGTCCATCGGTTATTTCAATAAATGTGGGAATTGAGCCTCGTAAGTCTAATAAAGTATGCATTTTGACTGCTGCTTTCTTTTTACGAAACTTAGCCCATGGAAAAAGACTTAAACACAGGTCTATTGTAGAACTGTCTAAAGCATAAGCCATGTTGTCAATTTCATTCAGAAGTTCGTTGTCTGTTTTATACAATACACGTGCTTCTTTAATTAGAACTTGAGCAAAGTCAGCATAAATTCTCCAGTTTCTATTTTCATTAGCCTCTGCTAATGTGGATTTTGGAACTACATTCTTAATACCACTATGATATAATTTAGTTGAAAATGCAATCAAACATGCTGCAATGTCGCGAAGACTTTCTCTGTAAGTCAATTGCGCAAAACACATGACATAAAAATGTTCTAAGCAAGTAAAGCTTTGAACTTTATAATTGCCTTTGTAACGTTCAACACATTTTTCAAATTCGTACTTGGAAATGGTTAACATTAATTGAGCAAATACAGTTTTTCCTTGATTCATAATCCCAAAATTTTTATTTCGGGCAAATTTCAAGAAAAAATTCAAATCGAAAAATTTTAAAAACATCTGAAACTGCTAATAATAAAGAGTTTCAGAATAAATACCGGTTCAACAACCGGACACTAGTGATATTCAATAATGACAAACTCCCACTAATCACAAAAAAACCTCCACAAAGTGGAGGTTAGTAGTAAAATGGATAAACAAGTTATCGTATCTATCAACAGGGATATGAAAAAACGGTTATTGCTAACTATTTTTAATTGTTTGATGCAAAATTTCTGCCATGCGCATCTCGAATTTATCAGACTTGAACTCCGAATCAAATTTTTGCCGTGCGGCTAAGCCCATTTTCAAACGAAGATCCTTATCTCCAATCAGAAGTTCTAATTTTTCGACCAATGCCTGTCTGTCATTTTTAGGGATAAGAAAACCCGTAAGATTGTCATCAACAATATCAGGAATTCCACCCTCTAAGGTCGAAATTACCGGTAAGGAGTATTGCATAGCTTCTAGTAACACCAGTGGGAAACAATCGTTTAAGGTAGGATGCACAAAAATATCTGCATTCGAAAAGATGTCGCCTTTTTCATCTCCAAACTTCTCACCAACATAATGTACGTACTCTTCTAGCTGTAACTTCTGCACTCTTGACTCAAACTGCTGTTTGTCTACATCACCAATACCACCGGCAAAGATACATTGAAAAGAAAGCTGCTTTTGCTTTAGAATTTCACAGGCTTCGAGCAGTATATACACCCCTTTCGATTCCATTAGGTTTGACAAAAAGAACAACCTTACTGATTTTTCATCTGCATTTAAAACAGCCATTTTCTCTACAGCCTTTATCCCATTGGGGCAATAATACACATGCTCCGTATTCACATATTTCTGAATATCAGGATACAGATTAGGCGAAAGCAGTATTGCTTCCGAGCCTTTAAATACCAGTCGATACAATAAATTGTCGATGAATTTATTCTGATTTACGCTTACCCCTTTGTTATGAAAATGATATACAATTTTGACACCAAGAAGCTTAACTAATAACGCCAACGATGCATCTTTATAGAAAGGTGTACATTTACTGGTCATAGAAAAATAGCACAAATCTGGACGATGAATAATTACAGTTTTAAGCACCCGCCAAAAGATGGCGAAATAACGCAGCAACTTAACTAACCTTCTTTTGCCTATTTCCTCAATGGTAACAGATGTTCCTAGGTTGATATATTTGCAGCTAAAAGCCTCATTTATAATTGTACTATTTTTAATCTGCAACCCAACTATGGACGCTCCATGAATAGGAGGTGGTAGATGTAATACAAAAAGAATTTTCATATAATCAATATTAGAAATAGATTTAATGTGTAATAATTTATTCGTAGCCCAATAAAAAAAAGTATGTAACTAAAAAGCTAAGCCTTGAACGAAGCGTTTGCTGAAAGGGCTTTCCAACATTCGGTATTGTTCATATAGGCTATATCGCGATTAAAAGCAAGTACCTTCAACAGTAGCTCCAGATCATTCCAAAGTCCAAACTCTTCAATTTCCCATGAATGTCCCCATAGGTGAAATACACCTCCACTTCTAAATATTCTATTCATGAGAGTATCAGCCAATCCTGGAAAATTTTTATTTACCTTGTAGAAAAAAAGTTGCTGAACAATTGGAAGCATGAACCCATTTTTCAAACAGTGTTTGGTCAAAGTCGCACTACTATGATGATATGCCTGCATGCTAGTATCCATTAATTGAGGTTGAATACTCGTTGAAGTATGCAATAATCTGGTGGTACGCCCAAACAAAAATCCGGATCTACTCACTAAATCAATATCCCTCTGCGAGTACTTCCCTCCAGGGTAGCAAAATGCATCCACAGTTCGCCCCAGCCTATCCTGAAGCATCGTTTTACATTCGGCAACTTCGTACCTTGCATCATCCTCTCCGAGCGTATTGAGGTAAATATGGTTCACGGTATGTCCTCCTATTTCGAATTTTCCGGCTATTACGTCTAACTCCGAAGGCAGCATAACCGTGTGCTCAGCATTGTTTATCGGAACGTAAAATGTACCCTTAATACCATATTTATCAAGCAATTCCGCCAATCTGAGATCTAAAGCGTGTCCATCATCCCAACTGGTGGTAATAATTAGTTGTTTTTTGTCCATGTCAGTTGCGAAATTTTATCTTTCAAACGACTAATCAGTGAATAATGATTATAGAACTGCTTACGAACAGAGCAATCAACCATAATCTCATCTGAAAATTTGAAAGTTTGAATGCCGGACTCATCTAATAGCGTATCATACATATTACTTTCATGAGTAGTATGTGTTGCTTCAGCATTATTTCCGTTATATTGAACCTTTGATACAATTGGGAATACATCAACATAGTCATGTTTGAAATGATGATAATCAAAACGAATTGCCCAGGAATCTATCTTACCATTTACCTGACGACTCAATAAACTACAAAGATCACTTCCACCTTTCAAAAATTTAAGCTGTTTTCCCAGATTACATTTGAATGACTTATAATCTTTAATCTCCCAATCAACTAACTCCCATCGGTCTTTCCAAACACCCCAACCTAATGAGGCAAATCTAAGCGAAAAAGCAACATCGTATTTGTAATCTTCCGGATAATTTAATGTAAATGAATAGCCTGATACATTTAGAACCTTTTTCTTATCCTCATAATAAGTTAGGGCTTCGTTCATAAAACAAAGAAAATTAGTAGCGAGTATTAAATCATCTTCCAAAACAATTACTCTACCATACTCACTTACTATTTTTGTAACCCCCGAGATAATTGAGTTTGCGAGTCCTTTATTTTCTACACTTTCAACAATCGTTATTTCAGCAAAACCAGTTATGGTACGAATATACTTACGCACCTCGTTCACCTTGGATATTTTGTCGGTAGTTTTAGCACCATCTGAAAATATAAATAATCTACTTTCCAATGCTAGAATATTGCTTTTTAACGATTCGACAGTCTGTTGCGTTTCTAGTGTACGAGAATAAACAAAAAGGCAAATTGGGGCTAAGGTCTTATTCATAAATGTCAATTTTTAGGCAGATTTACATCTAATGGTTAAATTTTATACACTTTTTTTTAGAAATTATAATGAATAATTCACTATTTCATTTTCCGAAAGCTTTGAATTAATCTGCGTAAATAATCAGCTATTCTTTGCTGTTTAAAAGAATCTATTGATTGTGAAAGACCAAGTTTTAATCGTTCTATCCAATAAGCCGGAGAATTATTTTTAAAAACGTAATATGAATATAACAAATGAGGTTTTGCCAAAAGCCGCCGTTTCAATTCACTAAAACCCCATAAGAAATGAAGCTTAGTCAACCCCATATCTATCGATGTTTGGATTAGATTGAACACACAGACTTCACCAACATTGTATTTTGAATAGTTATTATCATGAGCTATCACATGTAGAAATATTGTTTTATTAATAATTGAAGCTATACAACCTGCTACAATCTCTCCGTCGAGTTCCAAATAAACGACGCAGCCATAGTATTGGGAATAATTATATATGTTTTTTTTATAGTTATTATCAATCCCATGTTTCTTCCCTTTGTGCTTCATCCTATCACAGTTCAGATGAATTATTTTATCTACAATTCCTTCCTCTATTTCAGTACCAAACTTAGTGACAAAACTCACACTCGAAAACTCGGTTACAAGCTTAGCATTACGTGCTTTTAAATGCTTGCGGGTCTTTGAACCAAGTTCTGCCGTATAAACATCTAAGGCAGAGGGCAAGTTTAGAATATGATCATCAGACTTATAAAACAAGACAGATTTCTTTAATTCATAATTAACATACGAGGCGTCGATTTTAATTTTACGGATTTGAGGATATACCTCAAATATCTTTTTGAGACATATCTCCATAATATCAGGATCCAATTTAACTAGTGCATTAAAACATGCAGTAGTAGTTCCTTTATTGCCTAATAATAGCAATTCAATCAAAGAGCCATCTCGATAAACGAGCATATAATTCATGTCGTATGTAGGGTAATAGACTTCTACATAACGACAAGTCGTTATAAATGAGTCATATCTTTCAATCAAAAAAGATTCATACTCCAGCGGCAATCCTTTATTACATTCTACAGAGATCATATTTAAGTGTAAAAAAAGTGTAAAATAATCGTATTTTTAAAGTTCAATTTTAATGCGTTTGAAATTTTTTTGATAAAATTTAATTCCACTTCGTATAGGTTTAGTGTATTTTGAACGTTTTATTGTTTGTAAAAAAAATGAACAAGCAGCACTTACTACAGAAGAAAAAAAATTAAATGAATACGTTCTATAGACAATGTATGAAAACAAAAAATGGGGCTTTGCTAAAAATCGTTTTTTTAAATCACTTTCGCCCCATAAAAAATTGAATCTAGTCAATCCTTTCTCTATTGAAGTTTGAATTGCATAAAAGGAACATAATTCACCCACATTGTATTTAGAAAACTTATTGTCATACGCTGTCACACGCCCAAAAACCCCTTTGTCGAGCAAAGTAGAAATGTTGCCTGCAACAATTACTCCATCAATTTCGAGATATGAAACAAATCCATAATGCTGTGAGTATTTATATAAATTTTCAATATAAGTAAGTGGAAGTAAATAATGTTAATAAACATCAATTTTACAATAGAGGAATAAAAACTAAAGAATTGAAATTAGTATTAAGGACTGCTATTATTTGTCAATTATTTGCTGTAGAATTCTTTTCAGATTATGCTCAAATATTTCCAAAGTAAATTCATTTCCGAACTTTCGCCGGCCGGCCATTCCCATTTGCTCACGTAATGTTGGGTTTGTAATCAACAATTCTAATTTCTCAGCCATAATTTCAGCATCTCTTTGTGGAACTAAAAAACCGGTAATACTATCTTCAATAATATCAGGGATTCCACCTTCGAAGGTAGACACAACAGCTATTCCTGCAGACATTGCCTCCAAAAGAACTAAAGGGAAACATTCGTTGGAGTAATAAGTAGGGAAAGCAAAAATATCAGTATCCGCCAGCACAGTTTGTTTATCTTGCCCAAACTTTCTGCCCAAGTATTTCACTCGTTTTTCAATTCCATGTTGCTTTACCTTTTTATCAAATATAATTGCATTAATATTACCTTCTGCACCTACAAAGTTACATTCAAAATCAATTCCTTTTTTTTGTAAAATGACACAAGCATCCAATAAAACAGTTACACCTTTTGATTCAATTAGATTAGACAAAAACAATATTTTCACTGGGTTTAGGTTGGAGCATGATTGAGCTTTTAAGTTAGAGAAATTGTCTTCGATACCGTTTGGACATATGTGAACCTTAGACAAAGGAACAAAGGTTTCAATATCTTTGTACAAATAGCTGGAAAGTAAAATAACGTCAGCACCTTTAAATACAAATTGATAAAGGAATCTGAGCACCTTGTTGGTTTGTCTTTTACTAATGCCTTTGTTGTGGAGATGATACACGCGTTTGATATGGAAAACCCGTAACCAAAAAACCAATAACACATCTTTGTAAAAAGATAAACCCGTAGTAGAAAGTGCCAAATAACATACAGATGGCTTTTTCTTTATAATTTTCACCAACAAGTTAACCCAAATACCAATAAATCGTAAAACCTTCATGAAGCTCCATTTTCCGGTATCGTTAATTGAACGAGACACTAATAAATTAACAAAACTACAGTCAAATGACTCGTTTATTAGTTTACTCTTCTTAATGGATTGCCCAACCATTGAAGATCCGTGAACTGGAGGTGGAACATGAAGAATAAAAAGTATTTTTTTTAACTTATTCATTGATTTCTAAATAAAGTTTTGAATATGAGTCAACCATGGCATTCTGCGAAAACTCCTTTGATACATATGAATAGGCCTTATTTCTTAGGGCATCCAAATCAAATTCATGGTTTTTTATTTTGGTAAAGATCTGGAGTAATGACTCCTCACTATCTAACTGGAAATTCAGTGCCCAATCCACCGGTAAGGTTTCGCTCAGCCCTGGCGCAAAGGCTGCAATTACCGGCACCCTGGCAAATGAAGCTTCAATGGAAATCAACATCAAACCCTCGAATCGTGACGGCATAATGAGAAAATCGAAAGCATATAACTTATCGGCAACATTTGGAACCGTATCGTATACAAATACATTAGAGGACGTTTGCGAGAGTTTCAATATTTCATTTTGATATGAGCCACTCCCAATTAAATAGAAAAAAAAATCATTACCAAACCTACTATTTATGAGTTTAATACGTTCAATCAAAACATCAATCCCTTTCTGGTTCTCAAATCTACCACAAAAAGCAATGTTTATCTTTTTATCATCAATATTGAATGGATGCGCTGCTCTTTGAGGCACCGCACATCCGTTATGGATAATTGACTGATGTGGTGAGCAGCCCAAATTATACTTATTCCTCAAATTCTTATAAGCCTCCAAAGCTCCATCCGAAACACCTACTACCCAATCATCCTCCAATCGTCGCTCGGTATATTTACCTAATTTATCATGAGTTGGCCACAGCATGGTGTTGTGTATCGTTCTCACTATTTTCGGAAACTTTAAATGCAGCAGTGCAAAAATTCGCCTCGTATTGGAAAGCATCAAGTCAGGAAGATCGGTGTGAGAGTGAATAATATCCGGCCTTTCATGCAAAATACGATAAGCCAGTATAAATGGCCCTAAAAGCAAGCTTACTGATTTAGATTCCCAACCCAAACTTATGGTTCTGATTTTTTTTTGCTTTAAGTTCTTCTTTATTTCAACTGAATAAGCATCAACAGTTTGATGCAACTCTACAACAACAAATTCAAAATCCGGCATCGATTTATTATTGCAAAACTCTGCCAGATTGAATGCAACCATTTCCGCTCCACCTAAATGAACTGACCTTACCAATTGAAATACTTTAAGCATAAACTAACTTCCTCCATTCTTTTATAAATACATCTTTGTAATCTAACAACAATGAGGGTCTATTTGTTATGTAAATCTCATCAAAATTTTCTGTCCATCCCAGAAAATGATACATTTTTTCGATAGCATCTATAAAATTTGGCAAGGCCTTTCCTTGTATGCATTATCGTAATGGAACTTTGTATATATTTAATTAGCAATGCCTATTCTTTCCGAGAAAATCATTTCTTTATAAAATAAAATGTATTCGGATCCATCATTCCTCAATTTACAAAATCAATCGCTTTTACAAGAAAAAATGATCCCAGAACCCGGTAATGGATTTCTTATAGAGCTTATTGAGTATATTTAGTTTGAAGAAAATGTTTTTTGTTTTTCGGCATAAAAGGCATCAACCAATGTACATGCATCAACATTATCAACAAATTAAATCAGTTCTGCACCATCAAAATCTTTTAACCAAGTATTATAAAAAGTAGAATTCTTCTTGTAAGAATTATCAATGATTTTTACTTCTTTATGAAGCAAAATTGCTAAAATAAAAACATGTAATCTTGTTGAATAAATATATCTATATTGACTAACAAACTTAACTCCGATACGGAGTAAATCTTTACGATACACCCTATACGCATAGAAATCCCAAAGTTTATTAATCTTACCTCCGATAATAGGTAAATTCAGTTTTGATAAAGTTGAGATGACCTTGCCAATAAACACTCCATCATTTAATCTATGCTCAAATGTAGGCCAATCTTTACAATCTATTTCAGGAGGCAATAACGGTATTTTTTCATTATCCAATTCGCAATCTGATCTTTTAAGAAGCAATGTCTTATTACCCTCAATAGTTCTATATTTATTTAATTCAAGAGTAGGTATACAAAAAGCCATATCAGGTAATAATAATATAGTGTTAGAAAAAAATGTTTTTAAAAGCGAATAACTCTCATTATCCCTTGCGCACAAAATTAAATCTTTATGCGTTGCTAATAATTCTGCATCACATTGCAATCTTTTCTTATCATTATAGAAAAAAGTTTGGGGGAATACTAAAATTCTATTTAGAGGGTATTTTTCTGTTAATTTAATCAAGAAATCCATATGTTCATGATATAAATCACCTAAATTTCCACCACCTTGAACTAAAATTATTATATCATTTTGTAATTCAGGAAAAGTACATGTAGTACGTGATGCAGTATCAATACATTTATACCCTAAAGTACCTAAAAAACAGAGTTCACCTTCCCATATTAAAGTATCACCAATGTTTGAATAATATGGCAAATCATATAGCACATAATTACTAGTGATATATGGCGTTAAAGTTGACTCTATCAACTGTTTTAATTGAGTTATTCTCTGTTCGTAATTCATTTTTAGTTTTTAGTTTTTAGTTTATTTAACATCCGTTCTTTCATAACTTTCTTGTATTTGCTCAATTCTGAAATTTACTTTCACATCATTATATGCCTCATTTGCAAGTATAACTCTATCAGAATTCAGTATAACTTATACAAACTCTATTAATCACCATATTGATTTTTTAAGAAAAATAACAATTTCTGGAAACTCTCTATAAATGTCATATCCATTTTTGAATCTCTCAAAATAATTAAACCTATCGGAGAAATTTTTTCAGAATAGACTAACATGAGATTAACTAGCTCGCTATAATTTGTATGAGAAAACAAAGAACCATTTGATTTATTAATTAGACAAGATGAGCCTGCGGCTTTTGAACACAATACATATTGACCTGAAAGCAAAGCTTCATTAGTAACTGCACCAAAAGGCTCTAAAGAACTTGGAAGAATAAATATTTGTCCAATATTATACCATGCCTTCAACTCTACCCCATCGCATCTACCTACAAAGATGATGTGATTACTAATTTTTAAAAGATTCACGTATTCTTCTAAAGCCTCTCTTTGATCACCTTCACCAACAAGAATTAAAATAATGTCTTTATTTGAAACTAATAACTCATTAAAACATTCAATTAAAAAAAATATGTTCTTTACTAACGTTAATCGCCCCACATACATATAAACTTTTTTGTTTTTAAGTTTATATTTTTCAACAAATTGGTTAGATAAAGTTAAACCTGTCAATAATTCATCACGAAATGAATTCTCATTTTGTATTATTGGAAATGCAATTAGTTTTTTTTGCTTTAAATTATTCTTATAATAATCCAAAACCTCATTATTTGTCAATATTATGCCATCAAGTCTACTTTCGAGAAAATCACGTCCAATTTTTCTACATCCTTTTACACTTTCTGCAATATCTTTGCTATCATCACAAATTGTATATATTTTACATTTAAGACGAAAAAGCTTTTTAGTGATATATGCCAAAAAAGTATTTATGGAATACTCACCCATAATTACAACATCAGCATTTTCTTTACGTATTATATTTACAACACCAATTCTAACTTTACGATTTAATATTCGGGAATTTCCATCGAGGTATAATGGTTCAAATTTCAACTTTGAAAGGAGCAACTTCTCATCCATTTTTTGATTTAAATTATATCTCCAATAGAAAAAAAATTTAGAATTAAAACATTGAGATAGATTATTAAATAAATCAATTCGATAAGGCATCACAGCAGGATGAAATATCAATAACTTTTCCATAATTATACTTTTCGTCTCAAATAAGAGAACATTTAGATTTGTATAAGTTTATCATTTTATATTTTGAACAGATTGACTTATCTAGTCATTATTTAACTTCGCCCATTCTCTAATGAAAATATCCTGAGCATTGGCCATTAATGATGGTTTACAACTTAAATCAATTTTTCCAACAGCAACTATTGTCGTTACAAAACTCTTTAACTTATTAATAGTATCATTTTCACTAAGTGGGTCAAAGAGCATCCCTTTGTCAGAGCTTACAAGATACGATGCACCTGCGTATTTTGAACAAAGTACAGGTAACCCAAAAATTAAAGCTTCATTTACAACTGCCCCAAATGGTTCGTAAGTACTGGGTAAAACAAAGCCTGATGCACATAGATACCATGCATAAAGTTCTTCACCTTCAAACCGTCCTGGCAGAAACACCTTTTGTTCCAACTGCTTTTCTACGATTTGAGCTTGAACTTTATGTTTTTCGTCTCCGTCTCCTATCAAAACTAAAACCAGATCTTCTCTTTCAAGCAGTAAAGAATGAATAGCATCAATAAAATTTGGCAACGCTTTTTCTTGTATAAATCGACCTACAAATAGTAAGATTTTTTTACCAGTAAGATTGTATTGTTGAGTGTATTGGTTAGCAATTCCATCCAACTTTTTAGCATTTTTTCTTAGTCTATCGGCATTTTGCAGAATAGGAGAAACAATAATTTGACTCTCCTTTACATCAAATGTTTTTTGGTAGAATTCTGAGACTTCGTCCGACAGAACAACGAGAAAATCAAGATGTTTTAGTGTTTGTTTCCGTGCAAAAAAACGGGTTCTAGATTGAACATGATTGCAAATATCAATGCTATCATCAATCGTTGTTCCTACTTTTTGATAAATCAGTCCTAATCGTTTCAACAGAATAAGATATTGAGTTGAAAACGAGTATTCATATCCAAGAACAACATCCGGATTCACTTTACGAATCGTCTTATACATACCAAATCGAAAAACACGACCTTTGTGGCGAGGACCTTTCAATAAAAAAGAAACCTTGAATATCAACTGCGAAAGCAGTTTACTTTGATCAAACTTATGATTCCAAACGTTTCCAAAAATAAAAACAACCTCTAAATCAAACAAGCGACTTACAGCATTAAATTGATCAATTCTGTATGGGGCTAAAGCCGGATGTATTATCAATAACTTTTTCTTCATCTTTCCATTATATAACTATAAAAACCAGTTTACGTAGCTTTCGATATTAATTCACAAAAACCTACGAATCACACATTTTCACCAATAACACATAGATAGACATCATAATTGACTATATGAGATCAATCTATTTCGCTCAATTATTTGGGGCAAAAGTAAACTTAGATTCTCCTTTGAATACACATCAAGAATTTGATTGTCAACAATTTTGCCCGGATGAATCATCAATTCAACAACCGAGTTCTCATCAATCTTTTTAGTGTAATTATTTAAATTTGAAATACTTGCAAAATAATCAGTTCCAACCAAACCATTAAAGCCTAGAAAAGTATTGTATGCGCTTCTATAAAGTTTATTCACCAACGAAGTTTTACCAATATTGTTGGTAAGTCTTAAAAATGGAATATTTTCTTTCTTCAAAATATTCATTATCAACAAACCCAAACCTGGTTCCTCGTGAATATGACTGTGCGAATCGGCGTGTGATATTGAGACTCCAAACTTTCTACAAAGATTTATCTGGCTTGTAAGTTCTTCGCTTACAGCCTTTTTCTCAGATTTAGAAAGAAATACAATTCTTTTAGCTTTTTTATTATGAAAAAAGCCCTCTTTATTGCAAAAAAGAGGTTCATTGCGAATCTTTTTAGTCAATGGAAACCCTTCAGTCAGATTTAAATGAATACCCACACTATCCGTTCTATTCCTTGAAATAGCCAGATTTGAGGCATGTTCAGAGTCTTCAAAGTTTGTTAGAAGGGTAGTGTCTGTGCAAATACCAGCATCCATTGCTGCCATAATAGCAAAATTCACTTCCTTGCTTATCCCAAAATCATCCGCATTTACAATCAATTTACTCATAAACTAAAGCTTAACTATAATTCAAAAAAATTATTTTCAGTCAATATTACTCTCAATCGTTTTACTCCCGCTTCGAACGAAAATATTGATTTATAAATATTTTTAATGGACGCAACATCCAGATGTTCCTTTTTTATTTCTTGTAACAGATCTTGCAACCCGATCTTGAAACTATCTTTATCATGATATACAAATAGACAATTAGCATTTATGAATTCACCATACCCTCTTGCAGAGACAGCATGTGTCAGCACTGGTAATCCAGCTTTAAGCCCATCCATAACACGTAATTTCAAGCCTCCACCAACGCAAGTAGGACAAATATAAACATCTGCCTTTGCTATTACTTTTTGCATATTTTCAGGGTTTGCAATTAATTTTACTGATAGGTACTTAGCACAGGAGTTTATTATCTTAATTGACGGATTGCGTCCTGCAACAATAAGCTTACTATCTGGCAATAACTTAAGCAACTCGGGGTAATCTTCTTCTAAAAAAGGAATTACCGAAGCTTCAGTTTGGTATGAACCTAAAGTTCCTGTAATTGCAAAACACAAATCATTATTCAATTTTTTAGCAGCACATTTAATTTCATTTGTCAATTCTAATGGTTCTGGTAACGATTCGAAAGTTCCCAACTTTACAATTTTGCTTATTTGTTGTGGATCATAGTGCAACTGTAGCAAGCCTTTATCTTCGTCTGTAAGCGTCAAGTTTAAATCGCCATACTGAACTGCTGTTCGCTCGGCTTCTTTCATATAATGCAGAAATGGAAACCTCCAGGCAATGAAGGGCTTTGTTCCCCTATAATATTCCATTTCAAAATTGTGATGAATAATGATTGTTTTAGGTCCTAGCTTTTTTACACGTTTTAGCATGCCTGCAGATGTTCTGCTATTATCAAACACAACTATATCGGGTTTAAATTCAAGAATCTGGGTAATCATCACATCCGCATACCGATGAATCCGCCCTCGATAAATATCAATTACTTTCTGAATTTTATTATGTTCATCCCTAATTCCCTTTAAAATACATTTTTTGTGAATGAAATCAGAAATAGGTATTCCTCTATCAGGGTACATCAACATGCAATTATCTGCAATTTCCGAAAATGCATTGACATAAGCACGAGAAGCAAAACTGCCTCCGCTATTATCATCCAAATAATGGTGGGTAAAAAATAGGACTCTCATAAATAATTCCTCCAGTGTTTAATTCCTATTTTCAGAAAGCTTATCATAAATCATGTTCACAATAACCAAGTCCTTTTCATCAAATTTTCTGGCAAAAAGCCGATCAGATGACATCACTTCCGGAAAACGTAGGGATTTCCGCGTTTCCAATCCATCAGCCTCATACAGCCTTCATATTCATCTTCAACATTATAAAGCTTGTCTTTAAAGGATGAATTATGCAACACTGTGTGAATAAATATATCATCCCTTTCATCATCCAATAATTTTATTACTTTTAAAAGGGTAACAGCTATTAGAGATAATATTAAAACAACACTTTAACATTGTCTCGTAATAATCATCTCTTTTTGCGCTTAAATTTGCCAAGAAACAGGTAAAATTGAAAAGAAAGCTTTCCGATATAAATACTTAACAAAGAAACATTTCTATATGTTCTGTAATAATAGCATTCACTTTCAAAACGCAACATAAATTTCTTTTTGTTGGCAATGTATTTCGAAATTGTTAGGTTATGTTCATGAAAAATAGTCACTTTGGGGTAAAAATAAACATCACGCCCTATAGCCTTCATTCTCTCTGACAATATCATTTCCTCCGAAAAAAGGAAGGTATTCGGATCCATCATACCACAGGCAACAAAGTCGACCGCTTTTACAATAAAAAATGAACCCATAACCCTATAGTGAACCCCCTCCTGAGCCTGCTCATTATAGTTCAACCTGAACAATCTGATCTTCACATTCTTAGACATAAAAGGGGTGAGCCAATACATCCAAAAGTACCTTGCCCAAAATGAATAATAAGGATCCGGACTTTGTTTACGCCCATCAACTCCAATTATATTTGGCCCGATAACTCCAACATTAGGCAATAAATCTATCTTATCAATTAAAGCCTCAACAGCATTATTATCAATAAATCGAATATCATTATTCGAAAAAAGAAAATGATTTATACTGAAATGTTTCAATAAAAATTCAGCCCCAAGATTATTTCCCTTAGCAAAACCAAGATTGTCTACATGAGAAACAATGAAGCAATGTTGGTTTCTATCTTGTATCTTATCAATATTATGAACCAGTTCGGCTGACAAAGCTATCTTCAAGCTAGTATTACTCTCGTCAGTCGCCGAATTATTTACTACTACTATTATATTTTGAGTTTGAATTTTTATCAATTCCTCTTTTACATATTCAATAGTTTTGTCTTCGTTCTTATAATTAACTATTATTACTCCTAGCATATTGAATCATTTTTTTGTTTCGATCGGTATAATAAGCATGCATGTAAATAATCAGCGAAAAGAAAGTAACTCCCGGATCCGACCAAAAATGAAATATCGTTGGTACCAATAACACATGCAGACAAATAAATTTTAAGTATAGAGGGAATATTCTTTTTCTCAACACATTGATAACTACAGAATATATACCTATTAAAGGTATAATTCCAAAATCTACCCACATACCAATCATCCCTAAATCACTTGCAAAAATACCTTTTGCAAAATTTGCCCACATCAAATTTCCTAATGGAGACTTACCTCCACTAGGATAACCATTACCAAAGACATAACAAAACCAATTAGGAGAATAATGACCAAAATAATAATATACAGCTAACCAACGATTGTATCCTGGTTCATTTAAATCTTTTTGAGTATTATTAATGAGTAACAACCAAATATCTGATGTGAAAATTACAACTAACACGAGAAGAATTGACAAAACTGCAATTATAGTTGACTTATACTCACTTCTAAATTTAAACAGAGTATATACGTAAATAGGTGCTATCATTAAAATCATACTCCTGTTCTGGTATAACAGAATAAAAAATACAACTAGTGATGCTTCAATGAAATCGTCCCAAGTGAACCGTTTAATATACTCGCCCATCTTATAATAGGCATAAAAAATCACATAATAAATTCCATTCACGTAGAATGCAAGTTTGGTGGTCAAAGTTTCTTTCTCTACAACCACTTTTTCTAACATACTTTCATCTATGTAAACAAAACCTGGATTAATATGCATAATCACCCAAACAATCATAGTAATACCTGTTACCCACCTAAGCGCATTTATTATGTCTTTCTCAGTTGGTTGAATAAATAAGATGGCTGGGAGAAATATAAAACTATAAATCGTTCGCTGAGAAATCAGAGTTACTATTAGCGACTGTTTACCAAAATAATACGCAGTAAACATTGAGATTAAAACCCCTAAAAAAATATATACCAGTACCTTGCTATACTTAAAGCTATTTAATGATTTTAACCGCTTTGTGTCCGCATTAAAATAAAATACTCCAAACATTATCCACGCCCATGAAAAGACCAATATAACATCCGGGGGAAGCTTTGTAACAATAAAGCTTATGTCCCAAAATTTTAACGACAATACAAATGCGATAAATATGTAAATAGATTTTCTCATAATCAACAAATAAACGATCGTGTAAAAGGTATTCTGCAAATAATCTAGCTCTTAACTCTTAAACTAATTTTTGTCTGAATCCTGCTAGCGATTTTTTCATAATACATAGGAATTATTATACCCACACAAGAATACAAAACCCACCAACCAGAATTAGCTACAGTAATTACAGGAAACACCCCCAGAAAATTTATATCATATCCATATTTGAATAAGACTTATAATTTTAAACGACAAAAAATGAAAAACAAAAATAACCATTGTATTATTACCTACTTTTACCAATAACGATTTTAGAAAAGGGATTCCATTGAAATATTTAGATAAAGTTATCACCAAATAAAACCCGGCCATGGAAATGAATAGAAACAAATATGGACTTGAAAACTCGAACATTACAATTGAGATACTATAAAACTGAACAACTACCAGCAAGAATACAACACTTAGTATTGATATATATATATATTGATTGAACGATGACCAAAATATTTTCTAAATGCATAGCCCAAATAGATCAAACTTACTAAAATGAATTCTCTATTTACACCAAGGGGTAGCTTCAGATTATAGTTGTGAACCACAAAACCAAGAACATAGAGAACTAAAACTAAAATAGGCAACAAAATCTCAGTGTATTTCTTTGATATTAACTTAGTTACCCAAAATATAATAAGAAAAAAAACAGACGAAATAAATAAGCTTTCCAAGAACCATAAAGCACCCAACAACATCTCGGGTTCACTAAAGTGTAAACAAATCATTTTTAAATTATACACAAAGTCATTAATTCCATAAAGCTTACTTACAGTTCCATTAAAACCATATACATTGTTGTATATGTGTAGATTATAAAAAAGATTATGCAACAGCAAGAAAATAATGGAATATCTTACAAATGGAAAGTAGAGACCTTTTATTTTTTTCCAAATATACCCTATTTTATCATCAGTACTTTTGTTATTAAAAAAATATCCTGAGCTAATAAAAAACAAAGACACATGAAAAAGATAAATAAAACTTGGAGGAGAACTATGCCCAATCACCACCAATACTATGCCAATACCTTTTAAAATAGATATGACATCATCATTTTGTCTATTATATTGCACATCCATTCTCTCTTATTTATTCAAATTATACTGTAGTCGAAGATCGCTAGTTATTGTAACGAAGATTTAAAATACAATCCTTTTTTTTTAATTCCATAACCTCCAATTATTAAAACCCTATCTCCATTTGGGCAATAGACCTTTTATAATATTGTTTTTTGATATGTACATATCCTCAATTATAAAATATACGAGGGAAACAACTCCTGCAACTGCCAACTTAATAATTGAATCATTCAACCAAGATATAACCCCATAACAAATAAGAATATAAGGAATAGCGTAAAGGAACTTCGAGAATACCATTTTATAGGGGATACGAATTCCAATATATTTTTTAACAAAATAGCTAGCTGTAATAAGAATGGATAGTTCAGAGAAGACCCATACAATTGAAGACCCAACACTCTGAAAATTTCTAACAAGAACTATTGCTAAAATTACTCCTACAATTGCACCTACTAATGAATTTATAAATATAGCTTTGTCTTTATTTAACGGCATCAATAATTGAATAATCAGAATTTCTTCAGTCCCAATTACCAGCATTAGTGGCAATACAATTCGCATGGGCAAAATTGATCCTTCATAACCCGCACCAGCTATTATTCCCACAATTTCCGGGGTAAAAAACATAAAGAAAATAATCGTAGGAAAACAGAATGTATATAAAATATCAAACGATTTTCCAATCAGTCTATTTATTTCTGGGAAATCATTCTCTGCAACCAATGCGCTCATACGTGGCAACATAACACCTGTAAAAGCGGAAAAGAATGCAAGTAAAATGCCATATAATTTAGTAGCTGTAGTGTAATATCCTACTTCTTTATTACCTCCCACAAACCCTAAATAAGCAACATTAAAAGTGGAATACATTGAATTAAAAAGAAGATATGTTCCTAAAATCAAAAAAGGTTTTATAAATGGTTTTAAGTTGATATTATTTAAAGTAAAATGCACAAACTTGCGACAATATATCCAGTTAAACAGGGCATTAAGCACTACAGCAGCCACAGTCAGAAAATAGTAGGTCACATAATCTTCTCTATTTCTAATAAAAACAAATACTGAAATCACATACAAACTTTTAACAATTATACTCCGGATAGTAATGTATTTAAAATTTTCTATGCCTTTAAAAAACCATTCTACCAGAAAAAGGTTGACAAAAATATTGGCCGCACCAATATAAAACATTGACCTGTTTTCAGCAAACTTTGGAACAAAGTACATCAAAATAAAAAGGACAACCAATGAAATGATAGTTGTGACTACTGTTAGTATTAAAAGTGATGAAAATGTTTTGCTTAATTCTTCTGGATTACTCTTATGTTTTGCAACCTCTCTAATCCCTACTATTGCAATTCCCATCATCGAAAACAAGATGAAATACTGAACAATACCTCCTACCCAGTTATAAATACCTACATTGCTTACACCTAAAACCCTCGATATATAGGGGAACGTCAAGAATGGAAATATAAAATTTGATACTGTAAGAATACTACTATATATTAAATTAGTTTTTATCTTCATTCTTTAAATTTAGTTACCAATAACAGCCATTTTCGACTTTCTTGAAATTTTGTGGAACCTCCTCCGGCAAAGGTTTTGTCCAATACTCATTTATATATTTAGCAAATTTCGGCTGGTCATTTAACCACCTATTACCGTAAATACCAAAAAGCATTTGTGTCCAACCTGCTAAATGAACCGATTTTTTTCCAATGCGCTTAACATGCGCTGCTAAAGGCATACCATAAGCTCCGCAACCAATTAAAGCAATATCAAAATCTACATTTGATATTTGCTCTTCCATGAATTTCAATGCATCAAACCAAGTTTCGAATTCAGTTTTCTCTCCTGCAATAGTTTGAACTGCTTTGATAGTTATAAGTTCGAATTCGGGTAGCACTTTAGGATTATCGAACAACAATTCTCTTTTCTTATACTGATTCTCAATACTTTTCGCAAATGGATGAACAACTAAAACTTTTTTTCCACGAAGCTCTTCAGTCCACGGATTTTCATATATAAAAGGACAATAATAGCCTTCGATATTAATTTTGAGACAATGAGACAATCTATCTATCACGCCCTTTTCATTTTCATCATAAGATCCCAAAACATCAAAATCATTCATATCTTGTAGGTATCGTTCCACAAATTTGTCTAATAAATCAATATGACGAGGAAAAAATCCGGCATTTTTACAGATTGCATCTAAAGTCTCATACCAATAAAGAAACCTTCTTTTGCACTGTATATAGTCCAGAACGTCTTTTATCGAAAACTTTTTTAAACTTTTAATTGACAAATAATTGTCAATTACACTTAATTCTATTGTTCCAAATTTACAAATCATTGAACCACCTTCAGTTAGAAGCTGTTGGCGAACTACTTCATTAGCATCTTCATCGAAAAACTCAACATATTGATTATTTATAGCTTCAGAACTCTTTTTCTGAACAAAAAGCGTCCTGTATATTTTTCGAAATCCTTTGATTACAAATTCTAGTGCATCCATATGTTATAAAATTTTAAATACAAATAACCCCCTTAACTTTGATAGTTCCTAATTTTTATTTGAATCGATTTAACTCATACATATTCAGGGATATCGTGATCCATCAAATCTATCCATACATTTTTTGCTTTAACTTCTACAGGGTTTCCTGCAATAAGTATATGTGTTGGGAAATGGGTATAATCTTTGTTCAAAATAGAACCCGCACCAATACTACAATAATCAGGAGTTTTTGTACCACTGAGAATCATACATCTTGTTGTTATCCAATTATTATTGCCAATAACAATTGGTGCATACCCTTTGCTCTTAAAGTTTCCACTTCTATCTTTCAACCGATGGAATGAACTATCCATTACTATCACATCCCAGGCGATAAGTACTTTCTCGCCAAATTCTACATGACAATAGCAAGTGAGCTTTAATGAAGTTGTAGCCTTAAAATTACTTCCAAATACGCAGTAACCAGCAGAGCCAATAGATATAGCACTGGAATTACCAATATCACATCTACCTTTAAAAATGACCTTCCCTCCATGATTTTCCCAGACAATACCTGTGTTTGGATAAAGTGACACACCATAGTCGCCCAGTTGTATCATTCCGGTCTTGATATGATCACTTTCAATAACGACTTCACCAAGACATTTTAAAAGTTTGGCCTTATATAATAATATTGGCAGTTTGATTGCCTGTCTAAATGGCAAATAATGAAAATTGAAATAAAGCGTAGATATCCAACTTACCTTTAATATAACTTTAAATTTATTCATCTTTCAAGATACTTAGAAACAAACTAACTTAGATTCAAACGTTTCACTTTAAAGACACATCAAAATAGATCTCACTTACCCTTCTTTTCATTTCCGTACCCGTAGGTATTTCTGTGTTTTTTGCTAAAACCATAACCATAACCATATTTCTTGCCATATCCTTTTCGATATATTTTTTTGGTAAGATCTGAACCATTTAGCACAAAATATAGATTATTTAGCTTATTGTTTCTAAATAAATTTGTAGCATCTACTATATTTTTCCTTGGTGTATAATCTGCACGGACGACATAGAGATTTATATCTGCAAAACGATTCAACAAAAAGCTGTCGGAAACTACGCCAATTGGCGCGGTGTCAATAACCAAATAATCAAACTGCTCTCTATATTCGGCAATAAGTTTGTCTAATGACAGTTTTGCAAGTAATTCATTAGGATTAGGAGGTATTGGGCCGGATGTGATAACTGAAAGATTTGGATGAATACCTGATGGACGTATCAATTTATCTTTTGAGAGATGCCCAGAAAGATACATGGTAATACCAGTATCATTATTCAGATTGAGATAATCAGCCAATTTTGGCTTGCGTATATCCAAACCAATAACCAACACCTTCTTATCAAGAAGAGCCAAACTCATAGCTAAGTTTATAGTGACAAAAGTTTTACCTTCACCACTGACACTCGACACCATATTGATGACCTTTTTGTCGCTACTATCCATTACAAACAACAGATTGGTACGCAACAATCTGAATAATTCAGTAAAACTATCCGTATTGTTTTCTTGAATTATCACATTGCCAACCTGATCCGTTTTGATTATTTCACCCAATATAGGTACATTCGACATTTCTTCCAATTCCTCTTTGCTCTCAATCTGATAACGGAGTGAATCACGGAGTTTAATTCCTATAATTGGGACAATCAACCCAATGACGAATGACAACAACAGTATCATCGATTTCTTAGGCGAAATAGGATCACCACTGCTTCCAACATTATCTATTAACTTGGCAATTGGTTCTACCACTGCACCATTCAAGTACTTTTCCTCTTTCTTTTGGAGTAGAAACAAAAATAATGCTTCCTTGATACTTTGTTGGCGTTTAATTTCAGTGTACTCGCGTTCCTGACGTGGAATAGCCCTTATATGAGCTGCATTCTCGCTGTTTTTAGACATTAGATCGCGTTGTGCTATCAGCAAATTATTCTTCTCGTTTCTTATACTCGTTTGCACTGTACTAAATAACGATTCGAGTTGATTTGTCAAGTCAATCATGGCCTGATTACTGCTTGATGCAATACGCGAAAGCCTGTTCTGTTGTAATAATAGCTTGTTATAATTGTTTATCAACTCATTCAACCCATCGCTCCTAATACCTGTGTTTGCAGGTAGTGGTTGATATCTGTTTTCTTTCTTATGTATATAGCTATCTATATCGCTCACTATGGCTAATTGAGTCTCAACATCCATTCGTTTTTGACCAAAGTCACCTGTTTGTTTTATAAACATGTCAGTTTGCGATTTAATATCCGTAATGCCTTGATTTTGCTTATAATCTTCAACTTGAGACTCTACAGTTCCTAATTCCTTAGTTATCGAAATTAAACGTTCATCGATAAAATTGGCCGTTTTATTTGCCATTGTCATTTGATCTTTCAAATACTCACGGTTATATACTTCTATCAATTTCTTCAAGAAATCTTTACCCATTTGTACGTTTGGAGAACTAAAACTAATATTAACTACTGAAGTAGTTTTAGAAGTTAGCTCCAGTTTCATCTGGATTAACAACTGTCCGGCTTCGCTCATCAGATTTTGAAGAACAACACCCACTACCATATCCTCAGTAGGTTTGTATTTTCCTCTTACAATATTGATTTTACCAAACGGAAGCATTACTTGATGATCTGAAATAGATGCTTTTACAAGAAATCTTTGATCGTTATAAACTCCAGAAAACTCATATTCGCCATAAGGGTGAATAAGAATTTCAAATGCAAATGCACCGGTCATATTGTTTAGCACAGTATCGGGCAAACTCACCAAAATAGGGCATTCGGTTCCGTAAAGGATTTTTTCGTCATACGTTGCAAATTTTGCATTTCGCCCATTGATACCAAGAGCACTAATAAACTTAAGAGTTTCAACTTGCGTGTATGTAGCATAGATCCCGAGTTCGCGCACAACCTGCTGAACTAATATGGATTTATTAAGCACTTCCAATTCATTATCGACATTGTTCTTTTGAGTAAAAAGACCCATTTCTTTAAATGCATTGATTTCGGCTGTCCCTCCGCCCTTTTGATCATCTTTGAGCAAAATAGCAGTTGTAATCTCATAACTTGGCAGTGCAAATTTAAGATATACTATTCCAAGTGTAAGAAATATAACTAGTGATGCAATAAACCATTTCCAATAGGAAAGATATTTGATAAAAATTCCTAGAAAATCTATTGGGTTTTCGTATTCTTCTTCAGAGTTGGGATACTTGTTCATAAATTATTTACTATTTCAAATCATTAATACCTTTATACATATATTAAAATCGACTACCTTCTTTATTTTTTGAGAATAGTAAAAACCAAACTGGTAAGCGTTAAAAAAACAGATAATGAAGAAATGCCGAAGGTTTCGGCAGCACCGTAACTCGACGATCTCGAGCGGGATTTATTAGGTTCAACATACACCACATCATTCTGTTCCAGATAATAAGCCGATGAGTATATGACATTTCTATCGTTTAAATTTAGCGTTATATATTGCTTTGCTCCAGTAGAACTTTCACGCAACACCTTCACATTGTCGCGCCGTCCGTAAATAGTTAAATCACCAGCCAACGCCAAGCCTTCAAATATGGTTAAACGGTCATTTGTAGTTTCAAATTTACCAGGCTTAAGTACTTCACCTAGGATATTGACCGAATAGTTTGTAAAACGTATAGTAATAATTGGTGTTTCTTTGCTAAAAGCAGTCGCCAATTTTTTATGTAGAATTGCTACCAATTCATCTCTGGTGAATCCAGCTGCTTGTATTTTTCCAAAAACAGGAAACTCAATAAAGCCTTCATTATCTACCAAATAAGTTTGTAAGGTTGGTTGCGAAAAAAGACTGTTTTGATTACTCGGGTCAGCTATTTGGGGAACAACCAAATTGTAGATTCGCGAGGCTTCGGGTTCAGAACTTACCACAGTAATACTTAGTAAATCTTTAGGTTTTATTCGTGCTTCAAACACTCCATCAGCATTTTTTGGTGGTTTTTCTGATTTAGATGAAGCATCTAATTTTTGAAAGTAAGCAATGTCTTTTACGGAAGTACAAGAATTAAAAAAAAGAATGCTCAAAATTGTCAATGCTGAAAAAGTTATTCTTTTGTAACACATACTGGATAATTTATAATTAGTACCATGAGGATCTTAGAAAATTTATATATCCAACCATGCTGAATTGGTTATAGATACATATACAAACAACAAGACATAACTGTATAATGTTTAGTTATTAAATAAAAGATTGAGAAAATATGTAAATAAACAATGGAATTTGATTGCCAACTATTAAATATAGTAAATAGACTGATAGAGATCAAAGAAACCATGTTCTCATAAATTCAGCAGAAAAGGCATAATTTAACTACTAACAACGAATTATATTAAACCTCCAAACAAAAACACATACAGACACAACAACGCTCGTCACTCCCATTATTGGGTGTAACGATGAAGTGTTTTTTTTGATATTATTTTAAATGATAAAGCTCTTATTTTACCTCGCAAACAGCAACTCTTTCAATGAAAGACATTGGAACTGTAGTGATTGCAGACCCAAATTGTTCAAGCCGAATAAGGACTTTGTATTTACCTTTTACATCTATAAGTTCACCCAGCATTCCTTCCAAAGGGCCTTTAACTATAGCTATTGTTTCGCCATGCTCAAACGGTTGAGAACAATACTCTACCTTCTCGTCAGCATTTTCAACCATAAACCTCAATCTATCCAATTGAGTCTCTGGTATTAGCACAGGACGACCACCCTCCCTTACAAATGCAATAGCTCCATACGTTGATGTTACTTTTATAAAATCAGTATTTACAATATGTACAAAAATATAACCATTTATAACAGGAAGTTCAATTTCCTTTATACGGTCGCTCCAACATCTTTTAACCTTTCGGAGAGGTAAGTAATGTTCAATTCCTCTTTCTGCAAGTCTTTCGCTTAGTTTCTTTTCGGCTCTGGGAGCTGTATAAACTGCATACCAGTTCAATTTAGTAGCTATCAATACCATTCAACTACTTCTTTTAGTTTACAATAATTATATGATGTAATGCATAAAGTTATTTCTTCATCTTAATTTTAAAATAACAGCAAATAAGTTAACTTTATGCAAATAATGTTTCTTGACTAAAAAAACTTGAACTTTGGACAAAAGCAGCTTTTATCTAAATTAAATTTGTATTGGTATTGTAACATGCTTACAAAAATACACTTAGAATAAATTATGTTTGCAAAAATATCGTTTTTATTTTGATAAACCAAAATAATTATTTAGAAAAAATACATTAGTTTGGTAAATTATTTCATGAGTGTCTACTTAAAATCATTAACTTTTTTCTGCAGACCTTATCAATAAAGGTTATGACAGAAAATATTTAGCGTGACGATTTGAATTTATATTTTAGCCACAAATGACTCTGAAATTTCTAGAAATAATGAATTCATAATATCTAAAAAAAAACATGCTATAAATGAGTCACTTACAATTCTGTCGAAGCCTGATTTTACATAAGATTTGAATAATCAAAGCCTTAATTTATTTTAGTGGAGACTAATGAAATTATTTACAAAGTGACTAATAATACAATTAACGCTCTAATGCTTGGTTGTGGTGTATGAAATGGCAAAGGGTTAGAATATCCGTGACTGTTGGCTAACTTCAAACTATACTAAAAAAAATCAAACATATACTAAAAATGAGGGAGTGACATAATGCCACTCCCTCAAGAACTCAAATATATTACATAAGTGTATTCCGTTAGTCTAAAAAGACACGTTTTCGTATCAACAATTCTCTGGTTCTACGTCAGTGCGTACGTCAAAACTAGGATCAGTGCAATTGTTTTCAAAAACAAATGAAAAGCTTTTATAATAGATTATCTTTAAACCTACAATTACTGGAGCCTTGAAGATATTCATTTCATCTCCAAACTTTTTGAGAGATTTTCGAGTATGACGTAAAATTCTACGTTCTCCGTTGCTATCTTTTGCCGTCGGATCCCAATTACTCATGTCGAAAATATAAGACATACTCTTACTGTTCAAACCCTTTAGATATTCAATACTTGACTTCCTGAAGATCTTTAATTCATTTCTTGTTCCCATAATCTTTTTATTTAATAACGAAAATTCTTCCAATACCTAAACATTTCAACAATAAAATATCACAAATTGTTCTGTTCATTTTATTATTTATATAACTCGCAGAAACAGCACTTGTGACTACAATATTTCAACATTAATCGTGCCATAAAAATCAAAAATACAGACATCTTCGTTTAAATATTAAAAAAACTAGTTATCAGGTATCATTGAGCTAAAATAGCTTTTAAGACTTTCAAGTATCAATGGATGGAAATGCCGATAGTAGAGACACCTGTTGACAAATCTAAAAACGCTCCAATATGTTTATTAAAGTGATATTCAGTACCAATATGAAGATCTAGAAACAGCGGACTGGCCTCACGATAATAGGCTCTATCACCATTATAGGTGTCATACCATGACGTATTCACAAGTGCAAATCCTAGTGAGCCCGCAGTGTAAAAGTCCCAATCGCGACCAGCCTGCAATAATTTGTCGAGATAAAGCGTTCCTTTTACACCTAGAGGAATCACGGTTTCGCGATAATTCCCGTCATCATAAGAAAACAAAGTAGCGAAGGGTGCCAATGTAAAATTCCGAGCTACTTCAAATTCATAATTGACATGAAGAACCGGCATTGTATGTCCAACTTCTCCATAATAGCCCGAATAACCACCAATGCCTAGTCCCAAATTTAATGTATGACCATACGTTTCTGAATAAGAAGATCTGCGCTGAGCTGATAGACTTGTAATAGAAAGGAGTAAAGCCAGTGCAATAGTAAATGTTGTTGTTTTCATTTTTTTATTTTGATAAATTACGTATTTGTTGTTGATTATTATCTTCTGTCATGCTTATCTTGCTTATCATCGTGTTTACCGCTCCCCCGGCCATTCCCATCGTTACCTTTTCTTCCATTTCCATTTCCCCGATGATCATCATTTCCTCTATATTCATTTCTGTGCTCATCTCTGTCGTTTCTGGCTGAATGATTTACATACCGATTCATTTCATGACGATCTCTGTATTCCGGCCTTTCACCCATATTTCGCTGTTCATGCCCACGATAGCCTCTGGCATATTTCATTCGATGTTCTCTGAAATTTGAATAAGGTCGGTTACCACGGTAATCAGTCATTACGACCTTGTAGCCATTATACAAATCATAGTTTCTATATCGAGTAGGTAAATAATGTCTGTGTACCCAGCGCACACCATCAAAATAAATGAACATGGATGCTTGTACATCATAATATGATTCAACATCGGGAAGATAATAATAGCGGGCATCCGAATATCCTTCGGGTCCCCATTGCGGTGGCGTACCAATGTGAACATTAAACGACACTTGAGCTTCAGTGTTAGTGGCAACACCAACAAAAAGCAAAATAAAAAGAACTAATTTCAGAATTTTCATTTTTCTAATTTTAAATAATAAATCAAATTTTGTCACTACACAAAGATGAGATTATAAAATAAGAGACAGCTTACATAATTTTCAATATAAGTTGTACTATTCACACCTTAATAATGATTAACTGACGCCTAATTAATCAAACATTTAATAACAAAACTTTCTTTGTACCCATATAAACGCTGCTACTTGATATTTATTAGTGAATAATTATTTCAAAACCACAAAAAAACTAAATTTGCTAATTTGCTAATGAAAAATTGAAAATCCTTCTATCATTATAAACAAAACTCCTTTATAAAGAGTTAGATAAACTAGGACGATTTACTCTAAACATCAAAAATATGAATCTACTGGAACAATTGAAAACACACACCAAGGTTGTAGCCGACACTGGCGACTTTGCTTCTATGATGGCCTACAAACCAATTGACGCAACTACAAACCCATCACTTATTTACGCAGCCTCAATGGATGCAAAATACAGTGCATTAATAACAGAAGCTATTGAATATGCGCGATCCATTTCGTCGGACAAAGCGGTGCAACTTGAAAAGGCAATGGATAAACTGGCGGTAAATTTCGGACTAAAAATACTTGAGATAGTTCCCGGACGAGTTTCAACAGAAGTAGATGCACGACTTTCGTTCAACACCAAAGGTACTATTGCTAAAGCGCGTGAACTTATAGCACTTTACGAAGCTAACGGCATTTCGCGCAAACGAATACTGATTAAAACTGCTTCTACGTGGGAAGGAATAGCTGCTGCCGAAGAACTGGAAAAAGAAGGCATTCATTGCAACCTGACTCTGCTCTTTTCTATGGCACAAGCCGTGAGATGTGCCGAAGCAAGGGTGACACTTATCTCACCGTTTGTAGGACGCATACTGGATTGGCACAAAAAAGAGCGTGGTGTGGCAAGCATCCCAGCTCCCGAAGATCCGGGTGTAATTTCGGTTACAGAAATATTCAATTATTACAAAAAATACAATTACAACACCATAGTGATGGGAGCCAGCTTCCGTAGCATGGCCGAAATAGTAGAATTGGTAGGATGCGATGCATTGACCATTTCGCCGGCATTGCTCAAAGAACTGGAAAGTACCGAAGGCACTCTGGCAGTAAAATTAGATGCCGAAAAAGCAAAATTAGTGGAGATACCCCCCATAGCAATGAACGAGAAAATCTTCCGCTGGATGATGAACGAAGATGCTATGGCTACCGAAAAACTGGCCGAAGGAATTCGCAACTTCACCAAAGACCTGGTAAAATTGGAAACGCATTTGGCCGGAATGCTGTAAGATTTCTACTACCATACTATCGTTGCTATGCAATTTTAAGAAAAGCCACATTCAACACTGGGATTCTCGTAGTAACGATAGTACGACAGAGAGAGACAAAAGATAGTAAACTAATGATTTATAGCTATAGGTTACGGCTATTTAGATTTTCTGCTTAGTTTGTAATATGCCAGTTTGAAGTTATCATATATGGCACTATCTCTCGGGATAAGATTTTTCGCAAATTTCCTCGCTGCATTGAGCACCTCATCAAAGAAAACAAAAAGCGAAGAGTAACTTTCAATTTTCGTATCCACAGACTCATTAATTATTGAGATTACCTTCTTAGAAAGATCATAGTTTACCCGCGAAGTGAATTCATTCAAATTATACGTAAAATCATTTTGACTTTTTACGGTATGATTTAAGTCTAGTAATAAAAGTCGGGGGTTGTTGTGCGCCATTTCTCTTATTGCTTTATTCAACTGAGCATGAGAAATATGCCTGTCTTTATAAAATGGATCCGTATTTAACTCGCACGGAAACTCTACACCCAGAATTAAACAGAGCTTGGTGTTTTGATCCAAATCATTCAGTATTTTACCTATTCTCCGGCAGTAGTCTTCAGGAGTTGTTTTTCCCTGAAACTCGTATTTTTCGGTAAATTCTTTTAAATACTCCACGGTAAATTTATTACTTGCGCTGTAATATTTTCCGCCTATAAGTCCGGCCCAATACCTTTTATCAGTTAGTGGAAACAGATATGATCCTGCACTGACTTTTATATCGGAATTTTTCTTTTTGTATATACCTGCATACGATTCGGGCAAGGTGCTTAAAAAAACAATATCGTATTTCCGGGAAAAGATGCTTCCTGCAAACATCTCACTATCGTAGAAAACACAGTCATCGAGCATTTCTTTTCTCACAGCAGCCGAAAAATCTTTTAGACCGGCAATAAACACCGAATGATTATGCCCTTCGATAACATTCTCTCTCGCTGTATTTACATAATCAAACTCGCAGTGAAACCAGTTTCCATTTTTAATATAAGCAATTGTTTGCGAGAAATCACATGCACTCTTAAACAAGAATTTTGCATTCCCGGCAGTCAGGTTTCCAGTTTCGGCGGCTATATTTTCGGGGGCATTGCCTGTATTAATCCATAGTGGAGCTGCTGCCGAAATCACATTTACAGCCACATCGCCCACTACTGTCAACGGAGGACAGTTTAGTTTAGAATATACATATTGCTCTACTCCCAACCCCATAACCCGACAAGAAAAAGTAAAATGCTCAAGCTCACCTTTCAGAATGGCATAAAATCCCACTATCCCGTAATTACCAAATTTATCGTTGACAGAAACATAGCTACATCTTGCATCCTTGCTACCCAGCAGTTGTTTCAGTTCATCTTTAGAAACCCGTTTCTTGGTATAATTCAGCTGATTGGACCGAGATATCAGCTCATGAATCCGTTCTAACTCAGAAATACAATCTTCGACCATATCTACTTTTATATTGCTGGCATACAGAAAATCATCGTTTTTATCATACTTTTTCTGCTCAGCACCTTTTTTCTCGAGCAACTTATACTGTGTGAGGCGCTTATGCTGTAGGTCTTTCTTTTCGGATACAGCTGCAAACTCTATTAGTTCATGAATATCGCCCGGGCTTGCCACCATTATTTGTGGGGAGTAATGCTTTGCTTCTTCCACATTCGTAATTTCATCATCAATAAACAGTACATTTTCAGCACGTAATGACATATCCTGAATTAAATCGCGAATGCGCTGGCCTTTTGAAGTCCAATCTATAGATGGGAACACAAAATAATCATATACTTCAAGCTCTTTCAGCTTATCAGCTGCTATTTCGAAGGTATTTTTTGAGCATATTGAATTTATAATTCCACAATCGGTCAAAGACCTGACCAAAGCTATATGATCTGGGTTGGATTGAACAGAACCCTCGCTGATAGTACCCGACCAGAAGGTATTATCTAAATCCCATATGACTAGTTTTATGTTTCCAGGATCCATAATTTGTTCTTTTTACTGCGTAATACATTAAGTGCTTATATCTCTTTTTAAGCAATATTTATTGTAGTGATTACAATTTTGATTTATATATAAATATACATTTACAACATTCTCATGCTTTAAAAAGTTCAGCATTTAGATTAGATTACATATCAAAATGATACCTAATGATCAAAGACATAAACTATAATCAGATTAACTATATTAATGATATAAATGAAGAATAGACCAGTTTACACTTCAGAGGTAATATACATATAGGAAAGTTAATGATAATAAAAGAATTAGAACTGAAATTAAGTAAACATACCAGCGGTATTTGTAAATTTAGTTGCAAAAAACAACCGACCCAGAAGAATAACGAAATATAAAGCTGTTATAGAAACATATAGCTATTTTCAATTCATTAACAGAATAAGAATATTAATGTATTATTGTCTTTTTATTAGCTAGTCCAATAATCGAAACTTTAAACTATGGATGGCACATTTGTAGAATAAAATAAGTAGTTTTGTATCGTATTTTTTACCTGAACCACTCGCTAACTTGCCTGCTCGTTTTCAGACAAGTAAGACAATATTAGCAATCTGTATTTATATTTAATGATTGACCAAGCTACCATAGACCGAATAACCGATGCCGCACAAATACAAGATGTGGTATCTGATTACGTTACACTCAAGAAACGTGGAGTAAACCTACTTGGACTTTGTCCGTTTCATGGGGAGAAAACGCCGTCGTTTATTGTGTCGCCGGGCAAAGGCATCTTCAAATGTTTTGGTTGTGGAAAAGGTGGTAATGCTGTTCACTTTATCATGGGACATGAGCAGATATCCTACTATGAAGCGTTAAAGTTTCTAGCAAAAAAATACAATATCGAGGTTCAGGAGCGTGAGCTAAGCCCTGAAGAAATGGCGGTACGCAACGACCGCGAAAGTATGTTTCTGGTCAACGAGTTTGCACAAAAGCATTTCAGTCACACGCTGCACCATCATATCGACGGTAAATCTATCGGACTAAGCTATTTTCGCGAACGTGGTTTCCGCGATGACATCGTTCAGAAATTTCAACTTGGCTACAGTCTCGATCAACGCGACGCTTTTACACAAACTGCGCTAAAAGCCGGATACAACAAAGAATTCCTTGTAAAAACAGGGTTGACTTTCGAAGGCGAAAATAACTACGTGGCCGACCGTTTTCGGGGTCGCGTTATGTTCCCGGTCCATTCACTTTCGGGAAAAGTAGTTGCTTTTGGTGGGCGAATTCTGAAAAAAGACGACAAAACAGCAAAATATGTCAACTCACCCGAATCGGAAATCTATCATAAAAGTAATGAGCTTTACGGTATCTATTTTGCGAAGCAAGCCATTGTAAAACAAGACCGTTGCTATTTGGTGGAAGGCTATACCGATGTAATCTCGATGCATCAAAGTGGTATCGAAAATGTTGTATCTTCTTCGGGAACTTCTCTTACACCCGGGCAGATCCGACTGATTCACCGTTTTACCGAAAACGTAACGGTGATTTATGATGGCGATGCAGCTGGTATTAAAGCGTCCATCCGCGGTATCGATTTATTGTTGGAAGAAGGACTTAATATCAAAGTACTTCTACTCCCCGATGGCGATGACCCCGACTCCTTTGCCCGCAAACATAATGCCTCGGATTTCATCGAATATGTAAATAAAAATTCTTCGGATTTCATTCGTTTCAAAACCAATTTACTGTTGGCCGACGCTGGAAATGACCCTGTAAAAAGGGCAGGTTTGGTGTTGGACATTGTAAACAGTATCGCCATTATTCCCAACAGTATTATCCGAGGTGAATATGTGAAAGAATGTAGCACATTGCTCAACGTAGATGAAGCCATGCTTTATCACCAAATCAACACGCTGAAAAGTACGGAGCAAGAAAAAAATGCCAATCGTAGACAAAACGATGGTCCTCCCATTCCTCATTTCGAAGACATGGACGATGGTGGTGCCCAAATGGCTAGCCCATCGAGATTCGAGAACGAGGAACGTAATATTTTGCAAGTTTTGGTGAAATATGGCGATAAATTATTCTTTTATGCCGACCCTGAGAATCAACATCCGGTTACCGTGGGCGATTATGTCCTTGAAGAATTAGAGCGCGATCAACTACTTTTAGAAAACCGATTGCATGCCAAAATATTGGACGAATACAGAAATAATTTCCGAAATGAAGGTTTTGTAGCCGAGCGATTCTTTCTTTACCATTCTAATGGTGAAATAAGTCTTCTGACAGCTGATTTAATCTCTGAAAAATACACCCTGAGCAGGATTCATTCCAAAGTGAAAAAGGTAGAAGAAGATGCCGACCGTTTTATCGATTTGATACCACGCGTTGTTTTTGAATTTAAGAATAGTCATATTCTGGCTATCATTAAGCAAAAGCTTATTGAAATGAAAAATGCGAACGAAAATAAAAACCACAAATTAGTAGACGAAATAATGTACGAAATCGGACAACTGGAAGTGGTAAAAAAACAGCTCTCTAAAACACTTGGAGAGAGGATAATAATAAAAATATAGAAATGATTCTTTTCGACCAACTCATTTTCGGACCCATTCATAGTCGCCGTTTGGGACTTTCGCTCGGCGTAAACCTGCTACCCATCGATGCAAAAATTTGCTCGTTCGACTGCATTTATTGCGAATGTGGATTTAACACCACCATGCAAGATTCACCCATTCCAAGCCGCGAGCAAGTGTACCAGGCACTTGAAGCAAAACTAAAGGAAATGATGGAGGAAGGTCAGATACCTGATGTAATTACATTTGCAGGAAACGGAGAACCGACCCTTCACAAAGATTTCGAGGGAATCATTGACGACACCATTGCGTTGCGCAACAAGTTTTGCCCAACGGCCAAAGTAAGCGTATTGTCAAACTCTACCCGAATACACAAACCGCATGTTTTTAGAGCATTAAACAAGGTCGATAATAATATTCTAAAGTTTGACTCGGCCATTGAACGCACCATGCAATTAATGGACAGACCAACCGGAAAACACATCAATGTAGCATGGTTTATTGAACACTTGAAGAAATTTGAAGGACGTTTAATTATTCAGACCATGTTTTTGCGCGGCGAAATAAACGGGGAAAGACTAGACAATACTACCGATGAAGAAGTGGAAGCATGGCTGAAAGCATTGGAGCAGATTCGTCCGCAACAAGTAATGATCTACTCGCTCGATCGCGAAGCTCCAACTCAGAACCTCGAAAAAGTAACGGTTGAAGAACTAAACATTATTGCAGAGAAAATCAGAGAGCGAGGATTTGAAGTATCGGTAGCAGGTTGAAAAAAGCTCTATGACTTTGCCAGACTCATAGACATTTTCACGCTTTGGTAGTGTTATTTGAAAAAACAGTTCATTAGATACAATTGATTGACAACATCAAATGAAGGTATTAATTTGTCCACTAAACTGGGGATTGGGACACGCCACCCGATGCGTTCCTATTATCCAAAAACTCATGAATGAAGGTCATGAGCCGGTATTGGTTGCAGATGGTTATCCGCTTCAGTTTCTTCGGCAGGAGTTTCCTTCACTCCGTTTTATTGAGCTTTCATCCTATTCAGTTTATTATGCATCGGGCACATCGCAGGTTGGTGCCATGCTGTTCAACTTTCCCTCAATTGTACGTGGCATTATAAATGAACACAGTTGGCTTAGAAATTTATTGCAAACCGAACATTTCGATCAGATTATTTCCGATAATCGTTTTGGAATGTGGAACAAGCACGTTCATTCCATTTACATCTCCCACCAATTAATGGTGAAAATGCCTCAGGGATTGAAATTCATGGAGCCATTAGTACATTTTATTCATAAGGCATTTATCAATCGGTATGATGAATGCTGGATTCCAGACCTAAAAGAAAACGGTGGTCTATCGGGCGATTTGGCACACGAATATCCTTTGCCCCATAATGCTAAGTTTATCGGCACATTATCACGATTTCAAGGAATGGAAAATACCACTCCAACAAACGAATATGAAGTAGTGGCAGTAGTTTCTGGTGTAGAACCACAACGAACATTATTTGAAGAGAGTTTGATTCTGAAATATAGAAACAGAACTGAGAAAGTCATGATTATAGGTGGGCAGCCGCAGCAAACAAAAACTAAGAAGCATAACGGAAACATAACGCTTGTATCTCACCTTCCTACTCATGAACTAGCTGCTGCATTTCTTGGAGCAAAGAAGATTATTTCACGCTCTGGCTATTCAACCATTATGGACCTAGAGGCATTGAAATGTACGCATAAAGCCGAATTCATTCCCACACCCGGACAAACCGAACAGGAATATCTATTTTCAATTCATTGCTGAAAATAAAAAACGCTGAGAAATTCTATTAAAAGAAATTTCTCAGCGCATGCAATTCTAAAAAAACTAAACAAACTAACTCTATTTCATACTTGGTTATTATCTTCTACTTCCAGATTGGTTATCGTTTGAACGACTGCCTCTGTCATTATTATCTGAACTTCTGCTATTGTCCGAAGAAGTACGTGCAGGTTTAGATTCTGTACTACGACTTGGTTGGCTGGCAGCAGGAGTATTTCGAGGTGAATTATCACGTGTCACTGAAGGAGCTGTTCGGGTTTCTGTATTCGAATTTCTTGCAGGAGTTTGGTACGATTCACGGCTTTGTTGTTCAACTCTGGGTGTTCTGTTTTCTGAACTTCTTGACGGAGTTTGATACGACTCACGACTTGGTTGATTGACCCTTGGTGCATTGTTCTGATTATTATAAGGTGCACTGGTATTACTATTCGAATTTTGGTAGGTTCCCCGACTTGGTTGATTTACGTTTGGCGTTGTACTTTGAGTATTATAAGGTGCTCTTGTAGTACTATTCGAATTTTGGTAAGTGCCCCGACTTGGTTGGTTCACGCTTGAGCCAGAATTATAATTGCCGTTAGTTGTTGATCTTCTTACCGTTTGCGAATTTTGGTCGTTATTATAGTTACCATTACGACTTGAATTATCTGAAGGCGAATAGATTTTGTTGGTTGAGTTACGATCGTAGGCATTCGATCTTGAGCCCTGATTAGCCTTTACTCTTGATCCATCCATATCGTAAGTTGATTGTACACTTCTGCGGCCTGATTCATTTGACGGACGAGTTTTCAAGTTTCTATCACTTGTATTTCTACTTGATTGCATATAATACTTGTTAGTCACATTGCCGTTGCGAGAGCTAAAATTACGATCTGGGTACCTTTTAGCGTAATCATTTCTTCCAATTGAGCTGTGCATGCTTTCGTAGTAAGAACCACGTCTGCGATCGCTGTAGTAATAGCTGTGATTATGATTAATATATCTATCTACATTCGACATATAAAGGTTTACTTCGAAAGGTCTGCGATTGTGATAGTACCTTGGATAGTATCCCCAATAGTAAGGAGAAGACCAACTACTATAAGTATTACCGAAGAAAAACGAGAAGATAGAAGGGGTACTTACATACATTGGTTCAATAATATAATTATTTCCGTATAAATAAGGGTCTCCAATTACCTGAACATAGGTCTTTTCGTAACGACTGCGATCAACTACAATGCTCGCTACATCCTGATAAACATCTCTATCCAAGACAGCCTGTATAACTACCAAGTGAACATTATTTTCAGACGATTCGATAACCCGCAAGTAATCTACTTCTCCATCATTGTTCAAGTCAAGATTTGATATTTGAGCATCATAATCGTTCAATCTCATTTCAAATTCTTGCAAGTCACGCGACTCTCCAAATATTGAAGCTACCGCTTGTAAATCGAGGTTGTAGCTTATATCGTTGCTCTGTGCCTGAACATTGATATTTCTTTGTGGTGTATATGCTACGTTTCCTTGAGCTATACATTGTGTGGTTGTAAATAAAATTCCCACTAATAAGACTGCTGCTATTGGTTTCATAATCGTAAGTATTAAGCGGTGAATAATTGTTTCCTGATATTGATTAAGTGCTTTCATTTATTTGTATCTATGCATAACCAATTATTGTGCCAAACTTCGATTCACACAATACACAAAATCAGTTTTGATCTATCCTGTCTAGAATACAGCAATTTACAAAATTGAATTTCTCCACATTTTCATATACATATCAAAATAAAACAAACACCACCCTGACTTTAAGAATGAATGAGAAATGAATATAATAAGCAAAGACTATTTTTTCTTATCTTTGCATCGTACAGTTTTACAAAACAGATCATCAATTTAAACATAAATCTAAAAAGACATAAACTAAAGAATGAATTCATTGGATCTTTTCTTGCTAATACCCATAACATTAGGATTTATTTTTGGTCTTTTCAAAGGTTTAATAAAGGAGCTTACCTCTTTAGCTGCCATTGTATTAGGAATCTACGGAGCAAAACTCTTTGCGCCATTTGTTTCCGAAATTCTGATAACCAAGTTCGACTTTTCACCTACCACAGCACATCCAATAGCCTACATTATCTTATTTATTGCCATTGGCGTTGGATTATTACTAGCAGCCAACGCATTAGACAAAATATTCAGTTCTTTATCCTTAGGTGGATTGAATAAACTTTTGGGCGGAATTTTGGGCGGACTTAAATATGCCTTAATCGTAAGCATACTGCTCAATGTTTTCGATGCGCTTGATAGTCGGTTTTCGATTATTAAACATCAAACAAAAGAGAGTTCAATTGGCTATAAACCACTCATGAAATTTGGACCTACATTGTGGGACAAGACTAAATTGCATAATGCAAAGACGAATGCGGCTAGCAAAAAATAAGATATTACAAGAACCCGAATTACATTTTAATGGCTAAGAATCTCATTAAAAAAGAAAAACTTTCAAACCCTACTGTTGACAAACAAGCTTTAAAAGGGAATTTTTCCACAGTTACACTAGAATGTGGTTGCGACGAAGCTGGCCGTGGTTGTCTCGCTGGCCCGGTTGTGGCAGCAGCCGTTATTCTTCCGCATAACTTTGATTGTCCGCTGCTAAATGACTCCAAGCAACTTACCGAACTGCAACGAGAAACCCTTAGACCAATTATTGAAAGAGAAGCACTGGCATGGGCTGTGGCCGAAGTGGATAATAATGAGATTGATGAAATAAATATTTTGAATGCTTCCATCCTGGCAATGCATCGTGCTGTGCAAAAGCTTAGTACCCGACCTGAATTTATAATTGTGGATGGAAACAGATTTAAACCTTTCGAAGATATACCCCATCAAACCATAGTGAAAGGCGATAGCAAATATCTTTCTATTGCAGCCGCATCAGTGCTGGCCAAAACACATAGAGATGAACTTATGCAAACCTTACACGCTGAGTTTCCTCATTTCGACTGGGATAAAAACAAAGCATACCCCACATTGAAGCATCGAGCTTCCATACGGGAACACGGCACGACCGGATACCACAGAATGACCTTCAACTTACTTGGTGGCGAGAAAAAAGCGGTGAAAAAGCGAAAAAAATAATTAGTGATTTAGAAAGGGTACCCGATTGCGATGTGGAATGCAAAGTCATCTTTAAATGTTGGATTTACGCGCCATTGATCCATACGAGGTTGAACCGGATCGAATAGTTTCACTCCCAAATCGGTACGGAAAATAAAAAAGGAAAAATCCCAACGCAATCCCACACCATAGGCAATTGCAATTTGTTTCATAAACGAATCAAATTTGAAAGTTCCACCTTTTTGCGTTTCATAATCTTTTATTGTCCAAATATTTCCCGCATCCAAAAATAAAGCACCTTCTAAAATCCATAATAATTTAGCTCGGTATTCCATACTCATATCCAGCTTAATATCGCCTACTTGATTATAGTCGCGGCGTTTATCACTAATGCGCTGATAAACACCTGGCCCTAATGTCCCTTCTCCCCAGCCCCTGATACTATTGGCACCCCCGCTATAAAAACGTTTCTCGTATGGTATCACATCTGCATTTCCGTACGGCATCCCAATGCCAACACCCAAGTGATATACAAATCGGTTATCTTTATCAAAAATCTGATGTCTCGTAATATTGTATTCAGCCTTGATATATTGCGAATATCTGATTCCAAAAAATCGATAAGAACTATCGGTTGGATTTGGAGTAGCACCCAATAAATGATCTATAGCATACAAAAAGTTACCTGCTGCTTCAAAGCTATACCGCATGGATGAATAATTTTGCATAGGGCGATTGGCATTAAAGTCGGAATACGAACCAGTGTATCCCGATCGCATAATAAAGTGATCCTGATAATTGTATGGATTGAAAACGGGAGGTGATGTATTCAAATACATATCCTTAAAACTTTGATAAATGGTATCAAACCGCACAAAACTCAAGTCGAGAAGATCAAGACTATGGCGAAATTTACCTCTCAACCAACCGTATTTAACTCCTGCACCAACACTTGTTGTTTTAAACTCATCGGGACGAAACTGAGAACTAAAGGCGGTTGTAAACTCAGTGCTTGCATGAATATTTCGTTTAAAATCATATCCGCCAAAAGGCAACATAAACTTTGGAAATTTAAGCCCAACCTGTGCGCCCCACTCCTGTGCCAACACGCCCTTCTGCCATTCCAGAGCCAATCGTCCTTGCACGTTCAGAGATTCAGCACCTTTAAAAATATTACGATGTGTGAAACTCAAATTATCGGCAACTCCCCAATAACCGTCGGTATAGGTTCCTTCCATTTCGTTGGCAATGGAAATAGCATTGGAGGGTGTAATGATTATATAGCAATCCAATAAATTATCGGCAGTTTCTTTAAAACTAATATTCACATACTTGATTGGCCCCAACGTATTAAGAGCCTGATAGGTTCTGGCAACAGCCTCGTCGCTATATAAAGTTTGAGGGTTGATAAATGTGTTTTGTACTAACGCATCCAAATTGAGAATTCTTTTTTTGGGAGTAACTAACACAAAATTTCTAAATCGCACAGTGTCCAGCTCCTCAGTATTTGCCAAATCGGCTGTTAGATTAGCATCAGTATTGGTATAGAAAATCACATTCCGGATAGTAAATTTCTTGAAAATAACAGCATTTACAGAGTCATTATTACTACTGCTTTTCAAATAATCCCGAAGTTGAAGCGTCAGGTTTACTTTCTTATCCGCTGTGCTATCTGCCGAATAGGTCAAATAATCTTTGCTGAAATTATAATGCCCTAACTGGCGAAACTGCGTTGTCACCCGGTCACGTTCGGCACTAAGCACATCGGCATCAAACAACATGTGCGACCGAATTAATGATTTAGAAGTATCGGCAGCAATTTCGGTGAGCTTTACATTTTGTAGATTAGTAGTATAATTCCGTAAAATGTATGGTTTATTCGATTTGACGGTGTAATTTACAGTAGCTTTTCGGCCTTTTATTATAACATTACTTTCTACCTTGGCATTCATGTAGCCTTTGTTTTCAACAAATCGCTGCATCTGTCTAACCGAAAGAGTTGTAAGCGAAGAATTATAAATTATCGGAGGGTCGCCAATACGTTTGAATGTTTTATTAAAGACTCTTTTTAGCCATGTAGTAGTGTCGCGTGGTGCCCAATTGTACAATCCTAATTGCATACGAAATGCACCAAAAATAGCGGCATTGGGAGTTTGCCGGAGATATTCTTTCAGGTGAGATTGAGAAATATCTTTTGAATCGGTTTTCACATGTACTTTATCCAACAACAATTCTCCTTCGGGAACAAACTTTGTTGCATTACATGCTACTAGCAGTAAAACAAGTACAATAACGGAACTGAAAACACTTAACTTCATACCTAAGACAAAAAAAGAATTAAAAACTTGTGCAAATATAGCCCTTTTATCGTTTTCTTTGGTAGCTTTGTAGTATAAAACTGCACAATTACAGAGCAATAAAGCCAAGATAAGCTTTCAACGCAAAATTCAGTTGAAAATTACAAGGAAGTAAAAAAAACTAATTATTTAAATAGTCTAGGCCTGAGAACAATGATTGTTGATTTCAATTGCTTACAAGATTCATTCCAAAAAAACAGATATCGTGATTTCTAAAAGTAAAATAAAATTAATTACCAGCCTTTCGCAAAAAAAATTCAGAGATGAAACGGGTTTGTTTGTTGCAGAAGGCACAAAGTTAGTTACTGATTTAGCTCCTTCCTTTCAATGTTCAATGCTAATTGCAACTCCGCAATGGTTAGCTGAAAACAAAGATATAAAAGCCGACGAATTTATAGAAGTGGACGGCGATGAACTAAAAAAAATATCCAATCAGAAAAGTCCTCAAGGCGTCATGGCCGTTTTCCAACAACCCACTTACAATTACAATTTATCAGAATTGAACGATAAATTATGCTTAGCATTAGACGATGTGCAAGATCCGGGCAACCTTGGAACCATACTTCGCATTGCCGATTGGTTTGGCATCACCGATGTATTTTGTTCCGAACATACAGCTGATGCATTTAGTCCTAAAACCGTGCAAGCCACCATGGGAGCATTAGCACGCGTAAAAGCACACACCGTTAATCTTCCCGAATTTTTGCAATCATGTGCCGGAAAGTTACCTGTTTACGGTACATTTATGGACGGCGAAAACATTTATTCCAAAACATTGACCCAACACGGAATTATAGTGATGGGGAATGAAGGAAATGGTATTTCCTCAACCATCGAGAAACTGGTAACTGAAAAATTACTTATCCCCAATTACCCTTCGGGGCAAACCACTTCTGAGTCGTTGAACGTAGGCGTTGCAACAGCTCTTGTATGCGGTGAATTTAGACGAAGAACATAGACGTTCATTCATTTCCAAAACATTTCAATCCGAAATCAGTTTTACACATACTGCTTTCATATTAAATCAAATTCTGAATTATTCAATCTCATGTCCAAACAAGGAAATATAATCATTAAAGGTGCCCGTGTCCATAATCTAAAGAATATAGATGTTGAAATCCCACGCAATAAACTGGTAGTTATTACCGGACTTTCGGGTTCCGGTAAGTCGTCATTGGCATTCGACACGCTTTATGCCGAAGGGCAACGCCGCTATGTGGAAAGTCTTTCGTCATACGCGCGTCAGTTTTTGGGACGAATGAGCAAACCCGAAGTAGATTATATCAAAGGTATTCCACCTGCTATTGCCATAGAGCAACGTGTAAATACGCGAAATCCACGTTCAACCGTCGGTACCTCGACCGAGATTTACGAATATATCAAGTTACTGTATGCCCGTATTGGTAAAACCTATTCACCCATTTCCGGCGAGCTGGTAAAAAAACACGAAGCACAAGATGTGGTGGACGCTGCCATGAATTTGGAAGATGGTATCCGGTTGATGATTCTCACCACAGTTACTGCCACAGAAGACAGATCACTTACCGAGCAACTAAAAAGTCTTGAATTACAAGGTTTTAGTCGAGTATTGGTAAATGACGAAACATTGCAGATTGAGGATTATATCAAAACAATTACTGCAACACCGAAAGAGGAAGATGTGTATCTGCTCATCGACCGTTTGGTGGTAGAGCATACGCAAACAGCCATCAGCCGACTGAATGACTCTATCGAAACAGCTTTTTTCGAAGGAAATGGAGTTTGTATCCTCAAGGTTTTCGGCAGCGAAGGAAACGAACTGCTTTATTTCTCAAAGAAATTTGAAGCTGACGGAATGCAGTTCGAGATTCCTTCGGTGCATACTTTTAGTTTCAACAGTCCCATCGGCGCTTGTCCGGTGTGCGAAGGATTCGGCCGTGTAATTGGGATTGACGAAGATTTGGTAGTGCCCAATAAAACCTTGTCGATTTATGAGGATGCAGTAGTTTGCTGGAAAGGCGAAGTGATGAGCGAATGGAAAAACCAATTAATCCGTACAGCCACTAAATTCAATTTCCCCATTCATAAACCATACTACGAATTGACTGATGCACAGCGACAACTACTATGGACAGGCAATAAATATTTCGAAGGGCTGAATGCATTTTTTAAACATCTGGAGGCCGGACAATATAAAATTCAGTATCGGGTAATGCTAGCGCGTTACCGAGGTAAAACCGTTTGTCACGCTTGTGGTGGTAGCCGTTTGAAGAAGGAAGCTTCGTACATTCGTATTGCCGACAAATCTATTTCAGATTTAGTATTATTACCGGTAAGCGAACTAAATAACTTCTTCGAGAACATACAGTTGGACGAACAAGATGCTGCCATCTCAAAACGGTTATTGGTAGAAATCACCAACCGCATTCGCTTTTTGCTCGACGTAGGATTAGGTTATCTGACCATCAATCGTTTGTCGAATTCACTCTCGGGCGGTGAAAGTCAGCGTATCAATTTAGCTACATCGCTCGGCAGCAGCTTAGTGGGATCGCTGTATATTCTCGACGAACCAAGTATCGGACTTCACTCCCGCGACACGCATTTGCTTATCAAAGTACTAAAACAGCTTCGCGATTTGGGAAACACGGTGGTAGTGGTTGAACACGATGAAGAAATTATGCGCGCCGCCGATTATCTGATTGATATCGGTCCAAAAGCAGGTCGACTGGGTGGTCAGGTTGTTTATCAAGGTGACCCTGCCATTACTGCCGAAACAGACAGCAAATCGATTGATGCAGAAATAGAAAATTCGTTCACACTAAAATATCTATTGGGACAAGAAAAAATTGCCATCCCAACACAACGACGGAAATGGAATAATTATATCGAAGTGATTGGTGCCCGCGAAAACAACCTGAAAGGCATCAATGTAAAATTCCCGCTGAACGTAATGACGGTAGTTACTGGCGTAAGTGGTTCGGGTAAATCATCCCTGGTTCGCAATGTATTTTATACCGCATTGAAAAAACATTACGGTGGTGTGGCCGATCGTACAGGTCAGTTTGGAACGCTCAAAGGCAGCATGTTATTGGCCAAAGATATTGAATTTGTAGATCAAAACCCGATTGGGCGTTCCTCGCGCTCCAATCCGGTGACCTATATAAAGGCATACGACGAGATTCGTAAGTTATTTGCCGACCAACAACTGTCGAAGCAAATGAATTATACCGCATCTCACTTCTCATTCAACACCGTTGGTGGACGATGTGAAGAATGCCAAGGCGAGGGAACGGTAACAGTAGAAATGCAGTTTATGGCCGATTTGGTGCTGGAGTGTGAGCACTGCCATGGCAAGCGTTTCAAGCAAGACATATTGGAAGTACAATACAAAGGTGTAAATATCCATGACGTGTTGGAAATGACGGTAAATCAGGCTATCGAATTCTTTACCGAACATACCGGCCATACCGAAAAGAAAATAGTAAAACGCATGAAACCGCTGCAAGATGTGGGCGTGGGTTATGTCAAACTTGGACAATCGTCCAGTACACTTTCGGGTGGTGAGAGTCAGCGCGTAAAACTGGCCTCCTTTCTTGCTAACGAAAAACCGGAACCAACCATTTTTGTGTTCGACGAACCGACTACCGGGCTTCATTTTCATGACATAAAAACACTGATGAAAGCCTTCGATGCACTTATTGCCAAAGGTCACACGGTTATTATTATCGAACATAATCTGGAAGTAATAAAATGCGCCGACCACATTATCGACATTGGTCCCGAAGGTGGTAATAAAGGTGGAAACCTGGTTTTTGAAGGTACTCCCGAAGATATTCTGAAATGCAAGGATTCGTATACCGGAAAGTTTTTGAAGGATAAAATGTAAGACCGTAAAACAAGAAAGGTGCGTTTTAAAAATGCACCTTTCTTACTTTTATTATATTACAATGAATTACAAATTCAAAACCATCCGTAACGCTTTATAGCCCGACGGACTTGTTTTAATTTGTTGTCCGTTTTTTAGTGTAAGCAATTGATTCTGCTTTTCATAAAGTTCAATGCGCGAAATCATTTCCACGTTTACAATCACCGATCGATGCACGCGTACAAATTGATTTTCAGGCAGTTGTTCTTCAAACGACTTCATGGTTTGTTCTTTCAGGTACTTGCCCTGCGCAGTAATAATCTGTACATAGTCCCCATCAGCTTGCAAAAATATAACTTCCGGAACAAGTATAACATGTATTTTAGACCCCGATTTCACTGCTATTCGTTCCAACACTTCCGTCTGAGTTACTTTTGCTATAGCTATTTCATCTTTTGCCACTTCCTCTTCTAATCCATAAACAGGCACCTCTATCCGTTGAAGTGCAATCATAAATTGCTGGTTTATTTGTACATATATCAACAAACCTATCAATCCACGAATGGGTAAAAAAGGAATAAAAACGGCTGCAGTATTGACATTAAAAAGCATGTAGAACAAACCATAACCGGAGCTTAACCAAATGGTGATACAAAGCAAGGCCAGTGCAAAATGGTTCATCAGCCGCTGATAAACCGTCAGCACCTGAAAGTTTCCGAATTTGAGAACCGTCCAAAGCAGTATTCCCAGGGCGGCAAACACAGCTGCATGAATGAACCCATCAGCCAGCAATGTCCAAAAAGACATCGGCACAATCCATGCAAAAACAAGTGCCTGCACCAATGCATAAACCACCCAAAGGAGTCCGTATTGCAGCGTTTTTCTTGTATTTTCAAAAAATGGATATAGCATTCTTTTTTTTCAGTTATCAGTAATCAGTAAAACAGTTATCAGTAAGAGGCAAGCAAGTAAATAGATATTGACAATACGTATAAGATGATTTAGGAGACAAAGTACTTGCCTCTTACTCCTTACCTCTTGCCTCTAAAATATTAGTTTCTTATTTCCCCACCACCAAATACACACGATCCGGAAATAATGAGTTTACGCGTTGGATCAAGCGGTTCTTTTGGCATACGGTTATCCTGAAAACCTCCAAAAACAGCATCCAAGTGTGTTACTACCAACCATTCCGATGGTACAAAAATGGTAATACCCCCAAAAACAGCATTCACTTCCAGGTAAGTTTCACCTTCGGACAAGCTGGTTCTACGTAAATCCAGAGTTAACCCGCCAAAGACAGCATTCAAATCACCACCTTTAAATACGGGGTCAAGCACAATGTGATCAGCACCGCCAAAAACGCTGTTTTTAGAAAATCCTTCCGGGCTTTTCCCCCATTTGTCATGTTTTTGATGATATTCATTATAATGATGACGACGTTGGTGATGTTGGCGCCAATCTGCATTCCAAAAATGATTATAGTACTTTGAATCGAACGCACGATGAAGCACAATAACAATCCCAGCAGCAATAAGAATTAATGGCCAAAAATTTTGTTCGAAATTATTACTCAAAGTAGGAAAAACTTTAGGTACAATAAAAAAACTTCCGATAATAATCCAAATAATGCCGGGAATAAATTTTCTTTTAAAAAGATTCACAACACCAATAAAAATAAGTAACATTTGCCATGAAATAATCACGTTTTTCATCGGCAGAGGAATTAATCCTACATTTGATCCAAGAAAAACCACGCCAATAAACATTAACGCCATCCCGAAAGCAATACCTTTTGGGTAACCCGAACGAAAGGAATTTTTTACTTCATTTTCCATAATAATATTTTTTAAAAATTTACGATGCAAAGATACAGGCAATAAATAGTTCAAAACAAACTAAAATCGATGAACCAAGCCAATTTTCCCGACTAAAGTGAGTATAAACGTAGCTAAACAGATGTTGACAATCTATAAATCACCACAAACATAGTGATTATTTATGAAAAAAGGTGTTCCGAACCCGAAACACCTTCATTCTATTACATTGTACGTAAGGATTACTTCAACCCCAATTTCTTCAAGATATCAGCAGGAATAGCATTTTTATGTACCAAAATATCCATTGTTTTGTGCAACACAAACGATTCGCTGGCATACCAGATACCTTTGTATTTCGAGTCTGTTCCCCATGAGTTTTTCACCATGTAGAATTTAGTTCCGTTTTGATCTTTTGCTGTTCCGAAAATCACCATACCATGGTCATCAGTTGTTTGATAATTATCGAACGAAGCTTGGCGGATTTCCTGAGTTACTTTTACTTCCTGCTGCGGGTTCTCGGTTTTGTAAATTTTTTCTTCTCTGTCTTTGTCAGAAACCCCAGTCCAGCGAACCTGATCAGAACCCGGCAGATTATCCAGTTTTGTTTCAGGATTTACAGCAATTCCCTTTCTCGAAAAACCTTTTTCACTCACATCTGAAGCCCACGCGATGCAATAACCTTTATCGATGGCATTGTCCAAAACCCGTTGTAATTCATCCAACGGAATGTTGTACGACTCATCCCAACGCCAGTTATCAGGTACTTCAATAGCGAATTTACTATAAAAAGGATGATGCGTGAATGAGGTCAACGAAACATAATCGTCGAGATTTAAACCTAACGATTGCTCGTAGCTCTGGGGAGTATATTTTTTACCGTCCAACGTAAATTCCTTTGGACATTGACCCAGATAGGCATCCAAAATCCCTTCGAAACCGGTCTTCCATGCAGTAGATATTTTTTTATTGGGGTTAGATACAATCACTTTCACATACGCTTCGGTCAATGCATCCAACTCTGCATGACGATGTTTTTCTTCGCCATAGTTTAATCCTTTCATTGCACTTTCGGGCACTATTCCGTAATTTTTCAGAACATAAACAACATCCGAGAAAGAACCGCCACCGCCAAAATTCAAAGTACCGTTCATTCGAACATATTTGTCGGCTTTATCTGTGTACGAATGATGCACCACAAACATTTCGGACAAATCCACCTCGGGTTTTCCCATGCGCAATAGCTCTGCTTCGAAGAATCCTAAGGTAGAGAAACTCCAACAAGTACCGGAACTTGCCTGATTTTTGATGGACGTAATCTTATTTTGTTTTACGTTGGTAAATTTAAAACTGTCCACCACTGTGGTGTCTTTTTGAGCGAAAGCGCTAACACTGAGAAATGCCAACGCGAGAATGGTAAAATACTTCTTCATTACATTAAAAAAATTACCCCCGACCGGTATGTAGCCAGTCGGGGGTTGAGTTATGTTTATTATTTATTTTACAGGAATATTTTCAAGTGTTGCCAAAAGGAAATCCCAGAATTTCACTACAGTGGCAATATTCACTTTCTCGTCAGGTGAATGTGGATAACGGATGGTCGGACCAAAGGAAATCATATCCATTTTTGGGTAATGAGTACCTAAAATTCCGCATTCCAGGCCAGCATGAATAATCATCACTTTAGGGGTCTTACCATATTTATTTTCGTACACTTTGGTCATTTCTTTCAAAATTGGTGATTCCAAGTTCGGCTTCCAACCCGGGTAACCACCCACTAAATCAACCTTTGCACCTGCCAACGCAAATGCACTCTGAACCATCGATGCCAATTCTTCTTTGCGTGATTCCACCGAGCTGCGAATGAGCGAACGAAGAATAATTGAGTTCCCATCCGATTTGATAATAGCCAGATTATTCGAAGTTTCTACCACTGTTGGCAACTCAGGAATAAAGCGTAAAACGCCATTTGGACATGCAGTGACACCATTTATCAAGTCGTCCTGCACTTCTTCAGGAATCAATCCTGTAGACAATTCTACTTGTTCAACGGTGAACGAAATTTTATCTTCAACTCCTTTGTATTCTTCGATAAACAATTCTTCGCAATCTTGTACAAAACCGATAATATCGTCCACCCCTTCGGCAGGAACTGTAATTACCGCAAAAGCTTCGCGGGGAATAGCATTGCGGAGGCTACCGCCATCAACACTTGCCAAACGCGCCTCAAAATCAGAAACAGCTTCTTTCAAAAATCGGAACATCAATTTATTGGCATTACCACGTTGCAAATTAATATCCACGCCCGAGTGACCACCTTTGAGTCCGGTCAACGAAACTTTCAGAGCCACATCGCCTTCTTCAATTTCCACCTCTGTGTAGCGGAAAGTAATATCAGCATCAATACCACCGGCACAACCAACATACAATTCACCTTCATCTTCCGAATCCATATTGATCAGAATATCACCTCTCAGAAAATTAGGTTGCAGGCCAAAAGCGCCAAACATACCTGTTTCTTCGTCAACTGTAACAAACATTTCGATAGCAGGATGAGGAACATCAGCAGATTGCATGATAGACATAGCCGCAGCCAGACCAATACCATTATCTGCCCCTAAAGTAGTATCGCGAGCAGTAACCCATTCGCCATCCACATACGCATCAATAGGATCAGTTTGAAAATCGTGTGCTACGTTGCTATTTTTTTGTGGAACCATATCCATGTGTGTCTGAAGCACCACAGCTTTGCGGTTTTCCATACCGGGAGTAGCTGGTTTACGGATAAGAACATTGCCTATTTCATCGCGCAAGGTTTCAAGTCCAAGCGTTTTCCCGAAATTTTCGAGAAATGCTCCAATTTCTTCCTTTTTGTGCGATGGACGAGGAATTTGTGTCAGGCTGTAAAAATTTTGCCAAATTGATTTTGGTTCCAATTGGCGAATATCAGTTGTACTCATATTTAGATATTTATAGATTTTATATTAATGAATATTTATGCGTGTTTTTTGCGAATACAAATATCCTCATTTTTTTTGGAATAATCTTTTATCCCGATATTTTTTTTAGATTATTCAGAATTCGAGTCAAATTACTCTGGTATATTACAACAAGAATCTTCTAAAAAGTATCAATTCAAATTGATGTTTCAACACATTTCACGCATGGGATTTAACTTATGAATTCAAGTAAAATTGCTCATTCTTTTCTTAAGCACTACACCCTGTTCAATTAATGAAATATTTCTGTAATTAGTTGCTCATTTACAATAGTAATATAAAAAATATTTGGTAATTTTGCGCTCAAATTCAAACGGTTTTAGCCTAAGGATTTTTTTGGACATAGAAATTAATCAATATACTATAATACAGACAATTGCAAAACAAACGGATTGTAAATTGTAAATTAAAAAGTTATGAAACAGACTTATAAATTTGTAACTGCCGAAGAGGCAGCAAGCTATGTAAACGATGGCGACATTGTAGGATTTAGCGGTTTTACACCCGCAGGTTGTCCAAAAGAAGTTCCAACGGCTATTGCCAAACGTGCCGAAGCGTTACATGCTGAAGGTAAAGAATTTAAAATCGGTATGTACACTGGTGCTTCTACCGGCGACTCATTGGACGGAGCTTTGGCACGTGCCAATGCTATTTTGTTCCGTACTCCTTACCAATCGAACAAAGATTTACGTAGTGCTTTGAATGCCGATCGTGCGCCTTATTTCGACATGCACCTTTCGGTATTGGCTCAGGAATTGCGTTACGGATTTATGCCAAAACCAAAATTTGCAATCATTGAAGTTTGTGACATCACTGCCGATGGCGAATTGGTGCTCACTTCGGGTGTTGGAATTTCACCAACCATTGCTCAATTAGCCGATTTCATTATCGTGGAATTGAATCACAATCATCCAAAAGAACTTCGAGGCTTCCATGACATCTACCAACCTTTAGATCCTCCTCACCGTAAAGAAATTCCAATTTATAAACCATCAGATCGCATTGGTTCTGCTGTTTTGAAAGTTGATCCTAAGAAAATCTTATGTGTAGTAGAAACTGAACGCGATGATGAAGTAGGTGGTTTTTCTCCTACCGACGCTGTTACCGACCAAATTGGTAATAATGTAGCTTCATTCTTGGTTGATGAGATCAAATCGGGTCGTATACCTGCTGAGTTTTTACCAATTCAATCGGGTGTAGGAAATATCGCGAATGCTGTAATGGCTTCTTTGGGAGCTAATCCTGACATTCCACCTTTCGAAATGTATACCGAAGTAATTCAGGATGCGGTTATTGACCTTATTCGTGAAGGAAACGTGAAATTCGCCAGTGGTTGCTCACTTACAGTAACAAATCCGGTTCTAAAATCTATTTATGCCGATTTGGATTTCTTCCGCGATAAATTAGTCCTTCGTCCACAGGAAATTTCAAACAATCCTGAAGTTGCCCGTCGTTTAGGTTTAATCACCATCAACACGGCTCTGGAAGCTGATATCTTCGGAAACGTAAACAGTACACACGTATTGGGATCAAAAATGATGAACGGGATTGGTGGATCGGGCGATTTTACCCGTAACGCTTATATTTCTATTTTTACTACTCCTGCAACTGCTAAGGGCGGAAAAATAAGCTCGATTGTTCCGATGGTATCACACGTTGACCAAAACGAACACTCTGTAAATGTTATCATTACAGAGCATGGTATTGCTGATTTACGTGGTAAATCACCAATTCAACGTGCTGAAGAAATTATTGCTAATTGTGTTGCACCCGAATACAGAGAAATGTTAACAGAATATATCACCCTTTCCAGCGGAACTCATACTCCACAAAACTTATCAGCTTGTTTTGGTATGCACGATGAGTTCATCAAAACTGGAAGCATGTTGGGTACTAAATGGGAACAATATAAATAATTTGCCTGTAGAGTATTACAAACAGATTCATTATTAAACAAAAGAAGTCAATCGGATAGCAGCAATGCTTTCGGTTGATTTTTTTTTGCTCTCTGAACAAATCAAAACACTAAATCTCATACTACTCACTTAAAACAAGATGAGTTTCTTAATTATAAAAAACTTTACAAAGTAGAATTGCTCAATAGAAAACATAATTAATTGTAAATCAAACAGAATAGCTATCCTAACTAATAAAAAGGCACAAGAATGCTATTTTTTTAATCAACTTAAGATTATTTTTGATTATCAATAAAAAAAATGTGTATCTTTGTGCTATAACATTACTTACAATACTGTTTATGTGATAATTACTACAATTAAATACATTTATTTTTTACATTGCTATGGTAGAAATTGCTACAATATAGACATTTAAGCGCATATCATTTTTAAGGTTGTAATAATCTTTAGCTCTGTTTTTTATGAAACCATCTAACACATCTGCCGCCGACACTCAGCGCCATGAAGCTGAGAAGTTGGCCTCAAACAACAATTCTAACGCAGGTGTAAATCTCACAAATGAGGAAGCATTACTCCGAATCCAGAAATTGGAGTTGCGCATTGCAGAACTAGAGGTGCAAAACAAAGACTTGTCAAATATAGTTGAAGAACAAAAACAAACAGAAGCAACACTTCAAAAAAGCAAAATCCTACTAAATTTAATTATCAAAACCATCCCTGATCTCATATGGCTGAAAGATGTTAATGGTACGTATTTGGCCTGCAATACAATGTTCGAATGCTTTTTTGGTGCAAAGGAAGCCGATGTAATGGGCAAAACCGATTATGATTTTGTTAGTAAAGAGCTTGCCGATTTTTTTCGCAATAATGATAATTTGGCAATGCTTGCAGGAATGCCTACCACTAATGAAGAATGGATTACGTTTGCAAATGATGGACATAGCGCTTTCCTCGAAACGATTAAAACTCCAATGTCCGATGAAAACAATAAAATCATTGGCATTTTAGGAATTGGACGCGACATAACCTTGAGAAAAAAGGCTGAATCACAACTCCACGAAAAAGAAGTTCAATATCTAAATCTCGCCAACTCAGGATTAGCCCTTGTCTGGACTTCCGGAACTGATAAATTATGTAATTACTTTAATCAAACATGGTGTAACTTCACTGGTAGAGCTTTGGAACAAGAGATGGGAAACGGATGGACAGAAAATATTTTCCCAGAAGATTTTGATCAATGTCTCAGTACTTATGTAACTGCATTTGATAAACGAAAACCGTTTCAAATTGAATACCGTTTGCGCCACCATAGTGGTGAATACCGTTGGATTTTGGACATGGGTACTCCAAATTATAACAGCGCAGGTGAATTTATTGGATACATTGGAAACTGTGTTGATATAAACGAGCGCAAAAAGACAGAAAATGCATTGGAGGAAAGCGAGACAAAATATAGAGAATTAGTGGAATATTCGCCTGATGCAATCGCTATATACACTAAAAAAGGCATCGTTTTTGTCAACAAAGAGTGTCTACATATTATGCATGCGGAAGCAAAAGAAAAACTTATAGGATTAAATCCTATAGAAATTGTTCACCCTGATTATCGTTCTATTGTATCTGAGCGAATGAAAATGGTTTTTTTGGGAAATAAGGTGTTATCGCTGGTTGAAGAAAAGTTTGTCCGGCTTGACGGTACAACGATAGATGTTGAGGTGAAAGCAATACCCCTAAAGTATGAAAATAAACCTGCTGTTCAATTGATTGTGCGAGACATAACTGAACGTAAGCTTCTTGAAGAAAAACTGCGAAGAAGCGAAGAAAAATTAAGCTCTCTTTTCGCATCGATGACGGAGATGGTAGTTACACACGAATTGATATTTGACGAAAATGGCAATGCTGTAAACTATCAGATAACCGATTGCAATACTGCATTCACAGGAATCACGGGAATTGAGCGACAGGATGCAGTTGGAAAACTGGCCACTGAAGTTTACGGAACCGAAAGTGCCCCTTACTTGGAACAATACGCTCAAGTGGCAATCACAGGCGAGTCAATAGAATTCGATTCCTACTTTGCACCGTTGGATAAGCACTTCTTAATTTCAGCAATATCCCCTGAAAAAAATAAGTTTGCCACTATTGCCACAGATGTTACTATTTTACAACAAGTACAGCTACAAATATCAAACAAAAACAAGGAACTCGAAGATTATCTATATATTACGTCGCACGATCTTAGAACACCACTGGTAAATATTCAAGGATTTAGCCAGCGGCTACAGAAACAAACTGATAACATCAAATCTCAGTTGACAGATTGCGAAATGGATGCTGCAGTGAAAAGGTCTATTGACAAAATTACAACAGAAGATATTCCTAAAACACTTGACTTTGTGTTTTCGAGCGTTACAAAGATGGAAACTCTTATAAATGGATTATTGCAACTGTCGCGTACGGGTAGAATCAAAATGTCTATTGACAAGGTGGATATGAACAAATTAATAAAAACAGTTCTTATAGCACATAATTTTCAAATGTCAGAACTCTCGGCCAGTATTAATATTGAAAGCTTGCCAGATTGCTATGGTGATGAACAACAACTAAATCAACTCTTTGCCAACTTAATAAGTAATGCCATTAAGTATAGAGACATAAACAAACCATTTTCAATTAAAATAAATGCAATCCACACGTTCAACAGGGTCATTTACAGTATTACAGATAATGGAATAGGAATTGCTCCCAAACACCATGACAAAATCTGGAATATATTTTATCGTGTAAATCCACAATCGCAAATACTGGGGGATGGTGTGGGGCTCAATGTAGTAAAACAAATTGCAGAAAAGCATCATGGGAAAGTGTGGGTAGAATCGGAAAAAGGACAAGGAAGTACTTTCTTTGTTGAATTACAAAAAACAGTTTTTAGTTTGTAAAAAGAATAAATTGTAATTATACATCCACCAAATTTCAATTATCATGGAAAAGCTCAAAGAACTAGTTATTCTAATTGCGGAAGATGATGATGGTCACGCTGAACTTATTCAATCAGCACTTGTAGAATCAGGTATTTGCAATGAAATTAATCGATTTTCGAATGGTGCAGAAATTTGGGATTTTTTGTGTAATCCCCAGAACCAGAAAGCAAATAATCACAAGCATTATTTACTATTACTCGATATCAATATGCCCAAAATGAATGGTATAGAAGTGCTACGACTAATTAAATCGGACAACAAACTAAAAGAAATACCTGTGATAATGCTCACAACAACCGACGACCCCAGAGAAGTAGAAAAATGCTATCAAATTGGCTGTAATAATTATATAACAAAACCTGTGGGTTTCGCAAATTTGGCTAAAACATTAAAACATATAGGCTTATTTCTTCAAATAGTAAAAGTTTAAAACCTAAAATAGATGGAACCAAAAATAGACACAATACTCATCATTGAGGATGATGCTGGGTTAATTGAATTAATGAATGAAAGAATTCAAGAATGTGGTTATCCAACAATTTGCTTTCAAACAGCGACAACCGCTTTTGATTGGTTGAAAGACAACACCCCTATTTTAATGATTTTAGATTATAGCCTTCCAGACATGAATGCCAGGGAATTTATAAGTACATTAAAAAGTGGAAATAAAATTATTACTCCATTTGTAGTGGCTACAGGGCAGGGCGATGAGAGAATTGCTGTGGAAATGATGAAATTGGGTGCAAAGGAATATATAATCAAGGATAGCCATTTCCTTGAGATGTTACCATTAGTTACAAGTAAATGTATTGCTGAGATTGAAAAAGATAATAAGTTATTACTCACTGAGCAAAAAATCATTGAATTAAGCCAATTCAACAAGCAAATAATAAAAAGTGCTCACGAAGGGATTATTGTTTACGACAAAGAGTTAAATTACTTAACTTGGAATCCATTTATGGAAGAAATGACTGGTATTTTGGCAATAGATATTATTGGTAAAAATGCTGTCGATGTATTCCCTTATCTACAAGAAATGGGCGTAGTAGAGAATATTAGAAAGGCTATTGCAGAAAAGAGAATAACTGAAACCGAGTTTGAATTTTACATACCCAGTTCTGGAAAAACAGGTTGGACAAGTGATACAACTGCTCCACTATTTGGTGTTAATGGTGAAGTAACAGGAGCTATTGCAACGGTTCATGATATAACAAACCGAAAAAAAGCAGAAAAAAACCTTGAACTCACAAAGCAAAGTTACGTAGACATAATCAACACCGTTTCAGAAGCCATATATGTTTTAGATGAGAATGCTACATTTATTATGATAAACAAGGGGGCGAGAGAAATGTACCAACTAAGCAACGAGGAGTTAGTTGGAAAAACACCTGCAGCTGTGGCAGCACCCGGATTAAATGATTTGGAACATGTACAAAACCTATTGCAATCAGTTTTCAATACAAGCATACCTACTACTTTTGAGTTTTGGGCAATGCGCAAAAATGGTGAGGTTTTTCCAAAAGAAGTAATCGTAAATAAAGGTCGGTATTTTGAGAAAGATGTATTAGTAGCTACAGCACGAGATATTACAGAACGAAAAGCGGCTCAGTTGGAAATTGATAAAATCGGGAAACATTATCAAGCCCTGATTGAAAATGCACCCGATGGCATTGTGCTTCTAAACGCTGAAGGTAAATTTAATTTTGCAAGCCCATCAGCTCGAAGAATTTTTGGTTATTCTCCAGAAGATGAACTTATTGAACGCCCATATGAACTTATACATCCAGATGATTTAGACAAAGTTCAATTCAACTTGTCGGAAATATTTGCAGATCCAAGCTTTGTGCCAACAATTGAATATCGATTTCACGACAAAACAGGCAATTGGAAGTGGATAGAAACTACTTTTACAAACTTATTAGCCGATCCAAATGTATCATCGATTGTACTTAATTTTAGAGAAGTTACAGAACGTAAGAATGCCGAAAAGGCACTCCAATCGAGTGAGGAAAAGTATAGAAGTATCACTGAAAACATCAGTGATGTGGTTTGGGTTTCCGATTTAGATTTCAAGTTAAGTTATCTAAGTCCATCTGCAACAAAAATGTATAGAGCAAGTGAATCTGAACTTGCATTATTCTATAAGCTAGAAAAACGCTTTCCTCTAAATTCGATTGAAATTATTCAGAAAAGGCTCGCTGAAGAATTTGAAAAAGAAAATGACCCAACATGTGATAAAAAAAGAACAATTATAGGCGAAATTGAGCACTATCGTGCAGATGGGTCAATATTTATGGCCGAGTTGAGAGTATCATTTCTTAGAGACGAGAGCGAAAATATAATTGGATTTCAAGGAATAACCCGTGACATTACCGAGCGCATTACAGCCGAGAATGCGCTGAAACAAAGTGAGGTAAAATACCGCCAGATTACGGAGAATATTTCGGACGTTGTTTGGACATCCGATTTACAATTCAATTTAAATTTCATCAGTTCATCTGTTGAAAAAATGATTGGTGAAACAGTTGAAGAGTACATGTATCGGTCTGTACGGGAGAAATTTTCGCCAAGGAGTCTGGCTAAAATTGTTGCAGAATTCAATTTAGAGATTGAGAAGGAAAAAGATCCAACTGTAAAAAAAGACCGAACCCAGACCGTTGAGGTTGAGCATTACAGAGCTGATGGAAGCTTATTCTGGGCTGAGATGAGAATGTCCTTTTTACGCGATGAAGCGTCAAATATAACCGGTCTACTCGGTGTTACTCGAGATATATCGGAACGTAAACTCGCCGAAATGCAAATCAACAGATTAAACGACTGCTTTCTAACATTCAAGTCCAATCCTCATGAAAACATAAATCAATTAGTTAAAGTATGTGGAAAATTGTTTAATAGTACATATGCCCTTTATAATCGTCTCCAAAATGGAATGTTATGCTCATTTGGAAGCTGGAACATACCAGAAAATTTTGAATTATCAGCTCAGCCTGAAGGTCATATATGCACGAAAATCATTCTGGAAAACTCGGACAGCTCTCAAGTTATCAAAGATCTGAGACATACAACTTTTGCAAAAACAGATCCAAACATTCTTCAATATGGGATAGAAACTTACATCGGAAAATCTGTTAGGGTTGAAGATAAAAGTGTAGGTTCATTGTGTGTACTATTTAAAAAAGATTATTCACCAGGTAATAATGAAATCCATTTAATGGAGATTATTGCTTCGGCTATAGGTGTTGAAGAAGAACGAATGCAGGAACAAACAGTACTGGAAGTAAGTGAAGAAAAATACCGAACAATAATTGAGCATTCGAACGATTGGATATGGATGTTGGACAAAAATGGATGCTTTACTTTCATCAATAAAACGACTGAGAAAGCTACAGAATTGAATGCAAAAGATTGGATAGGCAAGCCATTTATTCCACTTGTACTAGAAGAAGATCTACCTATGTTAACAGACGTCTTCCAAAAATCTATAAATGGTGAGGTTTGCAGCTATGAATTGCGCTTCAGAAAAGCTGACGCATCAATTCTCACCATTTTGGTCAATACCTCTCCAATTTATGAACAGGGGAAAATTATCGGAATGATTAGTTTCGGTCAGGATATAACCGAGCGAAAAAAAGCAGAGAAAGCATTAATTGATAGCGAAATGCTATACAGGAACTTGGTGGAACGCATACCTGATGGCGTTTACAAAAGCACCCCAGATGGGAAATTCATAGATATTAACCCTGCAATGGTAAAGATGTTTGGCTACACTAGTAAAGACGAACTATTAAATATAAACATAAAAAAAGAGCTTTATTTCGATGAAAATCATCGAAACATAGTAATATTAAACACCATCATTGAGGAAATAACTGTATTCCAACTTAAGAAAAAAGATGGTAGTGCCATATGGGTAGAAGATCATGGTTGGTATAATTTTGATGAAAATGGGGACAAAATATCAAACGAAGGCGTTTTGCGCGACATTACAGAACGGAAAAAAGCAGAGGAAGCATTGACCGAAAAGATGGATGAATTAATGCGATTCCACAGGCTCACAGTTGGACGAGAATTGACAATGATAGAGCTAAAAAAGGAGGTGAACAACCTACTAAAAATGAATGGAGAAGCTGACAAATATAAAATTGTGGAGTAACTTGGTGAAAACCTATTGATGACAAAAAACAGAAATGTTAGAACTAAAAACGAGAGTGACGGAGCTGCTGTTTCAAAGATATGGAATGGACATTTCTATGTACGATGATGATTTTATAGAAAAATCAATATATAGAAGAATGCAGCAGAATAATTACCAGACAGAAGAAGAGTATTTATCGTTTTTTCTGGAAAATGAAAAAGAAGGAAGTCTATTTCTGGATTCATTATTTGTAAGTTATAGCGAATTCTTTCGAAATTCACTTACCTATGCAGTTCTCGAAAATATTGTTTTGCCAGCTATTTTGCTAAAAAATTCTAAAAACAAAAACAAAGAAATTAGAATTTGGTCAGCTGCATGTGCTGCAGGTCAGGAAACCTATAGCTTAGCCATGCTAATGAACGAGCAAAAAAGTGCTGAGGGCAAAATGATTAATTTTCGTATATTTGCTACAGATTATTCTGAGACGCAAGTAAAACTAGCACAACAAGGTCAATTCCAATTGGTTGCATTAAGCAATTTAAATTTAAAGCGCGTTACACAGTGGTTTAAAAAGCGAGGTGAAAGTTACACTGTAAAAACTGAACTTAAAGAACGTATTGATTTTTCTGTTTTCGATTTGTTATACGAAGATCATAGCTGTCCACCAAACAGTATTTATGGCGATTTCGACTTTGTTATATGTGCTAATCTATTATTTTATTATAAACCGGAGTTCCGAAAAAAAATCATGGACAAGGCCAGCCATTGTTTGTCAAAAGGAGGATATGTAATTACTGGTGAAACTGAGAGGGAAATTATGATGCAATATAATTTTGAGGAAGTTTTTCCACAATCATGTATCTTCAGAAAAATAGGCGAATGAATTAAATCAGATAATACCATGCTCCAAATAAATCTAAACCAGCGAGGTTCACAGATTAAATAACATTAAAATTAAATAAAGACTAATACAGAAAAATTAGAAAGAAAATGATTTTAGATCTCGTTTGACTTACAGATCCTAAACTCTAACACAATAACAATATGAGAATTAAAGATTTCAACATTTCGTCACAATTAAAAATTGGATTTACATTTAATATTATATTCATCATAATAATTGGAATCGTTTCAGGAATTCAAAACGTCCAATTAAGTAATCAAACTGATAATCTGTACAATCATCCCTTTCAAGTCAGAGTTGCCATCGGAAAACTAAATGCCGATGTGCTCAGCATGCGTCTTGCAACCAGAGATCTTATGCTCGACAAAACTGATCACGACAAACACGAAGCTTTACAACTGATGGAATTGTCTGCCCTAGATGCAAAAATACAGTTCGATATATTAAAGGATAAGTATCTTGGTCCGAAAGCAGATGTAGAAGCGGCTTATACAGCTTTTGTAAAGTGGAAAGTAGCACGTGAGGCAAACACAACATTGGCAATGGCTGGAAATTTCGAATCCGTTATTGAAAGTGTTCGCTCCACAGGCGAAGTGGGAAGGCTACGAGATGATATGTTAACCAAGATTATGATTATTGATAATTTTGTAAAGAATAAAGCAGTCCAATTTTATGCTGACACGATTGAACTCAGAAACAAAATGAATTTGAGACTCCTGCTATTAATTGTAGTTATTCTACTAATCACAATTATTGGACGCTATATATTTCTCAAACAAATTGTAGATCCTGTGGAAGAGTTGACTGATGCCGCCAGACGTTTCCATGAGGGCGATAAAACTGCTCGAAGTACCATCGACTCAAAAAATGAGTTTGGAGTTTTATCCGGCACTTTCAATACAATGGTGGATAATATTCAATCCTCTACGGAAAATGACGAAAAATTCACAAACATATCACAAATTATGCTTTCCGAAGAAGATCCAAGAACCTTCTTCAGAGTAACACTACTCGCTATCAGTAATCATACACAGTCTCAAATGGCAGCTGTGTATTTGCTAAATGAGAGTAAAACATATTACGAACATTATGAATCTATTGGGATGGACGAAGGTGCAAAGCTACATTTTTCTGCTATCAATCCCGAGGGTGAGTTTGGCTCTGTAATTGCCACGCACAAAATTCAGTTCATAAAAAAAATACCACACAATACACGATTTGTATTCCAAACTGTGAGTGGTAAGTTTATTCCACGCGAAATTATTTCGATTCCTATTTTGGCAGGAGATGAATTGATTGCCATTATTTCCTTGGCTGCCGTTAGAACTTATACTCCTCATTCACTTCTTCTTATTAATGATTTGCTTAACACTTTAAGTGCTCGTGTTCAAGGTATACTAACGTTTCGACGACTGAAAAATTTCTCCGAAAGGCTCGAAATGCAAAATACTGAACTGGAACAACAAAAAACGGAGATGACAGCTCAATCGATTGAATTGTCGGAACAAAATAGAGAATTGGAAATTCAAAAGCATCAACTCAAAGAAGCAAGTAGACTTAAAACCAACTTTTTGTCAAACATGAGTCATGAGCTTCGCACACCTTTAAATTCTGTCATTGCACTATCTGGAGTTCTCAATCGCCGACTAGCTAATAAAATCAGTGAAGAGGAATTTAGCTATATTGGTGTAATTGAACGAAATGGGAAACATTTGCTTTCGCTCATCAACGATATTTTGGACATTTCACGTATTGAGTCAGGTCGCGAAGAAGTGGAAATAACTAAGTTTAATCCTAAGAGCCTTGTTGAAGAAGTTACAAGTATGATTAAACCGCAAGTAGATTTAAGCAAAATCGAAATTATACAAACCGGCAATGTCATTGAAATTCAATTAAGTAGCGATATGCAGAAATGTCAGCACATTTTGCAAAACCTAATAAGCAATGCCGTAAAGTTCACAGAAAGAGGAATAGTAGAAATTAAAACAACTAGCACAAACAAACAAGTTATTATTTCTGTTATTGATTCTGGTATTGGTATCTCGGCCGATCATATTCAACATATATTTGACGAATTCCGTCAGGCCGATGGAAGTACGTCGCGTAAATATGGTGGAACAGGTTTAGGCCTTGCAATTGCAAAAAAATATGCTAATCTGTTGGGTGGAAACATCTCTGTAACAAGTGTTCTCGAAAAGGGATCTACTTTTACGCTAACACTTCCGTTGGAATACAATGCGGATAAAAGGATCATTGACGTACCCGAAATTTCACATTTTACAAAAGCCATAAACCCAATTCCAATTAAACCAACAAAGAGTAAAACAGTGTTATTGGTTGAAGATAGCGAGCCTGCCATTATCCAAATGAAAGATTTCATGGAGGAAAGTGGTTACAGAATTCTTGTTGCACAAGATGGAGCAGAAGCATTGGCAATTATTGAAGAAACAATACCCGATGCAATGATTATGGATTTGATGATGCCTGGCATTGATGGATTTGAGGTTCTCAAAACAATTCGGAATGCTGACAAAACAGCCCATATACCAGTACTTATACTTACGGCGAAACATCTTACAAACGAAGATCTCAAGTTTTTAAAACGAAATAATGTACATCAACTAATACAGAAAGGAGATGTGAATCGTGAAGACTTACTTAATGCAGTGATTTCAATGGTATCAAACCATGCAGAAGAAGATGTTAAACCACAACTACCGCTGCAAACAATAATAGGTAAACCGGTAGTACTTGTAGTTGAGGACAATATTGATAATATGCTTACCGTAAAAGCCATTATAGGAGATAAGTATACTGTGATTGAAGCTATTGATGGCAATGAAGGAATAGCCATGGCAAAAAAACATAAACCTCATTTAATATTGATGGATATTGCTTTACCGGGAATGGATGGCATTGAGGCATTTAAAATTATTCGTAAGAATGCACGAATGCAGCATATACCAATCATTGCACTTACGGCCAGTGCTATGACATCCGACCGAGAAACAATTCTTGCTCACGGATTTGATGGATATTTAGTAAAGCCAATAGAAGAAAAAGTGTTCTTCAAAACGATAAACGAAGTGCTTCTAGGGAAATAGGACAGAAGATATACAGATCATTTACAACAACTTGAATCTAACATCTTGATTACTGTATCTAGATTCTAAAATCTTCATCAAAGAAGAAATAGTAAAAAATATGGAAAGTAAAATAATGAAAATTTTAGCAATAGACGATACCTTTGATAACCTAATCACATTAAAGGCACTGATTATTGAGGCATTCCCCGAAGCAAAAGTAATAACAGCTACAAGTGGGGAAGAAGGAATCGAACTAGCTGTTTCGGAGAATCCTGATGTTATACTTCTTGATATCATCATGCCCAACATGGATGGTTATGAGGTGTGTCGGAGATTGAAAAATAATAAAATAATAAATAATATTCCTGTTGTTTTTGTAACAGCTCTAAAAGGCGACAGTGAAAGCAGAATAAAAGCATTAGATGTTGGCGCAGAGGCTTTTATTGCAAAGCCTATTGATCAAAGTGAACTTGTGGCGCAGATCCGCGCCATGGTAAAAATCAAGTCCTCACAAGAACTAAAACTAAGTGAAAATGCCCGACTAGCAGCATTAGTAGCCGAGCGCACGCACGAGCTAAATGCAAATCATGTTGCCACTTTGAATCTTTTGGAAGATTTGAAACAAGAAAACGAAGCCAGAAGAAAGACCGAGGAGGCATTACGCAAAAGTGAAGAGAAGTACCGTTTTATGACCGAGAACTCCAGTGATGTTATTTGGCATTTGGATGCCAATTTCGTTTGCGATTACATTAGCCCTTCAGATGAACGGATGCGCGGTTATCATTCAGCTGAGGTAATTGGAACCAGCCTTTTGGACATATTAAAACCCGAAGGTATAGAAACAGTAAAAAGAGTCAACGCTGCCAGACTAGCCGACGAAAAAAATTATATTAAAACAGGATCCATTCGTTACGAACTGGAACAATTGTGCAAAGATGGATCCTGGATATGGACGGAAGCAAATGCCTCAGTCCATTATAATGAGAAAGGGGAAATTATTGGCTACCATGGTGCCTCACGCGATATCACCGAACGTAAACGGGCGCAGGATGCCTTATGGGAAAGTGAAGAGAAATACCGAACATTGATTCAGTACTCGAGTGACCCAATTTTCAGTTACAACAAGGATAATACATACAGATTTGTAAATGAGGCATTTGCAAAAGCATTTGAAAGACCTCCTGCTGAGATCATAGGTAAAACTCCACTCTCAATTATGTCACAGGATGAAGCAGAGAAGCGACTTGAATTTGTACATCGCGTTTTTCAAACAAAACAGAAAGGGGAGAGTGAAATAAAAGTAGTACAAAGCACTGGTGAGAAACACTACTATCTAACAATGGCAGATCCCATCTTTAACACCGAGGGTGAAGTTATTTACGTTTCCTGTATTTCGAAAGATATTACCGAACGTAAATTAGCCGAAAAAGCATTAAAGATAGAAAAACAAAAAGTAGAAACTTATTTGAATATAGCCCAGGTAATTCTTGTTGCGTTTGACAAAGAAGGTAATATAACTCTTCTCAATAAAAAAGGATATCAGGTGCTTGGATATGAGCCTGGAGAATTGATTAATCGAAACTGGTTTAAAACTTGTCTACCTCCGGAAGAAACAGTCGATGTAAATCAGTTCTTTGAACAAATTGCAGTTGGAAAAACGAAGGAATTTGATTACAGGGAGAACCAAATTGTCACTAAAAGTGGTGAAAGAAGAACGATAGCTTGGAACAATACCTGGCTTACTGATAATAAAGGAAATGTTATCGGAGCACTGAGTTCCGGAGAAGATATTACAGAACGTAAAATGGCTGAAGAAGCACTTCGCATGAGCGAAGAAAAGTATTCTACGGTTTTTCAAACATCACCTTATGCAATAACGATTACATCTTCTGCAGACAGTAAGATATTAGATGTAAACGATGCTTTCACCACTATATCAGGATATAGCAGAGAGGAAGCACTACAAAACTCCATTTTAGGATTAAATCTTTGGACAAATACTGAAGATAGAGAATCTGTAGTTGCATCACTAATAAAAGACAAACATGTAAATTCAAAAGAAACTGTTTTCCAACGAAAAGATGGCAAGTTAATGACAGGCCTATATTCGGCGCAGATGCTTACTCTGGATGGAAAAACACTTATTCTGTCGAGTATCAATGATATTACCGATCGAAAAGTAGCTGAGGAACAACTCCAACATGTTGGAAGATTGTATGCATTACTTAGTCAAATTAACCAAGCAGTTGTTCGCACTCAGGATCGCCTAACACTTCTTCAAACCATCTGTGATGTTGCAGTAGAATATGGACAATTTAAAATGGCATGGATAGGTATTGTTGATGAGAATACTGAAATAATAAATCCAATCTGCCATGCGGGACTAGAAGAAGGTTATCTAAAAAACATTACTATTACTAAAAATGACTGCACAACAGGAAGAGGCCCGGGAGGAAGATCTATACGAGAAAATGAGATAAAACTTAGTCATGATATTGCCACCGATCCAAACATGGAGCCGTGGAGAGAAGAAGCACTAAAAAGAGGTTACCGTTCTTTAATTGCAGTACCTTTTAAAATCAAGAATAAAGTTGTAGGAACTATTAACCTTTATGCTTCAGAACTGGGTTTTTTTAGTGAAGATGAGAAATTATTACTTCAAGAAATTGGTGAGGATGTAACTTTTGCATTAGATGCAATGGAAGCAGAAAGCGAAAGAGCTCAAGCACAACTCGCATTGCAAGAAAGCGAATTAAAATACCGCGAGTTTGTTGAAAACTCACCGGAAGCTATATGCATTTATGCTGATGGGATAGTAGTATATGTCAACAAAGAATGCGTCAGATTAATGCGTGCCAAATCGAAAAAACAATTAGTAGGCTTGCCGGTCATTAAATATATTCATCCTGATAGCAGAGCAACTGTTTTTGAAAGAATGAAAGTAGTTTCGCAAAGTGATATAGATGGATCGTTGCCGCTCATTGAAGAAAAATACATTCGAATGGATGGCACGCCTATGTACGTAGAAGTTAAGGCAATGGCCATCATGCTGGATGGTAAACCGGCTGTACAATTAACTGCACGTGACATTAGCGATCGCAAAAAAACTGAACAAGCATTGGAAAACAGCCGAAAAGAGCTCAAAGCCATTTACGATTACGCACCTGTAATGATGTGTGTAGTTGACGAAAAAGGACACTTGCTCTTTGCTAATAATTCATTCACCTCATTCACTAAAACTTCCGGTATAAAACTAAAAGGTGTAAGTCCGGGCGATGTTTTTGGCTGTGTACATTCATTTGATGATCCTCGTGGTTGTGGGTTCGGTGATTATTGTTCCTCATGTGTTTTAAGCAATGCAATAAACAGTACGTTCAGAACAAGTAAGGGAACCAAAAATATAGAATATGAACGTGAGTTTATTACAGAAATAGAACAAAAACCAGTCTCATTACTTTGCTCTACAGCACTGATAAACAACGATGGCCAAAAGAAACTGCTGTTATGCTTGTATGACATTACTGACCGAAAAAAAGCTGAAAAAGAAATTCAGGAAATGGGCGTTAGCTATTTCGACATGTTTAACACTGTTCAACATGCAATATTTATTCAAAACACCGACTTAACGTTTATTGATGTAAATCAAGGCGCTGTGGATATGTATGGGTATGAAAAACAAGATTTCATTGGCAAAACTCTTTTATCACTTTCAGCACCCGGAAGAAATGACTTACATCAGATTTCAGAATATGGAAGGCTAACCTTTAATGGCCGACCTCAAAAATATGAATTCTGGGGAGAACGTAAAGATGGTAGCGTTTTCCCAAAAGATGTTTGGACTGTAAAAGGAAAATACTTTGGCAAAGATGTACTTATCACGCTTGCCAACGATATTACCGATAGAAAAAGTGCCGAAGATAATTTATTGAACAGTGAAGCCAGACTAGAGGGCATGTTTGAGTACTCTCCTATTTCTATTTGGGAAGAAGATTTCTCCTTAGTAAAATCGGAACTCAATAAATTAAAAGACGAAGGAGTGACTGATTTCAGAAAATTTTTGTTGAACAATCCTGAAAAGATTAGAGAGCTGGTATCATTAATAAAGGTTGTAAGTATCAATGAGACAAGTATACAAATATTTGGAACAAACAGCAAAGAGGAAATTCTGAAGAACTTAACCCATTTCTTTTCAATAAGCGATGCCACCATAAACGTGTTTAACGAAGAGTTAATAGCTCTTGCCGAAGGCAAAACGAAGTTTGAAGGCGAGACACAGACAATGACTTTTAACGGAGAAAAGAAAAATCTGCTCTTAACGCTGACTGTAATGCCGGGTTATGAAGACTCACTTTCGAAGGTGTTAATCTCATTTATCGATATTACCCAACGTAAAAAAGCAGAAGATGCCTTACAAAAAAGTGAAATGTTTTTGAGAACTTTTATCGAGAACACTCCATTCGAAATTTGGGCAAGAGACATTAATGGTGTAGGGATTTTGGAAAATAAAAAATTGGTCGATCATTTTGGATCTATTTTGGGTCATAAACCGGAATACGACACCCACAAAACCCCTGAAGTACTAAGACTTTGGGAAAACAATAATTCTCGGGCATACAATGGAGAATTAATTGATGAAATTGTTCAATATAATATCAAAAATGAATCATCTATTTTTCAACAAATCATTTTCCCTATTCAAGATGAAAAACATATTATCGGTATAGCGGGGTTCAATATTGATATTACTGAACCCCGCTATACCGAT
>Ga0209123_1000072_pt1 | contig 170760 bp, 164 predicted proteins | sample BarGraIncu00431A_FD_184500 | JGI IMG/M metagenome (GOLD analysis project Ga0209123, IMG submission 184500) | Arctic peat soil microbial communities from Barrow, Alaska, USA - Barrow Graham LP Incubations 004-31A (SPAdes) (version 2) | ecosystem: Environmental > Terrestrial > Soil > Wetlands >... | reverse complement strand
GCTGGGGAGTCCTTGCGATTTGTTGCAGAATCACCCCATCGAAATTGACGGGGTGAAGGTGCAGAATAAATCGTCTCAGCCAGCGCAGTCTCGGGGTGGCTTACTCCGCGTAGCGGCTTCGTCCAACCAACTGAACTACCACTCCTGATAGCTAACAAATTTCAAAAATTCAAACCAACTGACTACCCGAAATAATTTCAAAACAAAGCCTCTCGGGCTGCATGGTGGCTCACGAAGCACAAAAGGGGAAATGCTGTCTTTTGGATAGCAAGCTTTCCTTATCAAGATTGGTGGGCCGTCACAGACTTGAACTGTGGACCAAAGGATTATGAGTCCTCTGCTCTAACCAACTGAGCTAACGGCCCAACCGAAGCACGGATTGTAAGGGCCTACTTGTGGTAACTCAGGGCGTTACTGACCAATTTCGATGTGATATCCACAATCTGGATCATTCGGTCATAAGCCATGCGAGTTGGTCCGATAACGCCCAAGGTACCCACTACTTGGCCATCGACCTCGTAAGGAGCACTAACAATGGACAAATCCTCAAATGGAACCACCTGACTTTCTCCTCCAATGAAAATGCGCACGCCTTCAGCCTGTCCTGCTACATCAAGCAAACGCATCAGTTGCGCTTTTTGCTCAAACAGCTCAAAAGCCCTTCGCAAGTGCCCCATGTCGTTGGAAAAATCAGTAACTGCCAACAGGTTTCGCTCACCAGAAATGACAACTTCATCATTGGTTTCTGCAATGGCATCTGAACTGACCGCCACTGCTGCCTGCATCAAACTGGCAATTTCAGAACGCAACGATTCAACCTCATTTTTAAGCCGCTCACGAACCTGCTCAATTGCCAGCCCCACATAATTGCTGTTCAGGTAGTTAGCAGCCTCGACCAGTTGAGTCTGCGAATAGTCCACCTCGGTAAAAATGACGCGGTTCTGAACGTCACCCTCAGGTGTGACGATGATGACCAGCAAACGACGCTCCGACAATCGCAAAAATTCAATATGACGAAAAACAGAAGAGCGACGTGGTGCAATAACTACCCCCACAAACTGGGACAAGCTCGATAGCAAATTAGCCGCGTTGGAAATTACTTTTTGCGGCTGATCTGGCGCCAGGCTGTGCGATGCAAATCGCTCGTGTCGTACGGTCAACATGGTGTCTACGAACAAGCGGTAACCGCGTGCCGTCGGAATGCGTCCAGCAGAGGTATGCGGGCTGGCAATCAGCCCCAACTCTTCCAGATCTGCCATGACGTTTCGAATGGTGGCCGGTGACAGATCCAGCCCCGAGGCTTTGGAGAGCGTGCGCGAACCCACCGGCTGCCCATCGGCGATATAGCGCTCAACCAGCGCTTTCAATAACAACTTCGCACGGTCATCCAACATCAGATCATTTTAGTGATGTAATTTGCCGATGAAATCGAAATTCCAGCAGGTTGCACTCATAGGCAAATACCAGACGGTGGCGTCCGGCGCATCAGGAGCATCTTCCCGCCGCGCATTGGAGAGCATTGCGCATTTTTTGCACGATCAGGGGTGCGAAGTGATTCTGGAGCACGACACCGCACTTAACATGGGTATTTCTGACTATCCAACGTTGACGCTCCCCGCCATTGGCGCACAGTGTGACTTGGGACTGGTGGTTGGTGGCGATGGCACCATGCTGGGTATTGGTCGGCAATTGGCTCATTTCGGGGTACCACTGATTGGCATTAATCAAGGGCGCTTGGGATTCATCACTGACATTCCTTTTGACGGCTTTGCAACTGCGCTAGCCCCCATGTTGCAAGGCGAATTTGAGGAAGATCATCGCAGCCTAATTTATGCAAAGGTCATTCGCGACGGTCTCTGCGTATTTGATGCGCTCGCCATGAACGACGTGGTGGTGAACCGGGGCGCCACTTCAGGCATGGTGGAGTTACGGGTGGAAGTCGACGGCCATTTTGTGGCAAACCAGCGGGCCGATGGCTTAATCATTGCTACACCCACAGGTTCAACTGCCTATTCACTTTCAGCGGGTGGACCACTGTTGCATCCGTCCATACCGGGCTGGGTGTTGGTGCCCATTGCCCCTCATACATTATCAAACAGGCCAATAGTCCTTGCAAATGCAGCAGAGATTGCTATCGAAGTAGTAGCAGGCCGTGATGCCAGCGCCAGTTTTGATACGCAATCACTGGCGTCGCTGTTGCACGGGGACCGCATTGTGGTCACTCGCTCCAAACATCATGTGCGATTTTTGCACCCCAAAGGCTGGTCATACTTTGACACACTGCGCCAAAAACTGCACTGGAATGAAGGAGTAGCCTGACCGTGAGCTTGAAACGTATTGTCTTGCGCGATTTCGTCATCGTCAGCGAGCTGGATCTGGATTTAAGCAGTGGATTCACGGCGCTCACCGGCGAGACGGGTGCTGGCAAATCGATTTTGATTGATGCGCTGCAACTGGTCACTGGCGGTCGTGCCGATGTGGGCATCATCCGTGAAGGAACAAGCCGCTCCGATGTCAGCGCCGAATTTGACACAACTATTGCGTTAACCGCTTGGCTTGATGCGGCCGGATTTGACGCTGGAGAGAGCCTTTTACTACGCCGCACAGTAGACACGCAGGGTAAAAGCCGAGCCTGGATCAACGGCAGCCCGGCCACGGCAACCCAGCTGCGAGAAATTGGCGAACAATTGCTGGATATCCACGGCCAACATGCCTGGCAAAGCTTGACGCGTCAAGACGCCGTTAAAGGCTTGCTGGACGCCTATGCCCGAGTCTCAACAACTGCGTTGGCATCCCTTTGGCAACAATGGCGTCAAACTCAAAATGACTTGACTCAAGCCCTTGCCGCGCAAGAATCACTGCAACGTGAACGGGAACGCCTGACTTGGCAAATTGGAGAGGTAGAAAAACTGGCCCCAAGGCCCGACGAATGGACAGATCTCAATACAGAACATGGCCGACTGTCCAACGCACAAGCCTTGCTGGATGCCGCGCAAGGCGCAGTGCAAGCGCTCGATGCGGATGACTGCAATGCATTGACCGCACTTCACAGCGCCCACCAATTGCTGCAACAACAGGAGCATCTTGAGCCCTATTTCAGAGGGCTAGCAGAAGTTTTGACTTCAAGCCTGGCTCAGGTGGAAGACACAATTCATTCTTTGCGTTCCTATCTGCGCAAGACCGAACCTGACCCGCAACGTCTGAGCGAACTCGATGAGCGCTTGGCATTGTGGCTGTCACTGGCCAGACGCTACAAACGTGTCCCATCGGAATTACCCGATTTGCTGGCAACCTGGAAACAGGAGCTGGAAAAGCTCAACGCTGCGACCGACTTGGCCAAGCTGGAAGCAGCGCAGACAGCTGCACTCGAAGCGTATATGGCGGAAGCCAGTTTGATCTCACAGACCCGGGCCCAAACGGCCCCCCAACTGGCGAAGGCCATCACGCAAGCCATGCAAGGCCTGGGCATGCAAGGCGGCCAATTCGAAGTAGCGTTGCAAAAATCCTTGCAACCCATGCAAAGCGGCCTGGAAGAAGTCAGTTTTCTGGTCGCAGGACATGCCGGAAGCACACCCCGCCCCGTCAATAAAGTGGCGTCCGGCGGCGAACTGTCGCGCATGGCATTGGCTATTGCAGTCACGACCAGCCAACTCGGCACGGCTCAGACACTTATTTTTGACGAAGTTGACGCTGGCGTAGGCGGGGCGGTGGCCGAGACAGTAGGTCGCCTTATGAAGCAGCTGGGCCTTGACCGGCAGGTCCTCGCCGTAACGCATCTGCCTCAAGTGGCTGCCTGTGCCAACCACCATTTGGTGGTCTCCAAACAATTACAGGAAAATTCGACGATAAGCACCGTAACCTCAGTGCAGGGCGAACAACGAGTGGCAGAAGTTGCTCGCATGTTGGGCGGCGAACGACTCTCCAACACGACGCTGGCTCATGCCAAGGAAATGTTGGAAGCGAGAGAGTGACACCATGAAATCCCTAGCCTTGAAATTGGAAATAGTTTTAATTACCGGCATGTCTGGCTCTGGCAAGTCAGTAGCGCTCAATGCTCTGGAAGATGCCGGTTTTTTCTGTGTTGACAACCTCCCCCCCGAACTACTGGTTTCCTTGGTCGCACTGGAGAAACAGCATAAAGCCATGCGTGTGGCCATCGCCGTGGACATTCGCACCGCGACTTCACTCCCATTGCTCCCAGAACAGCTCGCTGTCCTGAAAGAGCAGGGTATCAACGTTAAGTCATTATTTCTGGATGCCACGACCGAAACGCTGGTACGTCGATATTCAGAAACGCGACGCAAGCATCCTTTATCGCAGTCAGCATCCGCTCACTCACCACAGGACCAGCGGCGAGCGCTAATAGATGCGATCGAATTGGAGCGTGAACTTCTGACTGATTTGCGCGAGCAAGCCCACGTTATTGACACAAGCATCATTCGACCCTCACAGTTGCAAAGTTATGTCAAATCACTGATCTCGACATCCGATGAACAATTGACATTGGTATTCGAATCATTCGCCTTCAAACGCGGTGTACCTGGCGATGCCGATTACGTATTCGATGTGCGTATGTTGCCCAACCCCCACTACGAACCTGAGTTACGGCAATTAACAGGGTGTGATGAACCCGTTGCAGCATTTCTGCACGAGCAGACCGATGTCGCTCAAATGCTTGAACACATCCAGCAGTTCTTGAACTACTGGCTCGAAGCGATGGCACGCGATCATAGAAGTTACGTTACGGTGGCAATTGGGTGCACTGGCGGCCAACATCGTTCTGTGTATTTGGTGGAGCAACTTGTGAGCTTGTTTGAGGACAAGTGGATCACACTCAAGCGGCACCGGGAACTGGACGCCATTTAATCGGACTTTGATTTCCCGTTAATCCTGAGCCAGTAACTTTCTAACGGGTGCGGGCAAACCCAAACACGGCCACTCAGTTGCAGCAACCCATTGCCCCTCTGAATCTGGCATGCTTGTAATAGGCATGAAAACCTGTACAGGATGTAGATACAGATCCTTGTGAGTCAATACATGAGTAAAAACGGGCAATTCTTGCAATGCATCACGGTTGCAAACAGGAACAACTGCTTCCAATTCCTCCCGGTTATCAAACAGCGCAAAGCAGTAGAGCCCAGCCCAAACACCGGGAACAGGTCGTTTGCACAACCACACCGAATTATCGTCCGCCTTCGCCCATAGCAACCAGACAGACTGCGCGCTACGCTTGAGTTTTCGTGTCTTCACAGGGTAGCGCTCGGGCTGCCTCAAACGACTTGCAATACAGGACGACGCTACCGGACAAATCCCGCAGCTTGGCTTTTTGGTGGTGCATACAGTTGCGCCCAAATCCATCACCCCTTGCGTATAGCGCGGCATTGCATGGTACAAATCATTGACTGGCAACAAGTTCGTAGCCTCATCCCAAAGCCGACGCTCGTTTGCAATCAGAGCCAGATCGGCATCAAAACCCAGCACCCTGGTCAATACCCGCTTGACATTGCCATCCAGAATAGCAACCCGCTCACCAAAACACAAGGAAGCAACCGCAGCTGCGGTGGATCGGCCAATACCCGGCAAGCTCTGGAGCAACTGCGCAGTTTGCGGAAATTCGCCTCCATGCAAACCCATCACATCAACGGCACAAAGATGGAGGTTACGGGCGCGACTGTAGTAACCCAGACCACTCCACAAGCCCAGCACATCATCCAGAGGAGCTGCGGCCAAGGAAGCCACAGTAGGAAAACGACTCATAAAGCGAGGAAAATAATCCTGCACCGTCGCCACTTGCGTCTGCTGTAACATGATTTCGGACAACCATACCCGGTAAGGGTCGCGCGTGTTCTGCCAGGGCAGATCGTTGCGGCCATGGGCTTTCTGCCACTGCACCACTTGGGTGGGAAAATCCATCACGGCCTGATCAACTGATTTATCCAACGAGCTCAGCAGCTCGAATTGCCTTGGGATCAACTTGGTTTGCCGCTGTCACCAGATAGTTTGTTAACTCTGACAGTTTAATATCGAGTTGATTCAACGCATCTTCCTGGCCCTGTATTTCACCAATCCGGTCATCCAGTCCGCCGGATGCCTGTTGAATGCGGTCTATCGCTTCCAGGCGACGGCCAAAGTTTCGGCGGCGTTCACGCAACTGTGCGTCCAGTTGCGCCGCAGCCGACTTACTCCACAACTCTATGTCGCTCAAAGCCGCTTCATGGATCGCGCGAAGGCGGGTAGACAGTGCCCGCACCAGTCGATCCGAAAACTCAGGCTGAGCAAGCCGAAAAGCATTACCAATGCTCAGATACTGGAGATGGCTACGCTCCACAAGTTCAAGATCGTGCAAATAAACTTCCATGGGTGGCGCAGTCTGCGCCTGCAATGAAAATCCATGCTCGGCATTCAATTGTCGAAACGTTGCCTCTAGCATGGTTTGAATTTCTGCACTGATAGACTGAATCTGCTTCAGGTTCTCACGCAGGCGATCAAAGGTTTCACCATAAGCGCGTTTAACACCTAGTTTGAGCCCTTTTTGCTGCAAAACTCCTGTGAGCTGAACCATTTCTTTTTTGAGCGCGACAGGGCCCAAAACACTGAACACGTTACGAAGCAGTTTCATGTGAACGGATCGCACCGCATGAATTTTCGCCCCGCCCATGTCAAACTCTGTTTGCTCCTGCGAAATACGGGCGCGCATATTCTTGATCACTGCCGAGTTTTTACCCCGCAGCCCCGTAAGTTCCATCATCTGCTCCGTCAGATCTCGCCGACGAATATTGATGACGCGGCCCGTTTCTGATCGCAAATCCGTAATGCCATTGGCCACTGTTGTGCGAAGTATTTTTTGCCTCTGGCCCATAATACCCACGCCAAGTGCATCTTCAAGCGTGGACAAACAACTGAGTTCGAGCAGTGGCAAATCATCGGTCACTTTCGCGACCAACCCTTTTTGAGCAGAAACTGGGATGACCTGCTGCACGGGAATTCCCAAAATCTCGGCAGTTGACGCTTGCTGGCGCTCAATTTGAGTTTTAACTTGTTCCGGAGAACTCAGGGCATCCCACAAGGTATCAATTTTATTGAGTACAACCAGCCTTGTACCAAGCACAGCCGAATCATTAACCAAATGCTCTCGCCAGATAGAAAGATCTGATTTGGTTACCCCCGTATCGGCACCCAAGAGGAACACGACAGCATGTGCCTGAGGAATCAGGCTAACCGTTAATTCAGGTTCTGCGCCAATGGCATTCAAGCCAGGCGTGTCCAAAATGACCAATCCCTGCTTCAATAACGGATGAGCAATATTGATAAGCGCATGGCGCCATCTTGGCACCTCCACCAACCCTTGCGCGTCGACCGTTGGATTGTCTTGCGGTGCATCGAGCTGCCAAAACCCTAATGCGCGTGCATCCTCCTTCGTCACAAGCCGGGTTTCTGCAACCTTTTCGAGCGCAGCTGCCAATTGCTTTGGATCGTTCACATCCAGATCAATGCGCGTCCACTTCTCGGGCACCATACGCCATTCCATCAAAGACTGTGGCTGTATGCGGGTTTCAATCGGCAAAAGTCGCAAACAAGGAGGAACGTCTGCGTCATAACCCATCTCGGTCGGACACATCGTCGTTCGTCCGGCACTTGCAGGCATGATGCGCCGACCATACCCGGCAAAGAAAATTGCATTGATCAGCTCGGATTTGCCACGGGAGAATTCCCCCACAAAAGCGACCATGACTTTATCCGCACGAACTCGCGACTCCAGACGCCGCAAGCGTTCTTCAACAGCCGCGTCCAGCAACTCATGGTCTTTCATCCACTCGGCCAGCAATTTCAGCCGAAGTGCAAACTCACGTCGCCAGGTACCGTGTTGGTCAAATTTTTCGTTGAATGAAGTTCCCAAATATCCTCCGCGCAATGTTTCAATATAGCATTGTGATTCGCCACACCACTAAAATTTCTGACAATGTGGACAGTAAAACGTTGCTCGCTGTCCTTGTCGCACGGATTTGATGTGCGAACCACACACCCGGCACGGCTGCCCATCCCGACCATAAACCATGGCTTCCAACTGAAAATAACCCACCTTTCCGCTGGCGCTGGAGAAATCTCGCAAAGTGCTACCACCTGCAGCAACCGCTCGTGCCAACACTTCACGGATGGCCGCGTGAAGTTTGGCAACGCGCGGTTGGCTCAAACGCGATGAGCTCACAGTTGGCCTGATACCAGCCATGAACAAGACTTCCGAAGCGTAAATATTTCCCACACCTACAACAACGTCCCCTGCCAGCAACACTTGTTTGATTGCTGCTTTGCGTCGCCCCAACCCGACATGAAACAAGTTGACATCGAAATCATCCGATAGCGGCTCCATTCCGAGTTTTCCCAAAAGTTTGAGTGCCTCTGGTGTTTCATCACTACTGGCATAAACGACAGCCCCAAACCGACGCGGATCATTGAGTCGAAGTGTGCCATGAGTCGTCACCATTTCAAAGTGGTCATGAACACCAGAAGGTGGCAATTGATGGGAAAAAATCAAACTCCCGGACATTCCCAAATGCACCAATAACACGCCATGATCCAGATCGATCAACAGGTACTTGCCACGCCTGCGTACAGCCCTTACCGTTCGCCCCGCCAGCAAGGCGGGATTACAGCCCAGTGGCCACCGCAACGCTTTACCCATGCGCACTGAAACCACTTTTGCACCAAAAATTCGGTCAGCAAAACTTAACCGAGTAACTTCAACCTCAGGTAATTCAGGCATAGCAAAAATAGTTGGTAGACATGGATTATTATGGTCTGATGCTGAGCTTTAATCGTTTTACCCTTTTTGTTTTGCTTGTATTGGCGCTGACTGTTCATGCCCAAACTCCCGAGAGCAAACCTGACGCCCCCATCACTTCGGCGCTCGACAGTGCGCTTTTTTATCAACTTCTGATGGGGGAGCTTAGTACGCGCAGCGGCGACCCCGGCGAAGGTTTTGCACTGATTCTGGATGCTGCACGAAAGACAAACGACCCTCGGCTATTCCAACGCGCCATCGATATTGCTCTTCAAGAGCGATCTGGTGACTCGGCTTTGCTGGCGGCTCGAGCATGGAGACAAGCGTTACCAGAATCAAAAGAAGCAAATCGATATATCCTGCAAATATTGATTGGCCTGAACCGAATTGCTGAAGCATTGGATCCCCTAAGACGCGAAATCGCAACGACACCCGCCAAAGACCGCATTGCAGCCATTGCGTCCATCCCCCGCTACTTTGGACGTACCAGTGACAAAAAACTCGCAAGCGCAACTGTCGAGCAAGCGCTAACGAGCTATCTGACTATGCCAGGAGTCGGTTCATCTGCATGGACCACCATTGGCTACATGCGCTTTGATGCTGGGAACATTGATGGAGCCCTTGAAGCCGCTCGCAAAGGGCAATCCATGGATGCAAAATCAGAGCGCCCAGCGCTTTTGGCCTTATCCATGATGAGCAGCAAGGCCCCACAAGCGGAGACACTTGTAAAGAAATACCTTGAAACGTCCCCAAAACCTGAAGTTCGCATGGAATACGCCCGAGCCCTGCTTGGGGCGCAACGCTACGACGAAGCGACTACACAAATCCAGCGAATCACCCAGGAAAAACCAGCCTACCAGCAAGCTTGGCTGATACGGGGTGAACTTGAATTACAAGACAGCAAACTAGCTGCCGCTGAGCAATCTCTCAAGCGCTATGTTGAACTGGTTTTAGCCAAGCGCACCGATAACTTTACAGATGATGCAGATCGCGGCTTGGCGCAGGCCTATCTCTCCCTAGCCCAAATTGCTGAGCAACGGAAAGATTTTGAAGAAGCACAAGCATGGATTAATCGCATTGACAGTGCAGATGATCTACTTAACGCCCAACTGCGAAGGGCCGCCATTCTTGCCCACCAAGGAAAAATTGAAGAAGCACGTCAATTGATTCAAAACCAATCCGAAAAATCCCCTGCTGACGCCCGACTGAAAATCGCGGCAGAAGTACAGTTGCTTCGTGATAACAAGCAGTACCAAGCGGCTTATGACCTGCTTGCCCAAGCCACAGCACTGAACCCCGCTGACTTTGACCTTGTATATGACATGGCCTTGGTCGCTGAGAAACTTGGCAAATTTGAAGAGATGGAAAGCCTGCTTCGTTCCGTTATAAAAGGTAAACCTGACTATTTACATGCATACAACGCTCTAGGCTATTCGCTGGCAGAGCGCAAGATTCGATTACCGGAGGCCAAGCAACTTATTCTGAAGGCACTGGAATTCGCCCCCAATGACCCCTTCATCAGCGACAGCCTGGGCTGGGTTGAATTTCAAAGCGGCAACCTGGCTGAGGCGTCTCGAATTCTTCAGGAGGCCTTCAAAGCCAAGCCTGATGCTGAAATTGCCACCCATCTCGGTGAAGTGTTGTGGACCATGGGAATGCACGATCAGGCTATGAACAGCTGGAAAGAAGCTGCATTGCTCAATGGCGAAAACGAGACTTTGCTTGAAACACTCAAACGCCTGCGTGTGAAACTGTGATATCTCGGATAAAAGCCATCCGTGCAGGTGTTCTTCTCGCTACTTTTTTAATAGCTGGTTGCGCAATATCCACGAGGACTACAAGCCAAAATGGCTATGAACAATTGCCTTGGCGAGGTCGCTTAGCGGTTCGCATCGAGTCCGAACAACCCCAGTCTTTTTCAGCCGGATTTGAGCTGAACGGAACCCAAAAAACAGGGGAGTTAATGCTGTACTCCCCGCTGGGCAGTACGATCGCTGCGCTTTCCTGGAACCCTACAACGGCCATCATGCGCGCCCATGGTGAGACCCGCTACTTTGATTCACTGGACGCGTTGATCAAACAAGCTGTGGGCACCGATATTCCAGTGGACGCACTCTTTTCCTGGCTGGCGGGTGACAACGTTACGGCCGCAGGTTGGAGCGCCAACCTATCACAACACGCCGAAGGCAAAATCACAGCCCGTCGCAACGACCCAGCCCCGCAGGCAGAACTGCGACTGGTGCTTGAAAAGTAGCATTTCATGAAGTCCCTCTACGATATTTCAGCCCCGGCCAAGCTCAATCTTTTTTTACACATCACTGGCAGAAGAAGCGACGGCTATCACTTGCTTCAATCCGTGTTCATGCTGATTGACTGGTGTGACACCTTGCATTTTGACCTTCGCACAGACGGAATAATCAGCCGTGAAGACCTCGGCCCCCCTTTACCGCTTGATGACCTGATTGTCCGCGCGGCACGAGCGCTCAAGGCGGCCAGCAGCAGTCCGCTCGGAGTTCACATCGGCATTGAAAAACGTATTCCTGCTCAGGCCGGAATGGGCGGCGGCTCGTCCGACGCAGCATCGACCCTGCTGGCACTGAACCAGCTTTGGAAACTCGATTTCTCGCTTGAAAAACTTAGCCGGATCGGGCTTCAGCTAGGCGCCGATGTCCCCTTCTTTCTGGGTGGTCAGAACGCATGGGTTGAAGGTATCGGAGAAATAATGACACCCCTGTCCCTACCAAAATCTCGGGTTTTGGTGGTTAAACCGGAGGATGGACTCGATACAAAGTTAATTTTTTCAAATTCGGAGCTAAAAAGGGACACCGAAACTGCTATAATTTCAGGCTTCGCTGCAGACATATTTGGCTTTGGTCAAAACGACTTGCAGAGTGTTGCCCAAACACTTTGTCCCGGCATAAATCAAGCTTTAAACTGGCTTGAAGCACAAGGATTAAGTGGCAGGATGACTGGCTCTGGAAGCGCAGTGTTTGCACACATGTTGCACGACGTAGATTTGGCTAGCGCACCAAACGCATTTCGAATCAGGTTGTGTAGCAGTTTAGATGAACACCCTTTAAAGAGTTGGGCATCTAGCGGCAGTTTATCGGTCAACAGCTTTTAGTTGTTGGCCCGTGTAGGGGAGTCGCCAAGTTGGTTAAGGCACTGGATTTTGATTCCAGCATGCGAAGGTTCGAATCCTTCTTCCCCTGCCAAATTTTTTAGTTGTACGCAACACACGCGGTTCGTACAGACGTCAACGTCACTCAAGCTGGGATACTCATGCAGGCTGCTCCACCCCCTCCTGATTTCATGGTTTTTACCGGCAATGCCAATCCTGGTATGGCCGCAGAAATAGCAAGCCATTTGGGTATTGATCTTGGCGCCGCAACAGTCGGCCGATTCTCAGACGGTGAAGTCACCGTCGAAATCAATCAAAATGTGCGCGCCCGGGACGTCTTCGTAGTTCAGTCCACTTGTGCACCGACCAACGAAAACCTGATGGAGTTGCTCATCATGGTGGATGCTCTTAAGCGAGCATCCGCAGAGCGCATCAGCGCCGTCATTCCGTATTTTGGATATGCACGGCAAGATCGCCGCCCTCGCTCAAGCCGTGTGCCTATTACAGCCAAAGTGGTTGCCAACATGCTGCAAGCAGTTGGCGTCGCCCGCGTACTGACCATGGATTTGCATGCAGACCAGATCCAGGGCTTTTTTGACATCCCGGTCGACAATATTTATGCATCGCCTGTGCTACTGGGCGATTTGCGCCAGAAGAACTACGAAGATCTGATTGTTGTATCGCCCGATGTGGGCGGTGTTGTACGCGCCCGCGCTCTGGCCAAACAACTTGGCTGCGATCTTGCCATCATCGATAAGCGTCGCCCCAGAGCAAACGTGAGCGAAGTGATGCATGTCATCGGTGAAATCGAAGGGCGCAACTGCGTCATCATGGATGACATGATCGATACCGCCGGCACATTGGTCAAAGCTGCAGAGGTTTTGAAAGAACGCGGTGCTAAAAAGGTTTACGCCTATTGCACACACCCCATTTTTTCGGGCCCGGCCATTGAACGCATCGCCAGCGGTGGCGCACTTGATGAAGTGGTGGTTACAAACACCATTCCGCTAAGTCAGGCGGCGGCGGCCTGCAAAAAAATCAGGCAACTATCCGTGGCACCGTTGATTGCAGAAACGATTCAACGCATTGCCAAGGGTGAGTCGGTCATGAGTTTGTTCTCGGATCAAGAAAACCTTTTCTGATTCGGGCAAAAGTGGGCTCAAAGCGCGTGCAATCACGCACTTTGAGCCTTTTTTAAATCGGAGTCACACTGGTCGCGGTGGACTCTTCCTGGAGTTAATACTATGAAATTTGTCGCTTTTGAGCGCGCCAAGCAGGGCACGGGTGCGAGCCGCCGTCTCCGCATCACCGGTCGTACGCCCGGTATCGTCTATGGTGGCTCTATCGCCCCACAGCAAATTGAAATTGATCACAACGCCCTGTGGCACGCCCTGAAAAAAGAAGCGTTCCATTCGACCGTTCTGGATATGGAAATTGACGGCAAAGACAACAAAGTCTTGCTGCGCGATGTGCAAATGCACCCCTTCAAGCAACTCATTTTGCACATCGACTTCCAACGTGTCGATGCCACCACCAAACTGCACATGAAGGTGCCTTTGCACTACAGTGGCGACGAAAATTCGCCTGCGGTCAAGACTGAAGGTTGCATTGCCAACCACGTGATCACGGAAATTGAAGTTCTGTGCCTGCCAGTTGACCTGCCTGAATTCATTGCCGTTGACTTGAGTGGTTTGAAAAAGGGCAGCTCGCTGCACTTGGCTGACATCACCCTGCCAAAGGGCGTGTCTGCGGTTCCGCATGGCGGCAACAAGAATCCGGTCCTCGTGTCCGTGGTCGCCGTTGCTGGTGCAGAAGTTGTTGCAGCACCTGAAGCTGGCGCTGCAGCCCCCGCTGGCAAGCCTGCCGGCAAGGCCGCTCCTGCCAAAAAGAAATAATCTAGTTTAGATTCTTCTCTTGAACGGCTCACTTCGGTGGGCCGTTTTGCTTTCTGCTCTTGCACCGATAATCTGAACATGATCAAACTCTTTGTTGGTCTTGGTAACCCGGGCCCCGAATACGAATCCACGCGCCACAATGCAGGCTTCTGGTGGATTGATGAACTCGCGCGCGAGCTTAAAACACCGCTCGCCATGGATAAAAGTTACTTTGGACAAGTCGGGCGAACCACCGTCAACGGGCAAACCGTGTGGCTGTTAAAGCCGCAAACCTTCATGAACCTGTGCGGCAAGTCTGTCGTCGCGTTGGCGCGTTTTTTCAAAATCCAGCCACAGGAAATCCTGGTCGCACATGATGAACTTGATATCGTGCCCGGCGAAGCCAAACTCAAGCTTGGGGGCAGTCACGCCGGCCACAATGGTTTGCGCGACATCCATGCCCAACTGGGTACGGATAACTACTGGCGCCTGCGCCTGGGAATCGGTCATCCAGGGGTCAAGTCGGAGGTTATCAACTGGGTGTTGAAAAAACCCTCACTGGATCACCACATCGCCATTGACCAAAGTATTGCCCGCGCACTCAAAGCACTGCCGCACTTTTTGGCAGGCGACATGGACAAAGCCACCATGCTGGTACATACCAGCAAACCGCCCAAGCCGAAACTGCCCAAACCAGACCAAGCAACGACGGTCAATCCCGACGTAACCCCCCCTCAATACAGGATATAAACCATGCCAAGCAATCGACTTAGCGCTATATTTTTAATAGCTGCCTGCGCACTATCGACGGGGGCTAGCGCACAAAAAATCTACAAATGCGGTAGCAGTTACAGTCAAGCGCCTTGCGTCGGTGGCTTGGTTGTTGACACGGCAGACCAGCGAAGCAACGCTCAAAAAACACAAACAGATTTAGCGACTGCGCGCGACGCCAAAGTCGCCGACGCCATGGAAGCTGCCCGTTTGAAAAAAGAAAAATCAGACCTGGCGGCCAACACGCCCATGGCAGCGTTGGTTGAACCCGTTGCGGCCTCCCCCGATGTAGCGCACAGCACCGAAAGCAAGCTCAAGCCGAACAAGAAAGCGCCAACGCCTTTTACAGCACAAGTACCGGGCACACAAAAGAAGAAAACAGCCCTCAACAAAAAGGCAAAGGCCGCGAAAAAGAAAGCCAGCAAGGCCTGAACACCCCTGGCATGGCCTCTTTATTCAGCAGGGACTGACTTCTTCTGCTCCAACTGCAATCGCCGGTACTTTTGCCACAGTGTTTCCTTGTCCTCCACGAATTGCGGATTAACCGGGATGCAGGACACCGGGCACACCTGCACGCACTGCGGCTCGTCAAAGTGACCGACACATTCAGTGCATTTGTGAGGGTCGATCTCATAGACCTCAGCCCCCATGTAAATGGCCTCATTCGGGCACTCTGGCTCACACACATCACAGTTGATGCACTCGTCGGTAATGATCAGGGCCATGGTAATTTCAGGTTTGAATCAGTGCCTATTCTGCGTCATCCATCACATCTTGCTCAATGGGTTCAGGCAACTTGACAATCATCACTGGCACACCCGCAGCATGCAACACTTCGTTGGACACAGAACCCAATAACGCACTGCGCAAGCTGCTCATGCCGCGCGCGCCCATGACCACCAGATCACAGTCAAAGCTCTCCAAAATATCAATAATGGTGTGCGCCGGATCGCCCGTGGCCACTTCACACTGGTAGGAAATATGAGCTTCTTTCAACAAGGCTTCTGCGGCCAGCAAGGTGTGGGCGCCTGCAGCGGCACTCACCTGCTCAATCACTTGCGGATCATGTGCCACGACCACCTCATAAAAAGTGGCGGGCTCCTGCACATTCGCCAACACCACGCTGGTGTCCAGACCGGCCTGCGCCATGCGAATGGCCACACGAACGGCCTCCAATGAGACTTCAGAACCATCCACGGGCAATAGTATTTTCATTTTTTTCTCCGACTTGAATAAGAATTGAACGACTATCGCGCAAACCTGCACAAAAAAGCCATCCTGTAAAAGGTCAATATACGCCTGTCTCAGGCGAGTGAACGAACTTTTTCCAGCAAGCGCTCATTGACGCAGGGCGAAACAAATTTATCGACTTCGCCACCCAACGACGCGATTTCGCGCACAAAGGTACTGGAGATGAACTGGTACTTGTCACTGGGCGTGAGAAACACGGTTTCCACATTGGGCATCAGGCTGCGGTTCATGCCGGCAAGCTGAAACTCATAGTCAAAGTCCGTCACGGCGCGCAGACCGCGAACCATGGCCTTGGCATCGCGCGAGACCACAAAATCACGCAGCAATCCTGAAAAACTTTCGACCTGAACCTTAGGGTAAACCTTGACCGCTTCGCGCGCCATGGCAATACGCTCCTCCAGTGAAAACAGGGCTTTTTTATGGTGCCCGGCGGCCACGGCCACAATCACCCGGTCAAACAACTGTGTTGCCCGTCGCACCACGTCTTCGTGGCCTAAGGTGATAGGGTCAAACGTGCCAGGGTAAACAGCAATCACTTTGTGGGCCATGTTTCGCCTTTGGATCGATTGGGAATAAAGCGCTGAGGCACTTGTTGGTTACCTCATGCTCGTCTGCGCCGGATTATGCAGCGCAGCGCAAAGGGTCAGGCCAAACGCTTGAGCAAATGGGCGTGAACGGCACCCGCCTTGAGGTGGCGATGAACTTTAAGCCCGACGCTTTCAAGTTGCTCATCGGTCCACAAAATGGGCGCCTCCAGGTACACAAAGCCATCGGGGGTCACCGCTCGGCCTGCGGCTTGCACGGCCGCCTCAAACAACGTGGAGTCAAAAGGAGGGTCAATAAAAACTGCATCCAGGCTGGCGGCATCCACATGCTTGATCGCCGCAACCCCGTCACCCCGCGCAATCTGCGTATTACTGGCCTGCAATTGGGTCTGGACCCGTTTGAGCTGCGCCACCAAGGCCGTATCCTGCTCCACCAGCGTTACCTCTTTGGCGCCACGCGATGCCGCTTCAAAACCAAGCGCACCGGTGCCGGAAAACGCATCCATGCAGCGCCAGCCGGTCAAATCCTGACCCAGCCAGTTGAACAAGGTCTCCCGCACGCGATCGGGTGTGGGGCGCAGTCCCGGCTTGTCAGCGACCGCCAGTTTGGTGCGTTTCCACTGACCCCCGATGATGCGAACTTCATGCGTGACGGGGGTTTTCAAGCGCACGGGGCGCGGTGGACGCTCGGAGGGGTCAATTGTTTTGGATTTCTTTTGTTTCATCGCCATAGCTTACCGAAAAAGGAACGCTAATTTGGACAAACGACTTCACCCGTGGCGGCGCGTTTGAAACAATTCCCTGCCGGCTTCTGTTTTGCAGGGCTCTGTTGTTCGGATTGCCCTGACTGCAAGACTTCACGCTGCTTTTCGTATTGATCAAACGGCGGCTGTGGCTGCTGATAACAGGCTTTCATCTCTTCCATGTTCACCAGTTTTTCACATGACTTGAGCGAGCTCATCCGCTGGGAGTCGTACAACCCCGAGCAACCCGCCAACGCAAGTGACGACAGCGCGATGATGATGAAAATTGATCGAAAGAACATGAAAAATCCTTTACTACTATTCAAAGAAAACTAGCTCACTTGCCGGCATCTGCGCCGCCCAGTATCACGGTCACCATCATCCCAGGGTGCAACTTGCGGGCAAACGCCGCCTTGATGTCAGCCACAGTCACCTTGTCCACCTGCTGCGTCCAGGTATCGAGGTAGTCCAGCGGCAGTTTATTCCAGGCCATGTTGGCCATGTTGTCGAGCAGTTTGCGGTTACTGTCCACCCGCAGGGCAAAACCGCCGATCAAGTTGTCTTTTGCGGCTTTGAGTTCAAGCTCGGTCGGTCCATGGGACACAAAGTTGGCAACCACATCACGCGACACCTGCACCGCTTGATCAGCCTGATCGGGGCGGGTTTGCAACCCCAGGGTAAACGCCCCCGCATGCAGGCCAGGCGCAAAGTAGCTGTACACGCTGTAGCTCAAGCCCCGTTTTTCACGCACTTCATGGGTCAGGCGCGACACAAAGCCACCGCCACCCAGGATGTAGTTGCCCACGGTGAGTGCAAAGTAATCGGGATCATCCCGCTTGAACCCGGGCTGTCCAATCAGCACCTGCGCTTGCGCCGAATCGAAAGCGATATGCTGCTCGCTTGATTTCTCCAGCGGCACCACGTCGGCCACGGCAGGCAGTTCGGGGCAGGCCAAAGCCCCCCGTGGGCCAGTCAAATGCGCAAACAACTGGGTCACCAGCCCATCGGCCTGCGCCCGGCTTACATCCCCCACCATCGTCACCTTGGCACGACAGGGCAGGATCAAGGCGTGGTACATCGCGTTCATGTCTTGCACCCCCATCCGGGCCAAAGTGGCTTCGGTCATCTCAAATCCGTAAGGATGTGGGCCATAGACCGCGGTATTGAAGGCGCGCGCAGCCAAAGTGGCGGGACGGGTGTTGGCCTCCTTGAGGGCTGCGTTCAGGGTCTCGCGCTCGCGCTGCCAAATTGCAGGCGGAAAGGCCGGTTCACCCAATTGCCGCGCTGCCAGTTGGATGGCTTTGCCCAGCAAATCCGGGTACGTCAGAGAGCGCAGCGAAAAGCTCATGCGATCCTGACTGACCCCGGCGCCAAACGACGCCCCCAGATCCGCCCAGGCTTCGCCCAAGGCGTTTTCATCCAGTGCAGGCTGATCGCCTTGAGGCACCACCCCTTTGCCCGCCATGCTGGCCGTAACGGCGGCCAAACCGGCTTGCGCGGCCGGGTCGCGGCGACTGCCTGCATCAAAATCAATCTGCACATCCACCATGGGAATGCCATAGCTTTGGGCCAGAAACACCTGCACCCCCGACGCCTGCGTCCAATGTTCAACGGGGATGCCCGCTTGCGCTGAATTTATAAGAAAAAGGCCTGTAGCCCCCGTAAACAGTGCGCAAACAGCTATACTTTTAATAGTGATCATGAGCTTGCTTTCAGTGCCGCATGCCCAACACGGGCTTGCGTGGCTTGCGGGTTTTATCCAGCGGTTGCGGCAGTAGCACCGCCACGGTCAATTGATCGTCCCCAAAATACTTGGCGGCGACGGCCTTGACCTGGTCCGCGGTAACGGCCCGCAAGCGGGTAATCAGCGTCTCCTCGGCATCGGGCGGCAGCCCCTGCACCCAGTTGCTACCCAACTCCCGGGCCTGGTTGAACAAGGAATCGAGCTTATACACCTGGCTGGCCACCCACTGGGTCTTGACGCGGTTGAGCTCGGTCTCGGTCACCCCGTCACGGGCCACACGGGCCACCTGCTCGCGCAAGGCCGCTTCCACTTGCTGCGCTGTTTTACCCTGCGCGGGCACGCCTTCCAGCGTAAACAGCTGCGGTCCGCGCCCCCACAAGCCATTGCCCGCCCCCACGCTGTCGGCCACCCGGTTGTCGCCCTGGGTCAACGCCCGCTCCAGCCGTGCCCCCGCATAGCCGTCCAACACGGCCGACAGCACCGTCAGGGCCAGCGCGTCCAGATCGCTCGCCTGCGGGGCGTCCAGCGACGTCAGCTCAGGCACCTTGTACGTCAGCGACACATAAGCCTGCTCGGCTGGCGCCTTGAAGTCCATCCGCCGAATACCCATTTGCTCGGGCTCCTCACGCGGCTTGCGGGCCGGGACCGCCCGTGCAGGCACTGCGCCATAGTATTTTTCAGCCAGCCGATGCACTTGTTCGGCGTCCACATCACCGGCCACCACGACCACAGCATTGGCGGGAACATACCAGCGCCGGTAAAACTCACGCGCATCATGGGCCGTCATGGCTTGCAGATCGCTCATCCAGCCCACCACCGGGCGCCGGTAGGGTGAGGCGACAAAAACGGTGGCCTCCACCGCCTCATGCATCAGCGCGCGCGGACTGTCTTCGGTTCGCATGCGGCGCTCCTCCTTGACCACTTCGAGTTCTTTGGCAAACTCGTCGTCGGGCCACTGGTTATGGGCAAAACGGTCCGCTTCGAGCTTCATGACATCTTCGAGCCTGCTGGCTGGAATCTGCTGGTAAAACCCGGTGTAGTCCTTGCCGGTAAACGCATTTTCACGCCCGCCCAAGGCGGCCACCCGACGTGAAAATTCGCCCGCAGGCACGCTGGGGGTGCCCTTGAACATCATGTGTTCCAGCACATGCGCCACGCCGGAAGTGCCATCGACCTCGTCCATGGAGCCGACCCGGACCCACAACATATGAACCGCCGTCGGTGCGCGCCGATCAGGCTTAACGATGACGGTCAGTCCATTGGAGAGCGTGAATTGCGCCACGTTGAGAGGGGTTTGCGCCTGCACTGTTCCACCAGATAACAACCCAAAAAAGAGGGCTACCAACAGTAAACAAGGGGACATCAAACGGGGTAAGGTAGGTGGCATGTGTCGTTTCATAGAATGGTGTGATTCTAAGAAGCCAAAAAATGTTCAGTTTTTTCAAAAAAAAACCTCCTGCCGTCACCACGCCACTGGTTCAGCCTGCTTTGCCGCCTGAACCACAACCCGTCACCCCCTCTGCGCCAACCCAGCCCGGTGCCGCGCCGCTGACGGTCACGACGCCCGAATCGACACCCCCACTAGCGGTTGTGGCGCCGCAGCCTGCTGAGCCAGCCGAACGGAACTCCTGGCTAAACAAGCTCAAAGTCGGCCTGCGCAAAACCGGCGCCAGCATTGCTGGTGTCTTCACCGGTACTCAGATCGATGACGCGCTGTATGAAGACCTGGAGTCCGCCCTGCTCATGGCCGACACCGGTGTCAAAGCCACCCAGCATCTGCTCGATGACCTGAAACGCCGCGTCAAAGACAACAAAGCCGCCGACCCGGCGGCCGTCAAAGGCCTGTTGATCGACTCCATCACCGACCTGCTCACCCCCCTGGAAAAGCCCCTGGTCATCGGCCAGCACAAACCCACCGTCATCATGGTGGCTGGCGTCAACGGTGCGGGCAAAACCACCACCATCGGCAAACTCACCCGCCATCTGGCCGACCAGGGCGCCAGCGTGCTGCTGGCCGCTGCCGATACCTTCCGGGCCGCCGCGCGTGAGCAGCTCAGCGTGTGGGCCGAGCGCACCACGGTGGAGATCATCAGCCAGGAAGGCGGCGACCCGGCGGCAGTGAGCTTTGATGCGGTCAGCGCCGGCAAGGCACGCGGTCGGGACGTGGTGCTGGTGGACACCGCCGGGCGTTTACCCACCCAGTTGCACCTGATGGCAGAACTGCAAAAGATCAAACGCGTGGTGCAAAAAGCCGATGCCTCGGCGCCGCATGAAGTGTTGCTGGTCATTGACGGCAACACCGGGCAAAACGCACTCACCCAGGTCAAGGCATTTGACGATGCGCTGCAACTCACTGGTCTGATCGTCACCAAACTGGACGGCACGGCCAAGGGCGGCGTGCTGGCAGCAATTGCCCGCGAGCGACCAATTCCGGTGTATTTCATCGGTGTCGGCGAAAAGCTGGAAGACCTGCAAACCTTCAACGCCAGGGAATTTGCCCAGGCGCTGCTGTCGTGAACCGCTGCACAAGCAACACAAATCAATGACGCACCTCGTTCACCAACTGGCTGATTTAACGGCCCTTCGGGATCGGGATGCGCTCGACGGGGCCTTGGTGAGCACCATCAATGACTTGGTGCAACCCCAATTCACGGCCATTTGCCGCGTGGTGGGCGACGCAACCCAGCAACGGTGGCTGACCACCGCCCAAATGAAGGCCGGTCAAGTAACGCCAAGCGCCGACTCGGCCTGGGCCACGCTGGACATGCTGCCCCCATTGAGCCAGCACCCCCAGCGCGAACAAGCCCTTGCATCACGGCAAATGGTGCAATTGGGGAGCGAACCCTTCATCACGGTGTTCCCCTTGCTGGGCAGTCCCGGCGCCAGCGGCGTGCTGGAGATTGCTAGCCACAAGGCGCTACCTGCCGAGATCCAACGCCTGGTAAGTGGCGTACTGCGGCTCTACCTCAATTTTCAGAACCTGCTGGACTATGGCGAACGCGACGCCCTAACCGAGTTGCTCAATCGCAAGACCTTTGACGGCGCCTTTCTCAAAGCCACACTGGAGCGACATTGCGCGCTTGTCAATGAACCACCGGATGACCGTCGCCACCAGCCAACAACAGGCAGCTACTGGCTGGCCATGATCGACATTGACCACTTCAAACGCGTCAACGACAACTTTGGGCACCTCATTGGCGACGAAGTACTGCTGCTGCTGGCACGTCTGATGCGGGCCTGTTTCCGCTTTCATGATCAGCTCTACCGCTTTGGTGGCGAAGAATTTGTGGTGCTCATGCGCTGCGACGACGAAAAACAAGCATCCAGCGCACTGGAGCGGCTCAGAGCCACCACCGAAAATCACCAGTTCCCCCAGGTCGGCCACATCACCATCAGCATCGGATTCACTGAAGTCAAAGCGGGTGACTCCCCCAGCGGCGCCTTCGAGCGGGCCGACAAAGCGGTCTACTACGTCAAGGAGCACGGTCGCAATCAGGTGTGTAGCTACGGCGCCCTGATTGCCAGCGGCGACCTGGTCGACCTCGCTGCCAACATCGGCGACATCGAACTCTTCTAGAATTTTGCGCAGCATCTAGCCGTGCCATCAAGCGCCCAGCGCGGCTCCCAACCGATTGAAATATGAATAAGTTACTTCCCCGAATTGAAATTGAAAGCGGCCCGCAACCCACTGCCGCCGTCATCTGGCTACACGGTCTGGGCGCCGATGGCAACGACTTTGCAGGGCTCGTGCCCGAGCTCAATTTAAGCGGCTGCCCACCGATCCGCTTTGTGTTTCCGCATGCGCCCACGATGCCCGTCACCGTCAACGCCGGCTATGTCATGCCCGCCTGGTACGACATCTATGGCCCCGACCTGGTGGGTCGTCAGGACGCCAGCGGCATCGAGCAATCCGCCCGCAGCATCGAGGCGCTGATCCATAACGAAATGGCGCGCGGCATTGCGGCCAACAACATCGTGCTGGCCGGTTTCTCGCAGGGCTGCGCCATGGCCCTGCACACCGGTTTGCGCTTCCCGCAGCAACTCGCGGGCATCATAGCCTTGTCAGGCTACCTGCCGCTGGCGGACACCTTGGCCGCGCAGCGCGCGCCAGCCAACGCCCACACCCCCATCTTCATGGCCCACGGCAGCCAGGACCCGGTGGTGGTTCCCGCCCGGGGCGAAGCCTCGCGTGACTTGCTGGTGCAACTGGGCTACCCGGTGCAATGGCGCAGCTACCCGATGCCACACAGCGTGCATCCGGCTGAGATTGCGGACATCTCTACTTTCCTGACCCAGGTTTTGGGTTCGCAGCGCAGTGCCGCGTAAGCGCCTGGCAGGTCGGCCCCCCGGCGTGGTGCTGGGGATCGACTTTGGCACCTCCAACTCGGCCGCCGCACTGCTCGATGAAAACGACCAGCTATGCGTGATGCCGCTCGATGGCACCAAGGCAGCCATGCCCACCGCCCTGTTTTTCTGCCACGAAACCCACACCACCCTGTTTGGCACGCAAGCCATGCAGGCCTACCTCAGCGGCACCGAAGGGCGCTTGATGCGCTCCATCAAAAGCCTACTAGGCAGCAAGCTGATGGACGAGCTCACGGTCGTGAACGGCCAGCCCACCCCTTTTTTCGAAATCGTGGTGATGTTCTTCAAGGAACTCAAGCGCCGCAGCGAAGCCCATGTCGGCCACCCGATTCACAGCGCCATGCTGGGCCGTCCGGTCCATTTTGTGGATGACGACCCGGTGCGCGATGCCCTGGCGCAAGACACGCTGGGCCGCGCTGCACAAGCGGCAGGATTCACCCACATCGACTTTGCCCTGGAGCCGATTGCCGCCGCGTTTGACTTCGAGCAGCGCGTCACCCAGGACACCACCGTGCTGGTGGTGGATATTGGGGGCGGCACATCCGACTTCACGGTGATCAAGCTGCAGCCCGAGCACCGCCAGGACGCTAACCGCAGCCAGGACATTTTGGCCACCACCGGCGTGCACTTGGGCGGCACCGACTTTGACCGGCTGCTCAACCTGAGCCACGTCATGCCGCTGCTGGGCCACAAACACATCGGCCCCGGTGGCCGCCCGGTGCCCAACAGCGTGTTTTTTGACCTGTGCACCTGGCACCTGATCCACCACGCCTATTCCCGCAAGAACATGCACTTTGCCCGCGAGCTATGGACCTCGTACACGGATCAAACGCTGCACAAGCGCCTGATCGACGTGCTGGAAGACCAGCAGGGTCACCGCATCCTGGCCAGCGTGGAAACGGCAAAAATTGCCTGTTCGGTTTCGCATGAGCAAGCGTCGGTAGAACTTGATTTTTTACCCGCCGACCTCGCCCCCGTCATTACCCCGGCCAGCATGGGCGAGGCATTGACCCAGGCGCTGGACCAGGTGGTTCAATGCGCCCTGCAATGCGTGCAGGCCAGCGGGCTGCCAGCGGTGGACGTGGTGTACCTGACCGGCGGCTCCTCCGCGCTGCAACCGTTGATGGACGCCTTGCAAGCTGCCATGCCAGGCGCCACGCTGGTGCCAGGCGACCGTTTTGGAGGGGTGGCCGCCGGACTGGCCTATGCCGGGGCTGTCGGTAGCTATTAAATAAATAGCTGCTCACGCTTATTCAACGGGGGCTAGAGGCTTATTTCTTATATAAGAAATAAGTCGTGCCAGTGCCATGGGCAGGGCGATTCCCTATGGCGCTGCAACCCCATCTGAGTGACAATGCAGCCGCTTCCAAAACCTTCTGTTGCCACGCCACTGGCCCTGCATGACCGCCAACCTCACCACCTCTGATGTTCACACCCTGCGCCGCGACAGCATGACGCAGTTGCGCCTTGCGCTGCGTGAGCAGCAAGTAGTGCTGGACAGTGCGGGCGTGGGCATCGTTTTTATCCGGCATCGCCAAATCATTCGCTGCAACCAGCGCTTTGCGCAGATTTACGGGCATGCGGACACCTCCACCATCCTGGGCAGCACCAGCGTGTCGCTATACCCGGACCAGGCTTCGTTTTACTCGCTGGGCAAAGCCGCCTTCCTGGTCATGGTCCAGGGCCTGGCTTATAAATCCGAAGTCTTGATGAAACGCCGCGATGGCCAATTATTCTGGTCCCATCTGACCGGCAAGCTCGTCAATCCGGCCGATACCGCCGAAGGCTCGATCTGGATCGTCGATGACATCAGCGAGCAAAAGGCGGCCCAAAACCAGCTCCAGTCCGTCCTGACGGAGCAAAACCTGATTCTGAACAATGCCATGATGGGCATTTTGTTCCTGCAGGATCGCAAACTCACCCGCTGCAACCAGAGCTTTGAAACCCTGCTGGGCTATGGCCCGGGCGAACTCGACGGCGCATCCTCACGCCAGTGGTATCTGACCCAAGAAGAATGGACGGCAGTCGGACCCCGTTGCTACGTCCCCATGGCTGCTGGCCAGACGTTTGAGGGCGAGATGAACTTGCTCAAGAAAGACGGTTCAGCCGTTCACTGCGAAGTACGGGCCAAAAACATTGACGCCAGCGATCCAGGCAAAGGCTCGATCTGGATTTGCATGGACATCACGGCACGCAAGAAGGCAGAAAATGAATTGCTGCAAGCCCGCGCTGACCTGGAACAACTGGTCGAAAGCCGAACCCAGGAACTCAGCCGGACTGTCAGCGCGCTGGAAAAAAAAGCCGCTGAACAAAAAGAGTCTGACGCCTATATCCAGCGCCTGGCCTATTACGACGTACTCACCGGACTGCCCAACCGTTTGCTGCTGAGCGACCGCTGCCAGCATGTCCTGCGCATGGCGCAACGCAACCAGCACCCCGTGGCCTTGATGTTCATGGACCTGGACCACTTCAAAAACATCAACGACTCGCTGGGACACCGCGTCGGGGATGAAGTACTGGTTGAATTGGCAATACGGCTCAAGTCAGTGGTGCGCGATCAGGATACCGTCTCGCGTCTGGGCGGCGACGAGTTCATTTTGCTACTGCCCGACACCGATGAACTGGGCGCCACAGAGGTGGCCAAGAAACTGCTGCAGGCCGCCCTCAAACCCATTCAAATTGAGCAGCATGAACTGACCGTGACCCCCTCTATCGGCATTGCGCTCTACCCCAAAGACGGTCAAGACCTGGACACCTTATCCAAGTGTGCCGACGCCGCCATGTACCGAGCCAAAGAGGACGGGCGCAACAGCTACCGCTTTTTTACCCCCGAAATCCAGGCCCAATCCGACCGGACCCTGATGCTGGACAATGCGCTGCGCCGCGCACTGGAGCGCCAGCAGCTGACGCTGCATTACCAGCCCCAGATTTCAATGGAGACCGGCCAGATCGTAGGGGCCGAAGCCTTGCTGCGCTGGACGCACCCGCAACTGGGCGCCATCTCGCCCGCCGAATTCATCCCGATTGCCGAGAGCAGCGGCCTGATTCTGCCCATTGGCGAATGGGTGATTCGCACCGCCGTGACCCAGCTGGCCCGCTGGATCGCGCAAGGCATGACGCCCTTGACCATGGCCGTCAATCTGTCAGCGGTCCAGTTCCGCCATGCCGACTTGCCCCAACTCGTGTCCCGCATTCTGGAAGAAGCCGCCCTGCCCGCCCAATGGCTGGAGCTGGAGTTGACCGAAGGCGTGGCCATGACCCATCCGCAGGATGCCATCGCCGTAATGGACGCCCTGCACCAGCGCGGCGTGCGCATGTCGATAGATGATTTTGGAACCGGCTACTCATCGCTGAGCTACCTCAAGCGCTTTCAGGTCTACAAGCTCAAGATTGACCAGTCTTTTGTGCGCGACATCACGGAAGACCCCGATGACAAGGCCATCGTGGGTGCCATCATCAGCATGGCCAGTAGCCTGGGGCTCAAAACCATTGCCGAAGGCGTGGAGACGCAAGGCCAGCTGGATTTTCTGCGCGACAGGGGCTGCAATGAAGCCCAAGGCTACTTCTTCAGTCGGCCCCTGGCGGCACTGGCGTTTGAAGCCTATGCCAAGCGCCCGACCCTGAGCACGGACCCCAGGCAAATGCTGGTGGGCGACAACAACGGGGTTGGTTAAACCCCTACTTCTTGGTGGCCTTGGCGGCCGGTTTGTCGGACCCGGACTGTGGTGTGGCCGCAGGGGCTGGCAAACCCAGTCGTTTGGAGATGGATTTCTCCAGCAGCACGACTTTGGGCTCCACCACACTGCGGGTTTCGGTCACGAGTTTTTCCACCAGGGCTTTTTGCATGTCACCACTCATCTGGAGGAACTTGCGGTTGACCGGCGACTCGATGATGGCAACGAGCTGTTTGAGTTCATCCTCCGTGAATTTTTCATCCAACATGACGCCAATGGTCGAGGGCGCCACCTTGACGGCTTTTTCGCGCACGAAAGGCACGGTTTCATCGACGTATTTCTTCACATCGGCCTGGATATCTTTCGCAACGGCATCGCGCTTGTCTGCGGCCACCTGCGCCTGCAAGGCCGCACTGACCTGCGGCATCATCCGCGCAGCGGGCTGCTCAGCCAGGGCTTGACCGGCTTGCTCGATACCCGCTTGCTGCAACTGCAATATCTTGGTCACCAACTCTTTTTTGGAAGCGGTGGACTCGGCCTGCACGGTGCTGGCCAGCGCCAGTAAGGACACCAACAATAATTTCTTCACTCAAATTCTCCTGGAAAGTAATCAAAAACTCGTCTGACGGATTATCGTGCGGACCGATCAACCTTCTGACTGCCGTAGATGCGGATTATCAAGTCGACTCATCGCACCCTAACTTGTACCGCAGTAAAGTAAGGGGATGAAGTTCATTCGCCTGTTTACAACGATGGGGCTGCTGCTCGCGGCATGCTTGGCAAGCCCACTGGCCTGCGCCCAGACGCTGACGCCCTTCGCGGTGGCAGGCGACAAGCCTGCGGCCCCCTGGCACGTAGTCGGCTTGCCCAACACCAACAAACCATTGACGCACTTTGACATCGCGGCGCTTGACGGAGCTCCCGTGCTGCGCATCAGTACAGAACATTCGTATGCCAATCTGGTTCACGACCTGCTCAACCTGACCATGGAGCCCGGCACCACGCTGCGCTGGCGCTGGCGACTGGACCAAGCACTGCAAAGGGCTGACTTGACCCGCAAATCGGGTGACGATGTGGCCCTGCGGGTTTGCGCCTTGTTTGACATGCCACTGTCCCATCTGGGCTTGGTTGACCGAAGTTTTTTACGGTTGGCACGCAGCGTCAGCCCGCAATTTTTGCCCGCCGCCACCCTGTGCTATGTGTGGGACACCCAGCTGCCCGTGGGCACCGAGTTGCCCAATGCGTTTACCAACCGGGTGCGCTATGTGGTGCTCGACTCAGGCACGGCCCAGCTCAAACAATGGGTCACGCATGAACGCAACCTGACGGCCGATTTTCTAAAGGCCTTTGGCCACGAAACCGAAGGCGTTCCACCTTTGGTAGGCATCATGGTGGGCGCCGACTCCGACAACACCGACGACACCAGCCTAGCCTATATCAGCGACCTGGTCTTGACCCTGCACCCATGACCGATACCTCTCAAGTTTCAAACCACCTCATCCTGCTGGGCACCGGTCAAGCGCATATTCGTTTGCTGTCCAACTGGGGCAAACGACCGCTGCCTGGCGTGCAAATCACCCTGATTGCGCCCTGCGCTCAACCGCTGCATGCCAACATGGTGCCAGGCCTGGTGGCCGGACACTATGCACAGGACGACTGCACTTTTCCGCTGGAAGCGCTGCTCAAAAACACCGGTGTTCGCTGGCTGACCTGCCAGGCGAGCGGCCTGGATGCCAATGCCCGCACCCTCACGCTTGACGATGGCAGCACCCTCGGCTTTAGCTGGCTATCGGTCAACACCGGGCCTGTGCAAAGTCGCCAGCTGATGGAGCAAACCATGCCCGGCGCCCAGGAACATGGCCTGTTTACCAGCCCACCGGAAACCTTTGCGGCGCTCTGGCCCCGGGTCACCGCGTTGGCGCAAACCCGTGCCCTGCGCATTGCCATCATTGGTGGCGGTGCGCAAGGCGCAGAGCTGGCGATGGCCATCAAATTCCGGCTGACCCAATCCTCTGTCACCCTCATTACCGGGGAGCCGGGCATGGACTCAAACCCCTTGCAACAGCGGGTACTGAGCGCCTTGCGCCAGCGCCATATCACCGTGCTGACCGAACAGGTAACAGGCATTGAACCAGATCAAATTCTCCTGGCCAGCGGCGCCCGACTGGCATGCGATGTACCCATTCTGGCCGCCACTGACCACACCCCGTCGTGGCTCAAGAACAGTGGCCTGGCGCTTGACGAGCAGGGTTCAATTGCCGTGGATGCCCACCTGCGCGCCACCCGTCATCCCCATGTTTTTGTCATTGGTGCCCTGAGTGCCACTGAGCTGGCCCAGGACTTGGCCGCGGTTGTCGCCGGATTGACACCGCGCCCTCGCAAACTGCCAACCAACACATTGAACTTGCTGGCCTGTGGCAACGCCTTTGCCCTTGCCAGCTGGGGGCGTCACTCAGCTCAGGGGCGCTGGGTGTGGTGGCTCAAGGACTGGATGGACCGCTCGTTCATGCAGCGCATTCGCAAGGCCTAAACCCGCTCAATCACCTCTGGCCGCTTGCGCCTGATGTCGGGGTGGCATTGATGAACTGCCCAAGCGCTTTATCAGTCGTCATGATGTGGTTGACCAGCCAGTCTTCAAGGAACGCGAGCAAGGCGGCGCTGGCGCCCGGCTCACCCCGGTGTTCGGCAGTGCGCAGCGCCACGACCCGCTCTGAAAAACACCGGTGCTGGGCCAGGTGGCGTGCCGCCACTTCGGGTTCAGCGGCGCCGTAGCCATGGCGGAGCATCAGCTGCTCCTCGGTCGCAAAGTGATAAATGGCATAGGCGAGCAAATCGCGTGAGACATGCTCAAACGGTACATCGGAGTGTTCACGGCTGAGCTGGGTTCTCGCCTCAATCAAGGTATCCACCAGAATGCGATGCTGCTGATCAACTTCGGCTACACCGGTCAACAGAGCGTCCGTCCATTCAAACGTTTCAGAATTTTGCATATTGTTTCCTGCCTTGGTTGGCTTGCTCATTCAGGTCTTATCCAAGCCATCGCACTGGCGCAGCCAGGCCGAATCAGGTCTGAACTCGCGCACCCAGCGCGCAAAAGCGTCCGCAGGCATCGGCCGTGAGAGTACATAGCCCTGCATGACATCGCAGCCCAGTGCCAGCAGACCGTCAATATGGGCCAAGGTCTCGACGCCTTCAGCGACCACGCGCAGACCAAAGGCCCGGCCCATGCCGATCACCGCCTGGACGATGGAATGATCTTGTGGTCGCACCAGCATGTCGCGCACAAAGGACTGATCGATCTTGATCTCGGTGACGGGCAAATGCCGCAGGTGGGCCAGGGTTGAATATCCCGTGCCGAAATCGTCCAGCGAGAACGTGACGCCCAATTTTCGGCAGTCTTCAATCGCCTGACGGGTCGTGCCGAGTTGCTTCAGGGCGGCGGTCTCGACGATCTCGATCTGCAGACAATCCGGCCCGGCTCCAGGATATTGGTCCAGGATGGCTGCCAGGGAAGCGGCAAATCCGGGCTTGATCAGATGGTGAACAAAGGCATTGACGCTGATGCGAAAGTCAAAGCCCTCGCGCCGCCACAACACAATCTGGGACAATGCCTCGCGAATCACCCACTCGTCGAACTCAAAAGCCAGATCAGACTCCTCCAGCAGCGGGATGAACTCGGCCGGTGACAACATCCCCAGGGTCGGATGCTGCCAGCGAATCAGCGCCTCGGCGCCAATAATGCGCCCTTGCCGACAATCAACCTTGGGTTGGTAGTAAAGGCGAAACTGCCCCGCGCCCAACGCTTGGGCAAGACTGTGCAGCGTGGCGTGACGCGCCTCGATGCGTTGCTCAAGATGGGTGTCGAACAACTGGTAGCGGTTCTTGCCAGCCTGCTTGGCGGCATACATGGCGTGGTCAGCGTGGCGCACCAAGGTGTCGGCGTCCACCGGATCACCCGGGTACAGGGTCACGCCAATGCTCGCGGAAATGCTGGCCTGTTCGCTGTCGGTGACAACATACGGGGCCGAAACCGTTTGCAGTAGGCGTTCAAGCGCCACCCGGCATTCATTGTCATCAACCAAATCCGAAAGCAGGATGACGAATTCATCCCCCCCGAGTCGGGCGACGGTGTCGCCCCCGCGCACACTACCTGAGAGGCGGTTCGCAACTTCAATCAGCAACCGATCCCCCGCCGGATGTCCGAAGCGGTCATTAATTTGTTTGAAACCATCCAGATCGAGGTAACACACAGCAATACGGGTGCCTGCGCGCTGATTGCGGGCGATGGCCTGGGGCAATCGGTCGCCCAGCAGCAGGCGATTGGGCAGACCCGTCAAGGGATCGTGATGGGCGATCCGCTCCAGACGCTGTGCTTGCTGCTTGCGCTCTGTGATGTCATGAAAAACGACAATCACACATTGCTCCCCGTCCACCTCCAGTACTTTGCCCGATATCAGCACCGTGACAATCACGCCGTCCTTGCGCCGCAGCGGCGCCTCAAAGCCAATCACCTCGCCGTCACGCCGCAGGAGCTCGGTCCACAGCCGTCGCTGCTCAGCATCAATCCACAGGCCAAGATCGCCGGGCAGCGTGCTTCGCCCGACCACCTCCTCGGGCCGGTAACCAAAATAATCGGAGTAACTGCGACTGGCATCGAGCACAACGCCGTCGCTCAGCCGAGTCAAGGCCACCGGATCGGGCGTCAGGCTGAACACTGCGGCAAACTTCACCTCGGACTTGCGCAGGGCCGCTTGCGCCGCCAGTCGCGCACTGATGTCGCGAGTGATGGCCACAAAATAAGTTTTGCCGTCGTAGTGAAAGGGATCAGAGTCAACTTCAACCGGAATCAAGTGGCCATCCCGGTGCCGGTGCAGAGTCTCAAACTTGTGCGGTCCATGGACCTTCATCTCTCGCATCAATATGCCGTCGGGGCCCCACTGGTCAGCCGGCGTGTTGGGGTCGATGTCAGAAACATGCATTTGGCGCAACACCGCCCCCGGGTAACCCAGTTCCTGTTCTGCGGCCGGATTGACGTACAGGATGCGTCCATATTCATCCAGCCAATACACCGATTCGCGCGTGGTCTCCAGCGCCTGCATCGCCATGCTCATGCGCTTGTCATCGCGGTGGCGGCAAATGGCAATACTGGCCAGATTGGCGGCATGCACCAGATTATCCAAATCGCGCTCAGACGGCGTCGTCGGTACCCGTGCGTACAAAGCAAAGGCGGCCACCACCCGGCCTTCATGGTCAAACACCGGCTGTGACCAGCAAGCAGCCACACCAGCGCTTGCCGCCAGTTCACGAACGCCCTCCCAATAGGGGTGCTGCTGAATGTCGGCAACGATCACCCGTTCGCCACGAAAGGCCGCGGTGCCGCAAGAACCGACGCCTTCACCGATTGGCAGCCCCTCGATGGCGGCGCAAAACGCCGCGGACAGACTGGGCGCAGCACCTTGACGCAAACGCCCCTCGTCATCCACCAGCAAGATCGAGACGATGCAGTCCGGCTGTTCAGCTTCAACACCGAGCGCCAGCTCATGAAGCAAAGCCGGAAGTTCCAGACCATTGGCCATTTTTTCCAGCAGATTGCTGCGCAAGCGTTCATGGGTCTCGCTCCACTTGCGCTCGGTGATATCGCTATTAATGCCGACCACCCGCCGCGCCCGGCCCTGCGCGTCGCGCTCGGTGATCCGGCCCCGACCCTGCAGCCAGCGCCACTGACCGGTTTTGGCGCGCATGCGAAATTCAAAACTGAAAGAGGTGTTTTCCAATGAGCTAGTGGCGTCCTTCAGAACCTGGTGCGTCGCAGGCCTATCTTCTGGATGCACCAGCGAAAGCCAGGTGTCCTGGTCAACCGTAAGTTCACCTGACTCATAGCCCAGCATCGTGTAATAGGTCGGACTCAATTCGATGACATGGGTGACGGGATCCCACTGCCACATGCCGGTGTTGCTGGCTTCAAGCACGACCTCCAGGCGCTCCTGGCGCCGCTGCAACTCCTTGGTACGGCTGCGCACCTGCTCGTCCAGCATGATCGCGGTCTGGAACAGGCTGAAGTCAGACCCCTGGCCGCTGGCATTGCTTTCGGCACGATCCATCAGTGCCGTGATGATCTTGTTCAGGCGAACGATTTCACCTTTCAAGGTCGACGTTTGCGTTTCAGTCATCTGCCAGGTCCGATGTGTCTGTGCCGATCGCCACACCGACCAGGGTCTGATTGACATGAATGCCGCGGAATTGCTCACCGTAGGTATTGAAGCCGATGGTGTTGTTTTGCCGAAGGACTTCGCACACGCGGTCCTCCAACTGGTCCTGCCGAACCTCCCTTTTGCGCAAAATGCATTCACAGGCCAGCACCAGTTGGGGCACCCCCATGTCGGCGTGTATCTGCGCAAAGGCCTGTTCCAGGTTCTGCAACAAGTCCACGCCCTTGGCCACCCGCAACACCAATCCGTTCTCGATGGCGCAGAAAAAAGTCAGACTCCCATCTGGATTGACCTTCTGGATCGCTCGCACGTAGTTGGTGCCATTGATCACCACCACCATGGGCGAGGCCGCGAAGTGCTCAACGTCAAGATCGCGCACCTCAACGCCCAGCATCCGCGCATATTCCTGCGCCGCTGGCAGGCCGTTGATCTCCTTGACGATGCGGCGGGCGGTATCCGTCTCGGTGACCACCAGGCGCTCATGGGTGGCGACAAAGTGCTGCGTCATGAACAGCTGCAGGGGCAACGGGGTAGAGATCAGCGTCAAAACAGCGCTGTCCGCATGAAAGTCCCCCTCGAAAAAGACATGCGTCTTGCCAAAATTAACGCTATCCCCGGCCGAGCCACCCAGCAGCGCGACCTTGCCCAGCTCGCTTTGCAGAACGCGCGTGAGCGGCTCTTCGCGCACCGACAGGCCATCGGTCAGCAACAAGGCAAAACTGTGCTCGGGCGCTGTCTGTGGCGCGTGGATTTTCATTTTTTGCAACAAGCTCTGAACCAGCGCCTGCCCGGTGGCCGTCTCGAATTGCTGCAAGTGCCCGATGCTGGCGCTGACCGCGCTAAAACGGCTGGCCGGAAAACTCGCCCCCGTCAGGCTGTGCTCAAGGTAACCGGCCGGGCCGATTTCCCCCGCCGTGGTACAGCCCACGACCTGAACCCCGGCAAACACCAAGCGCATCTCTGCGGCAAGCTGCGCCAGGTCATACGCGCTGGAACAAAAGAAAAGCACCAGCGCCATGTCCGGCTGCACCACCGAGGCATGAAATTCACGAACAGCGTCCCGGGCATCCCTCGCGCAGGACTGCCCACGCAGGATGCGGTGCCGGTCATTCATAGGCAGCCTCTTTCATTTTTGACGCCCTTGCAAGCAATCCATGGCCATCCATAGGTCATTGGTGCTGGCATCCGCGCCTTTGATTACTTGACCGACTTTACTCTCTTGCGCACCGGGGAATGGACTCAATTGAGCTTTCGGGCGCAGAGGGTGCGCATGTCACTTTGGTACGGCGGCACAAAGCCTCAAAGCCAACATCCATAGATATTTTAAGCTTCTAGCCCCCGTGCCATATGCGTGACAAGCTATTGAATTTATAGCGAGCAAGCCATGGATTGACTGCCCAAAAGAGGGTCAAATCCCGTGGCTGTGCAGCTCGACCAGGCCCTTGGGCGTCTTTAGGATGGCCACCAGGTCGGCCGGGCCGGTTTCTACCGCCATGCCGCTAAGTCCGATGGCATCCAACGCCGCTTGCAGCTTGCTCGCTGTCGGGTGCGCAATGGCCAGGCTCTGCAAAGTCACGCCCGAACGCGGCAAGCTGTTGCGCGGGTGCAGGCGCAAGGGCTCGGCCGCATCGGGCTTGCCCCACTGAATCAGGCTTGGCAGAGCGCCGTTGAACAGGCGCTGTCCATCGTCGCGCACCGTGATCTGCCATTGCAGCACGCCACGGCGTGAATGGCGCTTCTCGTGCACCGCCAGTCCGCGCTCAATGTCCTGCTTTTTCAAGGCGATACGCGCGGCCTGGATATCATCGGTATTGACCACAAAATGCACCAGACGCGGCTCGATGGCAACAGCCGCTTGCAGTGCTGCATCGTCCATGTCAAACCAGCGCTTGGCAGGCGCATTGGCGGCCCGTTTGGCGCCGGGATGAATGGCAATGATTTCAAGGTACGCCAGCGGATTGGCGGGGGTGGCGATTTTGAACAGGCAGTTATGCGTGCCGTAAAGGGCATGTTCTCCGCCCGGCGTCGGCGTGACGCCCAGTGTGGCTTCGCACCACTGCACCCCTTGTTCCAGGGTTTTGGCGACGACAACCAGGTGATCAATTTGTGTTTTCATCCCTTGACCATACCACCCCTGCCAAACATCAAAGTACCTGCAATTGGCCAGCCCCTGCCACGATCTCACCAATCTCGGTGGCGGCGTCAAAACCATGTTGCTTGAATAGGGCCAACACCGCCTCCACCGCCTCCGGTGCGCACGACACCAGCAGGCCGCCGCTGGTTTGGGGGTCGCTCAAGAGCGACTGATCCACGGCGGCAAAACCGGCGGGCAAATTAACATCGTGCCCATAACCCGCCCAGTTGCGACCAGAAGCGCCCGTCACCATGCCTTGCAAAGCCAGCTCCCTCACGCCAGCGAGCAAAGGCACACGGTCCCAGTCAATCTGGACGGTGCAGTTGGCCCCGCGCGCAATTTCCAGGGCGTGCCCGGCCAGGCCAAAACCGGTGACATCCGTCATGGCATGCACGCCGGCCAGTGCTGCCAGCTCGGGACCGGGGGTGTTGAGTTTCGTCGTGACGGCAATCATCTGCGCGTAGCCCGCAGCATCGAGCTTTTCCTTTTTAAGGGCCGCCGACAAAATGCCTACGCCCAACGGCTTGCCCAGGATCAGTTTGTCGCCCACCTGGGCATCGGCATTGCGCTTGACGCGGCCGGGGTGCACCAGGCCCAAGGCCACCAGCCCATAAATCGGCTCGACCGAATCAATGGTGTGCCCCCCGGCAATGGGGATTCCCGCCGCCCGGCAGACCGAGGCGCCGCCTTCGAGAATTTTGGCGATGGTCTCCAGCGGCAACACGTTAATGGGCATACCCACCAGCGCCAGCGCCAGGATCGGTGTGCCGCCCATGGCGTACACGTCCGAGATGGCATTGGTCGCGGCAATGCGGCCAAAGTCAAACGGGTCGTCCACGATGGGCATGAAGAAGTCGGTGGTGGCAATCAGCGCCTGCTCGTCATTGAGCTTGTAAACGGCGGCATCGTCCGAGGTCTCAATGCCCACCAGCAGCTCTTTCGGGATCGGCATGGCGGTGGTGCTTTTGAGAATTTCAGACAGCACGCCGGGCGCGATCTTGCAACCGCAACCGCCCCCATGGGATAGGCTGGTCAAACGCGGTGGGGTGGCGGGGCTGGGGTTGGAGTGGCTCATGGTGGGGTCCTTTGAATCAAGCATGCATTATCTTGGCTCCCGGGCTGCGGGCATCCTTATATGACAAATCAGCTTGTAGCCACCGTACCACCTGCGTGAGCAGCTACATATTTCGTAGCAAACAAGCATCAACAATCCAGGCGCCACCCATCAGAGAAGGCATCTTTGAGGCGTCGGCTGCGGGAGTGCTGGACCAGAATGACCATCAAAGTATGGACAATGCGGTAGCTACGGCGCAACATGCCGAAAACCCATCATGCTCAGACCTTATTTTCAAAACCAGGAACGTACTTGATGAATATTTCCCTACGCCGCTATGGCATCGGCTTATTTCTGCTGACCCTGATTGCCAGTTCACAGGCGCAGTCCTTCCGACTTGGATTTGTCAAAACCGAGCGGATTTTCCAGGAAGCCAGTGCCGCCAAAGCGGCACAAGCACTGCTCGAACAGGAATTTTCCAAGCGGGAAAAAGAGCTGATCGATCAAACCGCTCAGTTGAAATCCATGGTGGACAAATTCCAGCTTGAAGCGCCGACGCTTACAGAGGCGCAGCGCGTGAGTCACCAGAGAGAATTGACCGATCTGGACCGGGAACTTCAACGCAAGCGCCGCACGTTTCAGGAAGACCTGACGGCCCGTAAAAACGAACAGCTGCAGCAGGTGCTCGAAAGTGCCAACAAGGCGGTCAAACAGGTGGCCGAAACCGAAAAATACGATCTGATTCTTCAGGATGCGGTCTATGCCAACCCCAAACTGGACATCACGGACAAGGTGCTGAAACTTCTCAATGCGCAAGCTGTCAAATAGCGCGTGACGAGCCACATGACAGGCACCCCACTCCCAATGCGACTTTTACTGGTTGAAGATGACACGATGATTGGCGAGGTGCTGCTCGACTTGTTGCGAGCCGAGCATTACGCGGTCGATTGGGTCAAGGATGGTGATCTGGCCGATGCCGCCATGCAAAGCCAGACCTACGACCTGGTGGTGCTCGACTTGGGACTGCCCCGGCGCGATGGGCTGAGCGTGCTGCGGGCTTGGCGTCTGCGCAAGGTGCGCATCCCGGTGTTGATTGCCACCGCACGCGACTCGGTGCAGCAGCGCATTGAAGGTCTGGATGCCGGTGCCGACGACTACGTCCTCAAACCCTTCGACCTTGACGAGTTGCTGGCCCGCATCCGGGCGCTGATTCGCCGGGCCGCCGGTCGGGGCGAACCCATCTATGAGCATATGGGTGTTTCCATCAATCCCGCGACCCGCGAAGTACGCATCAGCGGCCATACCGTCACGGTTTCGGCACGCGAATGGGCGGTACTGGAGGCCCTCATTGCACGACCCGGCGTGGTGCTTTCCCGCAGCCAACTCGAAGAAAAACTGTATGGATGGAAAGACGAGATTGCCAGCAACGCCGTGGAGGTTTACATCCATGGTTTGCGCAAAAAACTGGGGACCGATCTCATTCAAAATGTGCGCGGCGTCGGCTACATGGTGCCCAAGGTCGAGGAATGAAAATCCCTGAAACGTACTCCTTGAGTACACGGCTACTGGGCTTGCTGTTTATCGCCATCTTGCTCACTTCTGCGACACAGGCGTATATGGCCTACATCACGGCCAGCGCGGAAACGGATGAGATTTTCGACTACCACATGCAGCAGATGGCCATGTCTTTTCGCTCCGGGCTGCCTCTGAACGCATTAAGTCTCTCGAATGAAACACCCGACGATGGAAAAATAGATTTCGTCGTGCAGATCTGGACCGCCAATGGCCTGCGGGTTTTTCAATCGTCTCCCAGTGACCTGCTGCCTGAGCGGGCCATTCTGGGATTTTCCAACTTGCAGATCAATGGCGCCAACTTCCGCCTTTTCACCATGCAAACGCGAACGCAAACAATCCAGATTGCGCAGGATATGGCCGTGCGCCATGCCAAGGCCAGCACGCTGGCGCTGAGGACCATTGCGCCCATTCCGGTGATGGCACCTTTGCTCATGCTGGTCGCGTGGTGGGTGGTGAGCGCCTCGCTGTCCCCGGTGGCCAGGCTGCGGCGTCAAGTAGCAGAACGGCAAGCCGACGACCTGACGGAATTGAGCGAAGTGGGCTTGCCCGATGAAATAAGCCCCCTGCTCACCGAGTTGAACCTCTTGTTCAAACGGGTCAGCCAGGCCTTTGAGGCCCAGAAACACTTTGTCGGCGATGCCGCCCATGAGCTGCGCTCGCCCCTTGCCGCCTTGAAACTCCAGGTGCAAGGCCTGCGCCGCGCCACGGACGATGCTTCGCGCGAGCTCGCAGTCAGCCGCTTGACGATCGGGATTGACCGCGCCACACGGTTGATCGAGCAACTGCTGGTGCTGGCCCGGCAGCAGGCCAGTGCTTCAACCGGGGTCAAGCCGGAACCGGTCGGCTTGTCGGCCATGGCCCGCTTCGTGGTCTCGGACCTGGCCTCAACCGCGCAGTTGCGACAGATCGATCTGGGGCTGGGCCAGACTGACCCAGGAGAGATTGCCGGCCATGCGGAAGCACTGCGCATACTTGTTAGCAATCTGGTGGACAACGCGCTCAAATACACGCCATCCGGCGGCTCGGTCGATATCGAAGTGTGCCGGGTGGCAGATCAATTCATCTTGAGCGTGGACGACAGCGGCCCCGGCATTGCAAAGCAGGACCGCGAGCGCGCCCTGGACCGTTTTTACCGCATTGCAGGAACCCATGCGACGGGTAGCGGCCTGGGCCTGGCTATTGTCAAATCCATCGCGCAATTGCACGGTGCAACGCTCACACTCGATCACTCAAGCCGTCTGGGCGGGCTGCGGGTGACGGTCAGCTTCCCGGCGCTCGTGTGACTTGATGCAACTCCACCCGTGGCCGCTCCCGCTATCTGCACTGGAGCATGGTGCTTTTGTAGGTTTCGGGTTGCTGATCTACATCCTGGTAACGCGCATCGGGCACCAGCGACGCTCACCCTCGGCTGCTATTGCCTGGGTGATTGGCATCGCGGCCTTTCCCTACCTGGGGATTCCGCTTTTTTTGTTGTTCGGTACGCGCAAGTTCGTGCGACCCGCCCATGTGATTCACGCACCAAAACTTCCTGGGCCGACGGTTGATGCCCCATCCTGGGCCACCCGCTTGCTCGATGGCCTGGGACTGGCCAGCCCCGTGATCAATGAAAGTGTGGCGTTTCACGCCGATGGTTTGCAAGCCTTTCAGGCATTGATTGATTTGTTTGACCGCTCGCAGCACAGCCTGGAGGTTTGCACCTTTCTCATCGCCGATGACAAGGTAGGCAACGGCGTCTGCGATGCCCTCATTGAAGCCGCCCAGCGTGGCGTCAGAACCCGTTTGCTGCTGGATTGGGTGGGCACCATGAAGACACCGCCCCGATTGTTGAACCGACTGAAAACCGGCGGCGTCGAGGTGCGCCGTTTTATGCCCTTGCTGCACAACCCGACACGAGGAAAGAGCAACTTGCGCAACCACCGCAAGCTGGTGGTAGCCGACAAGGCGTGGCTATGGAGTGGCGGACGCAATCTGGCTGACGAGTATTTTCTGGGTCAAAAGGGTCAAGCGGCATGGACCGATCTCAGTTTTGTGGTTCAAGGCCTGGTCGCAGTGCAAGCAGTCCTGCAATTTGAACAGGACTGGGCATTGGCCGGTACTCACAGGCCAATGCACCTGCCGGCGCAGCCAAAGCCCGCATTGAATCCGGGCGCACGATGCCTGGCGCAATGGATACCCAGCGGGCCGGATCACGCGCAGGACACCGTTCATGCCCTGCTCATGGCCGGGGCGTACCACGCGGTAGATCGTCTGCTGGCGGTCACCCCTTACTTCGTCCCCGACGAGGCCTTGCTCGATGCATGGTGCATGGCCTGCCGCCGGGGGGTGCAAGTTCGCCTGGTCATTCCCCTGCGATCCAACCACCGCATGGCCGATTGGGCGCGCGAGCGCGCACTGCGCCAGTTGGTCGAGGCCGGCGCGCAGGTCTTCATGACCCGTTCAATGATCCACGCCAAGGCCGTCGTCATCGACCATGATCTGGCGCTGTGTGGCTCCGTTAATCTCGATGGCCGAAGTCTGTTTCTGAACTTCGAGGTCATGACCGCGTTTTACGGCGCCACCGAAGTGCGCTGGCTGGCAGACTGGATCGATGAACAGGCAAGCCCTGCCATAACGTACCGCGCCCAGCGCCCTCCCTGGTGGCGCGATTTGGCCGAGGGTCTGGTGCGGGCAGTCGGTTTTCAGTTGTAACGAAAACCTCAAATTTAAGTCACGTCTAAGTATCTTTCTTCATACTTTGCGCCTCTGCAACCTTCATGGTTTTCAAAGAGCAATTTATGACTATCCAACCCATCACCACCACCCGTCTTGTGCTTGCGCTGGTCGCATCAGGAATGATCGGCGGCGCCGGTACGACCTTCTTCTCGCTCTCAAACGCACGCGCAAACGCCAACATCGTGGCGCCGCCGACCCCGCCAGTCCTCCCATCCAACACCAGTGGTCCAATTGACTTCTCACAGATCGCCGAGCGCTATGGCAGTGCCGTGGTCAACATCACCGTGAACGGGATGAAGCAAATTGCGGACGATGAACCCGCCCTGCAACGCCGGGGCATTCCAGGGCTGGACCCGAACGATCCATTTTTTGAATTCTTCAGACGCTTTCAAGGCCCTGATGCGGGGATGCCCGGCCAGCAACGCGGCATGCCGGTCCATAGCCAGGGTTCGGGATTTATCGTCAGCAGCGACGGACTGATCATGACCAACGCCCATGTGGTACGGGACGCCAAGGAGGTGATCGTCAAGCTGACCGATCACCGTGAATTCAATGCCAAAGTGCTGGGATTTGACACCAAGACCGATGTGGCAGTACTCAAGATCGATGTGAAGAACCTGCCGGTAGTGCCACTGGGAAGCGCTCGCAACCTCAAGGTGGGTGAGTGGGTGCTGGCCATTGGCTCACCCTTTGGCTTTGAGAACAGTGTCAGTGCCGGTGTGGTCAGTGCCAAGGGACGCTCGCTGCCCGATGACAACTTTGTCCCGTTCATCCAGACCGACGTTGCGGTCAACCCAGGCAATTCCGGTGGTCCGCTGTTCAATTCGCGCGGCGAAGTCGTGGGCATCAACTCGCAGATCTACAGTCGCACCGGCGGGTTTCAAGGCTTGTCGTTTGCCATTCCGATTGATTTGGCCAGCAAAGTCAAAGACCAGATCGTCGCCACCGGCCACGCCAGCCATGCACGCCTGGGCGTAGCCATTCAGGAGGTGAACCAGACGCTGGCGGACTCCTTCAAGCTGGATAAACCTGAAGGTGCGCTGGTCTCCAATGTGGACAAGGACAGTGCCGCCGAGAAGGCCGGGCTCAAGACCGGCGACGTGATCCTCAAAGTCAACGGCCAGGCAATCATTGCGTCCAGCGATTTGCCCGCTTTGATTGGAAGCGCCGCGCCCGGCGAAAAAGTGACGCTGCAAATTTGGCGCCTTGGCAAATTGGAGGAGCTCAATGTCAAGCTTGGAGATGCCAGCGATAAATCAGCCACCGTTGCCAGCACCAACGACAAGGTCAGCAAGGGACAACTGGGGCTGGCCCTTCGTCCATTGCAGCCGCAGGAGAAACAGGGCGCCGGTGTAGCCAGCGGCCTGATGGTTGAAGATGCCGCAGGGCCCGCCGCCCGGGCGGGGGTGCAGTCGGGTGACGTTCTGCTGGCTGTTAACGGCACGCCGGTCAGGAGTGTTGACCAGGTTCGCGAAGTGATGACGAAATCCGACAAGTCGGTGGCCTTGCTGATCCTGCGCGATGGCAACCGCATTTTTGTCCCGGTGCGCATCGGCTGAGCTGCGCACGACAGTTTCAGCTCAAAGCACGCGATGACTGAGCGCAGGCAGTCGCGTTCTGGCTGCCTGAAGCTGCTCCTTTTGCACCTCAGCCAATATGACGGCGGCGCCCTCGTCCTGCTGCGCAAGAATGCTCCCCCAAGGGTCCACCACCATGCTGTGGCCCCAGGTGCGGCGCTGGTTTTCATGCTCACCCCCTTGCGCCGAGCCGACCACGTAGGCCAGGTTTTCGATGGCGCGTGCCCGCAGCAAGATTTCCCAGTGCGCCTGCCCCGTGGTGTAGGTAAATGCACTGGGGACCAGCAACACGTCAGCCTTTAACTGGCGGTACAACTCGGGAAACCGCAGGTCATAGCAAATACTCAACCCGATGCGGTAAGTGCTGCCGTCATGCGATGGCAGATCAAACGCGACGGGTTGTGCGCCGGGCTCCAGCACGCGAGACTCGTCGTAGCTTTCTTTGCCATTGTCAAAACGAAACAGATGAATCTTGTCGTAACGCGCCACACATTGCCCGGTCGGGTCAAACACCAGTGTGCTGTTGCGCACGCGATGGGCGTCATCGGTGGCAAGGGGCACCGTTCCGCCAACGATCCATAGCCCTAAATCACGCGCAGCACGTTTCAAAAAATTCTGAATCAGCCCCGCCCCCGGCGTCTCCTGGATCGCGAGCTTGTCGTCATCCTGCAAGCCCATGAGACAAAAATACTCGGGCAACACCGCCAACTCGGCACCCTGCTGCGCCGCTTGGTTGAGCAATTGCCAAGCGGCATCCAGATTGTCCTGAACGCGGGGGGTAGATACCATCTGAATCGTGGCCAGTTTCATAAATCATTTCCTTTCTTCGCAAGCGTCTTCACAGTGCCAAATCGTAACGTCAAGGCAAGAGGGCACATTGTCATGGGCCTATGTGAACTGCCGCACAGATGGCACCGGTACGAAAACCAACAATGTGACCAATACACCGCCTTGTGCGAGTTGTCACGCAGGCAGGCAAGACCGGGAGTCGTCATGAAGTTACGCGTCAATTTTGAGTTTGTGCAGCGCATGGCCTCGTTGCTGGTTGCATTTTTTCTATGGGCTGCGCCGCTACCCCATGCTTGGGCTCAGCAAGGGCCAGACTTTAGCCAACCCGAGCTTGATCAGATGCTGGCGCCGATTGCGCTGTACCCCGACGCGCTGCTGTCGCAAATTCTGATGGCGGCAACTTATCCGCAGGAAGTGATAGAAGCCCAGCGCTGGAGCCTGGCCAACCCCTCCATGTCGGGGGCGCAGGCCGTGCAAGCGGCAGCCAGCAAAAACTGGGACCCCAGTGTCACCTCATTGGTGGCTTTCCCGCAAATTCTCGGAATGATGATTGCCAAACTCGATTGGACCGAGCGCCTGGGTGACGCTTTTCTAGGGCAAGAAATGCAAGTCATGGACACGGTTCAGGATTTGCGGCACCGGGCCTATGCCGCAGGCCATTTACGCTCCAATGAACTCATGCGGGTCGATTCGCAGGGCGAGTACATCACCATTGACCAGGCGGACCCGCAGTATGCGTATGAGCCGTATTACAACGTCTCGGTGGTTTATGGAGATTGGTGGTGGCCTCAATATCCGCCGGTTTATTGGCGGCCTTGGGCGGGCTACCGCGAGCGCCCCGGATGGGGGACCGGGTTCATGTGGGGCATGGGCATCAGCTTGGGAGCGCAATTTTTCTTTGGCGACTTCGACTGGCGCCAGCGTCGCCTGAACGTGGTGAACGTGCACAACAACTACTACCTTCCTCACGCGCCGGATACGGCCAATCGCGCACCTCACGTGTGGCAACACAGCCCGGATCATCGCCGCAACATCCCTTACCGCGATGACACAGTGCGTGCCAAGTTCAGTCCGTCAAACCCTGAGCCTCAACCCCGTAACAACTTCCGCGGACGCTTTCCAGAGGCCCGCCAGCGACCCATGCCCATTGAACCTGCGAACGCTCGAACCTACCCAGGACGTCAACCAAGCGAACTGAGCCAAGCGCAAGCCGCCACGCCTGCGCCTGCCATGCCATACCCCAGCAGCAGGCCCACACCGGACCATTCCAGAACACCCGTCGTGCCCGTTCAATCGACCGTGGCGCCAGCAGCCCAAAGGCCCCATGCGCTGGAAAATCTGGGACAAGGGCCGCAGGTTCGGAACTCGAGTGCACGCGGCCACGAAAGCAGGCAGGCGGCACCCGCCCCAAGGTCTGAACCTAGAACCCACGCAACGCCTGGCAAAGGTCGCGAAAAAGATCGTGGAGAAAAGTAATGCACAACTATTTCTACCCTTTCACTTTGATCGCGTCGGGGGAACTATCGTGAACATCACCCAAAAAATCTTCGGTCACTCCCCCGCCAACATGCACCACTGGCGCAACGCCATGGGCGCGTTGACGCTGGTCGGCTTAACCACGCTGTCAGCGTTCGCTGCGCCCAAACAACAGAGCTTTGCAACACCACAAGATGGCGCGCAAGCACTGGCGCAAGCCGTCAAAACGGACAACCAGAGTGCGCTGAGAAGCATTTTTGGCGCTGATGCCAGCAAATTAATCAACTCCGGTGACCCGGTGGCCGATGCCCGCAACCGGGAGAAATTCATACAGGCCTACGGCGAGGCCAACGAGATTGTTCTGACCAACGAAACGCACGCTGAACTGCAAATCGGCAAAGACAACTGGCCGATGCCTATTCCACTGGTCAAGTCAAAGGACAGCCGCTGGCGTTTCGACCCACAAAGGGGCGAGGCAGAAATCATTTCACGCCGTATTGGCCGCAATGAGTTGGCCGCCATTCAGGCCTGCCTGGCCATCGTGGATGCACAGAACGAATTTGCGGCACGCGACCCAGATGCGGACGGCCTGCACGAATTCGCGTCCAGGTTCACCAGCACGAATGGCAAGCGCGATGGGCTGTACTGGCCGACCCAACCGGACGAAGCCTTGAGCCCACTGGGGCCTTTGCTGGCCTCTGCCGCCAAGGACGGTTATTTGAAATCAGGCGCGCAATCCCTTGAACCCTACCAAGGCTACTTTTATCGAATTTTGACGAAACAGGGAAAATCCGCGCCAGGCGGTGCTTACGACTATTTTGTAAAGAGGCAAATGATGGGCGGGTTTGCGCTGGTCGCCTACCCTGCGCGCTACGGTGCCTCGGGCATCATGAGCTTCATCGTCAGCCAGGACGGCGTTGTTTACCAAAAGAACCTGGGGCGCTATTCGGCGCGATTGGCTTCTCGCATCAAGGCATTCGACCCCGACGCAAGCTGGATGCCGATCCACCAATAACGCGCAATTACAACCGTCTCAAGCACAACCATCGTCACTATCAAGACGATTGAACCTCTTTATTAGCACTCTATTAAAGAGAGTGCTAATATTATGAAATGACAAAAAGGAGTTCTGGCATGACATATCAATCTGGATCATCAACCGCCACTTTGGCCGTTGCCAACCCGTGGTCGATGGTGCCCGCACTGGGCAATCTGGACGCTTATATTTCGGCAGCCAACCGCCTGCCCATGCTCACGCTTGAAGAGGAGCAGGAGTTCGCACGCAAGTTCCGTCAAAACAATGACCTGGAAGCCGCCGGTAAGCTGGTGCTCTCGCACCTGCGGCTGGTGGTGTCCATTGCACGCCAGTACCTGGGCTACGGATTGCCGCACGGTGACTTGATCCAGGAAGGCAATGTGGGTCTGATGAAGGCCGTCAAACGCTTTGACCCTGAACAGGGCGTGCGCCTGGTGAGCTATGCCATGCATTGGATCAAGGCCGAGATTCACGAGTACATCCTGAAAAATTGGCGCATGGTCAAGGTGGCCACCACCAAGGCGCAGCGCAAGCTGTTTTTCAACCTGCGCTCGATGAAGCAACGCTACAAATCAGATGACGCCGCCGCCGATACCGGCACCCACCGCGACACCCTGAACGAAGACCAGATCGACGCCATGGCGTCAACGCTCAACGTCAAGCGCGAAGAAGTCATCGAAATGGAAACCCGGCTCTCGGGCGGCGATGTGTTGCTGGACCCGAGCCCGTCCGACGACGGCGAAGACGCTTTCGGACCAATTGCCTACCTGACCGATACCCGTCACGAACCCACCGCCATGATCGAGGCCCATCAGCATGACCGCCTCTCCAGCGATGGCCTGACCACCGCACTGCAAGCGCTAGACGAGCGCAGCCGCCGGATTGTGGAAGAACGCTGGCTCAAAGTGAACGACGACAACTCAGGCGGCATGACGCTGCACGAACTGGCCGCCGTGTACGGCGTCAGCGCCGAGCGCATTCGCCAGATCGAAGTAGCGGCCATGAAAAAGATGAAAAAGACATTGGCCGAGTTCGCCTGAGACGCCGAGTCGCTCTGTTTTTAATAGCTGCTCACGCAATCTGTACGGGGGCTAGCGCCTAAAAAACTCACAATCCAGGCATTCCGTCTGTGGCATGCAAGTCCACCTGGCTGCGCAAAATTCGACCAGGGCTGTGGGTGCGGATCGGCACTTTTAGCACTGGGCACGGGCGGGTTGCAGCGTGAAAAATTGTTGGATTTTGGTCGTGCGTAATGCGTGAAAGCTGAATGCGGGTTTACAAGTTCCCAACCTATCAGCCGAACACCAGTCACCTAAAATTGACGTTTGTTTGGTCTAGCGCAGGTCGAGACAGCTCATTGAAGACCTCAACCAGTTCCCTTGGCGGCAGCTGCGTGGGTTGCTCAATCCACCAGCTCAATAGCTCTACAAAGGCGCCAGCTAACCAACGGGCCACTGCGGCGCGGGGCAAGAGACCTGTTGAGGCAGGTAACTCATCGGTGATCAGGCGGATCACCATTTCACGAAAACGTAGCTGCACAACATAGCCGCTGCGTCGCCCGATCAAACAGCGAAACACCTTGCGTTGCTCATACGCATGCTCAACGAGCCCCAGAGCGAACTGGAAACCGGTCAGGGCCTCGGAACGTGAATTGGCATCAGCGGCACGCAACTGGGTTTGACGTTGCAGCTCGGCTTGCAATCCATCAAGACCACCTTGCAGCAGGGCATCCTTATTGGGGTAGTGCAAGTAGAACGTCGAGCGGCCAATATTGGCCCGTTCGCAAATATCCTGAACTGCAATTTCATCCCAACTTCGCTCGGCGATAAGACCAACCAACGCAGTGCTTAACGCGTTTCGCGTGCGCAGGCTACGGCGATCGACTGTCACAGTGAAATCAGATTTTTTCATGGCAGATCCTGAACATCAAGGCAGGCGGTGTCTGTAACTGAACAGACTGAGTTCTGCTGTATTTGAACGTTGGCGTAAGGCAAAAACATAATGGACACATGTCTATTTTAGGATGCACTCTGATGACCGACTCAAGTAAAAAAGCCTGTCGTTTTATCTTCAAAAACGAATCAGGGCGCGGGCCAGCTGGCGCCATTCGCAGCGCAATGCTGGCCACAGTGTTGGCATTTAGCGCCGTTGGCATTTTGGCCGCGACGGACCCACCAAACAGCGGTGACTTGACTTTGCATGTCGCCGGGTTCAAACATGCCCGCGGGCATGCGGTGGCCAAACTTTATGCACCTGGTGACAACGTTCTTGGGGCCGGACATTGGCAAGTGCGTGCGCCCATTGACGGCAACACTGCGGTGCTTCGCTTCGAGGACTTACCGCCAGGGCACTATGCAGCAGTTGTATTTCATGATGAGAACGACAACGGTGTCATTGACCATGGCCTTTTAGGACCATCGGAGCCAATCGGCTTTTCAGGGGGATTCATGCTGAATCTGTTGTCTGGACGACCGGATTTCGAGCGCTTGAAATTCAATTTCACGCCACCAGCACAAACGCTGGAACTGCAAGTGCGGTGAAAAGCATGGCATCGAGCATCACCACTGCCGGAAAGCAAATTGGCAGTCAGCCACAACAACAACTCATTGAAAGAAATTCATGATGCATAGAGAGACTGTTCCCAAGGCCGAATTCGCATCCACTCGAACGGATTTGCAACGCGGGCACCCTGAGGGCGTGTCCCGTCATGGCAGCACGCTGATCAAGCTTCGCGAGGTGACCAAGACTTATCCGGGTGCAGAGGGCGGCTTCGCAGCACTCAAAAGCGTTGACCTCGAATTTTCTGCTGGCGAGTACGCTGCGATCATCGGCAAGTCAGGCAGCGGAAAGTCAACCCTTCTCAACATGCTGACCGGCATTGATCACCCAAGTAAGGGGACGGTGCTCATCAACGGCACAGACGTGCACACTTTGGGCGAGAGTGCCTTGGCGAGTTGGCGCGGAAAAAATATCGGGATCGTCTTCCAGTTCTTCCAACTCATCCCAACCCTTACCGTTCTTGAAAATCTGCTGTTGGCCATGGATTTCGTCAACGCCATTCCAAAGAATGAACGGCTGCTTCGCGCCGAAAAGCTGCTTGAACAAATGGGAATTGCCCAACACGGTCGCAAACTGCCATCAGCGCTATCGGGCGGAGAACAACAGCGTGCCGCAATCGCCAGAGCTTTGGCCAACGACCCTCCCGTCGTGATTGCAGACGAACCCACCGGCAACCTGGACAGTCAGACAACCGATGTCATTCAGAGTCTGTTCAAACAGTTGGCCGACGCAGGAAAAACCGTCATCGTCGTGACGCACGACCAAACTGCCATCGCGAAATTTGGCCGGGTAGTCACACTCAAAGATGGTCTGGTGGACAGCGACCGGCAAGTGCACACCGAAAAACAAGGTCGTCTGCCATGAATATGATTCTCAAGAAAGCCTTCAGCGACTTGCGAACCTCGCCAGGTCAGACGCTGCTTGTCATTTTTGCGCTAGTCGTTGGGCTGTGGGGCGTTGGCGGGATTCTCGTCTCCTACACCATCCTCAATCATGACCTGAACGAAAACTTCACCCAGACTAGGCCGGTGCATGCCGTGCTCATTTCGAAAGACTTCGCCAGCCTGGATATGACCGCTCTTAGAACCAGGGCTGAAATTGAAAGTGCAGAATTGCGCGATCTGTCGATGCAAAGGATCGAGGTTCATCCCAATGACTGGATACCGCTTTGGCTGTTTGGCGTGGATGATTTCAGTCACTCGACGATGGCGCATATCTACAACCAGAAAGGTGAGGCAACCCCGAAGCCTGGAACCATGCTGATGGAGCGTGACGGGCGGCTGGTGTCGAATATTGATCTGGGTTCACTTGCACGGGTACGCGCGGGTCAACGCATGCATGAGGTGACCATTTCCGGAATCACCTTCGACCCGGCCCAAGCACCTGCTACACAAGACCATTTCATCTACGCCTATGTGGACAAGCAGACCTATGCAGAGATCACCGGACAGCCGACAAACCAACGGCTGATACTGCGGGTAAAAAATGCTCGTACCAAAAAGGATGTTGAAGCCGCGTTACATGGGACGCTTGCTTACTTCAAGTCCATCGGGGTCCCTATTTCCAGCGTCAATATTCCACAAGTTGATGAACACCCGCACCAATGGCAACTCAACACCTTGTTATTTCTTCAAGGCAGCATCAGCCTATTGGCATTTTTGATGGGTGGCGTGCTGCTGTCCCAAATCATGGCCTCGATCCTGGCCAAACAGGTACGCCAGATCGGCATCCTCAAGGCCATTGGTGCGTCGCGCTGGCAGGTCATGAATATCTACCTGATCATGGTGCTGGCACTGGGCATCGCCGCTGGCGTCATTGCGATTCCATTGGCAGTAGGGTCAGGCTACGCATTTTCATACTTCGTGGCCGGGAAACTCAACTTTGACATTCTGACCCAGCATTTGCCACTGAATGTGTATCTCGCACTCATCACGGCCAGTTTGGTGCTGCCCATCTTGGTGTCGTTGCCCGCCATTCTGAGAGGAATCAGCCTGCCGGTACACGAGGCATTAAGCAGCTATGGCATTTCCGTCAATGCCTTTGACAAGTCTGCGCAGCCGGTTGCGGCATCCTGGGTGCCTCGCTGGTTGATTCTGGCAGCCAGAAATAGCCTGCGACAACGCCAGCGCTTGCTTGTGACCATCTTCACGATGGCGCTGGGCGTAGCCATCTTCAGCACCGGATTCAATGTGCGCCAGTCTCTGGAAAATCTACTGACCGACTTTGACCACAGCATGAAGCATGACGTGCAAGTCGTCTTGAATCGGCAAATGCCGCGTGACCGTGCAGTCGCAGTCTTCTCAGGCATCAACAATCTTGATCGAATCGAGACCTGGAATGGCGGTCGGGGTGAGTTGCAATCGCACGCGGTTGCAACGGATAACGGACTGGGCATCGTAGCCTTGCCACACGCTACAGAGCTCTTCAAACCCAGACTGATTCAGGGCCGATGGCTGCAAGTGGCTGAGCCAGCCGAAGTTGTCATGAATCAAAAAGCCATGGAGCTCTCTGGCAATCCGCCTATCGGCAGCATTGAGCAACTGGAGATCGGTGGCAAGAGTTTGAAAGCAAAGTTGGTTGGCGTTGTGGAGGAACTCGAAAAAGCGAAAATTTATGTCGATCTGGATCAGTACGATGCGTTCGCCAATCCAGACCATGCCATCAACAGCCTGATGTTTGTCGCCAAGGACAAGCGATTTGAAAAGGTGATGACCTTGAAAATGGACATTGAAGCAGCGATTGCAGCATCCGACCTCAATGTTCTTTATGTGATGTCGCAGGCTGAGCGGGTGAAGATCATCTTTGACCATCTGAACATCATCCTCACCACCATCGTCTTTTTATCGCTGCTGGTTCTGGTAGTCAGCGCGTTGGGCATGGCTTCGGCAACAGGCATCACGATTCAGGAGAGAACCCGTGAGATCGGCGTGATGCGGGCGATTGGCGCCACGCCACGGATGATTTTTGAGATGTTTGTCGCCGAGGGCATGATGACCAGCGTTGCCAGCATCGTGCTGGGCCTGCTGTTAGCGTGGCCGCTGAGCATGCTTGCATCGGTATTCTTCGGAAAATTGATGCTGGGCGACGGCGCTGCACTGCGCTATGCGTTCAGCACCGAGGGGTTCTGGATTGTGCTGTGCACAACTTTGGCATTCGGATGGTTGGCAAGCCGGGTTCCCGCGCGCCGCGCCATAAACATTTCAACCAGCGAGGCGCTGGCCTATGTCTAGGTTCACATCCACAAGAGGAGTCCGGCTGCAGGAAACACCTGCAGCAGGTCGCTCATGCAGGCCGCCCTATCTGGCGCGGGTTGAGCAATTGCGCCTTGAGTGGTGACGCTTGAGCGCCATCAAATTGCTATCGTTTTAGTAGCCTCTCACGCTCATTGCACGGGGGCTAGAGGGCTAAACCCCTTAAGGTTTTCTGACTTCAAAAATACATCAAGACTGCGCCAACAGCAGCTTGATGTCGGCCGCCAGGGCCGGGGCGCCGCTGCCATAGCGGGTGTACAAGCGCAATTTGCCTTGCGTGTCGTACACATAGCAACCGGCGGAGTGATCCATGGTGTAGCTGGTGGGGGTTTGGCCTTCGACTTTCTTGTAGTACACCTTGAACTCTTTGGCGACGGCCGCCAGTTTTTCGGGCGTGGTGTAGAGCGCCAGAAACGTCGGATCAAAGTTGGCCATGTATTCCTTGAGCATTTCGGGCTTGTCGCGCTCGGGATCGATCGTGACAAACAGGCCTTGCAGGCGCTCGCCATCTTTGTCCAGCAGTTTTTTCACCTGCGCCAACTCAAGCATGGAGGTCGGGCAGACATCCGGGCACTGGGTGTAGCCAAAGAACATCACGACCACCTTGCCGGCAAAGTCCCTGATGCTTTTGGGTTGGCCGTTGTGGTCGGTCAAGGCGAAGTCGCGGCCATATTCGGCCCCGGTGATGTCGATCGCCGAAAATTTTGGCCGACTCTCTGAGCATGCAGCCAAAATACCTGTAGCCACCGCCAGACCTGCGTAACCAGCTATCAATTTAAGAGCAAGTCGTTTATTCATAATTCAAGACAAAACATAATGATCCACCAACAACGCAGCAAACAGCACGCTCAGGTGAATGAGTGAGAAACGAAAAGTTTGGCGCGCCAGGGCATCCGAATAGTTGCGCCACAGCCGATAAGCATACAGACAAAATCCGGCGCTCACGCCCAGCGCCACAGCAAGGTATATCCAGGAACTCATGCCGTAGATATAGGGCATGAGGCAGGCGGCAAACAAAACAAGGGTGTAGAGCAGCACCATCAGCCGGGTGAATTCATTGCCATGGGTCACCGGCAGCATCGGCAAACCGGACTTGCGGTAGTCCTCCACCCGGTACAGCGCCAGCGCCCAGAAGTGCGGCGGCGTCCACAGAAAAATGATCAAAAACAAAATGAGCGCTTCCGGCCCGACGTTGCCCGCCATGGCGGCCCAGCCCAGCACCGGGGGCATGGCGCCCGAAGCGCCGCCAATCACGATATTTTGCGGCGTGAGGGGTTTCAGAATCACGGTGTAAACGACCGCGTAGCCGATGAAGGTAGCAAAGGTCAGCCACATGGTCAGCGGGTTGACCCATACATACAGAAGCGTGGAACCCAGCCCGCACAGCACGCCCGAGAACAGCAGCGTTTGCCAGTCATCGAGCTCACCCTGGGCCGTGGGGCGCCAGGCGGTGCGCTTCATTTTGGCGTCAATGCCTTTTTCGACAATGCAGTTGAAAGCTGCGGCGGCACTGGCCACCAGCCCAATGCCCAGACAGGCCATAAGCGCCAGTTGAACGTCCGCCAGGGAAGGCAGCCCCGGCACGGCCAGCACCATGCCGATCAAGGCACAAAACACGATCAGCTGGATAACGCGCGGCTTGGTCAGCACATAAAACTGCCTGAACACGGAAGAGGGAAACGCTTGGACTCTCATGCGAATGCCCCCGATGTAGAGGACGGCGAGGTCCCACTGGCCAACAGCGCCCACGTCATGACCCCCAACAGCGCCCCCGCGCCGCCGGTATGCATCACGGCGACCCCCAAAGGCCAGCCCAGCACGACGTTGCTCACGCCTGTGCCCAGCTGCAGGCACACGAGTGCCGCCAACCAGCGCGCCTGAAGTCGCAATGCTGTCACGCAGTTCAGCCGCCAGGCCAGTACCCCGAGCAAGGAAAGGACGACCCATGCCATGCTGCGGTGGACAAAGTGAATGGCAGTCAATGCCTCAAATTGGATGGATCCCCCGGTTGACGTCAATCCCAGCGGCCGCCAAAGCTCAAATCCCTGCCCAAAATTCATCATCGGCCACCAACGACCCTGGCACATGGGGAAATCGCGGCAGGCCAGCACAGCGTAATTGGTGCTGACCCAGGCACCCAGGGCAATTTGCAGCACCAGCAGCGCTAAAGACACCCACAGCAGTCTGCGCACCCTTGGGCTGACCACCACCAGGGCCAGACCCTGCTCGCGCTGCGCCGTCGTCACCCCCTGCACACACAGCAGAGCCAGCAGCAACAAGCCACCCAGCAAGTGCAGCGTCACGATGACAGGAAAGAGCTTCATGGTGACGGTCAACGCGCCAAAGGCCCCCTGCAGGCCAACCCACAGCAACGTCAACGTAGGCCACCACGGGTTTATCGTGCGATGGCGGCGACCTGCTTGCCAGCGTGGCAACCAGCTCGCCACCGCCAGCAGCAAAATGAGCACGCCGACGCTAGTGGCCAGATAGCGATGAACCATTTCGACCCAAGCTTTGGTATGCGTTACCGGTCCACTGGGTAGGGCGCTTTGAGCCGCCGCAATGTCGGCCTGGGCGCCCACCGGGCTGGCGTGGCCGTAACAACCCGGCCAGTCGGGGCAGCCCAGCCCCGAGTCAGTCAACCGTGTAAAGGCCCCAAACAGGATGAGATCAAAAGTGAGAAACAAGGTGAGCCAGGTCAGTGCCTGCACCCGCTGCCACGGTGTGCCGCGCGGATGGCGCCACCTCACCCAGGCCAGCGGCACAAGGGCCAGCCCCACGCCCACCAGCATCAGACGAGCCAATGGCGACAGGTTGTAAAGTGCTTGCACGTTGTTCATCGCCTAGTGCCCCACCGACTTGGGCGCTTCACGACCGGGCTGATCCCACCCCGCAGAAGCGCGCAACAGCCGCTCCAGATCCCGCCGGGCCCTGGCCGCGCCGGGCACATCCAGATCGGCCGGGAAACGCATCATCCAGTGGCCCATCGGGTCCACCACGTACAGATGTTCAGCGAGCTGATGACCTGGTGCGGGCGCCAACCAGCCGGACAATCCGGCCGCCGAAACACGCAACACGGTGGCCTCACTGAGGGCTGGCAGCAGCTTATTTGGCACCGGGGCATCATCGGGAATCAGCCAGACCCAGTCCAACCGGTCTTTATCCTTGCCCAGAGCTTCACGCAACTGGCGTTGCAGGTACAAATGGCGGCGGCACACCTCATCGCAAGCCCCGCTCGCCACGCTGATCAGCAGCCATTGGCCCTTGAGCGCCTGGAGATTGCTGGGCTGACCGCTCAAGCTCACGCCGGTCAGGTCCGGCAGCGGGCGCTGCGGCTCGATCAACTCGCCAAAGTTGCGCCGCCCATCGGGGCGAACCACGTAGTAAGTGAAATACGAGGCCAGCACCGGCGCGGCACACACCAGAAACACGGCCAGCATTTTCCAGCGGCCGGTCACGGTGCGCCGCGTCTCATTGTCCAGAACGCGCTCGGGCAAAGGCAGTGAATGAACGCTCAAGCCCAGGGGCTGATCAACGCGAGGGGATGAATCGTCTAACAAGTTGAAACCAGACATAAAGAATTGTGATCAGCGTACTCAGGGCAAACCATTGAAAAGCATAGCCGTAGTGCATCGCCACACCGGAGCCCAACTTCGACCAGTCCCGCAGCAAACCATCACGGGTGGTGCCGCTCTGTTGCACCGACACCGGCAACAGCGGCAAGCCCAACTCGGTACTGAACCGACCCCTATCCAGATTTTGACGAATGCGCCCGGTCTCAGGCCCGCCAAACTCAAATAAACTGGACGGCGGCGGCACAATTCGCCCCTCAATCTCGACACTCCCCGCAGGCGTTTCAATCTGGGGCAAGCGGGTGCGATCCATGAAGTCTCTGGCAACCCAGCCGCGCTGCACCAACACCACGGCGGTACTGCCCTCGATCTGCATTGGCGTGACCACATAGAAGCCTTGCTTGTCATTCATCTGGCGGTTATCCAGAAACACGGTGTGCAACGCCAGCCAACGCCCCCGCAACAACACCCGGCGATGCAATAGCGTCTGCAAATCACCGCCCCCGACCAAGGCCTGGTCGGCCAGGCTGGGCAATGCCGCGTTGGTGTCCATGCTGGCCTGAATGGCTTCTTTGCGGTCGGCACGCGACAACTGCCAGCGCCCCAGCGACAGCGTGATGGCAACGGCCAGTAAGGCAGAAAAAGTGACCACGGCGAACTTCAATCGCACATTCACCGCATAATCCTGTTCATGAAATATTGGGTCGTTCTTGCATTTATCGGCATTCTGAGCAGCCTGGCAACGGCGCTGTTTTTCTTGCTGAAAAACAAGGTGGACGAGAAATCAAGCGCCCAAAAAATGGCTTGGGCCCTGGCCCTGCGGGTTGGCATTTCCATTGTGCTGTTCATCAGCATTTTGACGGCCTGGAAACTCGGATACATCCTGCCCACGGGTATCGCTGAGGGACAGTAATCAAGCTGGCCTACAACCAGTAGACCGTGACGTAAAGCCCCAGCCACACTACGTCCACAAAGTGCCAGTACCAGGCCGCCCCTTCAAAACCAAAATGATGTGACGCCGTGAAGTGTCCCTTTTGCAGGCGCAAGGTAATGAACAGCAGCATCAGCATGCCGATGAAAACGTGAAAACCGTGAAAGCCGGTCAGCATGAAAAAAGTCGATCCATAAACGCCAGAGCTGAGTTTCAGGTTGAGCTCGTGGTAGGCATGGAAATACTCGTAGCCCTGCACGGACAGAAACGTGATGCCCAACAACACCGTCATCCACATGAACGCAATGGTCTTGCGCCGCTGATCCGCAAGCAGGGCGTGATGGGCCATGGTCACCGTCACGCCGGAGCTCAGCAGCAAAGCTGTATTGATGGTTGGCAGCCAGAATGGCGTCATGGCGGTAAACGGCTCCACCGTCCCGGCGGGCGAACCGGTCGCGCCCGCTGCCAGACTCGGCCACACGGCCTTGAAATCAGGCCACAACAAAGCGTTGTCAGGACTGCCCAGCGCCACCATCGCGTGAGCACGAATCCACCACAAGGCCGCAAAAAAGGCGGCAAAAAACATGACTTCCGAATAAATGAACCAGCTCATGCTCCAGCGAAACGACAAGTCCACCTTGCGACCATAGCGGCCCGCTTCGCTCTCGCCCACCGACTGGCTGAACCACTGAAACAACACGACCACAAACCACAGCAAACCAAAAATCAGTGAATACTTACCCCACTCAACGCCGTTGATCCACTGGCTCGCGCCCAAAATGACAAAAAATAAGCCCAAGGCCGCCAAGGCCGGATGTCGCGACGGGCTGGGCACAAAGTAGTTCGGGCTGGCCACGTTAGTTGTTGAATTCATTTCAGCTCCTTGTTTAAGGACCGGGTACGCCCTATTTGGCGACCACCCAGTTCACCAGCAGGATCAAACCAATGACAAAAACAAGCACTCCGACGAGGCCTGTGCCGATGATGTAAACGGGGTTGACGCGGGACATCTCTTCCTGCGATTCGCTGTTTTTACGAATACCAAAAAATGACCAAGCCACCATTCGGATGCTGCGCCAGAAAGAAGAATTCATAAACTGGCTCCGACCGGAACATGTCCTCTGGCGTCGGCCACCGGGGCGGCGGGCGTCTTGCCGCCGACCTCAAAAAACGTATAGGACAAGGTGATCGTCTTCACGTCCGGCGAGAGCTTGGGATCAATCACAAACACCACTGGCCAAGCCTTCTTCTCGCCCGGCTCCAGTGTGTATTGCTTGAAGCAGAAACACTCGATCTTGTTGAAGTGCGGCGCTGCTTCGGCAGGGGCATAACTGGCAATGGCCTGCGCGGACATGCGCCGGTTTTGCACATTCTGAAAGTCATACATCACGGTGGCCAACTCACCCGGATGCACTTGCAAGGAGCGCAAGCGAGACTTGAACTGCCAGGGGCCACGCGCATTGGCATCGAACTCCACGGTGATGGTGCGGCTGGTGTCCACCTGCGTGTTGGTCAGTTTGTCCGGCGCCGCACCAGGGATGTTGCGCTCGGTCAAAGCCAGGACGTTGATGCCGGTCATGTCGCAGAACGTTTTGTAGAGCGGCACCATGGCATACCCGAAAGCGAACATGAGGGCTGCAATCACAAGCAGCTTGCTCACCATCGGGATGTTTCGGTACTGCAGACTCATGGTTTATCGGCTTTGCAAATACATTTTGACAATGAAGCCGACAAAAAACACCACGGCCACCGAGGCCAGGATCAGGCCCAATTTCAGGTTGGCTTTTCTTTGTTCGGGTGTCATGGTTCAGGCGATGATTTTGGTGGCGGTGATGTCCAGCTTGGGCGGTGTCTCAAAGGTGTGAAACGGCGCCGGCGAGGGAATTTCCCACTCCAGCCCATGGGCGCCTTCCCAGGGCCTTTGCGGCGCTTTCTCGCCCTGGCCGCGCATCGTGGGCAGCACGATAAAGAAAAAGAAATACACCTGCGCAAACCCGAAGAAAAAGGCCCCGACCGAGGCAATGGCATTGAAGTCGGCAAACTGCATTGGGTAATCCGCATAGCGGCGCGGCATGCCCGCCAGGCCCAGAAAGTGCATCGGAAAGAAGGTGACGTTGAAGGCGATCAGAGACCACCAGAAGTGGATCTTGCCGCGTGTTTCGTTGTACATGACGCCGGTCCACTTCGGACTCCAGTAGTAGTAGCCGGCAAACAAGGCGTACAGCGATCCGGCCACCAGCACGTAATGGAAATGCGCCACCACGTAGTAGGTGTCGTGCACCTGAATGTCGATCGGGGCCATGGCTAGGATCAGGCCGGTAAAGCCACCCAGCGTGAACACAAAAATGAAACCGACGGCGAACAGCATCGGGGTCTCAAACGTCATGGAGCCCTGCCACATGGTGGCCACCCAGTTGAAAATTTTCACAGCCGTTGGCACTGCAATCAGCATCGTGGAGTACATGAAAAACAACTGCCCGGTCACCGGCATGCCCGAGGTGAACATGTGGTGCGCCCAGACGACGAACGACAGAACGGCAATGCTGGAGGTCGCATACACCATCGAGGCGTAACCGAACAGCGGTTTGCGGGCAAACGTGGGCACGATCTGGCTGATGATGCCAAAGGCCGGCAAGATCATGATGTACACCTCGGGGTGACCAAAAAACCAGAAGATGTGCTGAAACATCACCGGGTCGCCCCCTCCGGCTGGGTTAAAGAAGCTGGTGCCGAAATGACGGTCGGTCAGCGTCATGGTCACGGCACCGGCGAGCACCGGCATCACGGCAATCAGCAGATAAGCGGTGATCAACCACGTCCAGCAGAACATGGGCATTTTCATCAGCGTCATGCCGGGCGCACGCATGTTCAAAATGGTGACGATGATGTTGATCGAGCCCATGATGCTCGATGCCCCCAGCAGGTGAATCGCAAAAATGCTCATGTCCATGCTCGGCCCCATTTGAAGCGAGAGCGGTGCATACAGCGTCCAACCGGTCGCAGGCGCACCACCGGGCATGAAAAACGAGGAGGCCAGCATCACCCCGGACGGAATCAAAAGCCAGAAGCTGAAATTATTCATGCGCGCAAACGCCATGTCGGAGGCGCCGATCTGCATCGGAATCATCCAGTTTCCAAAACCCACAAAGGCCGGCATGATGGCGCCGAACACCATGATCAGCCCGTGCATGGTGGTGAGCTGGTTAAAGAGTTCGGGGTTGACGAATTGCAGGCCCGGCTGGAACAGTTCGGCCCGAATAATCAGGGCCAGTACCCCCCCAATCATCAGCATGGTGAGGCTGAACAGCATATACAAAGTGCCAATGTCCTTGTGATTGGTCGCATACACCCAGCGCCGCCAGCCAGTGGGCACATGGCTGTGGTGATCGCCGTGAACGGGATGGTCTAAAACAGCACTCATCGGATGTCCTTTTTCAGTTCAGCTCTTGGCGAGGTCATCGGCTTGGGCGGCCAGTCTTTTCTTCTCGTCAAGCACCCAGCGGGAATAATCCTCGGGCGACACCACCCTCACATGGATCGGCATGTAGGCGTGCTCTTTGCCGCACAACTGCGCACACTGGCCGTAATAGTCGCCCACCTTCTCGGCCTTGAACCAGGTGTCGCGCACAAAGCCCGGAATGGCAGCCTGCTGAACGCCAAAGGCCGGCACCATCCAGGCGTGAATCACATCATTGGCGGTGGTGATGACCCGGATTTTCTTGTTGACGGGCACCACCAGCGGGTGATCGACCTTGAGCAGGTAATCGTTCACCACCTCACCCGCTTTAGGGCCGCCATGGCTGGACATTTCGCGCTGGGCGGTGTCCAGCGCCGAATAAAACCCGATGCCCTCGCCTTCGCCCTTGAGGTAGTCGTAACCCCATTTCCATTGCATGCCGGTGACCTTGATGGTGAGGTCGGCGCTGGTGGTGTCTTTCATCGCGATCACCACCCGGGTCGCGGGCAGCGCCATCAGAATCACGATGATGAAAGGCACCACGGTCCAGATGATTTCAACCGTGACCGATTCATGGAAGTTGGCCGCCTTGTGCCCAACCGATTTGCGATGCTTCCAGATGGAATAAAACATCACCGAGAACACCGCGATAAAAATCACGGTGCAAAGAATCAGCATCAGCCAGTGCAGCCAGGCCTGGTCTTGTGCAATCTGGGTGACGGGCACCTGCAGGTTCAACTGGTTGACCGCCGGGCCACCCGGCAAATCACTGACCGCATGGACTGCGGTGAAGGCCGTTGAACCCGCCCACACACTGGCCGCCCTTAGCGAACCGGTCCATTGATTGACGATGCATTTCTTCATGTTCACTTTATTGCCTCAAATTAACAAATTTGATCCAACAAACGTGCGCACTTCACCCAAGCACGCCGTGCCATCTGGCCCTGCTGCAGTTCATTATTAGCAAGGTCAGCGCGCAGGAAACAGAGGGATTACCCGTTATTCGGGCCTGATTTCAGAAATTTATTGGCTAAATTGCCAGCACGCGTCAAGCCCGTTTCTCAAGGATTTTGAGAATAGCTTTTAGGCTGGTGCAAGGCTTGGCGCATTTGTTCCAGCGACAGGACCGTCTCGGCCCGCACATCGAGTCGGTGTTTGGGTTTGAAGGCGTGACCGTAAATGACCTCAAACGTCAGCTGCAGGGGCGCGCCAGCCAGCCCCTGGTGCAGCTGCTCACGCCATTGCCGTCCGCGCAAACCGGCAAAGCGCTGCGGGTGCAGATTGCGCCCGAGCTCGCGCAGCTCTTGCAACAAACGCTGCGGCGTCTCAAACGTGAGCGTGATGCGCTCCATGTCCATTACCGGCTCGGCAAAACCGGCCCCGGACAACATGTCGCCCCAATCGTGCATATCGGTGAATTCATGGGAAGGCGCGGGCCAGCCCAGGGATTGGTACAGGGCGCGCAGCTCTTTCAAGGTGTCGGGGCCCAGACAAGAGAACATCACAAAACCGTCCACCGCCAGGGCACGGTGCCACTGCGCCATCAAAGCCTGCGGGTCAGCCGCCATGTGCAGCGCCATGTTGGCCCACAGCATTTGAACAGCGCCATCGGGCGGCATCTCGTAGCGGGTCGGCTTGGCCACCCAGCCGGCCGGATGCCACCAGGGTCTCGCTATCAATTTAGAAGCGTGTTGCGCATGCTCCACCTGGGTTTCAGCCACAAAACACGTCGAATCCGGGTAGCGTTTGGCCAGCAGAGCGTGCGCCTGCAAACCACCGCGCACCGGCGCCCAATGCGCCCAGCTTTGCGGCTTGCACATGATCCACTCCAGACGCTCTTCCATGCGCCGCGCCACCTCTTCATGCAGCCAGGGCGAGGCGCTGGGCGGCAGCTGCTGCCAACGCTGGGCGGCTTGGGGGTCAATCGTGGGTGGGCGCTGTGTGGTCATGGTGTGAGTTCAGTGAAGTCGCCAGAGTATATTGACCCGATGTTTCACGGATTGTTTCAAAGGCTGTTTGATGCCCTGCCCAGCCAGTGCCTGGTGTGCCACGGCTGGCCGACCCAGCCGGTGTGCGAAGCCTGCGTCACCCGCTTTGCCCAGCCGCAGTCGCGCTGCCAGACCTGCGCCTTGCCGCTGCCCGCCAACCTGCGGCAATGCGGCGCCTGCGTCAAAAACCCGCCGCCGCTCGATGCCTGCCTGGCCGCCGTGCCGTATGCGTTTCCGTGGTCGGACCTGATCGTGGGCTACAAGTTTCACAACCATCCGGGGCGGGCCAGCGCTTTTGCACTGCTGCTGCGCAGCACTCCCTGGGTTGAGCCCGCGCTGGAGGCCGCGGACTTCGTGCTGCCGATGCCGCTGTCCCTCAAACGCCTGCAAACGCGCGGCTTCAACCAGGCCTTGGTACTGGCGCGGCAACTCGCCCCCGGCAAAACCGACCCCCGACTGCTGTTGCGCATCAAGGACACACCAGCGCAGAGCTCACTCAAGCGCGCCGAGCGGCTGGACAGCGTGAAAGATGCTTTTGCCGTCGAGCCCCTGCTGCAACACCAGATCAAAGGCGCACGGCTGGTGCTGGTGGACGATGTGATGACCAGCGGCGCCTCGCTCTTTGCGGCGGCCCGGACCCTGCGCGCCGCCGGTGCCGCGCACATCACCGGTCTGGTGATCGCCAGAACCGACATGGATCACTGATTCGGCTTCCAACCGGGGACAATACGGTCCTATGTTTCATATCGTCCTCGTCGAACCCGAAATCCCGCCCAACACGGGCAACATCATCCGCCTGTCGGCCAACACGGGCTGCCGCCTGCACCTGGTGGAGCCGCTGGGCTTTTCCATGGACGACAAACACATGCGCCGCGCCGGGCTGGATTACCACGAATACGCCACGCTCAAGCGCCACGCCAGCTGGCAAGCCTTTCTGGACACTGAGCAACCGGCGCCGGATCGGATGTTCACCCTGACCACGCGCGGCACGCGCAGCCCGTACGAGGTGGCGTTTGAGCCCGGTGACTGGCTGGTATTTGGGTCTGAGACCAAAGGCATCTCGGACGAAGTTCGCGCCTCCTTCCCCCCGGCGCAAAGCCTGAAACTGCCCATGCTGGCCGGTCAGCGCAGCCTGAATTTGTCCAACGCTGTGGCGGTGACGGTGTTTGAGGCTTGGCGGCAAAACGGATTTGCTTCAGTACCTAACCCGTGATCAATCGACCGAGGTCGCCACGCAGTTGCGGCCGTTGCGCTTGGCTGCATAAAGCCCCAGGTCGGCCTCTTTCATCAGGTCTTCCAGCCCTTTCATGGTGTCCGTGCGGGCGGCAACACCAATGCTGACGCTGCCGTGCCACTGCCCGGCCCCGGCGGGCACGCGCAGCGCAGCCACCTCGCTGCGCACCGTTTCAGCCAAGATCAAAGCGCCCGCCAAAGGGGTTCCCGTGCAGATGATCAGAAATTCATCGCCCCCCAAGCGGCAAACAATATCATCGGTGCGCACCGCATGCTGCAATTGGTCAGACAAGGCGCGCAACACGGCGTCACCGGCGTCATGCCCGTAGGTGTCGTTGATGACCTTGAAGCCATCGGCATCAATCATTAGGCAGGCCAGCGGGGTGCCCTCGCGCACCGAGGCCGCCCACTCCATCGCAAAACTGCGCAAGGCATACCGGCGATTAGGCAGGCGGGTGAGCGCATCGGTGTTGGCAAGGTCTTCCAGGCGTTGATTGGCATCGGTCAAAGCGAGTGTTCGCTCGGCCACCCGCGCCTCCAGGGTCTTGTTCAGTTGCACCAGTTCGCGATTGCGCTCCGAGACTTGCTGAAACAAACCGTTCAGCGCCGTGAGCAAGGCATCGGTAGAAGGATCAATAGCTGTCTCACCCGCCAAATAAGCGTCCTCAGGGCTGTTGCCGGACATGACGGACTCAATCTGCCGGGCCATGAACTGGTCCGAGCCCAGGATGTGATAAGCCAGCCAATGCGTCAGAAACTGCAGGAGCGATTTGGCGGCTGCACGGTTATCGGTGCTAACGCTGCCATGCAACTGCGTCACCTCTTCCATAAAGCTGACGTGGCTTTGCCGGTGTTGCGCGACATAGCGCTCATCCAGGCCGACCGTCGCCATCAACGTTTCTTCTTCAGAAAAATGGTACTGCGCGTACTTCGCCAGCTCGGTAAATACAGCCTCCAGCTCAGACACGGTGGCCCCCTGCTCGCGCATCACCATCTCGCCAAACCGGTTGATGAGATCGACCAAGCGGTGGTGCTGATCGTCAACATCGGTCAGCTTGGTCACATAGCAGGGATCCCAGCGAAATGCGTCCATGTCTTTAGCCTTTCAAATCACGCGTTCAGCCACTTGCAGATGGGTTGCCACTGTGCCAGATCTTTTTCTACCCGGTTGGGGGCCACATCAAACAAAGTCAGACCTTGAGCGGCCAGGTGGATGTAGTTTTGCGTTTCGCGCAAGTAGGCCAGCACCGGCAGTCCCAGCGTGTCCACAAATTCCTGCAGCTTGTCGGCGGCGATGGTGCGGGCATCCACCCGCGTTCCCACCAGGGCGATCTTGAGTTTGTCGTAGTGCTTGCTCTGCATCAGCTGGTCCAGAAACGTGCGCGTGGCAAAAATATCAAACACACTAGGTTGCAGGGGCACGATCACCTTGTCGGCAATTTTCATCAGGTCATTAAAGCGCCAGCCGTGCAAACCAGCGGGCGTGTCCAGCACCACATGGGTCGAGCCTTTGGGAGGTTTGGCAATCATGTCAGCACTCACATCCCAGGTGTTGATGCGCCGTGCTGTGGGCGGACGCTGGCCCAGCCACAAGAGGGAAGACTGTTGCTTGTCTGCATCCCCCAACATCACGGCATGCCGTTGAGAAGCGAAATAACCCGCAATATTGGTGGCCAGCGTGGACTTACCCACCCCACCCTTTTGATTGGCGACAACGACCACAGTCATGAATAGCTCCTGATTATTGGATTTTTCTCTATGTTAGCGGCAGGCAGTTACCCCTTGACCGGCTGCAACCGGCATTTGCACGATCCTTCGTGCTTATTGACACAATGACTGACATGGAACATGCCCCGACCTGGCTGATCAACAGCTTTATTTACCTGAGCGCCACCGTCGTGGGCGTGCCATTGAGCAAGGCGCTGGGCCTGGGCTCCATCATCGGCTACCTGGCGGCGGGCATGGCCATCGGCCCGTGGGGCCTGGGCCTGGTCACCAATGTGCAAGACATCCTGCACTTTGCCGAATTTGGCGTTCTCCATCCTTTTGTTTCAGGACGTGGCGGCCATCCCGATCCTGGCGCTGTTGCCCCTGCTGGGTGTGGATTCAGCATACGAATCAGCCTATAGCGCCCGTACCACCTGCGTAAGCAGCTATTAAACAAATAGCAAAATCAATCCGCCTTGGCCGTCAAAAAGCTATTCACCCCACAGCACATGCATGGGCACTGCCCACAGGTGCTCGCCAAAGCGCAGCACATGCTCGCCGGTGTAAAGCACCAGCCCCACAAACGGCGTGCCGTTTTGCAGCATGCGTTCGCGAAACCAAACCAGGTGCTTAAAGCTATCAGCCCCGACGGCCGAACCCGCCTTGACTTCAATACCGACCGTCAGTCCGTCGGGCGATTCAATGACAAAGTCAATTTCACGCTGCTCGCGGTCACGGTAGTGGGTCAGGCTATGCGTCTCGTCTTGCGCATCAAGCTGCGCGGCCAGTTGGGTAAACACAAAACCCTCCACCAGTTTGCCGCTCTGGTCGGCATCCAGGCGCACTTTGTCAAACTGCCAGCGCAGCAAACTGGCGACCAGGCCGGTGTCCGTCATGACCAGTTTGTCTTGCTTGCTGACGCGGTCGTAATCGGTTTTGGCCCAGGGCCGCACCCGCTCGACCAAAAACAGCGTCTCAAGGGCGTTGATGTACGACTCCAGCGTGGGCCGTGCCAGCGCCAATTGCCCCCCAATGGCACTGACGTCCATCAACTTGCACGACCAAGCCGCCAACACTTCGAGCAATTTGGCCATGCTGTCTTTGCGGCGAATGTGTGCAATGTCTTGCAGGTCACGCGCCATCAAAGCGGCCACATAGTCTTGATGCCAGCGTCGCACCGCTTTGTCGCTGAGCGGCTGCACTTCAGGATAGCCCCCGCGCATGGCCTGCAGCAGCACCGCATCCTTGCCTGACAAGGGTGTGGCTGGTGCAACACCTGGCACCGCTGTGAAACGACTGGCCAAGCCCGCCCAGTCCTCGCGCGCAGCACGCGCCAAAAATGCAGGCGCCACGCGCGCCATTTCACCGGCCGCAAAGGGTCGCAGCCGCTGATGCGCCACACGCCCGGCCAGTGATTCGGTCACGCCGGGGCTGGACTGGATATTGGCGGAGCCTGTCAGCAAAAAACGCCCGGGCCGGGGGTTCTCATCCACCTCTTTTTTGATGGCCAGCAACAAGCCGGGGGCACGCTGAATTTCATCAATCACCATCAAACCGTCACCATGCGCCACAAAACCATGGGGATCGGCACGCGCGGCCGCCAGCAAAGCCACATCATCCAGGGTGCGGTAAATAAAACTTTGGGGCTGATGAAGTGCCTTGGCCAGGGTGGTTTTGCCGCACTGGCGCGCACCGGCCAAGAGCACCACCCGGCGTGTTTGCAAAGCGTCCAGTACAGCCGGTGTTTTCCAACGAATAAGGCTGGATGCTGGCGCAGTTTTTAAAGGGATGGCGTGGGTGGACATTGAGCGCTATTTTCGCAATTTTATGCCCGCTATTTTAATATTTAAATATCCGCAATTGTTAAATTAGAAATCCATTAATTTTCACGCCTGAATTTGCCATAGGCCGCAGATATTTATAACAAATCAAGCTCTACCCCTCGTAAACACTTCGTAAGCAGCTATTAACTTAATAGCAACTAAACCACCGCATCCCACACCAATTTGACCCCGGTGAGGAACATGCCCAGGTACACCAGCCGGTAAAACAGGGCCTGCTGGATGCGCCGGGCCAGCTTGACGCCGACCCAGACACCGATGGGCGCAAAGGGCAGCAGCACCAGCGAGGTCGCCATGTTGCGGGTGTCGAGCAGGCCCAGCCAGGCGTAGGGAATCCATTTGGACAGGTTGATGACGAAGAAAAAGAAGGCCATGGTGGCGGTGAACTTGACCGGCGACAGGCGCATTGGAATCACATAGGCGTTGATCGGCGGGCCGCCCGCGTGGGCGATGAAGCTGGTGAAACCCGAGGTAGCGGTCAGGATGGCGCCCAGCCATTTCGGCGGCGGCGCACTGCCCGGCTGGGGCGGAAAAATCAGGCGCTGCGCCAGAAACAGCAGGGTGAACACACCCACAATACCCGCAACGGTGTGCGAGTCCAGCGCCTTGAACAGCAGCGCGCCGATCACGATGCCGACCAGACCGCAGGGGATCAAAAACTTCAGCAACTTCAGGTCGAAGTCTTTGCGAAACGCGGCCATGCCCAGCACGTCCATCACCAAGAGCACCGGCATCAGGATCGCCGCCGCCTGCGGCACGGTGACGGCCAGCGCCATCATGGGCACGGCGAGCGAGCCAAAACCGGCGCCAAAACCGCTTTTGCTCACGCCCAGCAACAGCACGGCGGGGATGGTGACGGCGTAGAAATAAGGATCGGTAATGAGTGGAAAAGTCATGCCTCATGCTACCAAATTTATGAAAAATAGGACTGCAGCCCACGTCGATAGTGCGCGAGCAGCTATGAATACAATAGCAAATCGCAGCCGCGCGACAATAGACCCCATTATGTTTTCTCCCACCCAAGCCGACGTTCGCCGATTTTTTTGCACTACTTACGCCAAAGCCCAGGCGGGTCAACCGCTGGAAGCTATTGAAACCATAGCAAGCCTGTGGATTGACGAGCACCCCGAGTACCACGCCGAATTGGCCGATGTGGACGCTGCCCTGGCCTCGATGCTGAAGGCCGAAGAAGGCAAAAGCAACCCGTTTTTGCACCTGTCGATGCACCTGTCGATCAGCGAGCAGTGCAGCATTGACCAGCCCCGCGGCATCCGCCAGGCTGTCGAATTGCTCACGCACCGGCGCAACTCGCTGCACCTGGCCCACCACGAAGCCATGGAGTGTCTGGGCCAGATGATTTGGGAAAGCCAGCAAGCCGGTCGCCCGCCTGACGGTGAGGTCTACATCGGCTGTGTGCAACGCCACGCCACGCGGGATTAACCCTCGCCCCTGCCCCACGGCAAAGCCTTGATCGCTACAATTTGACACTCTTCTCTGGCCGGGGTAGCCGCATTTCCCCGCAGCAACCGTCTTTTTTATTTCATCAAAAGCACAGGAGACTCCATGCACTTCCCCCTCAAATCTCTCGCCCTGGTCAGCGCCCTGGCTTGTGCCAGTCTGGCCCAAGCTGCCGATATCAAATTCGGTGTGGCCGCGGCCCTGTCCGGTGGCGCCGCCCAATATGGCGTGGCGATTCGCAACGGCTTCCAGCTGGCAGCCGATGAGATCAACGCCAAGGGCGGCATCAACGGCAACAAGGTCCAGCTGGTGATCGAGGATGAGCAGGGCAAGAAGGAAGAAGCCATCAACGTCGTCAAGAAACTGGTGTTCCAGGACAAGGTTCTGATGATTTTTGGCCCCACCCTGTCGAACTCGATGTTTGCCGGTGGCCCGGTGGCCAATGGCGCCAAGACGGTGATTTTTGGCACCTCCAACACCGCCAACGGCATCACCGACATTGGCCCTTATGTGTTCCGCAATTCGGTGATGGAGTCCGACGTGCTGCCCGTGACCGTGGGCACCGCCGTGAAATACTACAAACTCAAAAAAGTCGCGGTCATGTATGGCAATGACGACGCGTTCACCAAGAGCGGCTACAGCGTCTTCAAGACCGTGCTGGAAGACCTCAAACTGCCAGTGACGACAACCGAAACCTACGTCAAAGGCGATGTGGACTTCAAGGCCCAGCTGACCAAGATCAAGGCCTCCGCACCGGACGCTGTGATCTGCTCCTGCCTGGCCGAAGAGGCCGCCAACATCATGACGCAGGCGCGTGGTCTGGGCATCAAGGCGCCGTTCATTGGCGGCAACGGGTTCAACTCCCCCAAGCTGTTTGAAGTCTCCAAATTGGCTGGCGAAGGCACTTTTGTGGGCAGCCCTTGGTCCAATACCAACCCGGCCCCGGTCAACAAGGCGTTCGTCGCGCAGTACGTGAAAAAGTACAACGCCGAGCCGAACCAGTTTTCCGCCCAGGCCTATGACGCGCTTTACATTGCCGCCGCAGCCCTGAAGGACGTGAAGCTTTCCGGCGACTTGAACGCTGACCGCGAAACGCTCAAAAACGCCCTGCCCAAAGTCGCCATCAGTGGCGCCACCGGCCCCTTTAAGTTCCGCGCCGTCAAGGCCAAAGACGGCAAAGTCGGCGGCTGGGATGCGGACCAGAAGCCCTTTATCTACATTGTCAAAGGTGGAAAATTCACCTTGTACGACGGCAAATAAAACGGCACTCTGTCCACGCTGGCGGGGCTGATGCAAATCCGCCCCGCTTTGCATTTGGCGCGGCCCCCTTACCGATGAAACCTCTCCATGCTTGAACAACAACTTCTCAACGCCTTGACGCTGGGCAGCGTCTATGCGCTGTTCGCCCTGGGTTTCACCCTGGTGTTTGGCGTGCTGGCCGTCATCAATTTGTCGCACGGCGCGGTGTTCATGGTCGGCAGCTACGCCGCGCTGGCGCTTGTGACCCGCTTTGAGACCCCCTTGTGGCTGGCCATGATCGGCGCCATGCTGATCAGCGGCACGCTGGGCCTGCTGATTGATGTGCTCATTCTCAAGCCGCTGCGCGCGCGCAATGCGCCGCATTTGATTCCGATGATTGCCACCATCGGCGTGAGCATCATGCTCACGACCACCGCGCAAGGTCTGTTTGGCGCCGAGGCCTTGCGCTTCCCCGACGAAACCCTGCCCGCCGGTGAGTTTGTCATTGGCGACGTGCATGTGCGCGCCCTGGAAATCGCCATCGTCGCCATCGCATTCATCCTGATGGCGGTGCTGTTCACCATCCTCAAACGCTCGCAACTGGGCCGCGCCCTGCGCGCCATTGCCGAGTCGCCCAAGGCCGCCTGGCTCTTGGGCATCAACGTCGAAGGCTTGTTCCACGTCACCTCCTTCGTCGCCGCAGCGCTCGGCGGCATTGCCGGGGTGCTGATTGGGCTGGACTTCAATGCCATCACGCCGGGTATGGGTCAACCCATACTGCACAAGGGTATCGCCGTCATCATTCTGGGCGGCATGGGCGACATTCGCGGGGCGCTCATTGGCGGCCTGTTCCTGGGCTTTGCCGAGGTGCTCAGCAAAGCCTATTTATCCAGCCAAATGGGTGATGCGGTGGCCTTTGGCCTGCTGTTCCTGATCCTGATGGTGCGACCTTCCGGGCTGTTCGGCCGCAAGCTGGAAAGGAAAGCGTGATGGAAGGGTTTAACGATTTCTGGTCCACCTACAGCACACTGGTGTTCACGGTAGGGGTGCATGCCATGCTGGCCCTGTCAATCTGGCTCACGCTCTCGTGCGGCTTGCTGTCGCTGGCCAATGCCGCTTTCATGGGCATTGGCGCTTATGTCTCGGCCTTGCTAACGCTGCAATTGGACGGGCCGTTTGCGGCCGTCCTGCTGGCGGGCGGGGTGGCGCCTGCGCTGGTGGCGCTGATCATCGGCGCGCCGGTGCTGCGCCTGTCCGGCGTTTACCTGGCCATGGCCACGCTGGCTTTTGGCGAGGTGGTGCGCATCACCATCCTCAACCTGGAAATCACCGGCGGCCCCGAGGGGCTCAACGGTATTCCACTGGCCACCGAAGGCTGGCACATTGCCCTGCTGCTGGCGCTCACGGTTTATGGCCTGGCACGCCTGCGCCGCTCCAAAGTCGGTCGCGCTTTTGAATCCATCAAGGAAGATGAAGTGGCCGCCCGCCTGATGGGCATCAATGTCGATCGCTACAAACTGCTGGCCTTTGTGCTGGGCGCCTTCATTGCCGGGGTGGCAGGTGCGCTCAACGCCCACTTCACCTTCTTCATCAGCCCGCGTGAATACGGCTTTGAGAACGCGGTCGATATCTTGACCATGACCGTGCTGGGCGGCACTTCCAGCTTGTTCGGCCCCATACTGGGCGCCACGATTCTGGCCCTGCTGCCAGAAGTGCTGCGCTTTTTGCATGATTTCCGCGCGCTGGTCAACGGCGCTGTACTGGTGCTGGTGGTGCTCTTTCTGCCCAAGGGCATCTGGGAGCCGCGCCGAATCCGGGCCTGGCTCAAGCGCAACAAGGGAGACCGGGCATGAGTGCCAATCTGCTTTCCATCCGCCAACTGAGCAAACACTTTGGTGGCCTCAATGTGCTGCACGACGTGAGCTTTGAAGTCCCTGCGGGCAGCATTTACGGTCTGATTGGCCCCAACGGCGCGGGCAAGACCACGGTCTTTAATCTGATTACCGGCCTGCTGCAACCCAACAGCGGCAGCATCGATTTTCAGGGCGAGAGCCTGATCGGCGTGCCCTCGCACCGCATCACGCACCGGGGCATCGCGCGCACGTTCCAGAACATCCGTATATTCAAGGAAATGGACCTACTGGAAAACGTCATGGTCGGCCTGCATGACCACCTGGACTATGGCGGCCTCGCACTTTTCTTCAACACCCCGGCCTACCGCGCCGCCGAAGAAAAAGCACGCGCCCGGGCGCTGGAGTTGCTCACCTGGGTCGGGCTTGACCACAAAGCCGAACTGCTGGCCGAAAACCTGTCTTACGGCGACCAGCGCAAGCTGGAGTTTGCCCGCGCGCTGGCCACCGAGCCCAAGCTGTTGCTGCTGGACGAACCGGTGGCGGGCATGAACCCATCAGAAAAAACCATTCTGATGGAAGAAATACGCAACATCCGCAACCGCGGCTATGGCGTGTTCATGATCGAGCACGACATGCGCTTTGTCATGGGCCTGTGCGACCGCATTGCCGTGCTCAACTTTGGTCGCATCATTGCCGAAGGCTCTCCCGATGAAATACGCAACAACCCGGAAGTGATTGAAGCCTATCTGGGCAAGGAAGATGCAGCATGAGTGTTTCCCTCCGGGTCACCGACCTGTCCGTGGCTTATGGCCACATCGAAGCCGTCAAAGGCATCAACTTTGAACTCAACCGCGGCGAGATCACCGCCCTGGTCGGCGCCAACGGGGCCGGTAAGAGCACCACGCTGCTGGCGCTGTCGGGCCTGCTCAAGACTGCACGCGGCAAGATCGAGTTTGAAGGCGAAGACCTCTCGCAACTCGCCCCCCACAAAATCGTTCAGCGCGGCGTGGTCCATGTGCCCGAAGGCCGAGCCATCCTGACCACCCTCACGGTGGCCGAGAACCTCTCGCTGGGCGCCTACACGCGAGGCGACAAGGAGGGCATCGTCAGTTCACTGGACGAGGTGTACCACCTGTTCCCGCGCCTGCAAGACCGTGCCCAGCAGTTTGCCGGCAACCTCTCAGGCGGCGAGCAACAAATGCTGGCCATCGGCCGCGCCCTGATGGCCAAACCCAAGCTGTTGCTGCTCGATGAACCGTCGATGGGACTGGCACCGATTTTGGTGCAGGAGATTTTCAAAACCCTGGTGGAGATCAACCGCAGCGGTCTGACGATCTTGCTGGTGGAACAGAATGTGCGTCAGGCCCTGAAAATCTCACGCCACGGCTACGTGATCGAAACCGGCAAGATCGTGCTGGCCGATACCGGACAGAACCTGCTGGCGGACCCCAAGGTGGAAGCGGCTTATCTGGGGGGATAAAAAAGAAAAGGCGCATGCCGTTTCTGCAATAAAAAGCCGCTATTGAAGCGGCTTTTTGTTGGGTATGCGAGATTGAATGGGGGAGGATTTTGTATACCCGTTTTAGACCCTCAGCCGAAATTCGACTTGCTTACCTACCTGCCAGTTAGTCGACATTGGTTGTTTCGACATCAACAGGCATCAGTTGAAGCGACAGGGCGTTATGTAAAGTGGCGACCTGACTGGCTGTTCAACAAAGGATTGTTGCCGGACATGAAGTCACTGTCTGCAACGTAGTGGTCATTTTGGTTCGCGGCCTGCCCGGCTATAGTTCAGAAATTCATTCATTCACTCATCTCATCCAGCCATCGAATTACCTTAAAAACTGACTTCAGAGAATAAATCTACGGTTTCCCGCGAGACATTCCTCATAATAATCTATGGTAAATAAATATTTCATGCTATTTTAGATTTATTTATTGATGAGACAGAAGCCTGCCTCAAGTTAAAGTTAAAGTTAATAAAAAATGATAAAGTCAGATATTAATAAATACGACTATATAGACGCACTTCGAGGTATAGCGATACTCGGGGTAATTCTTGTACATTCATCTCAGTCGGTTGAACCTACCAGTGCAATTCTCTTATGGTTTATGAGAGAAGGTGCGAGAGGTGTTCAGCTATTTTATGTGGCCAGTGCATTGACACTTTGCATGTCTTGGGCCGCTAGAAGTTGCCATGAGAAATCCAAAATTCGTAATTTTTATATAAGAAGATTTTTTCGAATTGCACCGATGTTTTATATCGCTATCCTGGCTTACATATTTTTGAACGGATTTTCTCCTGTATATTGGGCACCAAATGGTATCAATTGGTGGTTTATTCCAATTACTGCTACATTTCTCCATGGCCTCCACCCAGAAACAATCACATCAGTTGTTCCAGGGGGTTGGTCAATTGCTGTTGAGATGAGTTTTTACTTAATACTGCCATTTTTGCTTCCACACATTAAATCCAAAAAGTCTTGTATCTTCTTTTTCGTTATTAGCTTGATGTTGAGTGGCCTTAATATGCTGATAGTCCCACATATTTTCTCGTACCCTGAAAGTCAGCAGTACCTGGTAAATAACTTTGTTTTTCTAAATTTTTTTGGTCAATTTCCAGTATTTATAATTGGAATTTATGGATATTTAATTATTTTCGATAAATATGACAATAAAAGAATAGCGATTTATGGTGGATCTACTTTCTTCATTCTTATGTTAGCTTTTTTATACCCAGTCTTTGGGTTTAATAAAAATTTCTTTATTGATAAGCTGTTTTTAATTCCGCACCATTTTATCGCTGGAGGTTTATTTACTGTTTTTGCACTACTTTTGGGTAAGTGGCCAATAAATATATTGGTTAACAAATTAACTACATTTCTTGGAAAATTAAGTTTTAGTATGTATTTAACGCATTTTGCAGTGTTGACATATTTTTCAAGCCTTGGTTTTAGCGGCATCTTTCAAAAATCAAATATATCAAGTCTTTTGCACTTTCTGTGCATTGTTCTTGTGTCTGCCGTTGCATCTTTATTTTTCTATAAATACGTTGAGAAACCCGGTATCAAATTTGGTAAGTTTTTAATCGATTTTCTTGAAAAAAATATTGCACGAAACCCCAACCCTGCGCTCAAATCAGCAAGCTGAGCACTGAACGTGAGCGGTTTCTATTTTTTTCCATGTTAAACAGCTGATTTTTAGAAAACAAATGTCTGGAACAAGTTTTCTGACCGCATAAGGTTAAATCCCACCGTATGAATCGGACTCATAAACCGGTCGTTTTCTTGACAGCGCGAAACCATGCTCAGTAACCGCTGTTTTTGGGGCTGTTGATGTTCACAAACTCATTCACAAATCAAAGTGTAAAAAACGTCTGGATTGGTCAGTCACTGAACTTCTAGTACCCTACCTTTCGTGGCGGTCGGCTTACGCTGTACAAGAGCCCCACTCACAAACTCAATATCAGTAGCAACTGAAAAAGAACTGCAACGGTTATTGACCCAGCAACAGCGTAACCCCCAACAACCCAACACCCTCACTTGAACTTGCTTTGCGGCACCGTTTTGATCTCGCCTGGCAGTGAGCTCACGTAACTGGCGAGTTCTTTGAGTTCGGCATTGGTGAACTGCTTGGCGACGCCGCCCATGATGGGGTTGGCACGGCCCCATGTCGTGTGGCCCTCGGTTTTGTAGGACTTGAGCGCCACAAACAGGTAGTCGGCATATTGCCCGGCGAGCTTGGGGTAATTGGGCACAAGGGGTTTGCTGAAGCTCTCGCCATGGCAGGTCATGCAAGCGCCTTTGCTGACCAGCGCTACCGCTTGGGCGTTGCCATCAGCGGCCTTGCCCAAGGCTGGCGCGCCTTCAACCCGACCCAGCGCCTGGTAATAGGCGGCAATATCGGCCATGTCCTGCGCACTGAGGCTGTCCGCAATGCCGCGCATGGTGGGGTGTCTGCGCTCGCCTTTTTTGTAGGCCGTGAGTGCAGACACAATGTAGCTGGCACCCTGGCCCGCAATCTTGGGCACCTTGTAGATCTCGGGAAAACTGGCCTGGTACCCTTGAATGCCGTGGCAACCAATGCACATGGCGATCTTTTTCTCGCCCGCGTTTTCATCCCCTCGCAACTCCTGGGCGTTGGCAGCGAAAATCGCAGCACTAGCAACGATCAGGCTCGAAAATGAAGGCAAGCATTTGTTCATTTTGCAGAGACAATCACAAAAGTTTGAGATAGATCACAAATTCATTCTATCGACGCGCCATTTTTCAGCAAGCTGCTGTTTTCCCTGATAAAGCCAACACCATGAAATTCCAAGGAACCAAAAACTACGTCGCCACGCAAGACCTGATGCTCGCCGTGAACGCGGCCAGCACACTCAAGCGTCCGCTGCTGGTCAAGGGCGAACCCGGCACCGGCAAAACCATGCTGGCCGAAGAAGTGGCGCAGGCACTGGGCATGCCCTTGCTGCAATGGCACATCAAGTCCACCACCAAGGCGCAGCAGGGCCTGTATGAATACGACGCCGTGAGCCGTCTGCGCGACTCGCAACTCTCGAGCGTGGACGGGGGCGAGCGCGTGAAAGACATCAACAACTACATTGTCAAAGGCGTGCTGTGGCAGGCCTTTACCGCAGAGGAGCCGGTGGCGCTGCTGATTGACGAGATTGACAAGGCCGACATTGAGTTTCCGAACGACTTGTTGCGCGAAATCGACCGCATGGAGTTTTATTGCTACGAGACGCGCCAGCTGATCAAGGCCAAAAACCGGCCCCTGGTTTTCATCACCTCGAACAACGAAAAAGAACTGCCGGATGCTTTTTTGCGCCGCTGCTTCTTCCACTACATCAAGTTCCCCGATGCCGACACCATGCGCAGCATTGTGGATGTGCATTTTCCCGGCCTGAAAAAAGAACTGCTCACTGCCGCCATGAAGACGTTTTATGACGTGCGCAACCTGCCGGGCCTGAAAAAGAAACCCTCCACCAGCGAGTTGCTGGACTGGTTGAAACTGCTGCTGGCCGAGGATATTCCGCTGGAATCCCTGCAAAGCCAGGACGACAAAGTCGTCATGCCGCCGCTGGTGGGCGCCTTGCTCAAAAACGAGCAGGATGTGACCTTGTTTGAAAAGCTGATGTTCATGCAAAAGCACAACCGCTGAAGCATCAACCCCAAAACGAAAGTTTGACCATGGCCTTTGTTGAACCCATTACGCTGGCCGCACGCGGCATTGAACTGGTGCCCTTGGCCTTGAGCCATGAAAACGGACTGCGCCTGGCGGCGGCCGATGGCGAGTTGTGGAAGCTGCGCATCACCTCGGTGCCCGAGCCGGATCAAACCCGGCAGTACATTGAAGACGCGCTGGCCATGCGTGCCGCTGGCAACCGTTTTGCCTTTGCCGTGACGGAGGCAACGACGGGTCGCGTACTGGGTTGCACCAGCTACCACGACATCGTGCCCGCCGTGAAACGCGTGGAGATTGGCTACACCTGGTATGCCAAAAGCAGTCAGCGCAGCCACGTCAACACCACTGCCAAGTTGCTTCTGCTGACGCACGCCTTTGAGACACTGGGTTGCCATGTGGTGGGCTGGCGCACGGACAACTTCAACTTTGCCTCGCAAAATGCCATCGAACGCCTGGGCGCCAAAAAAGACGGCGTGCTGCGCGGCCATGCGTTGCGCCGCGACGGCACCATCCGGGACACAGTGATGTACAGCATGCGCAGCGGCGAATGGCCCGAAGCCCGGGCGCAGTTGCTGTATTTGCTGGACAAGCCGCGTTAAAACCCACAGGATAAAAGGCCAACCACTCGCTACAAAATTAATAGCTATTCACGTAGGTACTACCTGGGCTACAACCCAATTGATCTTAATACACCGGCATGTAGCACGTATTCTTCAATCCCTGAAATCCATCCGCAATATACAATCCGTATATTGCAATTTTGGAGCCCATCATGACCACCACCGCCGCCGTTTTCATGTCAGGCAACAGCCAGGCTGTGCGTCTGCCCAAAGAGTTTCAACTCAAATGCAAGCGCGTCACCATCGAACGCCGGGGGGATGAGATTATTTTGCGTGAAGCGCCCCAGACCATGAAAGAGTTTTTGGACAAGCTGCCCATCGTAGAAGACTGGCCAGACATCGGTGACGAAGGCCCTGCCGAGCCCGTCGAAGCCTGGTGATACCGATGACAAGTGCCACTGACCGCTACCTGCTGGACACCAACATCTGGAGCGCGCTGATTCGGCGCTCCAGCGCCGGATTGGTCAAACGCTTTGAATCGCTGGAGCGGGGTCGCATTGCCCTGTCTCCTATCGTGCTGGGTGAATTACAGCTGGGCTACTACAAAGGTGACCGCACGCCCAAGCGACTGGCAGTCATTGACACCATTCGCATGCATTCAGAAGTGCTCACGATCACCAGCCGCATTGCTGACACCTACGCCCAGCTTCGCGCCCAACTTGAAACTGCAGGCACCCCGATTGGCCCCAACGACACCTGGATTGCCGCCGAAGCCTTGCACCACAAGCTGGTGCTGGTGACCAACAACACCCGTGAGTTTGAGCGGGTGGCGGGGCTCCAGGTGGAGAACTGGCTTTAGGAGCGAGTCATGCTGATCGACTTCTTCTACACCCTGCGCGCGGCCAAACTGCCGGTATCGGTCAAGGAATTCCTCACGCTGCTGGAAGCCTTGCAGTTGGGGGTGGTCGGGCCGAACTCGCCCGAGCCAGAGGGTGAGCTTGATGCCACCGGCTACAAGATCGACGACTTTTACTACCTGAGCCGCACGACGCTGGTGAAAGACGAGAAGCACTTTGACAAGTTTGACCGGGCCTTTGCCGCCTACTTCAAGGGTGTGGAGATCCTGACCGATTTCACCCAAGAGATTCCGCTGGAGTGGCTGCGCAAAAACCTGGAGCTGAACCTGAGCCCCGAGGAGCGCGCCAAGATCGAGAAGATGGGTTGGGACGAGCTGATGGAAACGCTCAAAAAGCGTTTTGAAGAGCAAAAGGAACGGCACGAAGGTGGCAGCAAGTGGATCGGCACCGGCGGCACCAGTCCATTTGGCGCTTACGGGCAAAACCCGCAAGGCATTCGCATCGGTCAGGACAAGAGCCGCAACCGCAGCGCGGTCAAGGTGTGGGATCAGCGCGCCTACAAAGACTACGACGACACGCAGGAGTTGGGCACGCGCAACATCAAGGTGGCGCTACGCCGTCTGCGCAAGTTTGCCCGCGAAGGCCACATCGAAGAACTGGACTTGCCCGACACCATCCGCGCCACAGCCGCCAATGCGGGCTACCTGGACATCAAGATGATCCCCGAGCGCCACAACAATGTAAAGGTTTTGCTGTTGATGGATGTGGGCGGCACGATGGATGACCACATCCAGCGCGTGGAAGAGATGTTTTCCGCCGCCAAGTCCGAGTTCAAGCACCTGGAGTTTTATTACTTCCACAACTGCGTCTATGACTTCATGTGGAAGAACAACCGGCGCCGCTATGCCGAGAAGTTCCCCACCTGGGACATCATCCGCAAGTACAACAAAGACTACAAGCTGATCTTCATTGGCGACGCCACCATGAGCCCGTATGAGATTTTGCAGCCCGGTGGCAGCGTGGAGTACAGCAATGAAGAAGCGGGCGTGGAGTGGCTGGGGCGACTGACCAGCGCCTTTCCCAAATTTGCCTGGATCAACCCCGAGCCGCAAGGCGTGTGGCAGTACCGCCAGAGCATCAGCATCGTGCAGCAACTCATGAGCCAGCGCATGTTCCCGCTCACCCTCAAGGGACTGGAAGACACCATGCGCCTGCTAACCAAATAGTCCGATGCACGGGTCACAAAAAACAAAGATGACATCCAGGCTTTGGCGCCCGATAGCCTGCTGGGTCTGCATGATGGGTTTTGCGGCGTCGTTGCACGCGCAAACCCTGGCTTTTGACATCGACATCCAGGCCCCCGCTGAGGTGCAGGACTACCTGCAACGTCACATTGAGCTGCAACGCTACCGTGAGTTGACGGATCTCGACGCCCATGAGCTGGCAAGGCTGTTGGCGGCAGCCGAACTCAACCTGCAAGAGCTGATGGGCACGCTGGGCTATTTCTCGCCTACCATCCACCTTGAGGCCCATGACTCGCCCCAAAACCCCAAAGCTGCGCGTCATATTGTGATCACGGTGCAGCCAGGTGATGCCGTCAAGATCAGCGACGTCAAACTTGAATTCACCGGGCCCATCTCACAAGATGCTGCCGCGCAAGCGCAGCGCCAGGCCATTCTTGCCAACTGGTCGCTGCGTCAAGGCATGCCGTTTACCCAGTCCAGTTGGGACGCGGCCAAAACACAGGCTTTGCGGCAACTGACCACCCAGCGCTACCCCGTTGGGGACATCTTGTCCAGCAGCGCAGACATCGATCCGGATACAAAAACGGCTCGTCTGAGCGTCACGCTGGACTCCGGTCCCGCCTACCAATTGGGCGCCTTACAGATCAGCGGTTTGCAACGCTATGACGAGCAACTGGTGACCCGTCTGGCGCAGTTAACGCCGGGCGTTGACTACAGCCAAAGCCAGTTATTGGAAGCCCAGCTACGACTATCGAACAGCGGATTTTTCGATTCAGCATTTGTATCGATTGACACCACGGGCAAGCACATGGCCGCGCCCGTGCTGGTGCAAGTGCGTGAGGCCAAACTGCAAAAAATCGTGCTTGGCGTGGGTGCCAGCACCGACGCCGGAGGTCGCCTGACGATGGAGCACACGCACAACAAGGTGCCAGGCATCGGTTGGCGCGCCGTTACAAAACTCTCGACGGATCGTGAAACCCGGTCCTTCGGTTCGGAATTAACCGCGCCACCGGATGAGTCCGACTGGCGCTGGGTCACTTCGGCCTTGTTTCAAAACCAGGGCTCGGGCAGCACCGAGGTGGACAGCCAGCGCTACCGGGCCGGTCGCACGCAAACCAGTGATCGGATTGACCGTAACTACTATCTGCAATATGACCGCGCCAACGTACCGGGCGCCAGATTGGCCACCATTGCCGATGCAATCAGCGCCAATTACGCCTGGACCCAGCGCAACTTCGACTCACTGATCTTCCCCTCCAGTGGCTACGGCCTGGGTGCCGAGCTGGGCGGCGGCTTCACCACAGGCAGCAGCAGCCAACCTTATCTGCGCACACTGGTGCGGTGGCTGGGGCTGTGGCCGCTGGCGGGATCGCAGGCCAGCACGCTGGAGTCGCTCCATTCAGGCCGTCTGGCTCTGCGGACCGAAGGTGGTGCAGTGCTGGCCCGTGACGGCACGGAGCTGCCCAGTTCACAGCTTTTTCTGACCGGTGGCGACACGACGGTGCGCGGGTATGGCTACCGCAGCATCGGCAACGAACTGGCCGATGGACAAATGGCTGCGGGGCGCTACCTGGCCACGGGCAGTGTAGAGTGGCAGCGCCCCATTCTGATCAACAACAAACTCTCCGACTGGGAAAGCACGCTGTTTATGGATGCTGGCGCCGTGGCTGACAGAGCATCGGACATGCACGCCAAAGTTGGTGTTGGAGCCGGTGTACGCTGGCGCAGCCCGGTCGGACCGCTGCAAATCGACCTGGCCTACGGCGTAGCCACCCAGCAATGGCGGCTGCACATGAATGTGGGGTTCGCCTTTTGATGAAACTACACCGGCTCATGCGCTGGATCGGTGCACTACTGGCTTCAAGCCTGCTGCTGGCAAGCGTGCTGTTGCTGGCCCTTTGGCTCTGGAGCGGTAGCGACACGTCGCTGGCCAGCGCACTGCGTCAAGCCTCGCGCTACTTGCCGGCCGGGCAGGTGCTGGTGTTTGAGGACATGCGCGGCACCCTGCGCCAGGGCGGCCACATTGGCTCGCTGCGCTGGGAGAAAAATGGTCTGGTGATTGAAGCGCATCAGATTGATCTGGTGTGGCAGCCCAAATCGCTGCTGGACCGGCGGTTGCAACTGGACACGTTGCATGTGGCGCAGCTAAGCATTGATGACCAAAGCCCGCCCCACCCATCAACACCACTGAACAATGTGGAGCTGCCGTTTCTGGTTGATCTGACCTTTGCCATCGATTCCCTGACGTGGGCAGGCCCCGCTGCGATGCAAGCCACGGCCGTCTCGGGCCGTTATCAGTTTGAGGGCAGCCAGCACGCACTCAAACTTGATGGCATGCAACTGGCGGCGGGCCAGTACCGGGGCCAGGCCAAGCTGCTGGCAACGACCCCTTTAACGCTGGACGCTCAGTTGCAAGGCGATGTGCAAGCCACTTTGCCCGGCAAGGCGAATCCGCTGACACTGACGGCCATTGCCTCCGTGCACGGGCATCTGGCCGGGGCGGATGCCCTGCTGGATGTGCAAGCGCAAGTGCATCCAGCCACCGCAACCGTCTCAAATTTAAAAGCAGCCTCAAAAACCGCTGGGCCGATGCAGGCCAGGCTGACGGCGCAAATCAAGCCCTGGGCCCCCTTACCCATCGTCAAAGCGGATGCCACGTTCAGCGACCTGAACCTAGCCGCCCTGTGGCCCCAGGCGCCGCAAACCCTGCTTACAGGCAGCGCAGCCGTGCAGCCTGACGCCACCACCCCATCAAACCCTGCGGCCAGTCCCGCCTGGCAAGCGCAAGGCAGCTTTTCCAACAGCCTCAGTGGCGCCTGGAATCTGCAGTATTTGCCGATTGATGCTGCCCAAGCGCGCCTGCGCCTGAGCAATGGGCAGTGGCAGGTCCAATCGCTCACGGCCAACCTCGCGGGTGGGCGTCTGGATGTGCAAGGCCAACTGACGGGCACCTCGGGATGGCACGCACAAGCGACGTTGAAAAACATCAACCCGGCGGCCATTCACACACAACTGGCTGGCGCGCGTATTGACGGACAACTCACCGCCACAGCGACGGCACAAGCGATTGAATTTGACACCCACTTGCAACCCTCGACCCAACAGCCCGAAGCGTCGCGACTGCAAGGCTTGCACCTCTTGTCTGCCGCCGCCAAAGGGCGCTGGGCCAATGGCACCTTGAGCTTGCAAACCTTGCAGCTGCAAACCGTTGATGCCGCGCTGCAAGGCCAGATCGAAGTGACCATGGCCAGCAAAGCCACGCGCGGGCAGATGGACTTGACGCTGCCTGGCGGGCGGGCCCAAATCCATGGGCAAATGAATGCGCAAACCGGTACTGGCGACTTCTCTGTCAATGTGACGGATGCAGCCAGCGTTTCGCGTTGGCTGAAATCCCTGCCTGGAGTGCCCACGCTGATGGCTAGCCAAACCATTGAAGAAGGTAAAGGTGAGCTCACCGGAACTTGGCAAGGAGGTTGGCAAAGTGCCGCCTTGGCCGTAAAAAGCCAACTGCACCTGCAAGCGAAAATCGGCTCCCGACAGGCGGATCTGCAAGCGCAAGTTACGGGCGGGCATAACGCCCAAGGCCATTGGCAAGCCCTTGTCAACAGCGCCCGGATGCAAGCACAAGACGGACTTCATCCGGCCCCCTGGAGCGCTCAAATTCACCAGCCAGTCAGCCTTGTCTTGAAAAACTCTGCAACAGGTGCCGTGCTGGAAACCAATGCGGGAGAAGCCGATCTGACCGGCCCCAGCCCCGGTGCAGCGGCCATTGTTTGGCGCCCTGTTCGCTGGAGCCATTTGGGCACTCATCAGGAACTGCAAACCCAAGGGCAATTAAAAAACATTCCACTGGCCTGGCTGGAGCTGCTGGGCAGTACCCAATTAGCCACGACGGGCCTGCGCGGCGATCTGGTGTTTGATGGTGATTGGGACTTGTTGGCGGCAGACACCCTCAAAGCCAGCGCCTCGCTGGTGCGCCGCAGCGGCGACATCAGCGTGCAAATTGAAGGAGAAGCTGGCGCCGCAGTGAGTGCGGGCGTCAAGGACGCTCGCATCTCCCTGCAAGCAGATGGCGACGCGCTGCGGGTTGGCGCGCGCTGGGACAGCGTGCGTGCGGGAATGGCCCAAGCCAGTTTCAGCACCAAAATCAGCAGCAGTACAGGCGGTTGGCGCTGGCCTGCCGACGCCCCTTTGACCGGCTCGCTTCGGGCACAGCTCCCGCAAGTTGGCGTTTGGTCTGTATTAGCGCCCCCAGGCTGGCGGGTTCGGGGCACGATGGACGCCAACATCGCCCTGAGCGGCACCCGTATTGCACCGCAATGGACTGGCACCCTCAATGCTGACCAGTTGGCCTTGCGTTCCATTGCCGACGGCATTGAGTTCAGCAACGGAAAACTTCGCTCCGCCCTGCTCGGGCAGCGCCTGGATATCAACGAATTCAGCTTGCAAGGCGCCACTGGCGGCGGGAGCAGTGGAGGCACTTTGAAAGCCAAAGGATTCGCGCAGTGGTTGCCCGACGGCACCGGCGCCACTTCAGGCCTATCCAAAATTCGCATCGAGCTGGATGCACAAGCACAAGCCCTGCGCGTTTCGGCCCGCGCTGACCGGCGCTTGGCGGTCTCTGGCAATCTGCAGGTGAAGTTACAGGATGCCCAACTGGAATTGCGCGGCGTCCTCAAAGCCGACCAGGCGCTCTTCATCCTGCCCGATGAAAGCACCCCACGCCTGGGCCAGGACGTGGTTGTGAAATCTTCAAAACAAATCCCGGCCTCCACACCTACTGCGCCGGTCGCCACGACACCAACGGTCAACGGTGGTCAACTTGCGACCGATGTCGCCATTACGCTGGACATGGGGCCTGACTTTCGGGTACAGGGCAGGGGCCTGACAACGCGACTGACGGGCACGCTCATGCTGCTCAGTTCCGCCGCCACAGGCAACATGCCCCGACTCCTGGGTAACTTGAACACGGAACACGGCAGTTACAAAGCCTACGGCCAGCAACTAGACATCGAAGAAGGCGTGCTGCGCTTCACCGGCCCTTATGACAACCCGACACTCGACATTCTTGCCATACGGCCCAACCTGAGCGTGCGCGTGGGGGTGCAAATCACCGGCACGGCGCTGTCACCCCGGGTACGTCTTTATGCCGACCCGGAATTACCGGAAGCGGAAAAACTGGCGTGGTTGGTGCTGGGCCGCTCTGCGGCCAACGGTGGCGCCGAGGCTGCCGTTTTGCAACAGGCTGCAATGGCTTTGCTGGGCGGCAAAGGAAAAGGACTGTCTGGCGGGTTGAGCGAGGCGCTGGGCCTGGATGAGCTTTCAGTGCGCGGCGCCAGCAGCAATGCCGATGGCACGACCAGCGCCGCCGCAGTCACCCTGGGCAAGCGGCTGTCACGCAATTTTTATGTCGCCTACGAACGCAGCATGGCAGGCACACTGGGCACTGTTTTTATCTTCTACGAACTGTCAAAACGCTTTACGCTGCGCGCCCAGACCGGCGAGCAAAGCACAATTGACCTGATTTTCACAGTGCCTTACGACTGAACCCCAAGCGGGTTGCAGGCTAGCCCTACAATTGCGCGCTCCTCCTCGTAGCACAATGGATAGTGCGCATGCCTCCTAAGCGTGAAATACAGGTTCGATTCCTGTCGAGGGGACCAAATCACCTCTAGCGCGGCGTGAGCCGCTTTGAACACTGATTCGCCCGATTGGCGTCGGATCAGCCACTTTTATCTCCACCATAAAAGTGAACAGTTTGGCGTCCTGTTTGCGTTTGCGGCATTCTCTTGCCACTTGTGCTTTTGACTTCTTGGCGCGCGGTCGATCCCTACCCGCACCAAGCTTGAACACCCGCAAACTCTCGCGACCGGTCGCGTCTTTTTCCCAAGCGCAAATATGCACAACGCCTTCTTTGCGCAAGGCTCGCAAATACTCATACAAGGTGTTGCCGCTCAGGCCGCTGGCGAGTTTGAGTTCGCCAACACTGCAAGGGCCATCAAGCAGGGCACGCGTGACTTTCGCCATGCTTAGCGCACCCAGTCTCACTGGCTTTCTCAAATTGTCAGTTGCTTGCATGGAAAGTCCTCCGTGAATTAGTCGTTGTGGGACGTACTCCAAATCAACACAAAAAAGGTTGATTTTTCGCTTGACCTCGACTATTTATCGGCTTTTTCCGCTACTTCTTAAGTCGTCGCAAAAAACCCGCACGTCTTGCAACGTAGCGGGTTGGCGTTATTTCAAAGCGTGAACGGCTTGGCCGGCCGCCAAAGACTCAACGAGTGGCTATTTTCCCGGAGTCATCCGACAAAATGATCTCGACACGGCGATTCAATTGCCGATTCTGTGCCGTGTCATTGGCAACAACGGGATAGGTTTCTCCATAACCCCGAATGACGATACGAGCGGGTGAAACACCTAGCTCCAGTAAAGCGCTGCGCACGGCACCGGCACGACGCTCGGACAATTCCTGATTGTGCGCAGCAGTCCCGGTGCTGTCGGTAAACCCTTCAACCAGCACAGTGCGTTGCATGTTTTGCTGCAACACCGCCGACAGTTTTTGTGCTGTGCGCATGCCATCGGCATTCAAACGAGCCAGATCGGTGCCAAACAACACGTCACCGAGGGTGATCACCATACCGCGTTCCGTTTTTTTGGCGGCCAAATCAGCCAGCTGGGCTTCGAGTTGCGCCGCATGTGCTTGCGCCTCCTGCGCTTGGCGCTGGGCCTGGGCGGTTTGGCCTTGAGCTTGCAGCGCCGCCAACCTTGACTGCTCAGCATTCATTTTGGCGATATTGGCTTCGTTGGTGCGTTGATCCAAACGAACTTGATCGCGCTCTTTGCCAGAGTTTGCAACCTCTGCTTCAGCCGACTTTTGTTTGGCCACTTCTTGCGTCAACGCTATTTTTTGCTTGGCTAGGTAAGCCAGCTTGTCAACTTTATCCAGACTGTCGTTATGGCTGGCTGAGAGATTGGCTTGCTCCAACGCGTCTCCCGCTTGCTTCAACTCCAACGGCGCATAGGTCGCGACCATCGGATTGTTTTGCGCCAACTGAAAATCGCTGCGGGTCTGCTCCAGTAAGGTGGTGGAAGTTGGCACGGAGCTGCAAGCAGCGACAAGTGCAGCAATGGCCAAGAGTGTTGGCGTCAGGTAAAAATTTTTCATCTTGAAATCCTTGAAATTGCGGGTGGTGTCAATTAATGGTTATTGCGCTCAAGCTCTTCGCGCAGAACCCGGATGTCCTCTTGCAAAGCATCTGCCGCTGCTTGCGCCTTGGCCGAGTTGGCCTTGGCCTGAGCCAGTTTGGCGTCTGCCTGTGCCTGATCGGCCAGAGCTAGTGCCTGCTTGTAATCCTTGGCCAGCATCGCTTTGTTGGCCTGCGCCAGTTTTTGACGTGATGAAAGCATTTCCGCAGGTGCATACTCCGCACCGCCTGCACTGGCGGCGTTATCTACCGCTGCTTTTGAAACTGCCACATCGGCTGTGGCCGGTGTCTTCAAGCTGCTACACCCGACGGCCAGCACCACGACTGAACCTAACAGGGCGGCAACCCAACGTCTTGAAATTTTTGTCATCTTTTTCTCCATGAAAGGGCATCAAATGTGAAATTACTCTTGATGAACATGGTTATAGGAGGTGCTTAAAACGGGGTCTGTGCGCTGCAACACAAAGCAAAGGCGCACGTTGATGCCCACTGATCAGCTGTTGATCAGACGACTCAGTTTTTGGTTTGATATGGGTAACTTGCTGCGGCGGCAAGACCCTCTGCCCGGCTAGATCGGCCCGCGCATCCCGACAATTGCGCTGCGCACGTCAGCCGCCCATATTCTGCGCTCGCGTCCCTGAGATAGTTGGGGCTCGCCAAAAGTCACAACGGCGGAGATGCCGGGGGTACACAACGTGCGCCAGAGCGAACCTAGCAGAGTATCGTCGTCGATGTAACACGGCGCCAGGCTGCGCTCACCGTTAGCAGAGACAAACTGCAGCGCCACCGGTATGACCGGCGCATTGGCCGCGATAGCGGCTTGAAACAAATTGGCGTGGAAAGGCAACAAGTCCACGCCGTTGCTGGTCGTGCCTTCCGGGAAAATGGCCAAAATATCGCCGGCCACAAGTCGCTCGGCCATGTGGTGCACCACGCGCATGGCGTCGCGCCGGGACTCGCGCTCGATAAACAGCGTGCCGGCCGCCGTGGCCAGGGTGCCAATCAGCGGCCAATGCCGCACGTCGGCCTTGGAAACAAAGCGGCAGTGCCGAGCGGCGTGCATCACCACAATGTCCAGCCACGAGATGTGGTTGGCCGCCAGCAGCACCGGGCCGTGGGCGGGCGGGCATCCTATTGCTATTATTTTGATAGCTAGTCGCGCAAGCAGTTCTTGGGCCCAAGCCTGAATTCGCTCTTCTCTCTGCGATTCAGATAGCTTGGGGAAAACAAAAACAATGGTCAGCAGACCGGTCGCGATATGGGCCAGCGTGCGCACGCCTTTCCAGCAGGCATGGGCGCGCACGCGTAAACGTCGCATCAGGCCTGAAACGCTAACTGCCCAGCCACCACAGTGCAGCGCACGCGGCCCGGCAACTCGTAACCAGAAAATGGCGTGTGTTTGCCCTGACTCAGCAAAACGCTACTCTCCGGTATCCAGGCGGCTTGCGGGTCAAACACACACAAATCAGCTACGCCACCGACAACCAGCCGGCCAGCGCTGCCATGCAACGCGCCCAAGGAAGCACCGAGCACGCTGGCCGGGCCACTGGTGACCACGCCCAAGGCCCGCGCCAGGCTGATGCCGCTGTCCATGCTCCATTTGAGCGCCAGACTCAGCAACAGCTCGACACCCGTGGCACCGGGCTCGCTCTCGGCAAAAGGCAAGTCCTTGGCGTCGGCATCGACCGGCGTGTGGTCGGACACCAATGCGTCGATGGTGCCATCGAGCAGCGCCGCACGTAGCGCATCGCGGTCACGCTGCTGACGCAAAGGTGGGTTCAGGCGGGCGCGGCTGTCAAAATAGCCGATGTCGGCATCGGTCAAATGCAGTGAGTTGATGCTGATATCGCAGGTCACATTCAAGCCGTCGAGCTTGGCCTGACGTACCAGGGCCACACCGGCTGCACTGCTGAGGCGGCACAAATGAACGTGGGCGTTGGTGGTGCGCATTAGTTCAAAGATGGTGTGCAAGGCAATAGTTTCAGCGGCCACCGGCACGCCGGACAGGCCCAGGCGGGTTGCCAGCGATCCACTGGCGGCCACGCCTTTGCCCAGAAACAGTTCTTGCGGACGCAACCACACGGCATAGCCAAAGGTGCTGGCGTATTGAAAGGCGCGCTGCATGACCTGCGTGTTGGCCAGAGGCACTTCGGCCTGGCTGAAGGCCACGCAGCCGGACTCAGTCAGTGCCACCATCTCGGTCAGCGTCTCCCCCGCGAGGTTGCGGGTGAGCGCGCCCAGCGGATAAACGCGGGTCTGGTGCAGTTTCTTGGCGCGGTAGCGCAGCATTTCCACCAGGCCGGGCTCGTCGAGCACCGGGTCGGTATCGGGCGGGCACACCACGCTGGTCACGCCCCCGGCAGCGGCGGCGGTCAGCTCGGACTTGAGCATGCCTTCATGCTCATGGCCGGGTTCGCGCAGGCGCACGGCCAAATCGACCAAACCAGGCGCGACGATGCAGCCGGTGGCGTCAATCGTCTGCGTCGGCTGGAAATCACTCGCTATATTATTGATAGCTGCTACCGCACCATTGACGAGGGCTACATCGGCAATTGCATCAAAACAACTGGCGGGATCAATAACCCGGCCGCCTTTAATCAGTATCTTCATATCAGGCCTCATTCCCCGCCACAATGCTCATCACCGCCATGCGCACCGCGATGCCAAAAGTCACCTGCGGCAAGATCACGCTCTGCTTGCCGTCCACAACGGCAGAGTCAATCTCCACCCCGCGGTTGATCGGCCCCGGATGCATCACGATGGCATCCGACTTGGCCAGTTGCAGCTTCTCCGGCGTCAGGCCAAAGGTTTTGAAAAACTCGTGGCTCGATGGCAGCAGCGCGCCGCTCATGCGCTCGTTTTGCAGGCGCAGCATGATGATGACGTCAACGCCGCGAATGCCTTCTTCCAGCGTGTGGCAGACCCGCACACCCATTTGCGCCATGTCGGACGGCACCAACGTTTTGGGGCCAACCACGCGAACCTCAGCACAACCCAGCGTGGTGAGGGCGTGGATGTCGGAACGCGCCACGCGCGAGTGCAGCACGTCGCCGACGATGGCCACGGTGAGGTTGGCGAAATCTTTTTTGTAATGCCGGATGGTGTACATATCCAGCAAACCTTGCGTGGGATGCGCGTGGCGCCCATCACCGGCGTTGACGACGTGAACATGAGGCGCCACATGCTGGGCAATCAGGTAAGGCGCGCCGGATTCGCTGTGGCGCACCACAAAAATGTCGGCCGCCATGGCGCTCAGGTTGGCGATGGTGTCCAGTAGTGACTCGCCTTTGGAAGCGCTGGAGCGGGCAATGTCGAGATTGATGACGTCGGCACTGAGTCGCTTGGCGGCGATGTCGAAGGTGGTGCGGGTGCGCGTGGAGTTCTCAAAAAAGAGATTGAACACGCTTTTGCCACGCAAGAGCGGTACTTTTTTAACTTCGCGGTCGTTGACGCTGACGAAATTGGCAGCCGTGTCGAGCACCTGGGTCAGGATGCTCTTGGGCAGGCCTTCGGTGGAGAGCAGGTGAATCAACTCACCGTTTTTATTGAGCTGGGGATTTCGCTTGTACAGCATGGTTTAGCGGGCCTTCACATTAAAACTGAACACACCCGTGTCACTGCGCGCCAGCGACAGCGACTGGGTAGCAGGCAAGGCGATGCGGGCAGCGCAGTAGTCGGCCTGAATCGGCAACTCGCGACCTCCCCGGTCCACCAGCACCGCGAGTTTGACGCTGGCGGGGCGGCCAAAATCAAACAATTCGTTGAGTACCGCCCGAATGGTGCGCCCGGTGTAAAGCACATCATCGAGCAGGATGATGTGGGCGTTATTCACGTCAAAATCGATCTGGGTCTGCGCGCCGGAGGTCATGCCACGACGGGCAAAATCGTCGCGGTGCATGGCGGAAGAAATCACGCCCACGCTTTGCGTCAGGTTCAGGTCGCGCTGCAGGCGTTCGGCCAGCCAGACGCCACCGGAGGTGACGCCAATCAAACGCATGTCGGGGCGCAACAGGGCGCGCACGCCGCTCAGCAACTCCAGGTACAGCGCCTCGGCATCCAGTGCAAGTTTGCTCACGGAAGACTCCTCAAAAATTGTTCCAGAATAATGCAGGCCGCTTGGGCATCAGCGTCTTTGGCCCCCATGGACAACGCTTCGGTGGTGGTGTAGCGCTCATCCACCTCAAACACCGGCAGTTTGAAACGGCCATGCAACTGGCGACCAAACTTGCGTGCGCGCAGCGTGTTTTCATGCTCGGCGCCATCCGGGTGATACGGCACGCCGATCACCAGCGCGTCGGGCTGCCATTCTTTGATCTGTTGTGCGATTTTGACGAAGCGGGCATCGCCCTCGGCAGCGATAGTGCCTTGCGGCTGGGCGGTGCGCATCAGGCGGTTACCCACGGCAAAACCGGTGCGTTTGATGCCGAAATCAAGTGCCAGAAAACTTTGCAAGCCCGCAGGCACAGTGATAGTTGGAACTCGATTGTTCATGCGTGACCCACATCCGGCGAGAGCATCCAGGACTCAAAACCGAGCAACAACAACGCCTGGTCATAGCGCTGCGCCACCGGAGTGTCGAAAATGATGCTATTACTGGCAGCCACCGTCAACCAGCTGTTGCTCGACAACTCGGACTCCAACTGCCCTTCGCTCCAGGCGGAATAGCCCAGTGAGACCAACACTTTTCGCGGCCCAGCACCACTGGACAGAGCTTCCAGAACGTCTTTGGAAGTGGTCATCTCCAAACCTCCTGGGATCATCATGGTCGCGGCATAAGCACTCTCGGCAGACGGGTCAGTGCCGGCAAAAATGGACTCATGCAGAACAAAACCCCGTTCGGTCTGCACCGGCCCCCCCTGAAAAACCGGCGCCTTGGCGAGATCTTTGCGCTGTAGTGGCAGCTCCACCTTTTCAAACAGTCGCTTCAGATCCATCTCGCTGGGTTTATTGATGACCAGACCCAGTGCACCATGCTCATTGTGCTGGCACATATAGACCACGCTTCGGGAGAAAATCTCATCTTGCAGGCCGGGCATAGCGATCAAGAAATGATTTGTCAGGTTGGTAGGGGCAAAATCTCCGGGCATATAACAATTTTAGCGGGTCACATGAGCAAACAATATGACACCGGTTTGATGTGGTTCCGACGCGATTTGCGAGTCAGCGATAACGCCGCACTGTGTATGGCGCTCACAGCCTGTCGCCAACTGCACTGTGTTTTTATTTTTGACACAGAAATACTGGACGCCCTGCCCCGCCAAGACCGGCGGGTTGAGTTCATCCGTGAATCGGTGCGCGAGCTCGATGGCGCGTTGAGACAGCTGAGAGGTGCAGCGCAGGCAGGCTTGATCGTGCGCCATGGCGTGGCAGCTGAAGAAATCGTGACACTGGCCCAGGCACTGCAAGTACAGTCCGTTTTTGCCGCTCACGACTACGAACCGCAGGCCATCGCGCGTGATGCCAGGGTACTCGGTGCGCTGGCGAATGCGGGCATTGCGATGCACACCTGCAAGGACCATGTGGTGTTCGAGAGGCGCGAGCTTTTAACCCAGTCCGGCACGCCCTACGGTGTTTTCACGCCTTACAAAAACAAGTGGCTGGCGAGCATCACAGAGCACCATTTGCATCCCCACGATCCGCTGCCGTTTGCCAGTGCACTGGCCTTGCGGCCTGAAGGCATGCGTCAACCCGTGCCCAGCCTGCATGAAATCGGGTTTGAGAAGACCAACCTGAGCGAGCTCAAGATCCCCACCGGAGCCAGCGGTGGCCGTGCGCTATTTGAAAACTTTTTTGAACGCATGGACGATTACCATGAAACGCGGGATTTTCCCGCCGTCAAGGGACCAAGCTATCTGGGCATTCACCTGCGGTTTGGCACCGTGTCCATCCGCCAATTGGCCGCGACGGCCCTGCAACGGCAAATTCAGGGTAGCCGGGGTGCAGCGGTCTGGTTGGGAGAACTGATCTGGCGTGACTTTTATGCCCAGATTCTGGCTAACTTTCCGCACGTCGCCCAAGGTGCCTACAAGCGCGAGTACGACGCCATCCAATGGGAGCACGGCAAACACGCAGATACCCTGTTCAAAGCCTGGTGCGAAGGGCGCACCGGCTACCCGTTGGTCGATGCGGCCATGGCCCAGATCAACCAGACCGGCTACATGCACAACCGCCTGCGCATGGTGGCGGGAAGCTTCCTAGTGAAAGATCTCGGCATTGACTGGCGTTGGGGTGAAAAATATTTCGCCCAACACCTCAATGATTTCGACCTGTCGGCCAACAATGGCGGCTGGCAATGGGTGAGTTCCAGCGGCTGCGACGCGCAACCGTATTTCAGGATCTTCAACCCGGTCAGTCAGAGCGTAAAGTTTGACGCGCAAGGTAAATTCATTCGCCGTTACTTGCCCCAACTGGCGAAATTGCCCAACAAAGTGCTGCACGCGCCCTGGACGGCCAAGCCACTGGAGCTGCAGACGGCGGGCGTGGTGCTTGGCCAGAACTACCCCCATCCCCTCGTGATGCACGAGGAGGCTCGCGCGCTGACGCTGCAACGCTATGCCGTCGTCAAGAAGTCTTTCTCGACTTGCTAATTGCGTGAGTCGCTATTTATTTAATAGCTACTCACGCAGTGTTGACGGGGGCACAAGTGCTTTTAACCCTCAACGGAGGCCGCACAGTACTGCCGCACCAAGGCAATCAACTCTTCTTCAGAATAAGGTTTTCCAAGGTAATGATCCACACCGAGTTCACGCGCATGCTCACGGTGCTTCTCGGCGATCCGCGAAGTAATCATGATGATGGGCAGATCGCGCATCCGAATGTCACCGCGAATGTTGCGCACCAGATCAAAGCCATCCATGCGCGGCATTTCAATGTCTGACAACACAACCGCCGGCTTTTCTTCCTGCAAACGCTCCAGTGCCTGCAAGCCATCGTTCGCCAGCGCCACCCGGAAACCTTCGCGCTTCAAAAGTCGCTGGGTCACGCGGCGGACCGTGATCGAATCGTCCACCACCAACACCAAAGGCGCTTGGATCACGCCAGAAATCAAGGACGTTGCAATCTTGTTACCAGAGGTTTCTGTTTCCGTCGCGGCCTGTTCAGCCAAGCGTTTGAGTTGACGGGCTTGTTCACCATAAACAGAAGCCAGTGCCACCGGGTTATAAATCAGGACGACGGCACCGGAGGCCAATACGGACATACCAACCAATCCAGGCAAGCGCGAGAGTTGGATTCCAAGGTTTTTAACCACCACTTCCTGATTGCCAAGCACTTCATCGACATGCATGGCAACACGCAATCCGGCACTGCGGAAAATGGCGACAGGCAAGGTTTTGGTCTGCGGCTCGTTACTGCGGGCAGACACCTGCAACAAAGCCCCGGCCCAGAAAAATGGGACTGACTCACCGCCAAAGTCAAACACATTACGCTGGTAAGCCAGATCAATATCGGTCACCGGCACGCGGCGAACCATCTCAATCAGATTCGCTGGGACGCCCACAACCTGCTCACCCAGCCGAAGCATGACCACTTGCGTTACAGCCGTGGTAAGCGGCAGTACCAGTTTGAACTTTGTTCCCTGCCCGCGCTCGGTCGATGTTTCAATGCGACCGCCTAATGCGTTAACTTCGGAGCGCACCACATCCATGCCAATGCCACGGCCTGAAAGTTCGGTGACTTGCGTTGCAGTTGTAAAACCGGCCGCAAAAATCAGATTGGCAGCTTCGGCGTCTGTCAAAGCAACGCCCTGCGCGTTCAGACCTTCAGCCTGTGCTTTTGCACGGATGCCATCAAGGTCAAGTCCGCCGCCATCGTCACTGATTTCGACTGTGACGTCGTTGCTTTGCTGTTCAAGACTGATGGTGATGGTGCCCACTGCAGGCTTGCCTGCTTTGGCGCGAATTTCCGGCGACTCAACGCCATGAGCCACAGCATTGCGCAAAAGATGCTCAAACGTTGGCGCCATACGATCAAGCACGCCCCGGTCCATATCGAGCGAGCCGCCGTTGATATCGAGCTTGACCTGTTTGCCGGCGTCTTTGGACGCTTGTCGGACGACACCGTACAAACGCTCCGAAATCCCGTCAAACTCCACCATCCGGGTGCGTAACAGATCCCGTTGCAATTCACGGGCCTGACGCGCTTGGGCAATCAAATCATCCTCAACACCTTCAACCGTACTCTGCAAATTGCGCTGCACGGTGGCGACGTCATGTACCGACTCGGCCATCATCCGTGTGAGTTCCTGTACGCGTGTAAACCGGTCAAACTCCAGCGGATCAAAGCCTTGCGCAGACTCTTTGGACTGCGCCAATCGGGTCTGCATCTGAGATTCAGATTGCAATTCAATATCACGCAACTGACTACGCAAACGCGCCAGATTGCCGGTCAAATCACCCAGAGAACCTCGCAACTGCCCCAAACGGGCTTCCAGCCGCGAGCGGGTAATCATGACTTCACCAGCCTGATTGACCATACGATCAAGCAGTTGCGAGCGCACCCGCACTGTTTGATTCGACTGGGTGCGTAGCTGCACCAATGGAGCAACCGGTACAAACTCAAGCGGCGCATCAACAACTGCGGAAGTTATTTCTTCTACTGCGACCACTTCATCAGCAGCCGAAACTTCATCAACCGGACTCGACTCTGGCAGGCTCAAGGACTGCTCGGGCATAGCCCGCAGTTGATCAAAATTATCTTGAATCGCATCGAAATGCGTCAGCAATGGTTCAAGATGAGGCGCCTGCAAAAATTCGGTGCCCAATTGCTCAATGGCCGACTCCATTCGATGCGCCATCTCTCCCAAATGCATGGCGCCCGCCAGACGCGCACTGCCTTTGAGCGTATGCAAAACGCGTAACGCCTCACTACGGGCACTCAGATTATCTGGGCGAGCAGTCCAGTGCCGCAAAGCACCACCGAGCTGCGGCAATAACTCAGAAGCCTCTTCTTCAAAAATTGGGAAAAGATCCACATCAAGCACATCAAGTGCATCAATGTCGTCGTCTTCAATGGATATCTCAACGCCAGGGGAGGCAACCATAGTCGCAGGCAGTTCAGATTCAACTTCGACGAACTCTGGCTCTGGCTCTGGCTCTGGTTCTGGTTCTGGTTCTGGTTCTGGCTCGTCAATTTGAACGATTTCTTCTTCCAAGTAGGGAGCAACTTCAGCCTCGATTTCCTCCTCAACGACGGCCTCTGCCTCTGCCTCTGCCTCTGCCTCTGCCTCTGCCTCTGCTTCTGCTTCTGCTTCTGCTTCATCAGGAGTATCTCCCTGAGCCAGCAGTTCGTTGAAAAGACTATCTTCTTTATCTACGACGGGAGGGAATTCAAGAGCCAGAATGGCTTTGAGAGCATCGACAATCGCATGGTCAGGCTCCTTGAGGAATCCAGCTGCAAATTGATGCAACAAGCGACGAATATCTTCCGCTGCTTCTATGAAGATATCGGCATGTTCCTGTGTTCCTTGCTTATGAAGCTGGACATGTTGCAAGGCTTGTTCCAGTGCCCGTGCAATTTCAGACAAGGCAAAGAATCCAACGGTTGCCGAACTGCCAGACAATGAATGCGCCAATGCTACGGTGCTGTCGGCCAATGGGCCAGGCAACTCCAAAGCCCACTCGCTCAACTCGGTCAACAAGCGGCGAGACCACTCATCAGCCTCATTCAAATAAACGTTGTACAACGGAATATCAATGCGCAAGTCGCCAATCACCTTGACCTGATCTTCAGTCTCCAGCTCTTCAAGATCAACAGGTCGGGATTCAGGTTCAAAGCTAACATCAACATCATCTAGCGCAGCCAACTCGGAGTGCACTGTCTCCTCTTCATCAGGATTAACTTGCGTCTCGTCCAGCAATTCAATCTCGTCCGCACCCTCGGAAATTTCTGAAAAATCAAAATCAAAATCAATCAGATCGGATGCATCCGATTCCTCAACAATAGGCAATGCAGCATCTGCTGAATGTTCTGAATCGCCGCCAACCAGCAGAGCCTGCGTCGCATCGAAATCGAAGATATGGGTTGATGAAAAATCGGGGGTGGAGCCCTCATCGACTTGTGGGACTAGTTCTTGCTCTACAGCATCCAACTTCGAGTCGGCCTGCGCAACCTCATCGCCCGGTAGCACAAGGTCAACCAAACTATTGTCCAGTCGCAAACTATCTGCAGCTTGTCGAAACGCTTGAGCCACCCATAGGTCGTCGCTACCTGCCGAGATGTCTTCGATCCAGCGACCAAATCCGTTCATGGCCTTGCCAGTGAGACTGATTAGTGCATCGTTGGCCGGTTTTTGCTCTGCCAGCCAGGTATTGAGCAGCTGCTCCATCGACCATGCCGCTTCGCCAAACTCATTGAAACCCACCATGCGGGAACTGCCCTTGAGGGTATGAAAAGATCTGCGAAGTGTCGTTTGCATCCCAAAATCGGACGGATCTTCATTCAAACTCCGAATCGCCCCCAATCCCGTTTGAACCACCTCACGAGCTTCCGCCAAAAAGATATCTTTTAGTTCAAGATCATCATCGTCCTCTGATGAATCTGCATCCATCTGACTCACGCTCTCCGGCTTCTGAACAAGCGCTGGAACAGTAATTTCAGCAGGAACATACTCCACTGCGACGTCTGGATGCAACACCTCGGGAGCATCGACGACCACAACGACTTCCTCTGATTTCTGACGTCCCATCAAAGGCTTGAATTCGCCCAACTCTTCGTCATACACAAAGAGTTTTTTGGCAAGTTCGCGCTGATAACTCAGCATGTCAATCAGGAATCCAAGTGCGCCAAGGCTGTTACCCAGCTTCTCGAAGATTCCGCTACGTGCCGACTCGATGTCTATCTCATCAACCAGGAATTTTTCAACGCTAGCGCGCATTCGCAATGCAGCAAGTGCGGCCTGATCAAGTCCCAATACCGAAAAGACGCCCCTCATCTGGGAGAGTTGGCTGGGAACCTCGCTCAATGGAGCTTTCTCCATTGGATTACGGAAAAATGCATCCAACAATTTTTCAGTCTCACCCAATGCAGTACGTAACTCCCCGACCACGCTTCCCATGATCTGGCGATCACTTACCCGGCGATACAGGTCTTCCATCCATATCTCGAGCGGTTCGGTATGGCCTCCTGCATTCACATTTACCAGCCTTCTCGCCAGGCTGGCACTGCGCTCAGCCATATGCGAGTCTGTCGGATCCAAATCTTCATAGGCCGCTTCAAGATACAGAATGGCTGTTGCGACTTCCATTGCCAAAGACGGCACGGGTGCTTCACCAGATTTGGCAGTCGCGTCTATGGACTGCGTCAAGGCCCTAACAAGATCTCCACTTTCAGGATGCAACTTAAGGACAGAATCCGTCACCAGGCTAAATTGATCGACTGCGACCTTGAGCCGATTGGTATCTCCACCCGCAAGCGCAGACCAGGTTTCGGTTGCCGCAGCAATACGCTTGCGTGCCTGAACCAGCAGCGCAGGATCAAAACGTCCAAACTGGGGGGTTTTGTAATCAATCGTCTTGGCCTGAACCAATCCATAGCCCGCACGAATAGCCTTGAGAACAGGCGCATCGACATCAGGTGCCGGGTTGGCAAGCGCACAAAAAAACAATAAATCCTGAATTAGTCGTTCAGAAATGCTGGGATCGCCATGCGCCAGAGTTCTGAACTGAAGAAGAATCCGTGATGCGGCACGCTTGCCATAAATATCAGTGGGGCAAAGGCCAAGGAACACAGCTTCAAAATAAGCTGCTGAAACCTTCCAAAAAACCCGTGGCTCCAATTTTTCTTGTGCGGCGGCAAACCCCAGACTGATATCACGCAAAGCTTTTGCAGCACTCATATCTGCTGACTTGACAACTTTCAGAACTAGCCAGTCAAGACGAGATTGAACCGAAGAATCGTAGGCAAGCGGGGGCGTTTCATGTGGCAATGCAACATCAATCCAACGCCAATCAAACTGCCACAAATCGGCAGGGTGTACCCGATCATCGCCAAGCAGCGCCAAAACATCGCTGTACTGTGGAAACAAAGCAACGGCAGATGCCTTTTTTCCTTTGAGAACACCTTCCAGATATTCAGTCAATGCAAAGCTGGCACGCTCTACCTTGTTCGCAGCTTCGTCACTGCAAAATTCTGGACGCTGAACAAACCGCTGGGCCAGCGACTCCATGACACGCAAAACCTTGGCCGGTTCTGCCATTCCCACCATCTCCAGTGCACCGACAGCCTGATGCAGTTGTTGCCTTGCTATTCGCAGCTGACTGGCATCCAGTGCTGCAAGATCAGAACCCCGTGCCAGTTCTGCGTCTCGCACAAACCGACGTAGTGCCTTGGTTGCGCCATCCAGTGATTTACGCAGCTCATCAAGCACCCAGGCCAAAGGTCCAAGGTCGTTCGTCATCTGATCAGTGTCGCCAGTCAGGGCAGCATTTGCTTGCATGGATTCGTGCACTCCTGGGGATATCAAATTCACACCTGAAAAGACTAGGCGATCTTGAAGCGAGCCACTGACTGGCGCAACTCTTCAGCCATTTTTGAAAGTTCGCGGACTTGTGCTGCCGTGGAACGTGTGCCTTCACCGGTTTGCTCGGTCACCGCGAAAATATGCTGGATATTTTCAGCCACCACGTTGGCCAGATTCGCTTCACGAGAGGTTGAGTTTGAAATTTGTTCAATCAAATCCGACAAACGGCGCGACACTTGGTCGATCTCGGTCAATGCTGTACCGGCGTTATCTGAGAGTTTGGCCCCTTCAACCACACCTTGCGTTGATCGCTCCATGGCGCCGACTGCATCCTGGGTATCAGTTTGAATAGCCTTGACCAGTGCTGCAATTTGACGCGTCGCATCAGCTGATCGCTCGGCTAGTCGCTGCACCTCTTCCGCAACCACCGAGAAGCCCCGCCCAGCTTCACCAGCCGAGGCGGCCTGAATGGCGGCATTGAGCGCCAGCACGTTGGTCTGCTCGGTAATGTCGGAGATCAGTTCGGTGATTTCACCAATTTCCTGGGAAGATTCACCCAGACGTTTAATCCGCTTGGAAGTTTCCTGAATCTGATCACGAATCGAGTTCATACCACCAATGGCGTTTTGCACCGCCTGCAAACCCACCTCCGCAGCCTGCAGAGATTGCCGGGCCACAGCGGCTGACTCTTGCGCCTGAACAGACACATCGTTAATCCGAGATGCCATTTCCACGACTGAACGACCAGTCTCCCGAATTTCATGAAGTTGCTCGTTTGAAGCCGCCAACAGTTCCGTTGACGTCGTATCAACATCCTGCGTGGTTTGAGCCACTCGGGCGGCGGTATTTTGTACGTTGCCCACCAAGGAGCGCAACTCTTCAACGGTGTAGTTCACCGAATCGGCAATAGCCCCGGTAATGTCCTCGGTAACGGTTGCCTCCTGAGTCAAATCACCCTCTGCCACCGTTTGCAATTCATTCATCAGCCGCAAAATAGCCGCTTGGTTGGCATCATTCACCCGTTTAGCCTCATGTTCCTGCCGTTCGGCATCTACACGCTGAACCTCTGCGGCAACCTGGCGTTTGCGACTATCAAGCAACTGGACATAGGACAAGCCACCCGCACAAAGTAGAGCTAAAAGTGCGGAACCAACCAGCGTTGTTAAAGATACAGCGCTGAGGCCAGTATGAGACGAAAGTTTGCTTTGAAGCTCTTCAAGGCTGCGACGCAACGCTTCACTATCCGCAATAATTGAACTTTGCGCTTCACGAGCGGAAACAAGACCTTGCAAATTACCCAAAATGGCACCCGCTTGTGTCCGGGTTTCTTCAAAGAGTTTGATCAGATCTGTCAGTTGGGCACGCGTATTGGGATCTTTCGATGCAGTTAACCGTAATTCAGAACTACCATCAAGCAGGCCTTGCGCCAGTTCTTTGAACGAATTTAAATCCTTGCCCAGGAGGAAAACAGCCTCTGGACTCACGCCCTCAACGGTCAAAAACTCATTGGATGATTTGCCAATACGCTGAGTCAACATCACCAACTGGCCGGCTGCCGAAATATCAGCGGAAGGAGCGTTTTGTTTTAACTTGAGATCCAATATCGTTTGGGCAATTTCAAGCAAGTCTGAAGATTGGCGATTGATCAGTCGAAGTGCAGCGCCCACCTGAGTCAATATTTTTTGCTGAGAAAGCACCATCGAGGCATTCTTTTCAGCTCGGTCTACGAAGGGCACAATCTTGTCCAACTCTCCTTGGTAATCTGCGCTCAAAGCATCTAGCCGCATTTGTTCATCGCCGGACTTCATCCCGTGAACTGACTTGACCATCACGCTCGAACTATCGGCAACATCTGGGAATGCTTTCTCCCCCCCCACCAGCGCTTGTGAAACTGATTTAGCCAAACGTTGCGACTGCATCAAAGAGCTACCTGTTGCCTCCATCTGTTGGGCTATGCGATCGCCCTTGCTAACCGCATACAACACCATCACCCCCAATACGGCCAGTGACAAACCAAACATCACCCACAAAAGTCGTTGGAAATAAGCAACGGTGTTGCTTCCAAGAACAGGAAGTGTGATCATATCTGCTGCATTGGCGTCAGCCTCGGGGGAACCCGCAAGGCTATCCTGCTCAGTACCGATATGTACTTCGGAAATCTGGGACTCACTCCCAATGTCTCCCTTCATTTGTTCAGTAGCCATTGATTCCACCATGGCAGATGGCATTCCAAGACTCAAGTTGGAATCCTCCACCAAATCAGGGGCCTGTTCTTTTTTTGAGAGTAAATTTTTTAATTTATCGACGACGGACATATGGACACCCTAGATAGAAACTTAAGCGCTGATACTGAGAAATTCAGAAAATTGAGATAAAGACTGCAGGTTGATCTCCTGCCACACAACCCCTTTGAGGTCAGTAAACCGATTGCCAAAATAGGTTGGAGATCCGGCAGGAGGTGCGGAAACGCTGGAGAATGCTTCGCGCTTGCGAAGCCCTGCCAAGCCATCGACCAATAAAGAGCAATTGAGTTCCAGCGCCGCATTGAACGTGATTACGCTGGATTCGGCAAGCGACTGCTCACTTCTGTTTCGGCTCAATCGGTCTCCCATGAAGCTATTCAAATCGACGACCCCATACAGGGCCCCTCGCAGATTAACCACCCCCATAAACCAAGGGCGAACATACGGCACAACCTGAATTTGTGCCAGCGGAAAGATTTCACCTGATTGAGACAGTGGGAAAAGGCAATTTACATCACCTGCCTTCACAGCCAGCCATGATGCTGACACACCCTCAGATCGCGCAGCCTTCAAACGGCTGGCAAGTCGGGTTTGGAGTTCTCGGAGAGCTTCGCGATTAGCCATGCGATCCTGAGGATTTCAACCCAAAGCCTTGATTTTGACAAGCAGCTCGGCGGCATCAACCGGCTTGGTAATGTAGTCACGCGCACCTTGACGCATCCCCCACACACGATCTGTTTCCAGGTTTTTGCTGGTACAAATGATGATAGGTATGCCCGAGTATTCAGGCGTCCGATTAATGGACCGCGTCAGTTGAAATCCATTTTGACCCGGCATCACCACATCCATCAGAATCAAATCGGGTTTTTCTTCAGCCAGTCTGCGAAATGCCTCATCTGCGCCTTCCGCAGTTCGAACAGTCATCCCGTTTTTCTGCAATAAATTTGTCATGAACATTAATTCAGTTTTTGAATCGTCCACAACCAGTACTTTTTGGATACTCATCAATTAATTCCTTGAGTGACTGCGCCGAACTGTTGCACAGCCTGCAACAACTGGTCTTTGGTAAAAGGTTTTGTCAAATAGTCCTGCGCCCCGACCATTCTCCCACGGGCCTTGTCAAATACGCCATCCTTGGAAGACAGCATAACGATAGGCACCCCTGAAAATTTGGGATTTCGCTTGATGATGGCGCAGGTTTGGTAACCATCGAGCCGGGGCATCAAAATGTCACAAAAAATAAGGTGGGGCAGATAATCATTGACCTTGGCCAGCGCATCAAACCCATCCTCGGCCAGCACGACTTCATGTCCGCCCTGCTTGAGAAAAATCTCGGCACTTCGTCGAATGGTATTGCTATCGTCAATTACCAGAACTTTGAAAGTCGATCCGGACGCATTCATTAAACAAAGCTCCTGAATTGACATTTAAAAATATAAACACTGCACATATTCAATGTAAGGCCTCAGATTTGCACCATTTCGAAGTCATCCTTGCGAGCGCCACACTCTGGGCAGGTCCAATTGATGGGCACATCACGCCATGGAGTTCCTGGCGCAATGCCATGATCAACATCCCCGATTTTCTCATCATAGATCCAGCCACAAATCAAACACATCCACGTTTTGGTCTCGCTCACAGCTTAATAGCCTTCAAATAGAATGCACCCATTGATTGAAAGCAGTGTGCAAATTCATGCACCGCGTTACCCAACATACGATATTCTGCCTGAAGACAAACTCAGGCTGGCACATACTACAGTTCATGGCATCCCCAATTGCAGAAGAACAACATCTGACGGCGCATGCCGCTTGCGTTATGGTGTTCAATGTCAGCGACCCCAGCGGGGCTTCTGGCTTGGCGGCGGATGTAAGCACCATTGCTTCGGTGGGCGCGCACGCGCTGCCCATCGTGACTGGCGCTTATGCACGCGATACCGCCGAAATTTTCGACCACTTTTCGTTCGATGAAGAAGCTGTTTCAGAACAGGCCCGCGCGGTTCTGGAGGATGTCCCGGTGCAGGTGATCAAAATCGGCTTTGTCGGATCCCCCGACAACCTCGGTGTGGTGGCAGGTATCGCCAGCGACTATCCGGACACCCCCCTGATTGCCTACATGCCCGACCTGTCCTGGTGGGATGAAATCCAGATTGACCTCTACCAGGAAGCTTTCAAAGAACTGATACTGCCCCAGACCACGGTGTTGATCGGCAACCACAGCACCTTATGGCGCTGGCTGCTGCCGGACTGGAGCACGCAAAGCCCGCCGGGCGCGCAGAATATCGCCCATGCTGCGCACGAGCTCGGCGTGCCTTACACACTGGTCACAGGCATTCCCCTGCCTGACCAATTTATTGACAATGTGCTGGCCAGCCCGCTCACCGTGCTGGCCAGCGAAAAATTCGAGCGTTTCGAAGCCATGTTCATCGGTGCGGGCGACACCCTGTCTGCCGCTTTTGCTGCCCTGCTGGCCAGTGGCGATGACCTGTCAGAGTCATTCACCGAAGCGCTCAGTTACCTGGATCGCTGCCTGGAAGGCGGTTTTCGGCCCGGCATGGGCCACGTCATCCCGGACCGGCTATTTTGGGCTCAGCCCGATGAAGCCCCGGCATCTGACAGCAGCCAAGCCGCATCCGACCCATCATCAAACTTTCTTGCCAATCTGGAATTTCCTCCCAATGACACAAAACACTGACCTCAACCAAGCCCTGTTTGAACGTGCCAAGCGCGTTATCCCTGGCGGCGTCAACTCACCGGTGCGGGCCTTCAAGGCCGTCGGGGGTACACCTCGCTTTGTCAAACGCGCTCAGGGGGCCTATTTCTGGGATGCCAACGACCAGCGCTTCATCGACTACATCGGCTCCTGGGGCCCGATGATTTTGGGTCACGGCCATCCCGCCGTCCTCAAAGCGGTGCAAGAAGCGGCACTGGAAGGCTTTTCATTTGGCGCCCCGACCGAGCGCGAAGTGGAGCTGGCTGAAGAAATCCTGAAATTGATGCCCTCCATGGACATGGTGCGATTGGTCAGCTCCGGCACCGAAGCCGCCATGAGCGCCATCCGGCTGGCCCGCGGCGCCACCGGCCGCAGCAAGCTGATTAAATTTGAAGGCTGCTACCACGGCCACGCCGACGCGCTGCTGGTCAAGGCCGGCTCCGGGTTGGCCACCTTTGGCAATGCCACCAGTGCCGGCGTGCCGGCCGAGGTGGTGCAGCACACGCTGGTGCTCGAATACAACAACGTGGCCCAAGTGGAAGAAGCCTTCGCGCTGCATGGGGACTCCATCGCCTGCCTGATGATTGAGCCGATTGCCGGCAACATGAACTTCGTGCGCGCCTCGGTGCCCTTCGTCAAACGCTGCCGCGAACTGTGCAGCCAGTACGGCACCTTGCTGGTGTTTGATGAAGTTATGAACGGATTCCGGGTCGCCCTGGGCGGGGCGCAAAGCGTTTATGCACGCGACATCCCCGGTTTTGAGCCGGATATCACCGTCATGGGTAAAGTCATTGGCGGCGGCATGCCGCTGGCCGCTTTTGGCGCCAAGCGCGCCGTCATGGAGCACCTGGCGCCCCTGGGCACGGTGTACCAGGCGGGCACCTTGTCCGGCAACCCGGTCGCCACCGCCTGCGGCCTGGCCACACTGCGTGAAATTCAAAAACCGGGTTTCTTCGACGACTTGTCCCGCAAGACCCGCTCGCTGGTGAGTGGCTTGACTAACGCAGCCAAGCAAGAAGGCATCAGCTTTTGCGGCGATAGCGAAGGCGGCATGTTCGGCTTCTTCCTGTTTGACACCTTGCCCCAGAACTACACCAAGGTCATGACCACCGACAGCGCTCGCTTCAACCAGTTGTTCCATGGCTTGCTTGATCGTGGCGTCTATATTGCCCCCGCCCTGTACGAAGCCGGTTTTGTCAGCGCCGCCCACACCGATGAAGACATTGCCGCCACCGTTGCCGTGGCGCATGAAGTTTTCAAGTCGCTATCTAAATAATAGCTACTCACGCTTAACTCGCCTGGGCTAGAGCCCTATTTAACCAATAAAAAAGCGGCCAAGGCCGCTTTTTTATTGGACGCCCCAGGTCAGGGCGCAAGGTTCAATGTCGGAAGTGACGCACGCCGCTGAACACCATGGCCACGCCGCGCTCATTGGCTGCATCAATCACTTCCTGATCGCGCATCGAGCCACCGGGTTGGATCACGCAGGTCGCACCGGCGTCCACCACCACGTCCAGACCGTCGCGGAACGGGAAGAAAGCGTCGCTGGCGACAGCCGTGCCGTTCAGTGACAGGTTGGCGTGCTGCGCCTTGATGCTGGCAATGCGGGCTGAATCGAGTCGGCTCATCTGACCTGCGCCAACGCCCATCGTCATGCCATCTTTGCAGAACACAATGGCATTACTCTTGACGAACTTGGCCACATTCCAGGCAAACAACAGGTCTTGCAACTGCTCAGGCGTAGGCTGCACCTTGGTCACGACTTTGAGGTCGGCCAGTGTCAACTCGTGGTTGTCCGCCGTCTGCATCAACAGGCCGGAGCTGACGCGCTTGATGTCCATGAGGTTGCGACCTTGGCTGCCATCGGCGGGCAGAGCAATTTTCAGAATCCGCACGTTGACCTTGGTTTTGAACACTTCCAGCGCCTCGGGGGTGTAGTCCGGAGCCATCAGCACCTCAACAAACTGCTTCGAAATTTGTAGCGCGGCACGCTCGTCCAGCGTGCGGTTGAGGGCAATAATGCCGCCAAATGCGGAGGTGGGGTCAGTCTGAAACGCTTTGCTGTAAGCCTCCAGCGCGTCTGCGCCCACGGCCACGCCACAGGGGTTGGCGTGCTTGACGATAACGCAGGCAGCTTCCTTAGCCGCGTCAAAGCTCTTGACGCATTCCCAGGCGGCGTCGGCATCGGCAATGTTATTAAAGCTCAGTTCCTTGCCGTGCAACTGCACCGCCGTCACCAGCGAACCGACTGCGGGGGACAGATCGCGGTAAAAAGCGGCTTGCTGGTGTGGGTTTTCACCGTAACGCAAATCTTGCAGCTTGATGAACTGGCTGTTGGCCTGGGCCGGAAACAACTGGCGCGCTGGCGTGCTGTTGCCTTCTTCAAAGTTGATCGACGACAGGTAGTCACTGATAGCGCCGTCGTACTGGCTGATGCGGTTGAACGCAGCCACCGACAATGCAAATTTGGTTTTCAGCGTCAAGCCGCCGCTGGTCAGCTCGGCCAGCACTTGGGCGTACTGTGACGCATCGGTCAACACTGCCACGTCTTTCCAGTTTTTGGCCGCGCTGCGCACCATGGCCGGGCCGCCGATGTCGATGTTCTCGATGGCGTCTTCCAGCGTGCAACCGGGCTTGGCCACTGTGGACTCAAACGGGTAAAGGTTAACCACCAGCAGGTCGATGGTGTTGATGCCGTGCTCCTTGATGGCCGCCATGTGCTCGGGCAAATCACGGCGGGCCAGCAGGCCGCCATGCACTTTGGGATGCAGAGTTTTGACCCGGCCATCCAGCATCTCGGGGAAACCAGTGACTTCGGCCACTTCGGTCACTGGTAGACCTTGCTCGGCCAGCAATTTGGCGGTGCCGCCGGTGGACAGCAGCTTGATGCCGAGCGCGTGCAGCGCCTGGGCAAATTCAACGATGCCGGTTTTGTCGGAGACAGAAAGAAGTGCGTTCATGGGTTCAATCCAAATATAAAAGTGAAAATTGTCGTGGCCCGCTGGGGCCAAATACCGGCTACGTGATCAGCTTGTGCTCAAGCAGTTTTTTACGCAAGGTGTTGCGGTTCAAGCCCAGCCATTGGGCGGCTTTGGACTGGTTGTTTTCAGCGTGGTGCATGACGATTTCAAGCAGCGGTTTTTCCACCACATTGACCAGCATGTTGTACATGCCGTCCGGCTCGGAGTCGCCCAAGTCCCTGAGGTAACCCTCCAGGCTATGGCGCACGCACTCCTCAATGTGCATTTTGCTCATGTTGTTGTCTCCATATATTTTTGTTCTCCACCTTTCATACCCGTTGAAACCAACGCAGGGATGCGATCCATGCGCTCATTCAAACCATCAAAAAAATCAGCCACCGCCGCACTCTGCAGCCCACTGTCCTCCACCAAATTCATGCGCGCACGAAAGTCATCGCCCCCCGGCAATGTCTTCACATACCAGCCAATGTGCTTGCGCGCCGTGCGCACACCAGAGAACTCGCCATACAGCGCATAGTGGTCTTGCAAGTGGTCCAGCATCAAGTGCTTGACCTCCGCCACCAAGGGGGGCGCCAAATGCGTGCCCGTGGCCATGAAATGGGCCATTTCGCGAAAAATCCAGGGCCTGCCCTGGGCAGCCCGGCCAATCATCACCGCGTCCGCCTGCGTCACCGAGAGCACATGCAGCGCCTTTTCGGGCGAATCGATGTCGCCATTGGCCACCACCGGCACACCCACGGCGGCCTTGACCGCCGCGATGGTCTCGTACTCGGCCTGCCCGCTGTAACCCTGCTCGCGGGTGCGGCCATGCACGGTGATCATCTGAACCCCGGCACGCTCAGCGGCCCGGGCCAGCACCACGGCATTTTTTTGCTCCTGGCACCATCCCGTGCGCATTTTCAGCGTCACCGGAACCCCGCGCGGCGCACACACCGCCACCACCGCCTCCACAATGCTCAAAGCCAGCGCCTCGTCCTGCATCAAGGCCGAGCCAGCCCATTTGTTGCAGACCTTCTTGGCCGGGCAACCCATGTTGATGTCAATGATCTGGGCTCCACGGTCGATGTTGAAAGCCGCTGCCTCGCCCATCATTTGCGGCTCGGTGCCCGCGATTTGCACCGCAATCGGACCCGGCTCGCCTTCATGGTTGGCACGGCGCGAGGTCTTGAGGGTGTTCCACAAATCCGGCCTGCTGGTCACCATTTCGCTCACCGCGTAGCCTGCGCCCAGCCTCTTGCACAACTGGCGGAAAGGCCGATCCGTCACCCCCGCCATGGGGGCAACAAAAAACGGATTTGGCAAGGCAAATGGACCAATGTTCATGCGAACAAATTTACTGAATTAAATAAAACGAGGGGGAGAAAGATGGGATGCGGCGGGACGGATCACCATACTGATGACTGATTCTACCTGCCCAAAATTTCAGCAATTGAAAAGTCGAGTCAACATCTGCAACCTATACTCGCGCACTCATGGACGCTTGGATCGACCCCCTTCTTAAACTGCTCGCCTTGCCCGAATATGGTTTGAGCACCGTGTTTGTCGTGTCCTTCGTCTCGGCCACACTCTTGCCCATGGGTTCGGAGCCGGTGGTATTTGGACTGATCAAACTCAATCCATCCCTTTTTTGGCCCACCATCCTGATCGCCACCGCAGGCAACACCTTGGGCGGCGCCGTCACTTGGGCCATGGGCTTGGGCTCGCACAAAATTATTGACCGCTATCAGCACTCCAAATCCCACCTCAAAGCACTGGACTGGCTGGAACGCCTGGGCCCCAAAGCCTGCCTGCTGGCCTGGCTGCCGGTGGTTGGCGACCCACTTTGCGCCGTGGCCGGCTGGCTCAAGCTGCCCTTCTGGCCTTGCCTGATTTACATGGCGATTGGGAAATTTGCCCGCTATGTCGCGATGACGGCCGCCTTGGTCGGTGTCTTTGGCCCTTAACCTTCAACATCGGGCAGGGAAGAGTCAGCGCTTGGGGGCGACTGAACCTGCGGTTCTTGATGTCGCCCCCAAGCGCTACCTCATCCCCACCGACTTGACGCGTTGACGACCGCAGATAAAACACTCCAAATCGCTACTGTTTTTATAGCTGCTTACGCTTTCTGCACGGGGGCTAGAGGTTGTTTAGGCTTATAAACAAGAACGCCGAAAGCCTCAAACCCTTACGTTTGCATCGCATTGATTTATGGATCCGTTGATTCACACAAAACACCCAAAAACAGGTGGCGCGCTCGCCTCGTTTTTGGGTATCAACAATACGACGATTGATTGACTTTGATTTCACGGTGAAATTTTGCTTTTGTCGGTCGGCTATAGGCTGAAAGCCGACAGCCAAATTTCCAGACAGCGGTCATCCAAATCATCTGAGTTTGTGCTTTAACGTTGGACGTGAGGCGATCAAAAACAGCGCAGCTTTCTGTGGGTCGCTTCGACAGACGGGTTAGACGGGTTAGACGGGTTAGACACCATATCGTCTCTGAAGCTGCGCGTGAATTTCGCCGAAGAATGCCGTAAAGGTCTCAAGGCAATGAGCCAAGTATCCTGGCTGTATTTTCACTTCCTGAGTAACTGATAGGTAGGGATTTTTGCCGATATATGCCAATAGCTTCGCGTGACGGTTGTTGCCGACTTCAGGGATGCGGCCACCCGCATGAACGATGAGATTGCGGATGCTTTGAATATTCGTGATTTCTTGCCAGTGTTCACTGTTGCGCACGCCGGTCAACCCGCCAATCTTTATGAGATACGTCGTCGCACGGGCGATTCCCTTGTCAGTGATGTCGGTGAGATACAGAGCGCTTTTCTCGTAGATACGGATGCGGTCGCAGAGTCGGTCCAACTCATGTTCAAGGAACGAATAGAGAGTGATAAGCGCCGAGCGCCGCTGAAGGTTTGGTAGATAGTCTTCGAATACTGACTGCAGGTTCCAGAAACCGGAGTGAATACCTTTGTATTCATCAACTGCGTAGCCCCCATGTTCGCCTTCATGTTCATCGACATAGACAGTAGTTGTCCCTTCACCCAATCGAAATTCGGCAATGCTGCGGCCCACCTGCGCTTCAATCTCGGCAATGTATGTCTTGAGAAGCGGCAGCGCAAACGGTAATTCAAGGATATGCCACATCAAAGGATCAGGGAGGGGGCGCGAGTGCATTTGTGTGGTGTCAACGTTTAAAGGAAGGTTTAGGCGCTTCCCTCTGACTTGGGCTGCGACACGGGTTCTGAGACGTAGTAACCGGCATTCATATGTTCTGGATTGGGCTCCATCGGCACTCGCGCTGAGCAGTGAGGGCACTTAATGAAGTTGCCTGCATCGTCTTTCTCAACCCTCGGGCTGCCTTCCGTGACAAGCAACAAGGAATCTCCCTTTGTCTTTGTGACTCTCAATAACGCATAGAGAGGTTTGCTGCATTTCGGGCATGGAACTTCTCGTTGATCTACATTGCTTTCCATTTCGATGACTCCGTTTCTTGATGCCTGTTTGCATCAGTGCGTTGCTTCAAACTAGACCACATTTGTGTTGCATCGGATTTGGAACAACTGCAACCGCTGCCCCGAATTCAATGGGTTAGGCGGCATAGCGGGATACCAGATAGCCGCCTAAAAGACCCACGAACCCAAACACGAGCATAAAAAGCGAAATATTTACAAGAACACCAGTTTTAGCTTGGGTTGTGAAGAATGATTTCTTGAATTCGCGAAATTCGTCGTCAGCTAGCTGTCTTTCGCTTGCCAGTCTCTCCCTAGCTCGCGCTATTACTGCTGGCGCATTTGGATTGATGGCGAGCTCGGTTTCCAAGTCATCAGGAAGTTTTTCGAGAGTTCCGACACGTGCCGCTAGTGCCGTAATTCGTGCTACAGCAAGGAAAAGTTGCGAGTGATACTTGTGGGCGTAGGCCGCGCAGGAAAGCGAAACAATCCACGCCGACACGACTAATGGACCACAAATTTCGAGCGCAGTGACGAACGGGGTTTTGCCAATGAATCCGAAAAAAAGGGCAAGGCCACCTGCACTCAACGTCATAACTTGCTGAAGGGTTGCCTGTGCCATTTTCATCGACTCCAAAACGTCCTTAATGTGATCGCGATCATCGAGCATGTTAGGCCTCGGGCTCATTGTTGAATGGTGCCGGCTGACCACAGTGCCTCGTATGCCGCAAGGACAGGTTGGAAGGCATCGGTGATTTCCGTGAATGTTGTAGGTGCGGTCTTAGCACCGTCCTTGAATGATGCTCCGGACTGAAACCCAGTTCTTCCGTCGACAAACAGAAAACGATCATGAAGCGTTGGGCTTCTTCTTACCTCGATGGCGATACCGGTTTGTTTGCGTATAAGTTCTACTGCCGGGATGAGCGATGGCATTCCCTTCCGGCCTAGGAGACGTATTCGAATTGCCGATGGAACTTGGACGAGATACCGTGAGGCAAACTCACTGTCCAAGTAGGGATCGACGAAGAACAGTTCTTTCTGTGCGGAACCGATGACTTTGCGTACCTCGTCAAAGTAGTCGAAAACAGCGCCGTGTTGAACTGCGATAGAAAGCGGACCAACCGCCGATAACCGTAAGTCGTGGCGAGCCTCGTGCAATGCAGTGAATATTCCGGCAGCAGCAGACGCGGGGTCAAAACTGCGCCCGGCATGTAGCTGACGAATTTCGCTGTCGAACAGAATTCCCTTTGTAGAGTCCCAACGCCGAATCAGTGAGGCAGCACGCCCAAGCCAAGAAAGTGCTTCTGGCTCCACATGATGCAGGGTCAGTTGCGGTGGTGCCGTGCGGATTACATCTTCAATTTCAGCCAGGAGCTGAGTGGGATCAAGTTGCTGCATATGGGAGGCCTAACGCAATGCAAACCGCAAAACCTGCGAATAAATCTGGGCGCAGCGGGATAAACTGGTCATGAATTCCTCCTGAAAGTGGCTTGCAGCCTTGCTTGCGGCGGTTTTACCTGAAATTTATACAGGTATAAAAATTTCGATAAACCCGGCAGACTGTTTTTTCTGATTCTATTGTCTAAACGCGCAAATCTCGAAACTGAACGTCCTTCTCGAAGGGCGGCTATCGCTGCGTTGGAGTCATTGGCCGCTGCCTAAAAAAATGCACCACTTGGCATAAGCCCCGTCGCGTCCAATGGAAAACCGCAGCAGCCAATGTCAGCAAACAGGCAGACCGGCTCGACCATCTGCAAATCGCACAACGTCAGGCGGGGACGGGGCTGCGTTTGGGGCGACATCAAGAACCGCAGGTTCAGTCGTCCCAAACGCTGCCCCGTCCCCGCCGCCCCGAAGCAAAAACGCACATGAAGTCGCTATCAATAAAATAGCTGCTAACGCACGTCCTACGGGCGCTACAGCCCTATTTCTTATAAATTAAGAACTGAACAAGAAGTTCATCACGTCGCCATCCTTGACGACATATTCCTTGCCTTCACTGCGCATCTTGCCGGCGTCTTTGGCGCCTTGCTCACCTTTGAAGGTGATGAAATCGTCAAAGGCGATGGTTTGGGCGCGGATGTAGCCCTTCTCGAAATCGGTGTGGATGACGCCTGCGGCTTGCGGGCCGGTGTCGCCGACGTGGATGGTCCAGGCGCGCACTTCCTTGACGCCCGCCGTGAAGTAGGTTTGCAGGCCCAGCAACTTGTAAGCGGCCACGATCAGGCGATTCAGGCCCGGCTCGCTTTGACCGATTTCCTCCAGGAACATTTTCTTGTCTTCATCTTCCATGTCGGCCATTTCGGCTTCCATCTTGGCGCAGATCGCCACGACGGGCGCATTTTGCGAGGCGGCGTAGGTCGTCAGGCGGTCCAGGAAAGGGTTGTTCTCGAAACCATCTTCTGACACATTGGCCACAAACATGGCGGGCTTGGCGGTGATCAGGAAAAACTGAGTGAGCAGCGGCAACTCTTCCTTGCTGAAGTCCAGTGTGCGCACCGGTTTGGCTTCATTGAGCGCGGCCTGGCATTTTTCCAGAATAGCCACCAGCTTGATCGACTCTTTGTCGCCCGAGCGCGCGGTTTTGGTGACCCGGTGCAAGGCTTTTTCAACCGCCGTCAAATCGGCCAGACACAGCTCGGTCTGGATCACTTCAATGTCCGAGATCGGGTCTACTTTGCCAGCCACGTGAATCACGTTGTCGTCTTCAAAGCAGCGCACCACGTTGACAATGGCGTCGGTTTCACGGATGTGGGCCAAAAACTTGTTGCCCAAACCTTCCCCCGTGCTGGCACCTGCGACCAAACCGGCAATATCCACAAACTCCACAATGGCGCGCTGCACCTTTTGCGGATTCACAATGATTGAGAGCGCATCGAGCCGTGTGTCAGGCACTTCAACAATGCCCACATTGGGTTCAATGGTGCAGAAGGGATAGTTTTCAGCAGCAATACCGGCCTTGGTCAAGGCGTTAAAGAGCGTGGATTTGCCCACATTTGGAAGACCGACGATGCCACATTTCATGAAATTTCCTAAACAGTTGGGGACAGAGCTTGCGCGTTTCGCGTCGCTGCGGACTGTCCCGCAAGCCTCTACATGTCAATCTTTTAAGTGTATTCGATGCCTTCTACAATTCCGCCCATGACTCAACCCTTTGATATTTGCATTCGCGGCGATGGCATTGCGGGCCGCACCTTGGCGCTGTTACTGGCGCGTGAGCGACTTCATGTGGGCCTGGTGACGGGCACGCCCGTCGCCCCCCAAAACGATTTGCCCGTGGCGAGCGATGTGCGGGCCTATGCTTTGAACGCCAAGTCCAGAACCCTGCTTGAATCGCTGCGTTGCTGGCCCGAGGCCCAATACGCGACCGAAGTGCTGCAAATGCAAGTCAAAGGCGACGATGGTGGCGAGGTGAACTTCAGCGCCGCCGAACTCCAGGTGCAAGGCCTGACCTGGATTGTCGATGTCCCGGTTTTAGAAGCCCAACTCGCTGACGCCGTGCGGTTCCAGCCGCAAATCGAATTGCTGCAGGCCCCCGAACCGGCTGCTTTGTCGGTGATTTGCGAGGGCAAAACCAGTCGCACCCGGTCGGAGTTCGGCATTGATTTTAAAGTCACGCCGTACTCCCAAACTGCGATTGCAGCCCGACTGACTTGCGAAATCCCCCATGGTCAAACGGCGCGACAGTGGTTCTCACAAGGCGAGATCCTGGCTTTTTTGCCGCTTGACGGGCCACAGGGGAACTCTGTGGCCATTGTCTGGTCAGTTCTTAAAGAGCGGGTGCAGGAACTGATGCAGGCCAGTCCTGAGGAGTTTTGTCAGCAACTGACCGAAGCCAGTGAAGGCTGCTTGGGCAAACTCAGTTTGATCAGCGAACGCGGCGCCTGGCCTTTGCAAAAAGCACAGGCGGATCGTTGGGTCGGCCTGCATGAGGGCAAGGCGTGGGCTGTGGCTGGTGATGCCGCCCACAGCATGCATCCCCTGGCTGGGCAGGGTTTGAATTTGGGCTTGTCTGACGTGGCCTCGCTTGCGACTACTTTGCGCGAGCGCGAATACTGGCGGTCGGTGGGCGATGAGAAACTGCTGCGCCGCTACGAGCGGTCCCGCAACACAGAATTGTTGGCCATGGGCACGGCCATGGATGGTTTGCAGCAGTTGTTTGCGCGGGACAACACCGTGCTGCAGGCAGCCCGTAACTGGGGCATGAACGGATTTGAGCGCAGTGGCCCGATCAAGCAATGGCTTGCGCGCCAGGCCATGGGTTTTACTAATTAATTGGATTGACTGATGAAACTGTTAAAGACCACCTTGATTGCAGCCACGCTGCTCGCCAGCCTTGGCGCCATGGCGCAAGAAGCCCTTATTCGCAAGAATCTGGGCGAGCGCGTTCCCCAGTTGCCCAAAATTGACGAGATCACCCCAAGCCCCATGCCGGGCTTGTACGAAATTCGCGTCAACGGCAGCGAGATCTATTACACCGATGCCAAGGGCAACTATTTGTTCCAAGGCAACCTGATCGACACCAAGCAGCGCCGCAACCTGACCGAAGAGCGCGTGGACAAACTCACCGCCATCAGCTTTGACGAACTGCCTTTCAAGGATTCTTTCACCATTGTGCGTGGCAACGGCAAACGCAAGCTGGCCGTCTTTGAAGACCCCAACTGTGGCTACTGCAAGCGCTTTGAACGGGACTTGCAAAAGGTGGACAACGTGACGATTCACATGTTCCTCTATCCCATTCTGAGTGCCGACTCCACTGACAAGTCAAAAAACATCTGGTGCACCAAAGACAAGGGCAAAGCCTGGCAGGACTGGATGGTGCGCGACCAGGCGCCTGCGGCGGCCTCGTGCGACTCAGCAGCGCTCACCAGCAATGTGGAGTTTGGTCGCAAATTCAAAATCACCGGCACCCCAACGCTGATTTTTTCCAATGGCACCCGCATTCCCGGCGCGATTGATGCAGCGGCGGTTGAAAAACAGTTATCACTCGCCAGCAAATGATGCCCGCCACAGCCGTGGGCTATCGCGTGCGGGTGCTGGACCTGCATGCGCATTTATTTGAGGTCACACTGACCATTGCACACCCTGCCGCAGTGCAACGCGTGAGCTTGCCCGCATGGATTCCGGGCAGCTATCTGGTGCGTGAATTTTCAAAAAGCTTGCAACGACTGCAAGCACGTCAGGGCAGCAAGACACTGGCATTGACGCAACTCGACAAGTGCAGCTGGCAAGTCGACTGCGCAACGACAAAGCCGCTGGTGCTGAGCTACGAAATTTACGCCTTTGACAACTCGGTGCGCACGGCCTGGCTGGACGCCAGCCGGGGCTTTTTCAACGGCACCAGTCTGTTTTTGCAGGTCGCAGGACAAGAAGATGCGCCCCATGAATTGACCCTGGTGCCCAGCAAGTCAACGCCCGGCTGGCAAGTCGCCACGGGCTTGACGCCAGCCAAGATCACGAAGAACGGCTTTGGCACCTACCTTGCCGCCAACTACGATGAACTGGTGGACTGCCCGGTTGAAATGGGTGAGTTCTGGAGCGGCTCGTTTGAAGCCTGTGGCATTCCGCACCGTTTTGTCGTGGCGGGTGCGCCACCGAGTTTTGACGGCGCCCGGCTGCTGGCCGACACCCAGGCCGTTTGCGAAGCTGAAATCCGGTTCTGGCACGGCCCCACACCCAAAGGACGTGCGCGCAACAAAGCCCCGCACAAATCCTATTTTTTCATGCTCAACGCCGTGGACGACGGCTATGGCGGGCTGGAGCACCGTAATTCAACCGCACTGATTTGCACGCGCAAAGATTTGCCGCGCCGGGACAGCACGGCGCTCAAACCGCTCCCCAACGACGCCAAGTCCAAACCAAATGAAGGCTACACCACCTTGCTGGGCCTCATCAGTCATGAATATTTCCATACCTGGAACGTCAAGCGCTTGCGCCCATCCGAATTTGCACGCTACGACTATGCAAAGGAAAACTACACCGAGTTGCTGTGGTTTTTTGAAGGTTTTACCAGCTATTACGACGACCTGCTGCTGCGCCGGGCCGGGCTGATCGACGACACTGCTTATCTGAAACTGATCAACAAGACCATCAACCAGGTATTGCAAACACCGGGGCGCGAGGTACAAAGCGTGGCGCAAGCGAGCTTTGACGCCTGGGTGAAGTACTACCGGCAGGACGAAAACACACCTAACGCCACCGTCAGCTACTACAGCAAAGGCTCACTGGTGGCACTGGGCTTGGACCTGACGCTGCGCCAACAAGGCAAAACCACGCTGGATGCGGTCATGCGCGCCTTGTGGCTTCGCTGCCAGGGCGGCCCGATGACCGAGGCGGACTTAGGCCAGGTGCTAAAAGAACTCTCTGGACGGTCTTTTGCCAATGAATTGGCCAGCTGGGTTCATGGCACCGCCGACCTGCCGCTCAAACCATTGCTGCAGGCTCAAGGCGTCTCCGTGCTGGAAGAACCGGCCCAGATCGCCCAGTGCCTGGGTGTACGGGTACTTGAGAGCGCAGGCATTCAGATCAAAACCGTGTTGCGCGGCGCAGCAGCCGAAAAGGCTGGTTTTGCGGCGGGCGACGAATGGCTGGGGGTTGAAGTGGGCTCGGCCAAGTCAAGCAGCAGCTGGCGGCTCAACAAGCTCGACGAGCTGCTGCTTTATGCCGGCAACGCCACCCAACTGATCGCCCTGGTGGCACGCGACAAACGGATTTTGAAACTGAAACTCGCCCTGCCCCCTTCGGTGACCACCTGGCGACTGGCGGCGCGGGATAGCCAACTTGTTGGCCAGTGGCTGGGCGCGACCTGATCTCTCTTCTGTATAGTTACTTTTTAGCCAACCACCGGAGAAATGCATGAATTTCGAACTGATCACCGTCCGCACTGAAGCCGACAAAGTGGGCGTCATCACCCTGAACCGCCCCAAACAACTCAATGCGCTGAACGACCAGTTGATGACCGAGTTGGGCACAGCCCTCACCGCCTTTGATGCCGACCCGGCCATTGGCTGCATGATCATCACCGGCAGCGAAAAAGCCTTTGCCGCGGGCGCTGACATTGGCGCCATGGCCACCCTGAGCTTTGCAGAAGCCTACAAAGGCAACTTCATCACCCGCAACTGGGAACAAATTCGCACCATCCGCAAACCCGTTATCGCAGCCGTCAGCGGTTTTGCGCTGGGTGGCGGTTGTGAGCTGGCGATGATGTGCGACTTCATCATTGCAGCGGACAACGCCAAGTTCGGCCAGCCCGAAATCAAGCTGGGCATTATTCCCGGCGCGGGCGGCACCCAGCGTTTGCCACGCGCCGTCAGCAAAGCCAAGGCGATGGACATGGCCCTGACTGGCCGCATGATGGACGCCGTCGAGGCCGAGCGCGCCGGACTGGTCAGCCGCGTGGTGCCATTGGACAAGTTGATGGAAGAGGCGCTGGGCGCCGCACTGGCGATCAGCGCTTACTCCCAGATTGCCACCATGGCGACCAAAGAATCGGTCAACCGCTCCTATGAAGGCACGCTCAGCGATGGCATTCATTTTGAACGCCGCCTGTTCCACTCCTTGTTCGCCACCGCCGACCAAAAGGAAGGCATGGACGCTTTTGTGAACAAACGCCAGGCTGATTTCAAGAATCTGTGATGAATGCCGATTTCTAGTCGCTATAATCCTGCCCTGTTGGTGATATAGCTCAGTTGGTTAGAGCGCAGCATTCATAATGCTGATGTCGGTGGTTCAAATCCACCTATCACCACCAAATTTTTAAAAGACCGCATCAGCCTTCGCTTCTGCGGTTTTTTGTTTTGGACGCTTAATCGACCATCCCCTCAGCCTCTGGACGAATACCATGAACCGCTGCCTGCACTCTGCCCCCGTCCGTCTTTTGATGCTGTTGCTTCTTGGCACCGTCTGGACGAGCCTCTTCTCCACCCCCGCTCAAGCCCAAGCCACGGTGCGCCAGTTTCCGCCTGCGGCGTTGCGCGGCATGCTGGTCGTGACGGCGCCGCCCGAGGTACTGATCAATGGCACGGCGACTCGCCTGTCTCCTGGCGCCCGCATCAAGGGCCTCAACAATGGGTTGGTCATGTCGGGCTCGCTGGTGGGGCAAAGCGTGCTGGTCAACTATGTGCGCAATGCGCAGGGACAAATCCAGGAAGTCTGGATTTTGAACGCGCAAGAGGCACAGGAAAAGCGCGCCGGGATGGAGACGGTGACGAACTTCAGTTTTGCCTCGGATGCAGACAAGCCCAAAACCGACGACGGAAAAACCCCATTCAACCAGCTGCCTTCGTACAACGGAAAGTAACCTCCAGGCCATTGCCTGCGCGGACCCGCTGCGCCTCGTCGGCATATAAGAAATCAGGCTCTAGCCCCCGTATTCTGAGCGTAAGCAGCTATTGAATTTATAGCGACTGAATAGAAGTTTCTCCATGTCCAAAAAAGTCTTTATCAAAACCTTTGGCTGCCAGATGAACGAGTACGACTCGGGCAAGATGGCCGACGTGCTGAACGCCGCGCAAGGCTACGAGCCCACCGACAACGTGGATGAGGCCGACCTGATCTTGTTCAACACCTGCTCGGTGCGCGAAAAAGCACAGGAGAAGGTGTTTTCCGACCTGGGTCGCGTCAAACACTTGAAAGAAAAAGGGGTGCTGATTGCCGTGGGCGGCTGCGTCGCCAGCCAGGAAGGCGCCGCCATCATCGAACGCGCGCCTTATGTGGACGTGGTGTTTGGGCCGCAAACCCTGCACCGACTGCCCCAGTTGCTGGCCGCGCGTGACCGGCAAAACCGCTCGCAAGTGGATATCAGCTTCCCCGAAATCGAAAAATTTGACCACCTGCCCCCAGCACAGGTCGAAGGTGCTACCGCCTTTGTGAGCATCATGGAAGGCTGCTCCAAATACTGCAGCTACTGCGTGGTGCCCTACACCCGGGGCGAAGAAGTCTCGCGCCCTTTTGAAGATGTACTGGTCGAGGTCGCCGGGTTGGCCGACCAAGGCGTGAAAGAAATCACGCTCTTAGGTCAAAACGTGAACGCTTACCGCGCCCGCATGATCAGCGATGCCGCCTCGCTGTCCAGCGAGATGGCCGACTTTGCCACGCTGCTGGAATACGTGGCCGACATTCCCGGCATCGAGCGCATCCGCTACACCACCAGCCACCCGAACGAGTTCACCCCGGCGCTGATCGCCGCTTACGAAAAAATCCCGAAGCTGGTCAGCCACCTGCATTTGCCGGTGCAACACGGCTCGGATCGCATTTTGATGGCGATGAAACGCGGCTACACGGCGATGGAATTCAAGTCCACCGTGCGCAAACTGCGCGCCATCCGGCCCGACATGGCGCTGAGCAGCGATTTCATCGTCGGCTTCCCCGGTGAAACCGAAGACGATTTCAGCAAGATGATGAAGCTGATTGACGATGTCGGCTTTGACAACTCGTTCAGCTTCATCTTCAGCCCGCGCCCCGGCACGCCAGCGGCCAATCTGCATGACGACACACCGCACGAGGTGAAACTGCGCCGCCTGCAACATCTGCAATCGGTGATCAACGACAACATCAAACGCATTTCGGAAAGCCGTTTGAACACGGTGCAGCGAATTCTGGTCGAAGGGGCGTCCAAGCGCGATGCGGCTGAGCTGATGGGGCGCACGGAGTGCAACCGGGTGGTGAACTTTGTGGGCTCGCCTGAACTCATTGGGCGCTTGGTGGATGTGAAGGTGACGGAGACGCGAACTTACTCGTTGCGCGGTGAGCTGATTACTTGCTGATTTGATTTGGGAGGGGTCAGAGTTCATCTGCCTTGTTCTCCCCCACTCACTCCCCCCGCCCTCTCCCGCCCCGCCGGGCGGAAGAGGGAGCCAACATCCACATTTGGCCTTGTTTTTTAAGCTGAGACGTACACGCGCATCACTGCGTTGGCGCGGGGTGGGGCGTTACGTTCATTTGACGAACTCCTTCCAGCCGCGGCCAGTGGCAACCGGTATGGGCTATGGGAAACGGGAAAAGCAACAAGCGAACTCCAGTAATCGAAGTTAGCCGTCAAGATGAACTCGCCACCTTAAGAAACAAGGCCAAATGAGGCTCCCCTCTTTCGCCCGGCGGGGCGAGAGAGGGGTTGGGGGAGTGAGTGGGGAAAAAGCCCCGAAAAATAAAAGTCTCGAATTTGCTACAAATTAAATAGCTTCTCACGCAATAGCCACAAGGGCTAGAGCCCTAAAAGTCATATATTTCAATTGAGGACAGAGCTGGCTCGCTGCGCGTAGCTGCGGTCTATCCCACAAGGTTTCAGAAAGGCATCTTCGGCATGCCCTTCATGCCACCCATGCGCTTCATCATTTTCATCATGCCGCCGCCCTTCATCTTCTTCATCATGTCCTGCATCTGCTCAAACTCCTTGAGCATGCGATTCACTTCCTGAACATGCACGCCAGCACCGCCGGCAATGCGGCGTTTGCGGGTGGCTTTGATGAGTTCGGGCTTGCGGCGCTCCAGCGGTGTCATGCTGTGGATGATGCCTTCCTTGCGCTTGATGTCTTTCTCGGCCTTGTCCATATCGACCTGACCGGCCTTGGCCGCCATCGCAGCCGGCAGTTTGTCCATCAGGCTGGCCAGGCCACCCATCTGTTTCATCTGCTGGATCTGAGCCAAAAAATCATTTAAATCAAAGCTGGCGCCGCTCTTGATCTTGGCCGCCAGCTTTTGTGCCGCTGCAATATCGACGCCGGAAGTGACCTGCTCGACCAGCGCCAGAATGTCGCCCATGCCCAGAATGCGCCCGGCATGACGCTCAGCATCGAATACTTCGAGGCCGTCCAGTTTTTCACTGGTGCCGGCAAACTTGATCGGTGCGCCAGTGACCTGGCGCACGGACAAGGCGGCACCACCGCGGGAATCACCATCGGTTTTGGTCAGGATGATGCCGGTCAGGGGCAGCGCCTCCTTGAAGGCTTTGGCGGTGTTGATGGCGTCCTGGCCCTGCATGGCATCGACCACAAACAGGGTTTCGACCGGGTTCAGTACGGCGTGCAACTCCTTGATTTCACGCATCAACGCTTCGTCAATCGCCAGGCGACCGGCGGTATCAACCAGCAGCACGTCAAAGTAATGTTTGCGGGCGTAGTCCAGCGCCGCCAATCCAATAGCGACCGGCTTTTGGTCCGGCGAGCTGGGGAACCATTCGGCACCGGCTTGTGCGGTCACGGTTTTCAACTGTTCAATCGCCGCCGGGCGGTAAACGTCACCCGACACCGTCAACACTTTTTTGCCGCGCTTTTCAATCAGGTGCTTCGCCAATTTGGCGGTGGTGGTAGTTTTGCCAGCCCCCTGCAAACCGGCCATCAGAATCACGGCTGGCGGTTGCGCAGCCAGATTGATGTCACTAACGCCCTCGCCCATGGTGAGCGCGAGTTCTTTGTTGACAATGCCGACCAGCGCCTGGCCGGGCGAGAGTGAGCCCAACACATCCTGGCCGAGGGCTTTTTCTTTGACGCGGGCGATAAAGTCACGCACCACGGGCAGCGCCACGTCGGCCTCCAGCAGGGCCATGCGAACTTCTCGCAGCATGTCGGCCACATTGGATTCGGTGATGCGGGCCTGGCCTCGAATTTCTTTGACGAGGCGCGATAGTTTGTCGGTAAGGGCGGAAGCCATAGTGGGGGTATTCCGGTCAACGGAACCAAAGTTGGGGCCAAATGACATTGGCCGTATGCAAAACGCTAAACTGTAGCCATGATTTTAGCCAGTGCTTCTCCTCTCAGTTTGACTTTGGCCATGAGTGCCGCCGGGGCTTATGCGGTGTCAGCCGCTGGCGCAGCGCGTTTGGGCACGATGACAGCCCGTTTGGCCGTGCGACTGGCGTGGTTGTTGCACGCTGCTTTGTTGGCGTGGAGTCTCTTTGGCGATACGCCCCGCTTCGGTTTTGCGCCTGCTTTGTCAGTCACCGCCTGGCTGGTTGCGGCGGTGTACGCCGTGGAGAGCCATCTTTACCCACTTTTACAAACCCGCTGGGCACTGTCAGCACTTGGTGCCTTCGCCGTGGTTTTGGCCACCCTGTTTCCAGGCACACCCTTGCACGCAAACGCCTCACCCTGGTTGCCCTTGCACTGGGCTTTGGGCTTTGCCTCTTACGGTCTGTTTGGCGTTGCGGTGGTACATGCCTGGTTCATGACCCGGGCAGAAGCGCGGATCCGGGGCGCCTCGGACCCACACAGCGGCATGCCGCTGCTGACCATGGAGCGCCTCACGTTCCGGTTTGTGGGCGTCGGGTTTCTGCTGTTGTCAGCCACCCTGTTGGCTGGTTTTTTATTTGAAAAAATACTCTACGGATCCGACACCCCCTTGAAATGGGATCACAAGACGGCGTTTTCGGTTCTGTCCTGGCTGGCGTTTGCCATTTTGCTGGTGGGTCGTGCTCAATTTGGTTGGAGAGGTCGGCGCGCTGTGCGTTTCCTCTACATCGGCTCCGGGTTACTTCTGCTGGCTTATGTAGGTTCACGGTTCGTCATGGAGATCATCCTCGGTCGTTCCACATGAAGTTGTTTCTCATCCTGGCAGTCGTGTTATTTGGCATTTGGCTCTGGCGAACCAATAGAGAGACAGACCCCAAGCGCCATCGTGCGCAAACCAGGCCCGAGCCGAAAGCCCTTGAAATGGTCAGTTGCACACTGTGTTCGATGCATGTGCCTGCGGCAGAAGCGGTCAAAGGAAAAAACGGGGTTTACTGCACCACCGACCACCTTCATCTCGCGGAGCCTTGAGTGAACAAGCCGCCTGAGGAGAAGTCCTGGTTCGGCCCTTCATTGCTTGACCCAGGCGTCGAACAGATCGAAAAGCCCCAGGAGTTTGAACGCTTGTGGCGCGGATTCATGACTGCCCGCGTCACATTGGGACTGATGTTGGTCTTGTTTCAAGGCGCTGTTTACGTCTTGGGCACCGCTAAAGATCCGACCTTGATCTTGATATGTACGAGCTACTTGTTGGCGTCGCTGACCGTGCGCCTGATGGCCAGGCCACGTCCGCAAGGCAAAACCTTTGACGCCCAATGGATCGCCACCATCGGAGTTGATATTGTGGCGTTTGCCATACTTCAAGCGGACCAGGGCAACAGCATCAATTACGCGCCTTTATTCGCCTTGCCCATTCTGATGGCCGCGATGCTGGGGTCTTTATTGCTAGGTATGGGGGCATCCGCAGGCGTAACTTTGCTGCTGTTTTCCTATGCTGGCTGGATGTTCTTTCATGGCGCAGGAGATGTAACTACCCACTTTTTACAAGCGGCCTTGACTGGCGCGAGTTGCTTTGCGATTTCAATTCTGGCGAGCCAGATCGCGACCCGATTGGCCAACGTTGAATTGCGGGCCCAGCGCAGTCAGTTGGCTGCAAGGGTTCAAAAACAAGTCAATGAACTCGTGATTGAATCCATGACTGACGGGATCCTGGTCGTCGACCCGATAGGAATGGTGCGGGCAGCGAATCCGGCTGCACGACTACTTTTAGGCTCTGAGCGGGCCTTCAGGACCAATACGTTCAACCTCGCCTCCCTGATCGGGTGGCAAGGTCTGGTCGACTTGATGAATTTGAGCTTTTCAAAAAAGAGTGCCCAACAGACTGAGCTGACTATTCATCATGCAGGGCAAGGTCCACGACTCGTACGGGTGCGCACCCAGCTCACGGCCGCTCAAGATGGCAGTGCAGAGAGTTTGTGCGTCATGTTTATTCAGGATCAGCGCGAGATGGAAGCCCGCATGCGGACCGAAAAACTGGCCAGCATGGGCCGCATGTCCGCCGCTGTTGCCCATGAAATTCGCAACCCTTTGGCAGCGATCTCACAAGCCAATGCCTTGCTCGACGAAGACCTGGTAGAGCCACGACACAAGCAACTGACCCAGATGGTCCAGCAAAATGCCAAGCGACTTGAGAAAATTGTGGACGATGTTCTCAACATTTCTCGCGTCCAGCATCGCGAACATACACTCGCGTCCAGTGAGATCGTCTTGAACGGCGCCATTGAGAGAATTTGTCGGGACTGGCAACGCCAGACTGAAAGCGAACACCGCTTACGGCTCTATCTACCTAGCCGTCCAGTTCATGTCCGCTTTGAATCGGAGCATCTTCGACGCGTTTTGATCAACCTGCTCGACAATGCTCGTCGCTATTCCAACGATCTAATTGGGGCCATACAGGTGGCGGTAAACATTTCAACTCAGGGAAACCAGGGCACATTGAGCATCTGGAGCGACGGCCCCCCCATGGATCAATCCGTGGAACGGCATTTGTTTGAGCCTTTTTTTTCGTCCGAAAGTCGATCCAGCGGACTGGGTCTCTACATCTGCCGAGAGTTATGTGAAGAACAAGGCGCCACCATTGCCTACAGGCGTACCGAACGAACTGTTCAGAGCAAGCCCGTCGGGGGAAACGAATTCCTCGTAACCTTTCAGAGCCCCCCTATCAGTAGGCACTCGGCATACGACAAAACACTTGAAACGCCATGGCTTCAAACACCCCAATAAACGCAGCCCGAATTCTGGTTGTCGATGACGAACCCGATTTGCGAACACTGTACGAGTTGACGCTTTTACGCGAAGGGTACCGTGTGGAAGCCGCCGAAAGTCTGGCGCAGGCATTTACTCATTTGAGTGAGCACCGTTTTGATGTCGTCATCACCGACATGCGTCTGCCAGATGGGTTGGGTATGGAGCTGATTCGCCAAATCAAAGCACAACATCGAGGCGAGCGCTGCATCGTCATTACTGCCTATGGCTCGGCAGAAAATGCCGTGGAGTCTCTCAAGGCGGGGGCTTTTGACTATTTGACCAAACCGGTTGATCTCAAACAATTTCGTGCGGTCATCGCATCCGCTGTGTTAAACACTGCGGCCGATGTCACCCGAACCAACCGAGCTCTTTTTCAACCCAATGGGAATGGCGACAAACCATCGCAAGGCGATGCTGCTCTGCGCAGGCTGGTGGGCGAATCACCTTGCATGCAAGGCGTCAAAGAACGTATTGTCAAAGTAGCCCGCAGCATGGCCCCCGTATTGGTAAGAGGTGAATCAGGAACCGGCAAGGAACTGGTGGCCAATGCCATTCACGCTTACAGTCACCGCACGACAGGCGCATGGGTCGCAGTCAATTGCTCGGCCATTCCCGAGAATCTTCTTGAAACCGAGTTTTTTGGTACCAAAAAAGGCGCCTACACGGGAGCAACACAGGATCGTGGTGGGTTCTTTCAGGCAGCCAGTGGCGGAACCCTGTTTTTGGATGAAATTGGCGATCTGCCACTTGCCATGCAATCCAAACTGTTGCGCGCCATTCAGGAACGTTGCATTCGCCCTGTTGGCTCGACCCAAGAGGAGCAAGTTGATGTTCGAATCATCAGTGCGACTCACAAGGATCTTGCAGCAGAAGTGCAAGCTGGACGCTTTCGTCAAGATCTTTACTACCGCTTGAATGTGATTGAAATTGTGATCCCACCACTGAGGGAACGGCGCGAAGATTTGTCCGCACTGTGCAGCGCCCTGCTGCGACGAATTGCCGGTGAGTCAGGGATTCCTGTACCCACAATGCCAAATTCCGTACTTGATCAACTTGCTCGTGAACCGCTCATGGGGAATGTGCGCGAACTGGAAAATCTGCTTCACCGTGCAGTCGCCTTGAGCGAAGAAAACGATTTGCAGATTGAACCGTCCGCACATATGTCACTGATTCAGGAAGTCTCGTTTAATAACCAGGACGTAACGCCCCCGAAAGAGGATGAAAAAATCACGATTCCCAGCGATTTGCAAGGGCATCTCGATAGCCAGGAACGCGAAATCTTGATCCAGGCATTACGCGAAACCGGCTTCAACCGCACCGTGGCAGCGACCCGCCTGGGCTTGAGTCTGCGACAGATGCGGTACCGCATCGCCCGACTCAATATTGATACTCCGCATAGCAACGACTCCGATGAAGCCGTCTGAACGACTAATGGGAAAGACATCTCTCTGGATCGATGGCTGGTACCAATTTGCAGAAAAACTGGCTTCACCAAATTTTGGACCGCGTCCTACCAACACGAGGGTTGATCTGATCGTGCTGCATTCCATCAGCCTTCCACCGGGAGAGTTTGGTGGCACTGAAGTACAGCAACTGTTCACCAATCAGCTTGACTGGAATCAGCATCCTTACTTCAAAACCATCCAGGGCATGGAAGTGTCTGCCCATTTTTATATTCGCCGCAACGGTGATCTCTGGCAGTTCGTCAGCACCAACGACCGTGCCTGGCATGCGGGCCACTCCCATTACAGGGGCCGAAACAACTGCAACGATAACTCGATTGGAATAGAGCTTGAAGGCGTTGAAGGTGATCTCTTTGAAGATGGTCAATATGAAACGCTGGCGAGCTTGTGTGTAGCCCTCATGCAACACGACCCCATCGTCCATATTGCAGGCCATGAACATGTCGCACCGGGACGAAAAATAGACCCCGGAAGTGGCTTCAACTGGTCTCGTTTAAAGCAGCTCCTGGGATTGGAATCGCATTTCTTCCCCCATGGGGTCTTCCTGCGCGGACATCATCCAAGAATTGCACCTCGGGAAGTGCTCCCATTCAAAACCAATCCGCTACTGCGTAACACAGCTGAATAATTTACACCCGATAACGATCAACCAAGCTGCATAATTTGGCAATCAAAGAAGGCGCAATTTGGATTAACGGCAATACCTCATCAGCAGCTCCATGCAGAATTGCTTCTCGCGGCATACCAAAAACAATGCAAGTTGACTCATCCTGAACGTAGTTGTAGCTGCCCGCATCTTTCATTTCACGCATCGCCTTGGCCCCATCATTACCCATACCGGTCAACATAACACCAAATGCATTCCGCCCCACAACACTGGCAACAGACTTAAAAAGCACTTCAACAGACGGCTTGTGCCGATTAACCAATTCACCATCCTCAACAACGGAAACATAATTTGCCCCGCTACGCCCCACCCTGAACTGCTTGCCGCCAGGAGCAATATAGGCATGCCCTGGAAGAATTCGCTCACCATTAACGGCCTCTTGAACTGTAATTTGACAAAGACTATTCAAACGCGCGGCAAAACTGGTAGTAAATCCCGGTGGCATATGTTGGGTAATTACAATACCGGGCGAGTCGGCGGGCAACCGAGTTAATATCTCCTTAATGGCCTCCGTCCCCCCGGTCGATGCTCCAATACAAATCAATTTTTCAGTAGATACTCGTCCGACAGATGTAATCGGTGGACGGTGGGGAATAGAGCACCCAACAGCAGAAGACAAAGAAGATGGAGAGACAATTCGTTTAATGTGAGCAGTCGCTGCAACCCTTACCTTCTCGACAATTTGAGCGGACAAATCACCGAGCCCATCAGCAACACCCATTCGAGGCTTGGCAACAAAATCAACAGCACCCAACTCCAATGCTTTCATTGTGACATCCGCACCTCGCTCAGTTAGAGTCGAGATCATGACCACCGGCATGGGTCGCAAGCGCATAAGTCGACCCAAAAAATCAATACCATCCATGCGTGGCATCTCAATATCCAACGTTAGCACATCTGGATTCAATTCACGAATCATTTCCCTAGCAATAAGTGGATCATTGGCTGATCCAATGCACTCCATGTCTGCTTGACGGTTAATAATTTCAGTCAATAGACTACGAACCAACGCAGAGTCATCTACGACTAAAACTCGAATTTTCTTCAATTCAAGATCCTCAAAACAAGTCAACCGAACCACCTGAAGTCGACTTGGCTACATTCGCCGCATTACCCCTTCGCTCTTCTACAGCTAGCGTCTCAGGATGAGAATGTGCCAATCTTTTCACCAGTGCCTTACCAGTTACCGGAAAAAAACAAACTTTTCGAGGGTGAATATCCAATACATCCTGTGACACTACAGGAATACGTTCCGTTGCAAGATAATCCAAAACAAATTCCGTATTGCGCTCCCCAACATTCATTGTTGTAAATCCTGCCATAACCTGCGCACCACCAAAAACTTTGGCCTGCATAGACTCGCGACGAGCGCCTTTTTTTAACATTTCGTTAATCAATAGCTCCATCGCGTAGGATCCGTATCTACCAAAGCCATCGACACTTTCACCATCAGGAAGCATGAAGTGATTCATCCCTCCTGCACGTACCTTACCATCCCAAATACAAGCTGAAATGCATGACCCCAAAACAGTCATAATTACTAAGTCCTCTGTGGAAACAAAGTATTCACCAGGCAAAACTTTTACAGCGTCGTACTGAAAATGATGATCGCGGTAAAAAAAAGAAGCTTCCCCAGGATTACGAGGCTGTGCCTTTAGTTGATCAATACGAGACCCATCCTCTCGCACTAATACTTTCGAGATACCTAATGCGCCGACAACATGCACTGACGTTGCGCCAAGGCTGGATAAGGACAAATTCATGTAGACCTTGTAATCAAATTGTACGGTTATGGGCAATGCTCCAACTCATCACATGTAAATTCACCGACGTTCGTAGACGGTCTTGCCTCGTAAAATAAATATATCTCTTGACTCACTGAAATTTTCAGCATGTCCAACAAACAATAAGCTGCCGGGAGCCATTACACGGTGAATGCGCTCTAAAACCTTGCGCTGCGTTGGAGCATCAAAATAGATCATGACATTACGGCAAAAAACTACATCAAACGGATCGCGAAATGGCCAGTCATCTCTTATCAAATTCACACTAATGAACTGAATCATTCGTTGCAGCTCTGGTTTTACTCGAGCCATTCCCACATTTGCCCCCTTGCCTCGCATAAAGAATCGCTGAATTCTCTCGTCACTAAGCCCCTTTAGACCATCAAGTCGGTAAATACCTTGCGCAGCAGCAGCCAATACCTTAGAGTCAATGTCACTTGCCGTCAAACAAAAATTCGCCTTACCTCCAAGAACCTCCGATGCGGTCATTGCAATTGAGTACGGCTCCTCACCCGTTGATGCTGCATTGCACCAAACACGCCACGAAGTACTAAGGGGTTTTGATTTTAAATGATGCGCAAAAATTTCAAAATGATGTTGTTCACGAAAAAAAGAAGTTAAATTCGTTGTCAATGCATTTACAAATTCCTGCCATTCGGGTCCATCGTGCGTCTCCAGCCAACCTAAATAATCTTTGAAACTTTGATGCCCAGTATCACGCAAGCGACGTGATAGACGGCTGTACACCATCGCATGCTTTCCATTGTGCAGACTTATACCTGCACGTTGATAAATCAATGCCTGAACCCGATCAAAATCCGCATTCGTCCAAATGAATTCTCGACCCTGCGTATCCGATGAACGTATCGCGTCAGCGGAAGCTTCCGTCTGCAAATGAATCGGAGCCATATGGCGAAAATTCCTGCTGTTGATTGGCAACGTATTACTTACCTGTAAGAGCCAAACGGACTACGTTTAGATTGCATCAGGAGCTAGCTCCATGTCCACTCCAGACATTAGCTTTTCGATATCAAGCAAAATCAGCATGCGGTCCCCAATAGATCCTAGACCTAGCACACAGTCGCTACCGATCACGCTTTCAACGTCAGGCGCAGCCTTTAGGTTTTCCGCAGGAAGTTCCATCACATCGCTAACTGAATCCACCACAATACCCACAATTCGATTATGCAAGTTAAGAATGATGACCACTGTGAAAGAGTTGTACTCAGCTTTTGAACATGTGAACTTCAAACGCATATCAACAATCGGCACAATTGTGCCCCGCAAGTTAACCACCCCTTTAATGAAGTTTGGGGCATTTGCAATGCGAGTAGGTGGCTCATAGCCTCTTATTTCCTGAACTTTCAGAATATCAATTCCATACTCTTCTTGATCAAGTCGAAAAGTCAAATACTCACGAGTTCCCGACGACGTTATTTCACCAATTTTTTCCATTGCACCCATCTTTCTCTCCTTCTAATCGTGGGGTTAGTGGCGTGAACGGCGAACCAACGCGCCAGTATCCAGAATCAGTGCAACCTTACCGTCACCTAAAATCGTAGCGCCAGATATATTTGGCACTTTGCGGTAATTCGACTCAAGGTTCTTAACCACCACTTGTTGCTGCCCAAGCAGTTCATCCACTAATAGGGCAACCCGGCAACCATCTGCCTCAACTACAACCATAATGTCGCTTGATTTTTCAAAATCAAACCGTGGGACTTGAAAAACTTTCTCCAACTCTATAACCGGCATGTATTCATCCCGAACCTTAACTAACTGCGCGCCTTGTCCAACAGTACTGACGGCATCAGACTTAACCTGGAACGACTCAACCACCGACGAAAGCGGCAAAATATATACCTCATCACCCACGCCAACAGACATACCATCCATAATGGCCAACGTCAACGGCAAGCGGATTGACACCTTCATGCCGTAACCTTCAGCAGAGTCGATTTCAACGGTGCCATTTAGTGAAGCTATGTTGCGCTTGACGACATCCATTCCCACACCACGACCAGATACATCCGTCACAACCTCAGCCGTGGAGAACCCAGGCGCAAATATGAGCATCCAGACTTCAGAATCCGGCATCTGATCGGAAACATCCATTCCTCGCTCACGAGCTTTAGCCAAAATCTTTTCACGTGACATGCCGCGACCATCATCACGGACTTCAATAACGATAGACCCTCCTTGATGGGCAGCAGACAGGGTAATCGTCCCGATTTCAGATTTCCCAGCACGAATGCGGTCGGCAGGCATTTCTATGCCGTGATCACAGCTATTACGCACCAAGTGAGTCAATGGATCAGTAATTTTTTCAACCAAGCCCTTATCAAGCTCAGTGGCTTCACCCTGAGTTACGAAATCAACCTTTTTGCCAAGTTTATTCGCGAGGTCCCGCAACATCCTTGGAAAGCGACTAAATACGACCGACATCGGAATCATCCGAATCGACATTACTGACTCCTGCAAATCACGAGTATTTCGATCAAGATCAGTCAAGCCAGTTAATAATTGCTGGTATAGCGCAGGGTCAAGTGCCCGACTATTTTGGGCCAACATAGCTTGAGTAATAACTAATTCCCCTACAAGATTAATCAATTGATCAACTTTACTAATCGCAACCCGAATCGTTGCAGCTTCAGGCTGTACAGTTGATGCAGTTGATTTTGGGCCTAGTTTCGGAGTTGCGACAATACCCGCAGACTCCACGATAGGTTCTACCGCAGCTAACGCACTAGGATTGGGCGCACCTGGAGCGCCATCAAAAAATCCAAATCCCGGCAATGGAGCCAATGGAGCGCCAGGGGGAGGGTCATCGTTGCAAGAAGCATTTTTGAATTCACCAACTGAAGTCTCACCTAAACCATAGCCATCCTCAAGAGTGGCCTCGGGATTATCAATTTCCTTGATAGAAACCTGCTGTCTAGAAACGTGAAAGGCAAATAAATCTAGTAAATCTTCGTTTGAAGAAGATGTCTCAACGGCAAACATGCGCATATCTGCCTTACTGCATGCCATCACAGTAATACCCCCCAAGCCAGGAATATCACGAAATAACTCCTTGATGGCATCAGCCTGCTCCAAGTGCTCGAGTGGTCCAATTTGGATTTCAAGTAAACGTGTAGTTTTTGCTGATTTTTCAAAAACTTGTTCTAACTGCTCAGTCTTTGCCGCTGCTGGGACAGGCCTTGTCATCGGTAACGGAGCAGGTTCGCACACATCGATATTTACTTTCGGTTGGACAACCTGCCCTTTTGCGAGTGCACTAATACGGCGCACTAAATCAGCAGTCGGCGGGGACTCTCCTTCACCACCTGCCTGATGTCGAGCAAGAAGTCCGCGAGACGCATCAGCGGATTCAAGCAAAACATCAACCATATCTGCATTGGGTTGCAACTCATGACGGCGCAATCGATCTAGCAAAGACTCCATTTGATGCGTTAACTCTGCAACATCTGAAAAACCAAAAGTTGCAGCCCCCCCCTTAACAGAGTGGGCACATCGAAAAATTCCATTTAGCTCTTCATCGTCTGCAGTTTCAAGATTTAGACTAAGCAACATCTGCTCCATCAAATCAAGGTTTTCACCTGCCTCTTCGAAAAATATCTGATAAAACTGACTAAGATCAAAATCACCTCCTGATCCGCTACCCTCTTGATGTGCTTCTGCCATATCAATCTCCTCTATTGCATGTTCCAGACCAAACCAGCTATAAATGAGCTACTTGATCACTTTTTTTATGACCTCAAGCAATCGAGCGGGGTCAAAGGGCTTAACTAACCAACCTGTAGCCCCAGCGGCGCGCCCAGCCTGCTTCATGAGGTCGCTTGATTCGGTAGTTAGCATCAAAATTGGAATAGTTTTAAATTGCGGATGATCCCTTAATTTACGCGTCAAACCCAAACCATCAAGCCTAGGCATATTTTGATCTGTTAGCACCAAATCGAAAGATTGTGCCTGTGCTTTTTCGTAGGCATCAACTCCGTCAACCGCCTCCACAACCTGGTATCCAGCCCCAGTTAAAGTAAACGAAACCATCTTGCGCATGGATGGCGAATCGTCTACTGCGAGAATTAAAGGCATGTGAAGCTCCGACTATTTCAGTTGAAAATTAAGAAGATATGTTCAAAAAAGCTCTATTGAGCCGGCATACATTTCGTCCTGTGTTACAGGATTTGGGCGCTCTGGCACATCTTCTACAAACGGCACAGCCTCACCATCTTCTAGGCCCATTGACTCAGAAGCCAACCTGTATGCACAACCCTGCAATATTTTGGATGTATGTATGATCAGCTGCGAAGCCATGTCTTGAAACTGCAACTCGGTAACGGCAGACCTTAATGCGCTACGAACGGCATCAAGCTCTTTGGAAGAAGCTAAGACAGGATCCGCAAGGTTTTCGCTGGCACTAGTAAACCGCTCCATCAAATTTGTCATTGTATGTGCCAGAAGCCCATCAAGACGACTCAAATCATGAACAACGACAAGAAGTGAGTCTTGAACCTCCGCGACAAGCATCACTGGAAGTTGTACTGCGGGGGCGGTATATATTGACTGATTCGATTGCATTCTTAAATCCAATTTTTCACTGAAGCATCGCGTCACTCACGATGATTTCGGCACTTGAACTTTACGCACTTTGAGGTTAGCAGGATTTCTTCACAGTTTTAATAATTCAATCACAATTCAAACAAAATAACACACGCAAGACGCAGTTAGCGAACTTACGATCCAACAGATGTAAATCTGTGAACTATTCTAGGTATCAGCATGATACAAACAAAAACACAATCAGGTCCATTACATATTTTGCACTTGGAAGACTCTCTTATCGACCATGAGCTTGTACGGCTTGCGCTACAAAAATCGGGGGAGTCCTGCGTTCTTGAACGCGTTGAGACCTTAGAGACATTTGAACTAAAAATTCAGAAATTTAATTTTGACGTAATTTTGGCCGACTATCGACTAGCTGGTTTTACCGCTCTTGATGCTTGGCACTCCCTCAAACTGCAATCACACCCTCCCCCATTCATATTGTTATCTGGCGCAATCGGTGAACCTGCGGCTGTTTCAGCCATAAAAATGGGGATAAGCGACTACTTGGCAAAAGATGACCTAGGCAAATTAGGTTTAATTATTCACCGAGCAATAGATATCCACAACATACGGCGAGCGAAAGAATTGGCTGATATAGAACTGGCCCTATCTGAAAAGCGACTAGCAAATTTTACCGAACATTTGCAAATAACCATGGAACAAGAGCGCGCAGCAATTGCTAGAGAAATCCATGACGATATTGGCGGAGCCTTGGCGGCTATAAGGTTTGACCTTTCATGGATTGGCAGACACACAGTCGACGACATGACTTTGGGACATGTCACTTCCGCGACAGAAATGCTGCAACATGCGATTGGAGCAAGTCAGCGCATCATGATGAATCTGCGGCCAGCCATTTTGGATCAAGGTCTGGTCGCCGCTGTACGATGGCTAGCTGGAGGCTTCTCAAAGCGAACCGGAATTGAAGTAACGATACATTCCCAATCTGAAATTATCTTGTTGCCTAAATCCATACAATTAGTTGCGTATCGGACCACTCAAGAAGCCTTAACCAATATTGGGAAATATGCAAATTGCAGTAAAGTTAAGATCGAACTCTCGGACGCTGAAAATGTTTTGACACTCGAAGTCATGGACAACGGGAAAGGCATCACAACATTAGACCTGCTTAAGCCAAAGTCTTTTGGTATTCGGGGGCTACATGAGCGGGCAAAAACAGTTGGCGGATGGATAGATGTCAGCACCAGCGCCACAGGAACTTCAATCATTCTTTCTGTCCCGTTATTACAAACGCAGACTGAAACAGAATAGGGGTTGCATCAAAATGATTCGAGTTATCCTTTGTGACGATCACGCCATGATTCGACGCGGTATCCGAGAAACACTCTCCGAAGCTGTTGACATTCAAGTCACAGCTGAGGCAGCCAGCTATGCTGAAGTACGAGAAGCCATTCGTATTTTTGCTTGTGATGTGCTTCTACTCGACTTAAATTTGCCAGGACGAGGTGGATTGGAAGTTTTGTCTAGCTTAAGAGAGGTCAACTCATCCATTAAGGTATTGATCGTATCAATGTTTCCAGAAGATCAATATGCCATTCGCTGTCTTCGTGCTGGCGCACAAGGGTATTTGAACAAAGCAGGCGATCCCGCCGACTTGATAGTCGCAGTAAGAGCACTCGCGCAAGGTCGTAAATATGTAACGCCAGCAGTCGCGAACATGTTAGTTGAAAGCTTGAGTACACCCGAAAATCAAACCTTACATGCGTCACTATCGGAGCGTGAGCTCCAAACGTTGCTAAAAATAGCATCCGGCAAGCGCCTGTCTGATATTGCGGAGGAGCTCATGCTGAGCCCCAAGACCGTCAGTGTGTACCGTGCAAGAGTTCTGGAGAAATTGAAATTAACCAATAACGCCGAACTAACCGTTTATGCCATTCGCAATGAACTTGTTTAAGCCTTTATGGATACATTCAATTGAATCAGTAAATTCAACTATTCCGCAATTTATTTTGGAGCAAATATATTTATGACTCGCTCCATAAGCGCCATCATTGGCTGATCCAGCATCGGTAAAGTGACGGTGATACCAATAAGTCCCACTGTCAACGTAATTGGGAAGCCGATAGCATATATATTCATTTGCGGGGCGACGCGCGAAACAATCCCCAATGCCAGATTAACAAACATCAGCATTCCAATCATTGGCAAAGCAATCCACAACCCACTTGCAAACAAGTCAGAACCAAGGTTGTACAGTTGCATTTTCTTTAAAGCTTCCAGAAAATTCTGATCAACTGGAAATGCCTCAAAACTTTTGATAACAGCCATAAGAATCGTCAGATGTCCATTCAGAACAATGAATAAACACGTTGTCATTTGTCCAAAAAATGTTGCAACTGCACTGGATTGAGTGTTGAGTGATGGGTCAAAAAAGGCGGCGAAATTAAGCCCCATCTGAAAACCGACAACTTCACCAGCAAATTCAACTGCTGAAAATATTAGCCGCACCGTAAAACCAATCGCGAGTCCAATGCCGACTTGCTGAATCACCGTACCGAGTGCATCCGGTCCAGTAATACTGATAATTGGCTGACCATCCAAGCTTGCTTGGGCAGCAAATGCAATAAAGAACGCCAGAGCAATTCTGGCCCGCACAGGGAACCCCTTAGAGGAAAATATTGGCGCGGCCGTGAACACAGCGAGAACACGCAAAAAAGGCCAAAGTATTGGCGAGAGCCATGCCATTATCTGAGCTTCAGTCAACGAGATCACTACACGCTCACTCGTTCAAGCAACAACGGATGGAATAGCTTCAATAGTTCGGCGAATGTATTCAACCAACATGTTCAACATCCACGGGCCAGCCATTGCAAATACTGCGATAGCAGCTATAAGCTTAGGTACAAAAGCAAGTGTTGCCTCATTAATTTGGGTAACAGCCTGAAAGAGGCTAACGACCAAACCAACAATTAGCACAACACCCAGCACAGGGGAGGAGACCATCAACAACATCAACAATGCCTCTTGCCCCATCGTCAAAACCATTTGTGCATTCATCAATGGCCCCTTTAGGTAACGAAACTTGCAGCCAGTGAACCGATGAGAAGATTCCAGCCATCAGCCAAAACAAATAGCATTAGCTTAAACGGCAATGCCACCAACACGGGCGATAGCATCATCATGCCCAGTGACATCAAAACACTGGCAACCACAATATCGATTACAAGAAAAGGGATGAAAATCATGAACCCAATCTGGAATGCTGATTTAAGCTCACTTGTCACGAACGCAGGCACAAGAACGCGAATTGGGGCATTTTGCGCGTTGACCCCAGGACCCAGCTTGGCAAGCCTGGCGAAAAGAGCCAAGTCTGATTGCCTCGTTTGTTTGCTCATAAATTGACGCAAAGGTTCTTCCCCATTTGCTAGCGCCTGTTCAAAAGAAATCGTATTTTTGGTATATGGAAGATATGCATCGTTGTAGACCTTATCCAGCGTTGGCCCCATTACAAACAGCGTCAAGAACAACGATAGCCCTACGACCACCTGATTAGGTGGCGCCGATTGAGTTCCCAACGCCTGACGAAGCAATGACAACACGATCACAATGCGCGTAAAACCGGTCATCATTAACAGTATGGCTGGCAAAAACGACAATGCCGTAAAAAACAACAAGGTTTGGATGGGAACCGAAAAACTCACTCCTGACCCTCCCGTTCCCACCAGCAAAGGTAATTGCCCAGCTGTTTGCGCAATAACCCCAGAATGCGTCAATAGCGCGATCACTCCAATGCAAACCTTACCAATAAACAAACTAAAAGAATTCATGCGTAAATATGGGTTACTCACAAAAACTCCTGCATCACGGCGAAACGTGCCGAGTTTTAATCGTATGTGGCAAGTTCACTTCACTTGCCAATGCAATTTTTGAGCGGTGAAGACAAGTAATGGTTTGAGCCGTAACACCCAACGTCAACCAAACGCGTCCACCTTCGGGGCCGACTTCAACCGTAACGACTCGTTGATGTTGTCCAACCGCAACGGCAGAAATAATCCGCGATGACGTTGCAACCCCAGCTAAGCCAGCAGCAGAACGACTCTGCATCCATCTAAGAGCAAGCGGAATCAGCGCCAGTAATACGACAAACGCGCCAATGGAAATCAAAGCTTGAGTCATCTTCGGCTCACCCCTTACTGACTCGACGCAAGCGTTCAGATGGCGTGACAACATCGGTTAAACGAATACCAAATTTATCGTTAACAACAACAACCTCACCCTGAGCAATTAAATACCCGTTAACCAATACATCCATTGGCTCACCAGCCAAGGCATCCAACTCAACGACAGAGCCCTGCCCCAACTGAAGAATATGTCGAATGGGAACTTTTGTTCTTCCCAGCTCAACTGATAATTGAACAGGAATATCAAGCACTCTGCTGATGTCGTCGATCGGCGTATCTCCAGATGAGAATGAACGCGAAGAATCTCCCGATAGAACGCCTCCAGGCTCTAGGCCACTCCCGGCACCATCCGAGCTTTTTTGCTCAAGAAGTGCTTCTGCCCAATCTGCCATGCCGTCATCTTCAACTGGTTTGTCATCCACTGCCATATTGTTCATCCTTCCAGTTAAGGAGCTTATCCCCTCAAACTTTTATCAATCCGAATCGCATATTTTGCGTTGTGAGTTCCATACTGGCATTCAAATACCGGCACACCGTCAACGGTCACCTGAATCCGAGGCTGCCGATCAAGCTCTATGAAATCCCCCGTCTTCATCGCCAGCAATTGCTCAATTGTCGCGTCTGCTCGAGCCAACTCGGCAACAAGCGTAATTTCTGCAGCCTGGATTTCTTGAGTCAACACATTCACCCAGCGCCGATCCACTTCTATTGAGTCGCCTTGAGTAGAGGAATAAAGTACATCACGTATTGGCTCAAGCGTTGCATATGGCATGCAAAAATGGATGGCCCCTGCGATTTCCCCTATCTCAAGCTGAAAAGACGTCGAAATCACAATTTCACTCGGCGTAGCAATATTGGCAAACTGCGGTTGCATTTCTGACCGCTGATACTCAAGCTCTAGCGGATAAATCCCCATCCATGCTTTTTTATATTCATCCGTGATCACATCAACCAACCGGTTGATGACACGTTGTTCTGTCGCTGAAAAATCACGTCCTTCAATTCGCGCCTGAAACTTCCCAATTCCACCATAAAGAGTGTCAATAACACCAAAAACAAGCGCTGGTTCGCAAACAATCAAACCGCTCCCCCGCAAGGGTCTAATCGCCACAATATTGAAATTGGTTGGAACTGCTAATTCCCGTAAAAAGGCACTGTATCTCTGGACCGTCACCGGTCCAACTGAAATTTCAGGACTTCTGCGAATAAAGTTAAAAAGGCCAACTCTCAGGTTTCGCGCGAATCGCTCATTAACGATTTCCATCGTCGGCATACGCCCACGAACAATCCGTTCCTGACTCGATATGTTGTAAGCGCGAACTTCACCACTCTCATGCACTTCCTCTGCGAGCTTTTGACTTTCTCCCGTCACGCCCTCAAGCAGGGCGTCAACTTCTTCTTGGGAAAGGAAAGATTCACTCATGGAAAAACATCTACTAAGCTATTACTGAACGATAAAACTTGAAAAAAGAACCCCAATGACCGGGTACTCCACTGGAGCAGTTTTCTTTTTGCTCTTCTTTTTCCCCGCAGGCGGATCTTCGTGTTCTTCATCTGCCCCACCAAAAGGAAGCGATGCCTGATGAAGAATATCTTGAGCAAGTTTTTGTTTCCCTTCTTGAGAAAGGAGTTCTTCGGAGGTGCGCTGCGCAATTAGCAAGAGGACACCACTGCGGATGGTTGGCAAATAGGCTTTCACGGATTCCGACGCATGGGCATCCTGCACCTCAAGAGTTATACCAATCTGAGCCACCTTCTCGCCCCCCGGATCGGCCAAATTGACCACCATGCTGTCCAACGGCAGATAAGCCGGAGCCTTCTTGGGGTCAGCATGTGCGGCTTGTACAGGCGTTGCGTCTTCGCCATCTGCAGCGGCAGCACGTTGCTTGCTGATGTAGAAAAAGGCGCCTGTGCCTCCCAAGATTAAAACAATAACGGCGCCAATAATGATCAAAAGCATCTTTTTGCTCTTGGCAGGGGCTTTAACGACATCTGCAACTGCAGCTTCAGGTTTGGTAGCCACTATTTTTCCTTATACACATTGTCTAGATCTTCATTATTTAGCACTTTAAGAATGACAGCACCCAAATAAACCATGAAAAAGCATGGCAATCTGGTAGATATTCTGCAATTATTTATACAAAAAGATCCAAGGCTCGCCCTACCGATGAATTGACTTGCCGACGACCCATGATCGGCGTCACGTCCTTCGATACGATGGTGGCCTGGCGAGCGTCCGGGCGACTACGCTGATCTTGTCCTTCCGCACCATCCTGGCCCGATGCGCCTATAGACACCCCCGACAAAACCAAACCTTCGCTGACAAGCAAGTCGCTCAAGTGTGACACAGCCCCTTCAAGCATCTGGCGAATTTCAGGTTGGTCGGACCGGAAGTCGATATGAGCCTCATCTCCCTTGAGCGAAATACTCACTGCAACGGACTCCCCGCCGAAACCATCCAACTTTAATTGGGCATTTTGAACCCCCTGCGTCACCCAGTAATTCACGGTATCTGCGACAGCGGTTTCAGGCGATGGCATCGAAGGAGTGACAACGAAAGGTTGAGCATCAAGACGACTACTGCCAACCGACACCGTGTTCTGCCCCAATGAACCATCACCGCCAAAGCTGGAAGTCAACTCTAAAGACTTGGCCATTTCCTTCTCAACGGGGTGTACGATGCTCTCTCCCATGCCACTGGTAGCCAGTGCACTCGAAAGAGCCGATTCCTTGGTTGAGATGTCCATAAAAGTAGACAACTTGTTCGACCGCGATTCGACAGAGTTAGCCGCGCCGCCAACCTGTAAATCAAAGCTCTTGCTTTTATGAGCCAAGCCAGGCGCAGACTGAGTCACCTGATCCAATAAACCAAATGTACTTTGTTTGATCCCATCTTGTTTTTCAACGCCTGACAGTGAAAGTGCCGTCATCAGCACCGCTGACTTATCTGCGCCCTTCCCCAAGGCAGCCAATCGAGAATCATCTTTTGCCCCATCGCCAACAGAACTCAATTGACTCCCGGCAGCTTTATTGGCCTGTCCTAACAACAAGGCCAAATCAGCTGGAAAATTAGAAGCCTGCTGAGTGACAGGATCAGGAACGGGTTGTGCGACGGCCTGAGACTTGTCATCGACGGGCGGTGGTGGCGTATCGTCTGCTTTGCTTGCCTCAGCGGGGGCATCAAACGAAGTCAAGATTGCGGAAAACCCGCTCCCGTCGGAGGCTCCGTTTTCCTCATTGGATTTAACCTTGGCTTTGCCATTAGGACCTTCCGCACCAGCCACAGATTTTGGACTGGGGGGCGTGCTGCTTCGTTCAATACTCATAATTGTCCTTCACTGAAATTTTCGCCCAAAAATTGTCCACGTCGCATGGCTGCAAATTCATCCATTTGCTTTTGCTCGCGACGCGATTGCAGGATTGCCAAATCGACCTGCTTTTTATTTAACACCTGCTTCAATCCAGCTAATCGAAACTCTGCGTCCAAAACTAATCGCTTTGCGACATCCACTTTTCTATTTTCATTATCAAGGGCTCCTTTTTGCAGCCCAATAGCATGATGTAAACGGGCCATAAACTGGTAATGGTGCCGCATCATCTCCGTCGAAGTACTAACTTGAGCGACCGCCGTCCATCTCAATTCAGTCTCGTTGGCATAGCTCTCCAGCTGAGTCAGCTGATTCTGCGCAAACAAATGGGCATTCTGCGCATGCATCAAACCTTGGCTTGCCTGATCCCGTTTGCGGGTCGCCATCTCGATGGCAAGCAAAAAGCTTCTGATGGCACTCATGGATAAACCGCTTCGCGAGTTATTGCATTCATCATGCCATCGATGCTTGCATCCAGAGCCGCTGACTCAAACATATCCTGCTGAAGAAACCTGGCCATACCGTCGTGACATTTAATAGCCTCGTCCAGTGCAGAATCAGATCCCGCCACGTAAGCGCCAATTTGGACAAGGTCCCGCCCCTTTTCAAAACGGGAATTGATGGCCCGAAAGCGCCGGGCAATTTCAAAATGTTCACGCGACACCACGTTATGCATCACACGAGATGCCGACTGCTCAATATCAATGGCAGGAAAGTGACCGGACTCTGCCAATGAGCGAGACAGCACGATATGACCATCCAGAATAGCTCGGGCGGCGTCAGCAATAGGATCTTGCTGATCATCCCCCTCCGACAGTACGGTATAAAAGGCGGTAATTGAGCCAATGCCATGCAGCCCGTTGCCACTACGTTCAACCAATTGTGGCAACTTGGCAAAACACGAAGGGGGATATCCTTTTGTTGCAGGTGGCTCACCGATAGCCAAGGCAATTTCACGCTGAGCCATCGCATAGCGTGTGAGCGAATCCATCAGCAGCAATACATGCTTTCCCTTGTCCCGAAAACTTTCGGCAATGGCCGTGGCGTAAGACGCACCTTGCATACGAAGCAACGGAGGCGCATCTGCAGGGGCAGCAACAACAACCGAGCGAGCACGCCCTTCTTCGCCCAAAATATCTTCAATGAATTCCTTGACCTCACGTCCCCGCTCACCGATCAAGCCGACAACGATGACGTCTGCCTTCGTATAGCGCGCCATCATGCCTAGCAAAACACTCTTACCCACCCCCGAACCAGAAAACAATCCTATCCGCTGACCCCGGCCGATGGTTAAAAGTGAGTTGATCGCACGAACGCCAGTATCGAGCGTTTCGCGCACTGGAGCCCTGTCCATCGCGTTGATTTGCTTTCGATCCAGCGGCATGGAAATCACATCAGCAATAGGCCCCATGCGATCCATCGGTACACCTTGCGAATCCACCACTCGCCCTAAAAGACCATCGCCCAAAGGCAAGCGCAACATGCCGTAACCCGAAGCACGTTCGGTTTGCCGGCGCTCACCCAAACGTGGCACAGGCACATAAGCGGCTGCAGGCACCACGCTGGCGCCACTGGACAAGCCATGAACATCACCTGCGGGCATCAGAAAAGCCCGCTCGCCTGAGAATCCGACCACTTCCGCCAAAACGGGCGTTTGCGATTTCATCGACACCAGACATTGCGAGCCCACCGGCACGCGAATGCCCGTTGCCTCCAGCACCAATCCGGTCAATCGAGTCAGCGTTCCGCGTACTTCAAGAGTGCAGCCCAAATTGACGCGTTTCTGGACGTCATCCATAAAGTGCTGCCACTTGGAAGGCCGCTCACTCTTGAGCATTTTGTTCTTCCCATGGCGAATTCAAACCCAAAGTCGCAATGGCCCTCATCCATCTTTTCTCGACGGTTCCATCCACGACGGTTCCCGCTGACTCGATGAGACAGCCACCTTTCGCGACATTGGCATCGGCAAGCAAGGTCAAAGACAAGCTTGAAAACTCTGATCGGATATCTTCCTCAACCGCAGCCAAGTCCAGGGGATTCAACCGAACCAATGCACTTTTGTTTTCGGCCACAAGCAAGCTCAGTGCTTCCCGAATGACGGGCAGCAGAATCTTTGAATTAATCGACAACTCGCGCCGCAGTACCTGACGGGCTATTTCACACGCCAATTCAAGCACCCCTTGAGCCATCACCTGCTCGGTGTCGGCCTGCTGTGCTTGAACAGAGGAAAAAAGCTGGGCAAAGTGATGGGCAGCTTCTTGACCTTGATTGGCGATGAATTCAGCAATCTGACGTTGTGCGTCCAACCTGGTTTGAGCTTGCCCTTGTGCAAACCCTTCTGCATAACCCTCTTGTCTGAGGGCCTCATTCTTAACCTGGTCAGAAGCTTCTTCGCGCTCCTTGGCCTGCGCAGCCATCAAAATGGAGGCGGTGTCCACTGCACCAAAATCCCACTGTTCAACAGCATCAATTTCTTCACCGGGAATAAAACGGGTGTAGTTACGCATGATCAAACCATTGCATCGTCACCACCACCACCAATCACGATGGTTCCCTCATCCGCCAGTCGGCGCACCGTCTTCAAGATTTCCTTCTGCTGCGCCTCTACCTCTGACAAGCGCATGGGTCCACGCGACTCCAAATCTTCGCGCAAGGTCTCGGCCGCGCGCGAAGACATGTTGGCCAGGAACTTCTCTTTGAGTTCAGGTTGGGCACCCTTCAGCGCCACGATCAAGGCATCCGACGCCACTTCTTTGAGCACCATCTGGATCGCTTTATCGTCCAGTTTCATCACATCATCGAAGACAAACATCTTGTCCATGATCTTCTGGGCCAGGTCCGGATCGTGATTCCGAATGGACTCAATCACCGTGCCTTCAATGGCTGAGCCCATCAAATTGATCATTTCTGCTGCCGTCTTGATACCACCCAGTGACGACTTGCGTATCTTGTCTCCACCAGCGAGCACCTTGAACAGCACCTCGTTCAAATCTTTCAAGGCGGACGGCTGAATGCCCTCCATGGTTGCCACACGCAACATGACTTCATTACGCTGGCGTTCGGCAAAAAACTTCAGTACATCTGCGGCTTGGTCGAAATCAAGATGAACCAAAATCGCCGCCACAATTTGCGGATGTTCATTGCGCAAGAGCTCAGCCACGGAGGAGGGCTCCATCCATTTCAGACTCTCGATGCCTGAGACATCACCACCCTGCAAAATACGATCAATTAACAGGGCTGCTTTGTCATCTCCCAGAGCCCGCTTGAGGACGGATCGAACGTAGTCCCCCGAATCTGACACCAGCAGACTATGCGCAGCAGCAATTCCCGTAAAACGCTCAACCACCTCATCGACGCGCTCGCGCGTAATGGCCTTGGTTTTGGCAATGGCCTCACCCAGTTTTTGAACCTCTTTGGGCGAAAGATGCTTGAACACCTCTGATGCCTCGGCTTCGCCGAGCGACATCATCAAAATTGCAGCGTCTTGTAAACCGTCAGTTTGAGCCATTTTGTACCTTGCCTGAAATTAATCAGGCTGGCGCCTCACCGTTAATCCAGCCTTTGACAATGTTTGCGACCGCAGCCGGATTGTCCCGTGTCAACTTGCGCGCATCCTCTATGGCCAACTCACCCGCACTGGGACCCAGTGCCAGATTATTGGAAGAAGAGCCCAGTAGCGGCCGATCAGGCTCCTCCGATTCAATTGCATCGAGCTGATGGGATGTCACTGCCAATTTTTGTGGTGGCTGCGCCAACACCTTCAAGGCCGGCTTGATGAATCCCAAAAGAACCAAGGCGCCAAACATCAGTGTGCCAACCGGCCATGCAAAACTGCGCACCAAATCCTGAAATTCAGCTTGTTTCCAGAATGGCACATCGTTTAAAACTACTTTTTCCTGGGCAAATGGCGCATTCATGAGGTTCACAGAGTCACCCCGGTCTTTATTAAAGCCAATTGTCTCACGCACCAAAGCCGTCATTTTCTCGATTTGCGCTTCGGTCAAGGGCGTCGTCGTCGTTTTGCCCTTGGCATCGGTGACGGTTTGGTTATTGATCACCACGGCGGCACTGATCCGCTTGACCATGCCGGTCCCGCCGCGAACCACCCTCACTGTTTTATCGACTTCGTAATTAATGATGGATTCGCGCCGGGTAGGTCCAGAAGCTGCAGATGCAGCCCCAGCAGCCGGGGTCAAGGTTTGAGCTGCACCGTTGATCGGGGCGGAAGAGGCACCAGGAGGCTGGTTGGTCGTGGCGCCAGGGACGCCAGAAGGCGGCCCACCGGCACCGCCATTGCTGCTCTCGGATGTTTGCTGGCTGCGAATGGCCGTTGAATCCGGCGACTGATTGGGTTTGTGCGACTCCGAAGTTGATTCGGTTTGCGAAAAATCCAGCTCGGCCGTGACCTGGGCTTTGACATTGTCGCGACCGACCACCGGCTCCAGGATATCCAGGATGCGTCGACTGTAGAGCTGCTCCAATTGCTGGACATACTGCAACTGCTGTGCATCACCGCCCCCACCCAGACCGTTGGCCCCTTCAGGCGGGGTCGAAAGCAACTTGCCAGTATCGTCAAGCACACTCACGGCTGCTGGATTCATCTCAGGGACGCTGGACGAGACCAAGTGAATAATGCCCGCCAACTGGGCACGGTCCAGCGTGTGGCCCGCATTCAACCCAACCACGACGGACGCCGTGGGTTTTTGCTGTTCACGGAAAAAACCATTCTGATTGGGCAATGCCAAATGAACGCGGGCACTCTGCACCGAAGACAAGGCCTGAATGGAACGCGTCAACTCGCCTTCAAGTCCCCGCTGAAAAGCCAGACGCTCCTGAAACTGCGTCATACCAAACCGGTTGGCATCCATGGCCTCAAAGCCGGTGACAGATCCCTTGGGCAAGCCCATGGAGGCCAGCCGCAACCGAGTGTCATAGACTTTGTCCGCCGGCACCAAGATGGCACCGCCACCATCTGCATGCTTATAGGGAATATTCATGGTCGAGAGCTGCGCCACGATGGCCCCGCCATCTTTATCGGCCAGATTGGCATACAGCACACGCCACTCGGCTTGTCGCCCCATCATGAGACCCACGACACCAATGGCAATAAACAAAACAATCCCCAAGCCTATGCGAAGTCTTTGAGACTGGTCCAGCCCAGCAAAACGCTGGGACAAGGTCGGATTAACGGAGATGGCGGGAGCGAAAGGCATCATGGTTTCCATGTACGGAGTGGCGCGATTTTGCACCACCAATGCTTGCGATTATTCGACGCCCCTCCGAAAACATTAGTTTGATAAGGCCGGTTATTACCCCTTACTTCAAATTAATGTTTTCCATGACTCGGCGATAGCATCCATCAACCCTCAATTTTTCAGGGAAGATTGCAAAATGGAACTTCGACTTACCCCCACCACCATGCCCGCGACGGTGCGCACCAGCCTGACGCCGCGAGTCTCTTCGAGCCAGGTTGGCGGCGCTGATGGGGGCTTCTCTGGCGCACTCAAAAGTGCCCTGAACTCGGTGAGCGCTGCACAAAACGACGCCACCCGCCTTCAGAACGAAGTTCAGATGGAAAACCCCAATGTCAGCCTTGAAGAAACGATGGTGGCCATTCAGAAAGCTCAAATCGGCTTTCAGGCCACGATGCACGTTCGCAATCGCATGGTGCAGGCTTACACCGACATTATGAACATGCAGGTGTGATGACGGGTTCAAACGCCAACACGACTTTCCTTATATAAAACAAGACTGTAGCCCCCGTATTCATTGCGCGAGCAGCTATTTAATTTATAGCGAGACGAATGAATCAAAACACCCAACCACTACCTGCTCCGGTCACAATGTCGGCGGCACCTCTGCCAGTGCCTCGGCGATGGCTTTGACATCAAGCCCCGTCAAATAGGGCGCCATCGGCAGACTCAACACTTGGTCTTGCAAGCGCTCTGCCAAGGGCAACGATGGCCAGACGCTCCCGGCATAGGCCCCCTGGCGGTGACAGGCAATCGGGTAGTGAACCATGCTGCCAATCTTCTTGCTGAGTAAATGCGCCTGTACCGCCTCTCGCTGCGGGGTGCCCACGACAAACAAATGCCAAACCGGCTCCATCTCGGCAGGAACCAATGGAAGCGTCAACGAGGTGCACGCTAGCGCCTTAATGTATTCAGACGCCACCCCTCTGCGGGTTTCGTTATCACGATCCAGGTACGCCAGTTTGACGCGAAGCACGGCCGCCTGCATTTCATCCAGCCTGGAGTTATAGCCCACCATATCGTGCTGATATTTCACACTGGAGCCGTAGTTGCGCATTTTCCGCAAGGCCCCGGCCAGCTCGGCATCATTGGTCGTAATAGCGCCGCCATCGCCAAGAGCCCCGAGGTTCTTGCCTGGGTAAAAACTGAAACCAGCCGCATCACCCAATGAACCGGTACGGCGCCCCTTGTAACGGGCCCCATGCGCTTGAGCGGCATCTTCAATGACACGCAAACCATGTTGGCGGGCAATCTGGTTAATGGCATCCATGTCCGCGGGCTGCCCATACAAATGAACCGGCATGATGGCACGGGTACGCGGCGTAATAGCCGCCTCAAGCAGCGCCGGATCCAGGTTGTAAGTACGAGAATTGGGCTCGACGGGCACGGGCATCGCCCCGGTCTGACTCACTGCGAGCCATGTGGCGATAAAGGTGTTGGACGGCACGATCACTTCATCACCTGGCCCGATACCATAAGCCCGCAGGATCAGATGCAAGGCATCAAGCCCGTTGGCAACGCCGATGCAATGCTCAACTCCGCAGTACGCCGCAAATTCGCGTTCAAATGCTTCGGTTTCCTGACCCAGGATGTACCAGCCCGAGTCCAAAACGCGCTGGATCGCCGCCTGTATGGCCGCCTCATATGGCGCATTCACACGCTTGAGATTGAGAAATTCAATCATTGCCCCCACCTCGCACGCATGAACTCGGCGTAATCCCGGTAATAGTCAGATTCGGCGTATTTGTTAGAGGCCAAGACCATGCACACGGCGCCAGACGAAAAGTTGTCCAGCTCGCGCCAGATCATGGGGCACACATACAAGCCTGAGTACGAACGATTGAGGTGAATACGCTTTTTATCTTTGCCATCGTCCAAAATGACATCGAAGCTGCCGGACATCGCAATGATGAGTTGATGCAACTCCTTGTGGGCATGCCCTCCCCGCTCGGATCCGCCGGGAACGTCATACAGGTAGTACACCCGCTCAATCGAAAAAGGAATTTGATTGTTGGACTCAACAAAAGTCAGGTTCCCGCGCGGGTCATGTATTTTTGGCAAATCGAGAATCTGGCAACGATCAATGGTCATCAAGGGCACCTTCTTTGTCAGCGACGTAGTTTTTTGAAGCGGGCGGAGTAAATATCCTGCTCCAACAGCAGTACTTTAGCGGGCACCTTGTAAGCCGTGAGTTTGCCCAGGCAGGCTTTGCGAATGCGCAGTCGCAACGCATCCAATGGCTCAGGCTCGACCAACGCGACCTTGGCCACGACGATATAACCCAGCAAGGCGTGCGGCTCACCAGTCACCACAACGTCAGCAATATTGGGCTGGGCCAGAATCACGTCTTCCACTTCCGCAGGATAGACCTTCTGTCCACCCACATTGATGAGGTCCGTCACACGGCCGAGAATCCTGAAGTAGTCGCCATCCACCTCCACCTTGTCTTGCGTGTTAAACCAGCCCTGTTCATCAAACCCGGAAGGCGCATTGAGGTAGCCCACCATCCGGTAATCTGAACGAATCCACAAAATGCCGTCGCGGACTTGGGTTTCAAAGCCAGAGCCTCCGATGCGCACCCATAGCGAGCCATCCGGGCGGGATTGGGAACGCAAAACGCCGACCTCCGACAGGCCATAGGTTTGCTGTAACTCAGTCTTGGGGAAACGGGTACGAATCCGGTCCAGCGTGGCCTGGGGCATGGTTTCAGTCCCATAACTGATCCGCTGAAGCGAACTCAGGTCATATTTCGTGGACAAGTCGGTCGCCGCCAGCAGGGTCAAAAATGAAGGTGTGGTGGGCAGCAGATTGATTTTGTAACGTTCAATCGCCCCGCAAATAGTGGCAATGGCTCTATTTTCTGTGGTGACGACGGTTCCCAAACTCGCTGTAATAGCCAGGATGGTGTTGATGCCGCCAAAGTGGTCGAGCATCAAAAAAGGGATGGCGACGACCGGATGGCGTACAACGCGAAATTTCTCCATCACCTGCCAGAAGTCGTGCAGCATTCCCTTGGGTTTGCCTGTTGATCCCGATGAAAAAAGGACCAAGCCTGCACGCCCTGTCGCGCGGAACGTGTCCAGCATGGCATTGACCACCGGCACCCGCAGTGCACCAATCGTCCAATCAAGGCCATCTGCCTCGAAATCAACAGCATGGTCACAACCGGAAATAGCTAATGCTTCTGATTGTTCAATCACCGAGCCACGCGTCATTGGTACAACAACGCAAGACATGGCAGCCAGCGCAAGAATCAGGCAAAAAACATGGGGCGCGTAATCCGCCACCACGGCGACCGTCTCGCCTGGCTTGACCCCATGCTTTTTCAGCTGCAAAGAAAAATCGTCAATGCCGCTTGACACGTCGGCATAGGTGTACGGCTTGCCTTTGTGGATGAAAGCAACCTGCCCTGGCGCAGCCTTGGCAAACCGGTCCAGCAACCATTCCATATCAAGCCGCGAGTTGTTCTTCAAGCACCAAGACGATCAGTTTGTACGACGTCGCATTGGCCGCATCTTCATCTGGAATCGACACGGAGAAAGTCTCCTCCAGTGCCAGAACCAAATTCATCTGGCGCAGGGAATCCCAACTGGCAATGGTGTCCATACTCGAATCATCGGAAATATCGGCAACGTCAATTTCCAGTACCGAGGCCATGACTTTTTTAACTAACGCTTGATCAATCATTGATAAGTTCCACCCAATTGCTATCTGCAAAGCGAACATCGCCCACTTTGCTTTCGTAATGACGACTTCCGTCGTCGCTTTCGTTTATTCTGGTTAAGCCCAAACGATCAAAGAAGTCTGCCACTTGGGCGTTTTTGGCAGTCGGAATATAAGCGGCACGTAAGACCGTCTTTCCTCGCGATCGGGCATCCTCAAAAATTGCCTTCCACACAGAAAACTCAACGCCGCGCCCAATCACCCGGCAACTCATCAAAAATGAGTGAACGACAAGCGCATCCCCCTCATCTTCAGTAATCAAGACCCCTGTCACACCGTGGTCGGCCAATCGGTCACGAACCGAGAACGAATATACGCGGGCATGGTCGCTCTCCATCAAATGGGTCACCTCGCCCGGCATCAGGCGACGCGTAGTGAGGTTGAATTGATTCGACTTGCTCATCAGCTCCGAAATGCGGCCAATTTGCTCCTGGGCATCCCGCTGCAGACAAACCTTCAGTTCCAAGGAGCGCAAATAGTCTTCTTGTGACGCAAATCCAGTCTGCAATTTGGCCGCCTGCGCCAGTTGACGGTATTGTTGTGTTTTGGCCTTATTTTCCAGACTCACGCCCCCTGCGAGAAGCAGCTCAGCCACCTCGCGCATCATGGCCGGATAGTCCGTTAATCGCTTGGGCACCTGAAATACCCGAACCATGGGCAATTGTTCGCGCACAGCTTCCACTTCAAACGCAGAGTCATCTATAAATACAAAACTGTCCAGCCCGAGATTCAACTCGGCCGCCAACGCTTTGATGTTGCCGGGCTTGTCATTCCAGTTAATTTTGTTCAAAACAAGATGCGACGTTTTAATGGCCATGTTGGCGTGGCTATCCAGTACGGCGGTTACATCAGCTTCATTGTTTTTGCTACACAAACACAACAACACGCCTTGTCGCTCAAGCGCAAGCACTTGCTGTTGAACGTTCCAGAACACGTTGCCCGGAAAATTGTAGGGATCGAGTTGAATACCCGCTATGCCATCTTCGCCAACAATGCCGCCCCACAAGGTGTTGTCACAGTCAAGCACCAGCACTTTATGAAACACGCTGCCAAAACTGCGTGTCACCAAGCTCACCTGCCGCGCAAATTCGTTCATAAAGACAGGCGTGTAAGGTGCCTTGCCCCGGTAGTAAAAGCGGGCATCGAACGACTGACGTGCGCCGACCTGAGTCACGATGGCAGCGGCATCCAGAAAACGGACATTGCTGCGCTGAGCAACGCTTTCTTTCAAAGCTGCATTGAACGCGACAACAAGCTCTGCCTGCGGGCTCCCGCCATCAAACACGACCGGGGAATTCCATAAATGGGCTCCCGCCAAAATGACATTGCCCACGCCCTGTGCCTTGTCCAATGCCAAATTCAAACGCGCCAGATAATCATTGATAGGCGCATGACGTGCTTCTGAATCCAGCAGATCAAGCTGGCACTCCCAGGATGCCTGCAGGTTATCGAAAAATGGAATAACGATCAGGTAATCGACCCCTTGAGCACAAAACGCATCCACATCGCTCAATAAACTATCGTAAGAACCTTTGAGCACCGTCAGCCGGACACCTGCCAAATAGGCATGGCGGCGCAGGTAAGTGCCCAACAAATCAACCGTGACGTTTGAGGCAATGCCCATGCGCAGTGAGCGAAAGCTTGTTTCATTGCGATCCAGATACGTCAAAGCCTGCAATACCTCCACCATGGGTGCATCCGATTGACGCAGGATGGCAAGCGCCGCATTCGTATCAGGCGTCGTCTTATCACTTACCATGACATCGACCCTCCCCCATTCACGCGCAGGCTTTGTCCAGTAATGTAGGAAGCCCCGTCAGATGCCAAAAATGCCACAGCAGCAGCCACATCTTCGGGCTCACCCAATCGACGCATCGGCGTTTGACGGGCCACCATCAATTGCTGTTTTTCTGACACACCGCTGATAAATGAGGTATCGGTCATACCTGGCGACACACAATTCACGGTAATTCCAGTCGGGCCCAGTTCCGCAGCCAAGTAATGAGTCAACGTGGCCAAGCCGCCTTTTCCAATGGCATACGCCGTCCAGCCCGGCACGGGTGTGCCATCCCACGACTGTGAAGTAATGTTAATGATTCGACCGTGCCTTGCCGCCGCCATCGAGGGTTTGCAGGCCTTGGCCATCATCAGCGCACTTTTCAACTGTACGTCCAGATGCAACTGAACATCGGACCATTCCAAATCATCAATCATCTTGGCAACGATTCGCGGCGAGGCAGCATTCACCAATACGCTCACCCCCCCAAAATGACGAAGCGCTTCTTGACACAACCGCCGCGCCCCCTCTTCAGTCGCAACATCGGCCTGGATGGCAACCGCTTGTCCACCGTCCGCGCAGAGTCCGCGAACCAGCGTCTCGGCGCGTTCGCGCCCTGACAAATAGTTCACCACCACCGAGAAGCCTTCGGTAGCCAGCCGCTGACAAATAACACGACCTATACCGCCACCACCCCCAGTGACGATGGCAACCTTGACCTTTACTGCCGGGTCAGCGACCTTGGGTTTGGGCTGCTCCAGCATTTTCACCTTCCCAACGCCCGTCAGAACAGCTTGACCATGTTGATTGCTAATGCAGGTTTCGAGTTCAAGCAAACGATCTCGGGCATGTTTTCGCAACACGGTGCAGGTCACGGTGAGCGTATCGCCCAGACGAACAGGCAAATTAAAGTCCATCGCCTGGGACACCCAAAGTGCACCTGGGCCAGGCAGCTTGGTGCCGATAACCGTCGACAGAAATGATGCCCCCAACATGCCATGCACCACAATCTCTTTGAAGGCAGTCAAACTGGCGTATTGCGGATCTACATGCAGCGGGTTGTCGTCACCCGTCATTTCGACAAACCGACGAATATCTGCCTCTGTAATGAGTTTGACCAGCGATTGCGAATCACCTTCCTTGACCTGATCAAAATCGGCAAAAACACTCATTCAGGGACTCCCAATGACCATTGCCACACGTTGGCGGCAAAATTAAAACCAGCGCCCACGCCCGCGAGGACCACTTTGGCACCATGCTTGATATGTCCCCCTCGCACAGCCTGGCTTAATGCAATAGCCAACGAAGCTGAACCACTGTTGCCGACTTCGGCCACATTGGTGAAGGTGTGGGTCATATTGAATCCCATCTTGCGAACCAGATACTCGATGAGACGAAGGTTGGCCTGATGAAAGACAAAGAAATCCACCTCTTTGATGGGTACATCAGCCTTCTCGCAAGCTCGACGAATCGTTGGAGGTAAATGTGTGATGGCTTGCTTCCAGGTTGCAATGCCATTCATCTCCATCAAATCGACCAACGGATCAAATGCGCGTCCATTGTTAGGAAAAGAAGCGCCTCCGCCTCGCAAGCGAACTGCTTCGTAATTGGAACTATCGGTATGAAATGCCGATGCCAAAATACCGTCACCCGCCTGCGCATGACCTAGCACGGCGGCGCCAGCACCGTCACTCAGATATATAGCCGTATTGACATCACTGCGATCAGTGAAACGTGTGCATAACTCCACGCCAATCACCAACGAATAACGAACGCAAGGGTCTACCCGCATGCGGTCAGAAGCAACCGTCAGCCCGGCAACGAAGCCCGAGCAATTGGCCTGCAAGTCAAAAATTTGAGCGTGTTTGGCACCAAGCTGCTGCTGAACTTTGGCAGACAAAGGCGGAAACTGGTAGTCACCAGAAAAAGTGCACGCAACGATCAGGCCCAATTCTTCCGGGGCGATCCCGGCCATCGCAATCGCCTGCTGAGCCGCAGCGACAGCGTAACCCCAAGCCGTATCGTCTTGAGCAGCAATATAACGGCGTTGTATGCCCGTTTTTTCAACAATCCACTCAGGCGCTACATCAAGGTTTTTACACAGGGTTTCGTTATCCTCCCACCCAGAGGGAAGGTGATGTCCCACCCCTATGATGGAAACCGAAGGCAAATGGGCGTTTTTCATTCTTTAATCAGCAGTCATAAAAGCGCGCAATTCGGTATTGTGCAGGCGTATTTCGTCGACAGTAGCACTGCCACCGTGTCCCGGCAGTACACGAACCGCGCCTTCTATCCAACTAAACAGGTGCGTAAGCGACGCGCGAAGCATTGCATGGTCTTCACCTGGCAATTTTGATAGGGCTGTTTTGCGTGCATACAGCGAGTCACCGGAAAAGAACAAGTCGTCCACAGAAATACCTGCGCTGCCAGGGGTATGACCTGGCAAGCCATGAAATGCAAAAGACTTAGTTCCGCAAGTTATGTGGCTGTTCTCATTGCCAACCAGCTGAAATTTGGGCAACGTGATGCGCTGCTTCAGCTTGAACGCGGCCAACATGAAGTTAGACATTTTGGCCAATTTCAGATCCGATGCATGCAGGTATACCGGCACCTTGTAGGTTGACTGAACCCACGCCGCGCTACCGACATGGTCAAAATGACCATGAGTGCACATCACACCGGTTGGCTGCCAACCGGAGATCGTCAGCTCGTGCTTTAGTGCGTCAAGGTCCAAACCGGGATCTACCACCACGCAGTCACACCCAACTCCCGTTCTAAACAGATAAGTGTTGGAATGAAAATCGCGATTGACAATCGTGCGAACCTCCTCACGAGGCCAAACTCCAACATCCATCACGATCAATTCACTCCACCAAGAAAAACAGTCTGCGCCGTGATGTAGCTACTACGCTCCGATGAGAAAAAATCAATCACATTAAGAATGTCATCCGCCGTGGCATAACGAGCAATAGGTAAGCCTGCAATCACCGCATTAACCTTTTCACGCGGCAACTGACTCAGCATATCTGTCTCAATAGCGGTTATGCCCAGCGTGTTACAGGTAATGTTCATTGACGCAAACTCCTTGGCCATCACATTGGCCAAGGTGCTTATTGCCGCTTTAGTCGCTGCATAAATCGAATCCCCTACGGGCTCCAGACTCACCGCCATTGATCCAATGTTGATAATGCGCCCCCACTTCGAGCTTCGCATCAATTTGGCGGCCTCTCTCGAAACCAAAAAAGTCCCCAATAAATTGGTCTCCAGCATGCTCCAGGCAGATGAAGCCGGCATGATCATGGCGTATTGAGAGGTCAGAATTGCTGCGTTGTTGATAACAATATCCAGGCGAGAAAATTTTTTCCTCACCCTGGAAAAACCCGCACTTACAGACTCTGCGCTCCCAACATCAACTACAAAGGAAAAGTAAGCAGGATGTGACTCACCCAAATCTTCGCTGCGACTAAAACCGATGACTTGTGCATGGTTTTTCAGGAAATGTTCAACCATCAAATGACCCACGCCCCGGCGAGCACCTGTGATCAATACGATCTTCCCGTCGTACATGCGCTCTACTCCGCCAATAATTCCAACAAATACGTTTTTAGCGCAGTGACATTGACAAATGGAACAGGGTCCCGACTCATCGCTTTGTCATCCGTCAAGCTGATTGATTTGTCAAATTGATCAGATACCAGTGTTTCAAGATCAACAATGACAGACACCAGTGACAACGAATCCAAAACAGATCCCTCTCCAAACAAGCAGGTTTCAGGCCCGACCACAATCTGATCATCAGTACTGCGCTCTTCGTTTAACGTATTCAGCGCTTTGTAAATCGCTTCCATGACGATGTCTGCCTTGTTATTCACCTGTAATCTCCATTTGTTCAGTTTTTGTGCGCATTTGCACGGCCGGCGGCAATTAATGCATTCATGCGAGGCAGTGCGGTCAGGTGGAACTCGTCAGCCAACATGCCAAACACGATTGCATCCTGAAAATGCCCATTGATGAAATAGTGATTTCGCAACCGACCTTCTTCTTTCATTCCTAAAAACCGCTGCCACTTCATCATCAGTAAGTTGTCTGATGCAATAGTACCGTACACACGTTGAAGCTTCAATTCATCGAATACCAGTTCATAAACCAGCTTCATCGCCTCTACGGCTGCGGGGATACCCCTTACAGCATTCTCTTCCCCAATCAAGAAACGCCCTGGTTCAGCATGACGATGCACAAAATCGATGCCAGAGACTGACACCATGCCCACTGGAATACCCGTTTTAAGAGTGATAGCGAAGTTGTATTCGGAATCCGGCCGATTGGCCAACCAAATGGCTTGCTGCTCCACCGTTTGCGCGCCGCGATTCAAATTAGCTGCACGTTCGCTTTGGCGCCATCTAAACGTTAAGGCCGCATCATTTTGAGTCAGCGGCCGCAAATCAACAAATTCGCCCGTTCGTGAGACGTTCATGAAATATCGCGCTCCGAACTCAACACCATCGCCAGTGCTGCCGGTACAGGAACCCCCTTCTTATCGGGCATGTAGGCATTGGAGAAAAAGCTATTTTCAATGTGAAGGCCAACTTCCGCGACCTGAGCCATGACTTCAGCCGGCTCGCGGTAAAGGTAAATGTGATCCGCATGAGCCGCATTTAGCGCAGCGGTCACAAAAAGCTTTCCTCCTGGAGCAAGCATGGCTTTCAAACCACGAAGCAATTCAACCGGGTCTTCAAGGTGCTCCAATACTTCCACACAAATAACCGCCTGAAACTTCCGCTCTGGTGGCGCAGTCAAAATATTCTGCAACAGAACCGAATACCGATCACCAAACCCATAGGCATTGACATGCTGCTGAGTAAACTGAAGTGACAAAGGACTAATGTCAAAGCCAACACCTTGCACGCCAGAAAGAGATTCAAGTGCAAGACGGGAATAGATGCCAGTACCCACTCCGACTTCGGCAAAATTGGACACATGACTCGCAGCAAGAGACTCAAGAAAGAAAATTTTGAAATACTTGATTTGCTGGAAATGATGTATCCAGAGATAGTGAGACAACAATAAGCCTGGCAGATACTGCCGGGCCATATAGTCATCATTGAGATAGACCTCCGCAGCTGCTTCGGCGTAAGTCTTGGCTGGATAAAAGCGCTCGACTTCAAACCGCTTTTGCCGCCGCATGGAATCAATGACAAAACTGCCATAGCCCTTAACTGCAGCACTCATGGCATCTTCACTGACATAGAGGTTGCCAAGCATGGTATCGAGTTCTGCCGACCAGGTCGGGCCAAACTCCAATGCCGCACGATCAATACTTGTGCGTGCAAAACGAGCAGACTTTTCCATAAGTTCCGCCAGTTTTTGAATATTTCCGCTATGTAGCATGATTTTTGAAATTTATCTGGTTGTCAACGTGGATCAACAGCAATGGCAGCAATATGTATAGCGACTCAAACCATATTTCATCTTCATGAATCGCTACACAATGAAGTCCAACTGATTATGGATTGTTTAATTGCTTGGGATAACAGGAAATAGGGGACTAAATTGCCTTATAAAAGACCAACAAACATTCAAAAAAATACTAATCTAGTTGTCAAGTCTCATGCCCTGCACTTGACTCACTCAACAACTCGTCCGTTCACACCGACATACCCGAGATAAATTTATGAAGATTGCCATTACATCGATTCAACGAAACAGGAACCCCTACATCGTCGAATGGCTTGCATTCCACCTCGCCATGGGTTTCAATCAGTTTTACATTTATTGCCATAAAACAACTGACGGGATGACTGAGACCCTTCTGAAGCTGGCCAACCGCTACCCCATACAGGTCATCCCGCTCTACGACGATGATTCCCCACAAATACTGGCGTACCAACACGCATGGGCCCACTTCGGAAGTGTTGTTAACTGGATGGCCTTCATAGATGGCGACGAGTTTCTGTTTCCGAGCAACAAAGAGTCTATTCAAGATGCTTTGACCCCTTACAACAGACTCCCACTTTCAGCGCTGGGTGTCTACTGGAAATGCTACGGCAGCAATGGACACATTGACGAGCCGTCAGGACTTGTGATTGAAAACTATGTACGACATAGCAAGCCTGACTTTGCGCCCAACCAGCACATCAAATCGATTGTTAAAGGCAAAGAAAACATTAATCCGAACCGTTCACATTTTTTTCAAACTGAACACGGCACATTCGATGAGCATCTGCGCCCGATCAATTCAGGCCACATGGCAAATTACACGCCAAGCTACGACGTTTTGCGCATTAACCACTATGTGGTTCAAAGTAAACAGTACTTTTCCGAAACAAAACAAGGCATTGGCGCCGCTGATCTACCCAGTGGCAATGGCAAACGAACCAACGAGTGGTTCGCTTTTCACGATACAAATGATGATGATGATGGTGTTGCCAAGAAACTGCTTCCGAGATTACGAGAAAAACTTGCAGAAATGACCCAGTATTTGGAGACCGTTGACACTCAGCCCCCTACGATGGATTCAGGACCAAAAGCCATTGTCAAAAATTACAGCCTGATCGTTGACATTCCTCACGGCAATTACCGGTTCGCTGGCAATTCAGTAGGGCTGAAAGAAATTGTGGGTCATATCATTCCTGACTCAAACAGGGAAATAACCATTCTCGACATCGGTTTTGGTTTGGGGGACCTGGGGCACATCGTTAAAAACAATCCCGCCTTGAGCCATTGGCATGTGGACGGAATAGATGGCTACCTGGATGCATGTTGCAATGTCGAACTATTTAACAAAGGCATCTATCGGAACATTTGGCATGGCCTTGCACAGAACCTGCCTTTGGATGCACTTCACGCATATGACATGATTTGCCTTTTCGACGTCATTGAACATCTTGATCCGATTGCTGCCAAAAAACTGCTTTCTGATTTGCTGAACGCACTGAGTCCAACTGCTTATTTGGTGCTTAGCACGCCTTTGTGGTTCTGGCCGCAAGCCCACCAAAATGCGGACGACTTGGAGGAACACAAGATTGGAATTCCAGCTCAGTCCTTGCTTTTGCTTTCGCCTGTCGCCCACCACATACATAGCAAATATTTAGTTGGAACTTTCGTTTTTTCAAAACGAAGCATTGCCTTATTAGATAACTTTGTTCCGACAACAGACCCTGGTTTTAACTTCGATGCAGGAATGCAACATCTACAAGCACTTGGATTGAATGCAGATGGCGTACTCTATTTTGTGCAGTAAATTTTTGGCCCTTTGATACCACGAAGCCCCTCATGTTCGCCACACTGCCTGACATTGAATCTCACATCGACGCACTCATCGCCAGTTCTCAATATAACGATGCCATCGTCAACATCTTGGTGGGCGTGAATAACCACATGAACCTGCCAAGCGCTGCACGAAATTTCTTGTACTACCCAAATTTCGATCGTCAGATGCAGGATCTATCTGATGCATTGGTCACGGAATCTCAACCGACCACACAAAATAATTTAACCGATAACACTTTGATCATTGCCAGTGAGATGTATCCCGTGGGTGGCCACTCCCGGGTAATTGCCGACATCGTGCGTGAAATCCCATCGCCCATCATCGTACTGACGGATATGTTCTGGACTTTTCGCACCACCCCAAACAGGCTTAACTGGTTAATTGACTCAATGGGGGACACAACCATCATCGTGCTCCCGCAACTAACGCCATGGGCGAAATGCCAAGGGCTATACCGGCTGACGCAGCAGTTGCAGCCAAGCAATATTCTTTACTTTAACCACCATCAGGACCCGATTCCATTTGTCGGCACCTTGGGTCACAAAGGCTCTCGCAAAACCCTGGTTCATCACTGCGATCACAGCCCCAGTCTGGGGAACACACTAAATCATGTTCAGCATGTAGACTTTGTCGAAGAAATGGCAAAGACCTGTGCCAACCAGTTAGGAAAAGAAACCTTCATGCTGCCACTGCACGTTCAAGACCGGGGCAAGAAAGACTTCCCGCCAATTACCGGAAGCAATTTTTCGGCGGCCACATCCGGCACCCACATTAAATTTGCCCGGACTGGAGAAATGTCCTTGCAAACCATCGCACAAACCGTGCTCTCCTGCATACAAGGCAACTTCTTTCATATCGGAGAAATCAACAGTGAATGGGTGACAGAAATCAAGTCTTACCTTGCCAGTGTTGGCTTGGAGCCGGATCGATTTGTTCCGCTTGGGCAAGTCCCATCCGTCTGGAACACGCTAGCCAAATTGGATGCGCACATTTATATCGGCTCTGCCCCTAAAGGCGGAGGCCGAGCGGCCATTGAAGCGCAAGGCTGTGGCTACCCACTTCTATTCTTTAGAGTTAATGACCAAGGCCCGGCATTGGGGTCCGATTCACTTTATGCCAGCAAACAACTGGGCTGGTCCACTCTGGCAGAACTATCTACATTACTTGCCGAAGTTGGCATTCAACACCAGTCCCTAAGTCTTGCAGCTCGTGCGCTCTATGAGCAGCATTATTCGCGGGACGAGTTTGTTCGGGTTTTAAAAATAATCATTAATAATGAAACTGTCATTGCGGAAAAATGAGGAAACAGAGATGGCTAGACTGCATATTCATCAAATTTTTTACTCGGAAGAAACCCGACTTGAAAATGATCCTGGGTTTCTGGGACTTGATAACCTCACCAATCTTCGACCAGATTGGCGTGAATATTGGCCCATTAGAAATTGCTTATTAAACAACAAACTAGTTGAAGATGATTACTATGGATTTTTTTCGCCAAAATTCAAATCAAAAACAAATTTAAGTGCAGAGGATGTTTATTCTTTTATAAATGCAGCCACGGATGAGCCTGATGTTTTTTTATTTTCACCATTCTTCGATCAAGCTGCATTTTCACTTAATATATTTCAGCAAGCAGCAGCGGTTCATGATGATAGTAGTAATGCAATTGCACAAAGTGCAATAATAATTGCCCCTAATGCGGCAATCAATGAGGTTGTGATGGACTCAAGAAATATTGTGTACTGCAATTACTTTGTCGCAAAGCCTGCTTTCTGGAAAGTTTGGCTAAAAAGCTGCGAACTTATTTTTTCAATAGCAGAAGAAAATGCAACAGTATTGGGCGAGCGTTTAAATTCATTAACAAACCATGATGGTGGCGAGGTATCAACCAAGGTCTTCATCATAGAACGAGTAGCTTCTTTGTTGCTGTTCACCCAAAAGCATTGGAAAGTCAAAGCCTTCAACCCATGGAAACTCCCCAACTCCAACTCCTATGCAGCGGGATATCCAGATGACTTGCTGCTGATGGATGCTTTAAAAATTGCCTACAACACGCAAGGCTACCCAGAATATCTATCCATGTTTATCCAGGTGCAAGACGCCATCGTTGCAAAGATTGCATTGGAAAAGAAAAACCACGCAGAACAAGCGTCGGTAAGTTAAATGGAACTGGGACTTGTCACCATCCAAAGAAACCGTGGCCCATGGCTGGTAGAGTGGCTTGCCTTTCACTACTTGGTCGGGTTTCGAAAATTCTATTTTTATGCCCACCTATGCGATGACAACACCGCAGAGGTGCTGACGAAACTCGCTGGAAAACTCAACATTAAGTCATTCGTCATTGCACAGCCTGGGGACAAAGTCCAACTGATGGCCTATCAACACGCATGTGACAACTTCATCAATGAGGTCGATTGGATGTGCTTTCTCGATGGTGACGAGTTCATTTTCCCCACCTCACAAAACACGATGCAAGAAGCCTTAGCTGGATTTGAGACCGCTGATATCTCGGCCATCGGTGTCTACAACTGTAATTTTGGCAGTTCGGGACATATGACTGAACCAGCCGGTCTCATAACGGAAAATTTCAGAATGAAAGCCCATGACCATTTCATGGCGCAAAGACGTGTGAAAAGCATTGTCAAAGGTCACCAGAAAGTGACGCCTTCTGCATGTAGCAATATCTTCATTACCCCGCATGGAACTGTCGATGAATTAATGCGACCAGTGACGTGGGGTTATATGCCTGACTACATACCTAGCTATACGCACTTTCAGTTTAATCACTACGTTTGTCAAAGCAGAGAATATTTTTCTTCCTTTAAACAACATAGTGGTCATGCCGATGCCGATGGTTCGGTAATTCGTGAAGAGGTATGGTGGGACAATTTCAATACCAACGACGTCTTTGACGAGTCATTAATTAAGTTCTCAGTTCCTTTACGGATCTTGGTTGAGCAACTCAACGAATTTTTAGTATCTCCCACGCCTGCCAGCAATTAAGGAAATTCGCTTTGTTTACAGTCATCATTCCAACGCACAATCGCCCGGAGTTATTGCACCGAACCTTGCAGTCCCTGATTGCACAGACTTACACACACTTCACAGTCATAGTTGTGGATGATGCAGCCAGTTACATCCCTCCGTACGAAGATTTACTAGCTTTGCAAGGTCGATATATTTATATCATTCGCAGTGGTGTAGCCGGGCCTGCTGAAAGTCGAAATATGGGCTTGACCCTGGCTCAATCAAAATATATTCTATTTCTCGATGATGACGATACGTTAGAACCGGGGCATTTTCAGTCACTCGCTGATCAGCTTGAAAATGCCCCCGTAGAAATATTATTTTGTGACTTCAAGGTATGCAATGAAGAACGTACCACATCGCCACCGACTGAGTTATCAACGCATGACATATCTATCAAGGATGTTACGCGAGATAGTACTTTTGTAATTAATCGCATCCCTAACAGTTGCCTGGTATACCGCAGCGATATTGTTAAAAATATTAAATTCAAAAATGATCTTCTTATTTATGAAGATTGGGACTTCTTGCTTTCATGCCTTAGAGATAATGAGCTATCTTACTTAAATATAAATTCTGTTGTCATCCATAAAAGCATTGCCAACGCACCAGAAAACATGCGCAGAGGCAATACTCGGGATGACCTTATCATTGAAGCCATGCTGCATCTTTACAAGAAATATCCAGCAGAAAATTCACAGATAACACTTGCTAGGCAAAATTTACTAGCAACTGCCGGGGTTTCTTATTCATGACAAACATCACAGTATTGATACCCGCACGAAATGCTGAAAACACTCTGGCAGAAACTTTAACCAGCCTTGCAGATCAAACTTATAAAGAATTTGACATTTTGCTTGTCAATGATGCCTCTACGGATAACACAGTAGAAGTTGCCAATACATTCAATCATCAGCTCAACATACAGCTCCTTAATCTTGATGAAAACTGTGGCGTGGCTGGCTCTCTAAATAAAGGGCTGAATTTAATAAACTCAAAATATATTGCCAGAATCGATGCAGATGATATTGCAAACCCAACCCGGCTTGAAAAACAATATCTTTTTCTTGAATCCAATCAGAGAATAGATGTATGCAGTACCTGGATGGAGATGTTTTATGATAACCAATTGCAGCAAAATCATATTCTTACAAAGCCAACGAATGACAACTCCATAAAAACAGCATTGATTCAATACTGCAGCATGTCGCACGGTGCATCCATGTTTCGAAAGAGTTTTTTTGATGACATCGGCGTTTTTGACACGCGCCTTGATTTTGCTGAAGATTACGATTTATGGTGTAGGGGAGCATTATTAGGTAAATGCTATGCAAACCTACCGGAAGCATTAACCAAATATCGCATTCACAACAATCAAGTGGGTCAACAAAAAAGGCAACTCCAATATGAACGAGACCTGGTGATCAAACGAAAATATATTTCTGCCCTGTTAGGAGGAGAAGAATCTGGCCATCTGGCAGAGTTTTTTCACTTGCTCACCATGTTTTCAGATAAAGCCATTGCTTTGCAAATATTGCAACAATCCATGGGCTTATTACTCAAGTTGGGACAAAAACTTGGGGATGAAAAACTGTACGCTGAAATCGTATCGGCTTGTATTGGTCGACATCTGCGGACTTGACCGTGTGGATGTATATAAATCAATTTAGCCTCTAGCCCTTATATATCTTGCGTGAGTAGCTATAATATTAATAGCGACTGCTGCTTTACGCATTCAGACTATTTAAGATTTGCTCTAATTTTTCTATAAGCATCCATGTACTGTGGAAACCCATTTTCTCTGAATGCCATTTTTAATGCATCACTGATATATGAGTATTCAGGAATATCCCGGAGTTTACTCATGGACCACGCAAATTGAAAAGTATTGGCGACAGCGACCTTGTAATCTGGCTTGAGAAACAATAACAAAGAAGCCAATCTCTCTAACAGAAATACTTTTCGATGAGAATTTTTTGAATAAGATGTATTGGCACACAAAACATCATGTAACACATGTATTTCATCTTCTGCCATTAAAAATAGTTTTTCAGTCAAAATAAACCATTCCCTCCAAAATCGAGGTTTGGCAACAAAATAGTTTGAAAACACAATTTGTCGTGAATCCATCACTATATTCTCGAGCGGTATATTCAAACCAATCATTGCAAAAAACTGTTTGGCAACCGCAATGAAACCTGGATCAAATAACTCAGCCTGCTCAAATACATTCAGAAAACTGGCTCCCATATCTGGCTGAGGGGAAAATAGAACGACGTCTACGTCGTCATTCTTTGCCACATTATCAATAAATTGACATGTCGCTTCATGACTGAGCTGAGTTTTTTCAGTGAATTTTGGTGAGAAAAAACCATACCACGTATCATCTTCCAAATCATTGGCAAGTAGATGGTTTCGTATCGGCCAGTACTCATACCAATCGGGTCGTTCATTTCCCGTATTGTCCAATAGTAGAAACCCATTTTTTCTCACCTGCTCCATCGAGTAGGCGTCATAAGCTATTTGATAGAGATATATTTTCGACTGCATGATTAATCTCAGGGTTCTCGAACCGATTCATCCAGACCTTTGGTCAGTGGCCAAGCCAAGTAAGAAATAACCGAGCGTTTGCCGACCACAATTTCTGCCGTCAATGTCATACCTGGCAATAAACGTGAGCCTTCAAGCATATTTTTCAAACTAGTATTATCCAGGGTCATGCTGCTCAAGTAATAAGTATCTGCCCCTGACTTTGCCGAAGCATCTCGACGAAATGCATCTTCACTAATTGTTCGGACTTTGGCCTCAAGAGTTCCGTGCCGCTGAAATGGAAAGGCATCAAGTTTTAAGTGAACTGGATGACCCAGTTTAATATAGCCCACATCAAGGGAGTCAATATGTACTTCGGCTTCCAACGTTGCATTAAGCGGAACCAAAGTAAAGAAGGTTTCTGCTTCCTTGATAATGGATCCCGGTGACAGCTTGACAATATCAAGCACAACAGAATCGACAGGCGCAACGAGAGTTACCAAACTACTGCGCTTGTCCGCTTTTTGCAATTGTTCTTTGACAGAGTCGCGCTCACGTGAAACTGTTAGCAACTCTTCCATCGTCTTTTGTCGCCAGCCCTTTTCAAAAGCAATTTTTTCTGATTCGAAAGCTGAGAGTTCTCGCTTTATTTCCTGCTCACGATTGACCGTCAATTCCAATTCACGCTCAACTTCTTTGCTCCTGAGTTGCGCTTCAAGTAGTTGAATGGGTGCCCCGTACTTCTGTGCAACCATCTTTTCTTGCGTACTCTCGATTTCTTTTAATGATTTCAGTCGCGACTCAACTAGTTTTTGATCGTGACGGTTCGTGGCCAGCGCAGCGCGCAACTTCGCGGCAGTCTCTCCCAGTTTCATTTGCTGTGCGTTGTAATTTGCTTTGCGTTCCGCGACCAGACTTGCCTGCAACTGATCATCGGCATTGAGTACCGGTTTATCCTTGATTGGTATGCCGGAGAGTTCTTGACCGAGCCCTTGCGTTTGAGTCTCTAGGCTATTCAAGCGGACTCTCAATTGATTTTCATCCGCCTGACTAAACGTCGCATCAAGCGTTGCCAAGATGTCGCCTTTTTTGACAACTTGTCCGGCTCTTACATTGACACTTTTAATGATGGATGTTTCCAAAGGTTGAACCACAATATTGGGCAAAGGATTGACCAACCGACCTTGGGCAACCACCACCTGATCAAGCTGCGACAAACTGGCCCACAATGCGAATGATGCAAAACTTAACAGTAATACATGCATCGTGACTTGTGCAAAGCGAGGGACAGGGCTGCGCTCAATTTCATCGGCGTCGGGCAAATACTCGATGACAGTCTTGCCCTTCGAGCTTTTCCCTTTCTTTGAAAATGGCCACTTGCTCATATATGACTTGTTTGCTGGTTCCATAGCTGTTGGTATGTTTCGCATCTGGTAAGAAGTTCTTCATGCCGGCCGCTATCGACCAAACGGCCTTGCTGCATCACAAGAATGGCATTCGCGTTAACAAGCGTTGACAAGCGGTGGGAAATCATAATGACAGTGCGACCCACCGCAATGCGCGACAAATTCCGGATAAAGATGGCTTCGCTTTCCGGATCAAGTGCACTGGCAGCTTCATCCAGCACCAAAATACGAGGCTTATTCAAAAGAGTTCGGGCAATCGACAGTCTTTGCTTTTGACCGCCAGACAAGTTCGATGCATTTTCTTCAAGCAGGGTGTTATACCCTTGGGGCAGGCGTTCTATAAACTCAGCCGCACCAGAGGCCTCAGAAGCCGCAACAATTTCTTCAAATGTTGCTTCCGGTTTGGCTGCGGAAATATTGTCCCGAACAGATCCTCTAAACAGAAAGTTCTCCTGCAAGACAACCCCAATCTGTCGGCGCAAATGCGCCAGTTCAATCTCGCGGGCATCGGTTCGGTCAAACCTGACAATCCCCTCTTGCACACTGTAGAGTCCCTGGATCAATTTAGTTAATGTGGTTTTGCCTGATCCACTGCGCCCAACGATACCAACGACGGATCCTGCCGGGATCGTCAGGCTAGCCCGATCCAGTGCAGCAGCGCTGGCCCCAGGATACCGGAATGTCACGTCGTCAAAAGATATTTCACCCACCAATTCCGGGCGTAAGCCGCCAGCACTTGAACGTCCTTCCGATGGTCGATTCATGACCTCGCCCAACATCCGAACAGACAAAGCTGTTTCCTGATATTCATTAACCAGCGCAACGATCGCGATCAAGGGGGCGACGACCCTCCCTGTGATCATCTGAAATCCGATCAGAGCACCCACAGACAGGGTTTGGTCGAACACTTCCTGCGCGCCAACAATAATAATGACAACGGGAAGTAGCTTTCCTAAAAAATCTGTAATGGCATTTCCTGTAATGGAAATTTTCCCAACCCGAAAATGCATATTGATAGATTGAGCAGAACGTTGGTCCCATTGACGGCGCTGTGTGGGTTCAATCGCAAGCGCCTTGACCGTTCTCATGCCATGAATGGTCTCAACCATCATGGATTGCCGGGCACCCTCTGCCTGATACAAATCATTGAGCCGACGCTGAAAGGTAGGCACCATGGCCATGACAACCCCACCGATCAAGAAAGTGAAAACCAGTGTTATCAAAGCCAGCTTGACCGAATACGTAAACAGGATTGGCAGAAAAATCAGCAACGATGTCGCATCAAGTGCCGTAAAGAACATCCGACCCGTTAAAAAGGAACGAATTTTTTCGACTTGCTGCATGTGGCGGGTGATGACACCCGCTGTCGTCGTTTCAAAATAATCTATTGGCAATGACAACAAATGAGAAAAGGTTCGCCGCGTCAAACGCATATCGATTTTGTTTGTTGCTGACAGCGTGAGGATTTGGCGTAAAAATCCAAACAACGCATCAAACACAAGCGCAACAACAATGCCAACGCCCAGCACCCACAATGTCGACATGCTTTGGTGAACCAATACCTTGTCGATCACCAACTGAAAGAATATGGGAGAAGCCAATGCCAGGAAGTGCATCGCTATTGCGGCAATTGCGATGTCGCGCAGAGCTGCTTTTTGTTTGAGAATTTCAGGAATAAACCACCTGAACCCAAACGGCTGGCTCTCCTCTGGCGCAGCGTATTGACGCTTCATCAAGAAAACTTCCCCATGCCATAAGGCACAGAATTTCTCGCGGTCAATCAGCAATACTTCAGTCGCGTGATCAGCCAAAGGATTCAGCACGGCAACCTGGCCGTCTCCCTTCGTTGAGGCGCCCATAACAATCACACAATTTCCATCGCTCATGCGCGCAATTAACGGAAATACGCCGCCCTGAGCCTGAAGTCCGTCCCAAGTCAATTTGTCATGCTTGGCCTTCAAGCCTATATCCGCTGAAATACGCAAAACGGTGGCGGGGCCTGGCTCTTCAGACACCAAGGCGTAGTCTTCTATTAATCGCTCAGGATTAATAGGCAAACGATGATGTTGCGCAATCGCGGCAATGCACTGAATAGTCGAATGTGGAAATTTATCTGACATGTTGGAATTCCCAAACTGGGAAACTTATTTCAACATGCTCGACATGACATCAATCCGTTCATTTGATGCCCATTCACAGCGCAATTCTCAAATTTCTCCGTTTACGCCCCACCAGCAGCCAAGAAACCATTATTTGCAGGATCTTGAATACCTGGCAAAGTCAATGTCTTACCCAATGACGCTGCCGCCGCGTCTGGTTTCGCAACAAGATTGCCATTCGCATCAAACTGCTTCATCACGTCAACCATGCTGCCTACCGTGAGTGACGCCGCTGTGTTAGCCGCAGCCACTACGCCTGTTGTCAAAAGACCTGGTGTTGTCTGAGTGCTATCGACGGCCCCCGTGCTGGCAAATGCCCCCATCGCTTGCGCCAGATTGCTCACACGTGAGCGTAAATCATCTGGCACCGCAACAGGCATCGTCGGTTGAGTGTCCTGAAGTGGCGCAGCAATCCCGCCCACACTTAGCGGATTCGCGCTGTCAACGGCAACCACAGCCGCGGCACTGGTGTTACCCAAAGCGGCAATGGCACTATCAACTGATGCTGCACTTGGTGTGCTGCTACCTTTATCTGCAACAAACCACACATCCGCTGCCGCGTGTGTCGCTCCATCAGTTGTCTGATAGCTAGAGGTCAAACCCAGCACGTTGCCGTTGTCCGTTGCCGCGCCTGCGGAGGTATTCAAATTGATCGAGGCAATCCCTAATGACGAAAGTGTTTTCATCTCTCCTGCTTCTGTGATGCCATCTGAATTGCTATCTACCCATACTCGCAAATCAGCATAGACAGCATCGGCACTGCTTATGACGCCATCGTGGTTTGTATCCATCTCTCTAAGTGCAGCGTAGCCATCAGGGGCTTTTTGTCCATTCGCCAAAAGGGTGGATGAACCAAACAGTTCGGATCCGTCGTTAATCAGCCCATCGTGATTTCTATCCAACACCAATAGTCCATCCCCACTGCTAACCCAGCCGGTGTTGACCTTGGCGCCATCAGCAAACAGGTCAAATTTCACCCCAGAGTTGATGCTCAGCGTTTTCACGCCATCCCCGTTCAGGTCAAGAATGATGGGGGTGCCCGTGGTCAGATGTGAGTAGGCGGCCGTGCCAAAGGCAGCAATCTGGCTCGTCGACATGGATTCAACCTGAGTCGTTGAAAATGCTGCAGCTTGCGCCGAAGTAATAACAGCCAACTGTTTTGTGGTCAACGATGCCATATCCTGCGTCTCAATAGCGGATATTTGGTTAGTTGTCAGCGCAAACACTGCAGCAGTTGACAAGGCCATGATCTGAGCTGTTGATAGGCTCACGATTTGATCCGTAGTCAGACTTGCGACTTCGAAGGGAGAGAGTGCGGCAATATCAGTCGTCGACATCGACGGAATATTTAGTTGTTTTGCCACTAATGCTGCTTGTTGCGCAGACGTTAATGCCGCGATCTGTGATGAGGTAAGAGCCCCTTTCTGTGACGCGGAAAGTGAAACTATCTGATCAGTTGTCAGCGCAGCTATGTCACGGGTACTCAGGGCTGCGATCTGGCTGGTTTGCAGGGCCTGGATGTCAGCTGTCTCAATCGCAGCAATCTGAGCGGTGCTCAGCGCCTGTACCGTGGCGGTAGTCAAGCCTTTGACCTGCTGCGTGGTCAGGGCCACGATCTGGTCGGTCGTTAAGGCCTGCACGTTGGCGGTCTTGAGCGCAGCCAGGTCGCTTGTGGTGAGCGCTTGCACCTGGTCGGTGGTCAGGGCCTGCAGCTGGTTGGTCTGGAGGGCATTGACGGTGCCGGTGTTCAAGCCAGCAATCTGCACGGTGGTCAGCGCAGCGACCTGGTCGGTGCCCAGCGCTTGCACGTTGGCCGAGGACAGTGCGCCCAGCTGGTTGGTGGTCAGGGCCTGGATCTGCTCGCTCGTCAGGGCCGCAACTGTGGCCGAGGTCAGCGCTGTGATCTGGCTGGTGCCCAGGGCCTGGATGTCTACGGTCTCAATCGCAGCAATCTGTTCGGTGCTCAGCGCCTGCACCGTGGCAGTGGTCAAGCCTTTGACTTGCAGTGTGGTCAGGGCCACGATCTGGTCAGTGCTCAAGGCCGAGACGTTGGCGGTCTTCAAGGCGCCCAGGCTGGTGGTGGTGAGCGCTTGCACCTGGTCGGTGGTCAGGGCCTGCAGCTGGTTGGTCTGGAGGGCATTGACGGTGCCGGTGTTCAAGCCTGCAATCTGCACGGTGCTCAGCGCAGCGACCTGGTCGGTGCCCAGCGCTTGCACGTTGGCTGTGGACAGGGCGCCCAGCTGGTTGGTGGTCAGGGCCTGGATCTGGTCGGTCACCAGGGCCGCTACGGTGGCCGAGGTCAGCGCTGCGATCTGGCTGGTGCCCAGGGCCTGGATGTCTACGGTCTCAATCGCAGTAATCTGTTCGGTGCTCAGCGCCTGCACCGTGGCAGTGGTCAAGCCTTTGACTTGCAGTGTGGTCAGCGCCACGATCTGGTCGGTCGTCAAGGCCGAGACGTTGGCGGTTTTCAAGGCGCCCAGGCTGGTGGTGGTGAGCGCTTGCACCTGGTCGGTGGTCAGGGCCTCCAACTGGCTGGTCTTGAGGGCGCCTACGGTGCCGGTGTTCAAGCCCGCAATCTGGATGGTGGTCAGGGCCTGGATCTGGTCGGTCACCAGGGCCGCAACAGTGGCCGAGGTCAGCGCTGCGATCTGGTTGGTTTGCAGCGCCTGGATGTCCACGGTCTCGATCGCGGCCACTTGGGTGGTGCTCAGCGCTTGTACCGTGGCTGTTGTCAAGCCTTTGATTTGCAGTGTGGTCAGGGCCACGATCTGGTCGGTCGTCAAGGCCGAGACGTTGGCGGTTTTCAAGGCGCCCAGGCTGGTGGTGGTGAGCGCTTGCACCTGGTCGGTGGTCAGGGCCTCCAACTGGCTGGTCTTGAGGGCGCCTACGGTGCCGGTGTTCAAGCCCGCGATCTGTACTGTTGTCAGCGCTGCGACCTGTTCGGTGCCCAGCACAGCAATATTTAGTGTATTAATCGCTGATATCTGATCAACTGAAAGTGCGACAACCTGAGCCGTTGTCAAAGCAACTATTTGATCTGTCGTCAAAGCAGCAATTTCCGCAGTGGACATTGCACTAATGGGGTTTGCTGCACCCGCAGGGACATCAGTAGCTGGGGATTGACTCGCTCCTTCCTTGGTTTTTCTATCACCAAAAAACGATGCAAACAATAAAGCTAAAAACCACATGATTTAGATGTCTTGATTTGAAAAGATGAGTTAATAAAAAGGGCGGTGAAGACATCTTTACCCCACCACCCTTTCAACTCGAAAATCTACTTCAATTTCAAGAACGTTACGCTACTTACTACCACCAGCAGCCAGGAATCCATTATTTGCAGGATCTTGAATACCCGGCAAAGTTAATGTCTTGCCCAATGACGCTGCCGCCGCGTCTGGTTTCGCAACAAGATTGCCATTTGCATCAAACTGCTTCATCACGTCAACCATGCTGCCCACCGTGAGTGACGCCGCTGTGTTAGCAGCTGCTACTGCGCCTGTTGTCAAAAGACCTGGTGTTGTCTGAGTGCTATCGACGACCCCCGTGCTGGCAAATGCCCCCATCGCTTGCGCCAGATTGCTCACACGTGAGCGTAAATCATCTGGCACCGCAACAGGCATCGTCGGTTGAGTGTCCTGAAGTGGCGCAGCAATCCCGCCCACACT